>Ga0102943_1000261_pt1 | contig 36631 bp, 26 predicted proteins | sample SalPonC_black_MG_FD_78174 | JGI IMG/M metagenome (GOLD analysis project Ga0102943, IMG submission 78174) | Salt pond soil microbial communities from South San Francisco under conditions of wetland restoration - Salt Pond MetaG... | ecosystem: Environmental > Aquatic > Marine > Intertidal zone >...
ATTTTGGCCTCGGAATTGCGTGATTGCAGGTAACGACGCAGGATTTCTAAATCACTGGCCTCGCGAACAAACGACAGAGCAAAAAATTCGATCGACTCTTCGAGCCCAATCGCAATGTCTTCTTTGTCTTTTTCGGTGAGCGGAGGCAGGCTTACTTTAACGCCTGGCAGATTAATATGCCGACGATTGCCCATCGGCCCGGGAACTGCAACTCGGCAGCGCACCCGATCCTCGTGGACCTCGACTATCTCCATGCGCACCAGGCCACTGTCGACCAGCAATGTTGCGCCGACGGCAATGTCACGGCCCAGGGTTGGATAATTGACGGTAACGCCGCGAATGCCTTTCTCGAGTTTGTCTTCACGCTCACCCTGAGTGATAAAATCAAACAATTCATTTTGCACCAGTTCTATGGGTTCGGGTAAATCGCCGGTACGAATCTCCGGCCCCTTGACGTCCATCATTATGGCGATTTGTCGCCCGACGCGCGCGCATACGCTGCGAATGCGTTGGATGATCTCACGCGTCCATTCTCGACTCGCATGCGCCATATTGAGGCGGCAAATATCGACGCCGGCATTGATCAGCTGCTCGAGCGAAGCCTCTGATTCTGTGGCAGGACCAATTGTGAATACAATTTTAGTGTGACGGTAGTCCGTTTTCATAATATATATGTGGCACTGCAGAGACTGTGCTCTGCGGCATATCCAGTTGGGAAAAACAATGTGCTTTTTAATGCTCTATACCATATGGTTTAAAGAGCAAGTAAAGGGATCGCCAGGTTCCGGGTCGATAATATCTATGTTAAACGGTTTGCTCCCAGTTGCAAGACCGGCAAATTTTCTTTTCACTGCATCGACTGAATTGCAATCTTTGCTCAAATGTCCAAGGCAAATTTGTTTCCAACGCGGGCGGTCGGTTTCGGCCAACAATTCAAACGCTGCCTCATTGGACAGGTGGCCATGGCGTCCACGAATCCGTTGTTTGAGCGACCACGGGCGTCGCGCATCGTCTTCGAGCATCTGCGGATCGTAATTGGCTTCGAGCACCAGGAGGTCGACTTTGCGGATCTGCTCGCGAACCAAAGCGGGAATATAGCCCAAGTCAGTGACCCATGCGATACTGCGTAACGGGTCAAACAAACTGCTGCCACCCATTTCAAATACGAATCCAACTGGGTCGTAGGCATCGTGAGGAACAGAAAACGGGGTGACTGAAATATCTTTAAATTTGAAACAACGGCCGTTTTCAAAAATTTTCCAACTAGGCCTCCGCGTCAGTTTATTCTGCACGGTTTCTGCCGTGTCCCGATTGGCAAAAATATGGGTGCGGGTGTTCTTCGCAATCCCGCGAATGCCCGTTGCATGATCACCGTGTTCATGGGTGAGGAAGACGGCATCCATGTCAGCCAAGGATTCTCCGGCCGCTGCCAGCATTTTCTCGAGTCGACGCGCAGAGAACCCCGCATCAATAAGGATCTTACAATGTTGGGTGGTAAGCAGAGCGCAATTGCCCGAGCTGCTGGATCCGAGTATTTTGAATTGTGATGACATTTGGTGCACCCACCTTGATATTTGCAGAGGGATCGAGCAATTGTTTTTTTTAAAAGGTAGCCTGCGAACAAGAAGCGATTTTGCAATACTCCGCTATATAATTCAGCTCTGTTGCGCTGCTTCGTCGCAAAATTGCAAAATGGGCAATTTCAAATGAAACATTGAATTTCTATCGTTTTCGTGCAAGGGTGCGCGTTTTCTCAGCTATGAAGAATTCACCTAAAGCAAAAAGCCGATCTGCGGAGAAGAAACCGTTGATCACCACCTACGATGACCATTTCGAGGTCACGCAGGCCTATCGGGATACGCTTCCGGATTCGCAAAATACGGACTGCGCACACATTCAAGGTGCAGCGGTGCCTATCATGCAAGTGGGGATTTCAAATTTTAAGCTGCCACTGGTCTTTTTGACCTGCAGTATGCACAAAATTTCGCTAGAAACCTCTGTCAGCGGCTCGGTTACGCTGGAAGCAGATAAGAAAGGCATCAACATGTCGCGCATTTTGCGTATCTTCTACGAATTTAAAGAACGCGTGTTTGATTTGTCGCTGTTGGAAGAAATTTTGCTGCGTTATAAGACAGAAATCGGCAGCAGCCGGGCGCGTTTACGGTTGAATTTTAATTACCCAATATTACAGAAAAGTTTGCGCAGCGATTTGGCAGGCTACCAGTATTATAAAGTTGCTTACGAAGGATTTGTAGATGATCTCAATCGCTACCGAAAATTGATTCATTTTGATTTTGTTTACTCGTCTGCCTGTCCTTGTTCCTCTGAGTTATCCGAGCATGCGCGTGACGCCCGCAATGTCTACGGCATTCCGCATTCGCAGCGCAGTAAAGCGCGCATAAGCGTTGAGATCAAGACCGGTGAAAACGTCACGATTGAGGATTTGCAGCAACATTGTTTACGTGCATTGCGCACAGAAACACAGGTGATGGTGAAGCGTGAAGACGAGCAGGCGTTTGCCGAGATGAATGGAGCTCACACAAAATTTGTTGAGGATGCAGTCCGGCTGGTTTATGAACAACTGGACGGGGATACTCGCATCAAAGACTTTCAAGTTGCCTGTGCGCACTTGGAGTCATTGCACTCTCACGATGCAGTTGCAGTGATCAATAAAGGTCTGCCCGGAGGATTCTCTGCGGACTTCCATGATTTTCAGGATCTTATCTGTTAATCGGTTTTAATGTTTTTTTATTTTATTTTCTCAAAAAAATTTGAGAGCTGTACGAGAGTGCATGGACAAAGCATGTGAGTGTTTTTAAATGTGTTACCTCCTGAAAAACAGTTTGTTAGTAATGTTTTGAACACGACAGGCGCATGCACTTGTTGGTTGTGGATTGACAGGCGCGTGGATGATGCTGATTGTTGAATCCGCGACCATACGCTTTATCCGTTTATATAAATCTCGTGAATCTTATGAATACCCACACTGAACTGTTCGACGTTGTCGATCAATACAACCGGGTGATCGGTCAGGAAACCCGTCACAACGTGCATAAACTCAGGCTTCTACACCGTGCGGTGCACATTATTGTTAACAATGCTGCAGGACATGTGTATATCCAGAAGCGTTCTATGCATAAAGACTTGTTGCCTGGATGTTGGACCACATCGTGTTCAGGACATGTGGATGCAGGTGAGACCTACGCGATTGCAGCCGTGCGTGAATTACAGGAAGAACTGGGGATTGTGATCGATAGCGTTGCCGCCATGCAGCTACTATTTGAGCATGCTGCTTGTCGCGAGACTGGCAATGAATTCATCGAGGTTTATCGATTAATCTGGGACGGTGAAGTGGTGCCCAATCCTGAAGAAGTCAGCGAGGGGCGCTGGATCGATCCTGTGGAACTGGATCATTGGATAGCACGCAATCGCCGGGATTTCGCGCCGAGTTTTCGGTTGGTTTGGCGTAAAGCTCGCGAAATGGGCAACGTTTAGCCTAGCCCGAATCTCTTACCACTCATCGAGCACAATCGTCCATGACCGAAAATAACAGCACGCAACTTGCCATGCGCATTTTCAGGGTGTTTAGCCAGCTGCATCCGCATGGCTGCGTTGGGCACTGCTATTTTCTAGACCTGAGTCAATTCTGCTTCGATTCTGTTGAGAAATTCGGGTTAATTCACCTTGAAGACTCATGGATTTGAAGTGGCTAATGTGTGCACCAGTTTTTGAGTCACCGTTGCCTGTCGAATATCCAATGCTTTGTCCATTAATTGCGACACCGGCATGATCTCCAACAACGAATTGGTAACGAATATTTCATCAGCAGTGGTCAAATCTGCCAGGGTGTAATGGCCGATTTCCACGGTAAGCTTTAGTTGTTGAGCTGCTTTGAGGACCTGTTGACGATAAATCCCGTTGAGCAGTCCCGTGGAGGGACAGGGAGTGAACAGGGTGTTCTGTTTCACGAAAAAGAGATTGGAGACACACCCTTCAACCAGGTGGTCAGCTTCATTTAAAAATAGCGCTTCGTCATAGCCGTCAGCACGTGCCGCTTGTAAACACACGAGATTGGCTAAGTAATTATTGTGTTTGAGTCCCACTAAGGGGCCACGGCTGTGTAAGCGATGTTGGCTGCAAGCAATGCTGAAACCTTGACGATAGGTCGCTGCATGGTAGCGGGGCGGCGCGGTCGTCATCAGCGTAGACACAGCTTGCCCTTGTTTAAATACATTGATTTTTAAAACGCCCTCCCTTTGCTGATTGTGCTTAATGAGTCGCAGGGCTTGTTCGTGGCACGTTGCTGCAGGCTCAGCATAATTTACATTCAATTGCTTGCAGGTTTGGGTGAGCCGTTGGCAATGTTCGGCGAAGTAAGCAGGCGTTGCGTCTTTAATTTTTAGGGTTTCAAACGCACCGAACCCAAACATCACTGCTTCGCTTTGCATATCAATGCATGCTTGCTGACGGTCGATGAGTTGGTGATTGAGCAGGACGTGCATACCGATTTATTCCGTTTCGAATTGCAGCGTTTTAAACAATGCTTTGGCTTTGTGCAAAGTTTCTTCGTATTCACTAACCGGATCGCTGTCCCACACGATCCCGGCACCCACTTGCAAAGATACCCGGTTGCCCTGGAGCAGTAGCGTGCGGATGGCGATGTTCAGGTGGAGGGCTCTGTCGAAACCAATAAAACCAATGGCGCCGGTGAAAATGGAGCGCTGATGCGGTTCGAGCTCATCAATGACTTCCATGGCGCGCACTTTGGGGGCACCCGTTATCGAACCACCTGGAAACGTTGCCCGCAGGATGTCCTCAATCGACAGGTTCGGGCGCAGCGTACCGTAAACATCACCGACCAGGTGATGCACGGTTGGGTAAGATTCGATCTGAAAAAGGTTCTTAACGCGAACACTGCCTGGTTGGCAAATGCGCCCAAGGTCATTGCGTTCCAAATCGACGATCATGAGCAGCTCTGCACGTTCTTTTTCGCTGTTTAGCAGCGCACGTTTTTGTGCTGCGTCAGCCTCGGGGTCTTGCATGCGCGGACGTGTGCCTTTGATCGGACGGGTCAAAATCGTATCACCGGATAATTTGAGAAAGCATTCGGGCGAACTGCTGAGGATCGTGCCCGCCTGCGACTCTATAAACGCTGCATAAGGTGCCGGATTGATCTGCGTCAATCGAGCGTAAAGGGTTTCGGGATCCAGGTGGGTGGTTGTTGTGAAGCGCTGCGCAAGGTTCACCTGATAAATGTCCCCCGCAGCAATGTAGTTTTTGATGGCGTTGACTTTGTCTATGTAAGCCTGTTTCGACATATTGGCCTGCAATGCGTTGCCGGCTCTGGGCGCGTCGTTTGATGGCTCACCGGTAGAGGGCTTAAACGCATTGAGCTTGTTGAGCGTCTTGTTGACGAATGCAACTGCATCCTGCGCGACACCACTGCCGACGATGTGGGTTTTGTGGACGTAATGATCCACCACAATCGTCCCCGCATATACACAAAAATGGATATCGGGTAGGTCCCGATCATCGACGGCCCGCTTGGGTAGATGCTCGATTTCATGGCATAAGTTATACGAAAGGTAGCCAACGGCACCTCCGATAAAGGGCAGTTCAGTTGGATTGTCAATGGAGTGAGGCGCCAGCAACGATTCAAAATATTGCAGAGGCGATGCATGGTAGTGATGGGTCCACGTATCTTCCCGATAGACAGAGCATTGTTTGCCCTTGCTCGTGAATACAAGGTAGGGCGCAGAGCAGAAAATCGTATAGCGTCCATGTGCTTCGCTGTGCATGGAACTGTCTAACAGCGACCGATAGGCATCTTCTTTAAAGCACATCAGCAAGTCTGCACCGGACCAGACCATATCCAGTGTTTTGATACGGATGGCAGATGAGGATCCGGTCGACGTCGTGGATACTGGTTTATCCGTATCGGGAATACGTGTATCTGGGTCCATCCTGCCACAAAATAATTCAACACCTTGATCACTGACCGCTTGGACATGTGTGGCGATTGGAGTGCCGCCGATGTAGAGGTGAGGGGCGATTGCGTGTAACGGAATTAACACGAACGCGCGTTCCAACATCCTGGGGTGGGGCAGGGTCAACTCAGGTGTATGCATACAAAGGTTGGCATACAGCAAGATGTCGACATCCAGGGTGCGGGGACCCCAGTGAATGGTTCTTTGTCGCTTGCGTCGTTGCTCTATTGTTTGACATTGATTGAGCAGCGCTAACGGCGCCAGCTCGGTTTGAATTTCGATAACGGCATTGAGAAACCAGTCTTGTGCAGTGAAACCGACCGGCTCGGTTTTGTAGAAGGGGGAAACGCGCGTCACGATGATCGCTGCATGGCCACTGAGTTGGGTGATGGCATCCTGCAGATGCTTACGCTTGTCACCCAGATTACTTCCCAGGCTGAGGTACGCGATGTTCATCGTATGCGATAAATTTCGACTCCAATATAATCAAAGATGCCGGCAACGGGGGCCTCTGGTTTTCTAACGACCAGGCGGACGGCTTCCAGCTTGTCGAATGTTTGCAGGAGTGCTTGTGCGATGTTTTCTGCCAATGCTTCGATTAATTTAAAGTGCTGAGTTTTGACGATATGCTGCACGATCTCAAAAACTGTGCTGTAGCAGATGGTATCTTTTATACTGTCCGACTTGCCGGCATGGCTGAGATCGACTGACAATTCGAGATCCAAAAAAAATTTTTGGCCGAGCGTAGTTTCCTCTGGAAGCACGCCGTGGTGAGCAAAAAAAGCAAGGTTGTTTAAGTGAACTTTATCTACCGACATGGCGTTGTTTGTGGATGGCGAGTGTCATTTCAGCAGCGAGTCGGTTTGCGCGAACATCGTGGACGCGCAATATTGAAACGCCATTTACAAGACCGTATACACTGGTCGCCAGCGTACCTTCAAGCCTGTCTTCCACTGGGACGTTGAGCGTGTTGCCAATAACGGACTTGCGAGAAGTGCCCAGTAACAGAGGATAACCCAACGATTTTAATTCACCTGCGCGGGCGATAGCTTCGAGGTTTTGTATTGTGGTTTTGCCAAATCCAATACCAGGATCGAGGATGATTTTTTGTGGGTTGATACCGGCGTCCAGTGCGATGCTGAGGCTCTTTTCAAAAAATCTGCCGATGCCTTCGATGAGATCGCCTGCGTAGTCAGTATTGGATTGATTGTGCATGATGACGACACCGGCTTGGTGACGGGCAATGGTTGCAGCCATGTGCGGGTCCTTTTGCAGTCCCCAAATATCATTGATGATGGATACGCCTTGTGCGAGGACGACATCCGCAACAGCGGCTTTGTAAGAATCTACCGAGACGGTAGTCGTCGGGCAGGCTGCTGTGATGGCTGCTAGCGGTGCACGCAAACGAGCCAGCTCTTCATCTGTGCTGATGGGCTGCGAGCCCGGACGCGACGACTCTGCACCCAGGTCGAGTATGGCTGCTCCTTCGCCGATCATTTTTTTTGCCTGCAGGGTAGCTTGTTCAGGTGAAATGAAACAACCGCCGTCGGAGAAAGAGTCAGGCGTAATATTTAAAATCCCCATAATGAAGGGTTTTCCCACTTCATGCAAATCGCCCCAACTAAACGAACGCGCGATGAAATCGGGTTCTTGCCATCCGGAATCGCTCATTGCAAGAGGGGTATAATTGTGTCGCGGTTCCTGCAAATTAAAAAATTACTAAAATTTCTCTTGCATTGATGGAGAGGATGGTTTCCCTGACCACTGCGCGTGCGGGTTTCTCTACACAAATAGAGGTCAATGGATATGCGAAGGAATGTTTATGGATACAGAAACAAACACAATGAGCCATGAATCGACCACCAACTTTACCAGTTTCAAATGGGTAAGGGTCTTTTTCCGTGCTGCTAAAGGCTTCCGTGCTGTGTTTGTAGCTCTCATGAACCTGGATGCCAGGCAGCGTTTTTAAAATACGCTGAGCTTATGGGCAGTCGTTTATCGCACGAGAGAGTGTGCGCAGAACGAGGTTTTTAAAATAAAAACCGTAAGGGTTTGTAATTTGTTACGTATGCTTTATGGATAAGCAATTATCTATAATCCACAAGCAAACATCTCATTCTTGAAAATTATGAAGCAAGCACCCGACCGTAGCTTTGGACCTTTTAGTTTAACGCGCTTGATGCGAACCTGTTTTGGACAGGGGCATGGAGAAAAATTGTGTATCTTGATCGATTTGCCGAACCCGGAAGATATTAAGGACTTTGCATTTTTGCAGGATCCATCGCTTTCAATTCAAAACTATGGATATGAAGTGTTTTACAAAGGCTTCAAAAATGGCGCTCTAGAGGAATTAAACTTCACGGCTGGCGATATTTATGCGTATAAGGAAACGGGCGGCAGTAATTTGGACATGGAAGATGATGCCTATGATCCTGCTGGCAAGCATTTCAGTTTGGACAAAGATATTTATCCCGAATACGGCATCATTCTTACGGTTTCGACGTTCTCAGCAACGGCACCTTTGACGGCAAAATGCAAAGAATTTGGGTTTCGGGGCGCTACGCTTCACGGGTTGAATCAAATCATTGTCGATACCGGGTTATCGGTCGATTACACAGTGGTCAGCGCAGAAGCTGAGCGGATGCGTTTGGGCTTAACCAAGGCGGACCGATTTGAAATTGATTTTGAAGTCGAAGGCCAAGTAACCACTTTGACTTTGCACACCAACCAGCAGGATGCGCAAAAGAGCCACGGTTTGTGTCCCCCCGGCAAGCCCGATGTCGCAAATTTGCCGGCAGGCGAGGTTTATTTTGTTCCCGAAGGTGCCGAAGGACAGTTTCCTTTTAAATACGATGAGACGACCATCGGTATGTTGACGGTAGAGGATGGCAAAATTATCAGCTCAAAGCTCATCTACGGCGATTACGCTGAAATTCAAGCGCATAACCAAAAGCTCAAGGAGGATCCGATGGTGGGAGCCTTGGGCGAATTGGGCTTCGGCACGCAAGCCTTGCCCTTCTCGGGGCGTGATATTCAAGACGAAAAAATACTTGGGACCTGTCATATTGCCACCGGTCGGGATGACCACCTGGGTGGCAAACTCACCCCTGATTTGTTTAAGGAAAAACAGAACGCATCGCACGACGACGTGTTATACGCTCCGCACAAGACGCCAGAGATCCGTGTGCCCGACGTGCGCATGTATCGCGGCGATCAAGTGGAATCGTTGATCCATCACTACGAGCCAACCGACTACATCATGGGCTTGATAAAAGGACAGCAAGCGCAGATGGCCTAGTGGCATCTGTAGAGAATATGCAAAACGACCATTCCTACGAATCTAACAAATTACTCAACGAGTATTTGCTGTTTCATTACGGCAGAGATGAAGACGTAATGCCCTACAGCTTCGGGCCAGTCTCTGCTTTGTCATTTCCGGTGCGTTGTGTGACCGAGTGTGTCGACGTTGAGCGGTTGCCGGCAGCTCCGCGGGCGTTGGATTTGGGCTGTGCTGTTGGCCGCTCCACGTTTGAGTTAGCGCGTCATTGTGAGGAGGTTATCGGCATTGATTATTCGCAGGCATTTGTCGATGCTGGCAATGCATTGGTTGATGCCGGTCAACTGAATTACCAGCGGATGGAAGAAGGTCGTTACAGTGAATCCTGTGAAGCAGTTATCGACCCGCACATCGACCGGTCGCGGGTATCTTTTGAGCACGGCGACGCTCAGGCCCTGCGCGAGGATTTGAGATCGTTTGACGTGGTGTTAGCTTGCAACCTTATTTGTCGTTTGCCGAAACCGATGCAGCTGTTACAGCGCTTGCCGGATTGTGTAAAGCCGGGAGGCCAGCTCGTCATCACCACCCCGTTCACCTGGTTAGACGCCTATACGCCACAGGAAAATTGGCTGGGGGGGCTAAAAGCAGCCGATTCTTTCAGTGGTTTGCGCGATGCCTTAGCAATTGGTTTTGATTTGGTCGAAGCCAAAGATTTGCCGTTTTTGATTCGGGAGCATGCGAGAAAATTTCAGTGGAGTGTAGCGCAGGCATCGATCTGGACGCGCAGGGGCTAGTTTAAAAACGTTCTGGATTTGCAAACGCTCCAACATTCGTAATGCTCGCTGAAATGATCCAAGAAAATCGCAAGAACGTAGTTGTTATCGGCAGTGGCTTTGGGGGGTTGGCCGCTGCTATTCGCACGCAGGCAAAGGGCTATGACGTTACCCTGCTGGAAATGCGAGATAAGCCCGGAGGGCGTGCCTATGTTTACGAAGACAAGGGCTTTACCTATGATGCTGGCCCCACCATCATCACTGTGCCATTCGTGTTGGAGGAATTGGCCCAGTTGACGGGTAAACCGTTGTCGCACTACGTGGACATCGTTCCTTGCGACCCTTTTTATCGCATATATTTTAATGATGGGCGTGTGTTTGATTACCGCGGGGAGCAGGATGCGCTTGAAGCCGAGATCGCAAAATTTAATCCTGACGACGTTGAGGGGTATCGCCGGTTCCTCGCCTACAGCGAAAAAATATTTGACCGCGCCTTTACCGATTTGGCGGGTCATTCATTTCATTCAATTTGGGAAATGATCAAAGTGGCTCCCGACTTGATCAAGCTCAGAGCGGAGCAGTCGGTATTCCGCCGTGTGTCATCATTTATTAAAGACCCCTGCCTGCGCCAGGTATTCAGTTTCGAGCCTTTGTTGATCGGCGGCAATCCCCTGAAATCGTCTGCAATTTATGCGATGATTCACTATTTGGAAAAGACCTGGGGCGTTCATTTTGCGATGGGAGGAACCGGTGCGTTGGTGCGCGGCCTGGTCCGCATGTTTGAAGATTTGGGGGGCAAGCTGGTCCTCAATGCGAGGGTCGAGTCGATCGAGGTGGATGCAGGGCATGTGCAGGGGGTGAAAATGGCTCATCTAGAGGGGCCCGAACCTCGTTTGGACCAGGCGGCAAATGCGCCAACCGACTACTATCCAGCTGATATTGTGATTTCTAACGGCGATGTTGCGAATACCTACCGCAAGCTGATTCATCCACAACACCGTAAAAAATGGACCGATCGTCGTCTGGCAAAAATGGACTATGCCATGTCACTGTTCGTGGTTTATTTTGGTACGAATCGAACCTACGAGCATTTGCCCCATCATTCGATTGTCCTGGGGCCCCGCTACGAGGAGTTGCTGGGAGACATTTTTGATAAAAAAATTGTCGCCGATGACTTCTCGCTGTATCTACACGCGCCGACGCGGACCGACCCGAGTCTGGCTCCAGAAGGATGTGAATGTTTTTATGTCTTAAGTCCGGTTCCCAACTTGGCAGGCGGGCAGGATTGGGATGCCATCAAGGAAGACTATGCTGACAAAATCTTTGCTTCTTTGGAGAAGAAGCATCTAGTGCCTGATCTGCGTAAGCACTTGATGAGCAAATTGATATTCACTCCCAAGGATTTTGAGGGCAAATTGGACGCCTACATGGGAAGCGCCTTCCAGTTTGAGCCAGTCCTGACACAGTCTGCATGGTTTCGGCCGCATAACCGCAGTGAAGACGTCAATGGTCTCTATTTTGTCGGCGCTGGAACTCATCCGGGTGCAGGGCTGCCGGGCGTTATCAGTTCAGCAAAAGTGCTGGACAATTTTATCTAGCCCGAATGGCCACAGCTCACGGATGTGGGCAACCTCGATAAAACGAAAATTGTGAATAACCTGTGAGTTTCTTGAAGATGCTGCCAAAAGTCATGCTTTTGACACACACCTTTACCGTTTAGGCGTCGGCTGGTGGTAGCGGGGGCTATTGATTTTCGCGAGTGGTAGCTGTTGCCGCTTGTTGTAGTTGTGGGGGCTTTGCGCGTGCAACAAGGTTGCATATATCCTTTTCGTAACTATCGATGATGCCGTCCCAGGACAAGCCTAAGCTGGTCTCCCGCGCAGCTTGGCGTATGCTGTGCCAGTGTGCTCGATCGGTGACGATGACATCAACAGCGTGAATAAAGGCTGTTTCATCATCAAATGCACAAGTGTAGCCGTTGCTGCCATTTTGAATATGTTGTCGGCCAGCAGCGTAATCATAGGCCAGTACGATCAAGCCACTGGCCATGGCTTCGGTGACCACATTGCCAAATGTTTCGGTTGTGCTGCCAAAGAAAAAAAGATCGGCTGAGGCATAATGTGCAGCCAGTTCTTCCCCCAAGCGCATGCCCGCAAAATAAAAATCCGGGTTTTCTTTTTCGAGGCGTGTGCGCTCGGGGCCATCTCCCACTAAAACAAATTCAGCATCTGGAATTTTTTTGCGAAATGATTTAAACGCGCGAATGGATAAATCTACATTTTTTTCAGCAGCGAGTCTGCCCACGTATATGACGATGGGTGAATTGCCGTTTGATCCCCATTTTTGCCGAAGGATCGTGCTTCTGTGGTGAGGACAAAACAGGTTGGTATCGACGCCCCTTCCTAACAGTTGCACATTTTTAAAGCCGCATTCACTTAGATGGTTTTGAACATCCAAGGAGGGTGCAAAGGTGGCTAACGTTTTATTATGCACCCATCGCAAGTAGGCGAAAAATGCTTTTTGTATCCATGCAAAACCATAATGCGTGGTGTATGTTTGGAAATTAGTATGGAATGTGGACACACAGGGAATCTTAAATTTGCAGGCAACCCGTATGGCTGATAACCCAAGCGGGCCTTCAGTTGCAATATGAATCAAGTCAGGTGGATTGCGTCGCCAACGACGCATTAAGGTCCCCAGTGCGAATCGACCAAATTGTAATCCTGGATAGCCGATCAGTGGAAACCCCTGAACACAAAAGGTAGCGAATGTGGCATTTGCCGGTGGTTCGTTTTTTTGTCTGGGGCGGACGACTTCAAGCTGATGACCGCGTTTGCACAAACCCATTGCGAGTCGGTTAAGTGTCATGGATACCCCGTTTACTTCCGGCGGAAATGTTTCAGTCACAAGGGCGATTTTCATAAACAATGTGCAGCATATTGGAGGCAGTTACGCCGGATGGCGAGCAGTGATTCAGACTTGTATGTTACGATTGCGTTGCAAATTGGATAATATTAAGAGTTGTGAACAAGTTTTTGGCTCTATTAGATTAATTGATTTCGAGTGGCTTCAGTAATACATATTCTTACAGGACCTACTGCAGTGGGTAAAACGGAACTTGCGTTGCAATGGGCTTTAGAGAAAAACGCAGAAATTGTTTCCTGCGACTCGCTGCTAGTGTATCAGGGCATGAACATCGGTACTGCAAAGCCGACGTCTGCACAATTGCGACGTGTCCCACACCATATGATTGATGTGGTAGCCGTGGATCAACGGTTCTCAGTAAAAGCATATGTGGACGCTGCCAAAGAGGCAGTGGCGTCTATTTTCGCTCGTGATAAACAGGTGTTAGTGACGGGCGGCAGTGGGTTTTACCTGAAAGCCTTTTTTGCGCCGGTAGTCGACTCGATTGCAGCCCCGCCAAAGATTGTGGATGAAGTTGCCTACATTGCCGAAACCGCAGGCTTGGCAGGCTTGCTGCACAAGCTTGCAGAGCTAAACCCTGCAGGGCTGGGGGAGCTGGACGTGCAGAATCCTCGTCGGGTGACCAAAGCGTTGGAGCGTTGTCTTGCTTCCAAGCGAACCTTATTGGAATTGAAGGCCGAATTTGCACAGCAAGTTTCGCCGTTTGCGCACTATGAAAAACGTGTGTGCCTGTTGCACCGCTCGCCTGAGCGACTGTGGAGGCGTATATGCGAGCGAGTCGAGGCGATGTTTGCAGCAGGTTTATTGGACGAAGTTCGAGGATTATTGCAGGCCGGTATTGAGCGCAACCCCAGCGCAGCAGCCGCTATTGGCTATTGTGAAACCATCGATTTCATAAAGAAAGGCGACACTGATTTAGACGCGCTTAAGGAGCGAATCGCCATAAATACGCGCCGCTTAGTCGCGAAGCAACGCAAAGGCTTCCGCAATCACTTACAGACAGAGCAGATTTGCGACCTCGACTGTGCGGAAAGTCCGACTTTGTTTATATAAATCGTAAAAATTCATGTATTTTTAATTATTGAAGCGACATTTGTTAAACTCTGCGCTATATCAAACGCTTGTTAAATTATCCTGATTGGAAAATTTAGCGTTTAATATCACGTAAATCACAGAATAAAAATAAGTTATGAGTACAGGCACAGTAAAATGGTTCGATTCAGAGAAAGGCTACGGCTTCATCACTCCTGATGAAGGTGGGAAAGACCTCTTTGTTCACCATTCAGAAATTAAGAGCAAAGGGTATGCATCTCTCAATGAAGGGGAGAAAGTGACCTATGAAGTCGGTGAAGGCCAAAAAGGACCTTGTGCGAAAAAAGTAGAAGCGAGCTAAGCTCCGGAACAACATTTAAACCACCCGTTCCGCAAAAATCAAAACGAATACATGCGGTCGGGTTGTTTTAAACACTATTAATTTAATGGAAAGGAGCGCCACGGCGTTCCTTTCTTTTTTTGTATAAGAATAAAATAAGGGACAGGCTAAATAAACTTGACTGAACAATAGAGAGGGGCTAGACATTGCGAGTTTTATGAGAGCGCGCAGAACAAAAGTGAGGGGCGAAGCAGCGGTTTATCACTGCATTACGCGAACAGTGAATGGTGAAATGCTCTTTAAGGATCGGGAAAAGGAGATGTTGCGCAAGATGCTCTGGGAGGTGGCTGATTTTTCGGGTGTGGAGATTCTAAGCTATTGTATCATGTCTAACCATTTTCATGTGCTTGTCTACGTTCCAGAGAAGCAAGTGGTCTCCGATTCTGAATTAATCCGGCGTTACAAAGTGCTATACCCGAAGCCCACTAAATATCAAGCGGCTTCAACGCAGGTGATGCAAGCACACTTGCACAAGGGCGGTGAGGAAGCCGACGAGATGCGGCGTAAATTGCTCGCGAGAATGGGGGATGTTTCTGAGTTTATGAAGGCCGTAAAACAGCGTTTTTCCGTCTGGTTCAATCGCACCCATCGGCGCTTTGGCACGTTGTGGGCCGAACGGTTTAAATCCGTTTTGGTCGAGGGCTGCGGCAACGCTCTACAAACCATGGCCGCATATATCGAATTGAATCCAGTACGCGCGGGTATCGTTGAGGATCCTAAGGATTACCGTTTTTGTGGCTATGCTGAAGCCGTTGCGGGTCAATCCAAAGCTCGTACAGGCTTGGTGTTTATTTGGGCGAACGCTGCGCAAACAACAAAGCATACATCAGCCACTTTTAAAAATGCACTGGCAGCTCATCGGATGCTGCTGTTTGGTAAGGGCGCTAATCCTGAAACACTCAACGGTAAACGGATTCATCGTGAAGCCGCTTTGCAGGTGCTGGAAAAAGAACGGGGGTACTTACCAAAAGCAGTTTTACTCCGCTGCAGGGTACGGTATTTCACCGATGGCGCGATTCTGGGATCTGGCGAGTTTGTCCAAGGTTTTACCGACAAATGGCAACAGGAACACTGCCGTAAACACGCTCCGAAAATACAGCCTATGCGGGGAACCGACTGGGCAGGTTTAAGTGTAATTCAAAGTTTGCGACAAAAGATCTTCAGTTAAATTTGTGACTCTTTATTAAAACCGAAAACCTGTGCAAATTTATGAACGGAAAACAGGCCAAATAAATTTTTGATTTTGCCGATTTCTAGTTTCAATAACGGTCCATTACAAAAAACAATACATACGCTAAACCGCAGCTAGAAAGGACGAAGAAACCGATGCAGGATGCCAACGTCATCGGGTTGATGGCGACCGACAACGTGAGTCCAGTCAATAATCCATTGCCAAAAATAATCAGTAACAAATAATCGCGCAGGTTGCGGCTGATGCCTTTAAACTTTAATGCATGGTCTTTTCTGAGTGCAGGAATCAAGGTATTGGGATCTTCACGACTGAGGTTGACTCCAAGGATGTCTCTTATATCCACAGTATTTTCTGGAGGTTGATCGACCTTCACAAGCGGGTGGTTCGGGAACAATTTTTCGAGCAGAAGCGCTTTATCGGCTATGCGTTCCCAATGATTGTCGCCCGGCTTAGCAATCCAGCTTTCAGGGGTCAATTGTCCGTTCCCCCGGAGAACAGCCAATTCTGCGAGCGTGTGTGGCCCTTCAGCGACGCCTTTCTCAGCATTTAAAGTATAATAAACCGATGTGTGCATGTGGTTTCTGTCGAAACGCTCAAGATACACTAAATTATATTGAAAATCTGTAGAATGCCAAATTTGGGCACAGATTTACCAAGTGTTAGCGGATAACGACAGAATTTAGTGCAGACGGCTTGGATGTATGTGTATAGCCGAAACGTTAATCCGGATTATACTAACACCGTCTTTCAGGAGGAGAGGCTCCGCGCATCAAACTCACGGCGCATTGTATTTTCAGTAATCGTGCGTGGGTTTATCAAGTGGAGGAGATTAGTCGGGGCAGCCTGCTTTGCTACCGGTTCCCGATAATGCGTTGGCACCAAAAGGTTGTCTTTCTACCGACGCGCCAATGGACTCGCGGTTTAACCCGAATCGCACTCGTTTAAAGGCATGTGTCGCTGAAAAATTGACTTCAAAACTCCAGGCATCCGTATTTTGAACATTTTAGAACCTATGCCCCACTCTCAATAGTTACTGCGCATTTGCTTAAACGAGTGCGATTCGGGTTAAATATAAATTGTCGACCTGAAATTCATTCCTGGCTTGGGCGAGGTGTTTGAGGCTGCGACTGAATACTGGGGCTGAAAGGCCGAAGGTGGTGCAATTGGCCCAGTCGATAGCTTGTTGGAAATCGTTCATCTGCGTCGATGGTCGCGCCTGGTGCATAGCTTGGGTCTTCTGCCGGACCCATCCTCAAGCTTTGCGCAGCAGCAAGCAAGCGTTCCACCCATTCAGTATCGATCGAATCGACTACAATGACCCGTGAACAGGCCGAACATTTTTCTCCTTGATAACCGAAGGTGCAGTGCGAAATAGCCGGAATCGCCTCATCGAGATCCGTATCTGCATCGACAATGATGGCGTTTTTGCCGCCCATTTCTGCAACAACTTTTTTAACATGGTGTTGGCCTTTTGGTAATTGGCTCGCATTTTCCAGGATGCGCAGGCGGTTTGCAACGAACGGGTAAAACCTATCATGTGAGTAGCTGGATGCTCGAGCAGGTCGATCGCAATCTCATGCCCCAAGGCCTGGCACGCAATTAAAAATATCTTTGGGAGCACCGGCGGCAAATAATTCTACGAGTTGATGGATCACAACCGAACTGCGTTCGGATGGGTTAAATACGACGGCGAATGTGGCAATGACGAGGATACACGTATATTGACACGAACGCACTTGAGTGAATGGGGTGCACAAAACTTTAAAATGATTCATTAACGATCGCGCAGGAAGCCGCCGAAATGGCAACTCACCTGCGAAGATGCGCGAATGAAGGTTGATATTCCCCTTAGATGTCCCTATGCCTTACTGCCGTCAAACAGACGGTAGCATTTTATGGATCCTTTGTCACAAGGTGTCGTCGGGGCCGCTTTGGCCCAGGCATTTGCCAAGCGAACAGAATTAAGAGCAGCCACTTTGGTGGGGGCAGTGGGAGGCTTGTTGGCAGACGTGGATATTTTTATTCGCTCTGCCAATGACCCATTGTTGAATCTCGAATGGCACCGTCACTTTACGCATGCCTTGGTGTTTGTTCCCATCGGCGGCTGGATCGCCGCGTTGCTGTGTGGGTGGTTTCTGCGACGACGCATGTCCTTTCGGAAAATCTACGCCTATGCGTGTTTGGGCTATATGAGTGCCGGGGTTCTGGATGCCTGCACCACCTACGGAACGTATTGGTTGTGGCCGTTTACGGATGCACGGATTGCTTGGAATGTGATTGCGATTATCGACCCGATTTTCACGTTGACTTTAGTCGTGTTAACCGTGGTTGCGTGCATACGTTGCGCATGTTGGCTGGGCAGGTTAAGTGTTGTGTTCGCTGTGCTGTATTTATCTCTAGGGGTTTGGCAGCGCGAACGTGCGTACGACGCGATGGCAATACTTGCGGAGCAACGTGGCCATCGTCCAACGCGAATGTTAGTACATCCGACAATTGGCAATATCATTTTGTGGCGCAGTCTTTACGAGAAGGACGATCGCATTTATGTGGATGCTGTGAACATCGGTATATTCGATCGAGTGCCGCATTATTATCCGGGAGATTCAGTTGCGCAATACGCGCGTGTAGAGCAGCTTCTCGGCGTCGAGGAAGGCACGGTTTTAGCCGAGGATATCAAACGCTTTGCAACATTTTCAGCTGACTGGCTGGGGTATCCCAAAGGGGATCCGCCTTACGTCATCGGTGACTTGCGATACTCAATGATTCCCAATTCGCTCGATCCGCTGTGGGGGATTATCGTCCATCCGGCATTTCCGGATCGGCACGCACCCTTTGAGCACTATCGAACATTTGACCGAAATGACAGGGCGCTCTTTTTCCAAATGCTGTTCAAAGACACCCTTGGGCATTGAATCGATCAGTAGGAACATATTGCAGCAACTGCATAAATTTTGCTCCTGCGACTTGCTATTTTGCGGATGATTCATTTGCTTAGTTGTATATTACAGTCTGTGCTGTCGATTTACCGATCGGCTTCCTGGCCATCCCCGCATCAAAATTTGGCGAAAAGTTATTTTGACGGTCCGCTTTACGGGGTTGCTCGCTTTGATCGGATTTGTATCAGCTGGCTTTTTGACGGCAACTGCGGTTTTTTTTAGGCCCTTGGCAACATGGCTCGAATCGTCATAAGGTAGTGGGGTTAGGGCTTTTGCTGGTGAAAGGCCGCGGAACCTTGAGATTCCCCCGATATTCGCCCATGATCGAAAATAGCAGCACGCAACTTGCAATGCGAATTTGCAGGGTGTCTACTCAACTGCATCCGCATGGCTGCGTTTTTATCCGGTTGTGGCCGGGCGGCACTGAATGAATTGGTTGCCCATGGGCAGGCCGTTCTCTTGATTTTCTTCACCGCGAGCAAGCGCTCCCGGTGAAATTTGCTTTATCAATGCAGCAAAAGCGTTTACACATGGTGTTTGTTCTATCTGGAAGCACCTCGAATGTCTTGGCAGACTCAGCGGAGTCTTGCGTGAGACACTATCTTTTATGCTGCAAGGCTCGATACGCCTGTGTAGTTGCAAATGTATAGAGGACGAGTTTTTTTTGGGGAACGCATTGCATTTCAACACGTCTTTAATTGAGGGTTGGCCGCTGGCGGACCGCAGTTCATCATTATATTATGTCTGATTCACAACATCCACACAACGGCGAAGTTATGGTCGCCCGGGTAAAGCAAGCCCGCGAGCGTATTTTCAACGAATTGAGTAAGGTTATCATAGGGCAGGAGGAAATTATCGAACATTTGGTGATTTGCCTATTGTCGCGAGGGCATGCATTGTTGACGGGTGTGCCAGGGTTGGGCAAAACCCTGTTGGTACGGAGCATTGCCGATACGTTTTCACTCAGTTTCAAGCGCATTCAGTTTACCCCGGATCTGATGCCAGCTGATATTTTTGGCACTGAGGTGGTCGAAGAAGATCCAGCCACCGGCAAGCGCCATTTTCGTTTTGTCAAAGGGCCTATATTTGCCAATTTAGTATTAGCCGACGAAATCAACCGCACACCGCCTAAAACCCAGGCTGCGCTGTTGGAGGCGATGGAAGAACGCCAGGTAACAGCGGGTGGGAGTACCCATCTGCTCGAACCACCGTTCTTTGTCCTCGCAACGCAAAATCCGATTGAACTGGAGGGCACTTACCCACTGCCCGAGGCGCAATTAGACCGCTTCCTGTTAAACGTGTATCTCGATTATTTACCGCCAGAACAGGAAGTTGCGATGGTCGCAGCTACCACTGCGCCTTCGAAGGCCAAACCTGAACCGGTATTTTCGGGTGAAGAGATCATTGAGCTGCAAGAGTTAGTGCGCCAGGTGCCGGTGGCGACCGAGGTGATTGAATATGCGGTGAAGTTGACGATTGCGACCCGCCCCAGCATTGCACAACCGTCACCTATCGCAGCTGAGCGGATCAAATGGGGCGCGGGCTCGCGTGCTTCGCAAGCCCTTATTTTGGCGGGTAAAGCGCGTGCTCTGCTCGAAGGGCGTTACACAGTGGCCGTCGAAGACATCCAGCACCTTGCGGTACCTGTATTGCGCCATCGTATCATTCCTAGTTTTCAGGCCGAAGCCGAGGGGATAACGGTAGATGCGATTATCCGTGAATTGATGGACTCGCTCAAGTAATAAGTACTATGGCGCATTTGTTTAAGGGATTATTTATCCACGCTTCACTATATCATTTTATCCACTCTGCTGGCGCTTAGGGCTATCTTCACATCTATGGCATCCTCACAACAGAAAGACTTTTTGGACCCAGCATTTTTGCTGCAGTTGCAGAATTATTCCCTGATGGCCAAGGTCGTGGTGGAAGGATTTTTATCGGGGATGCATCGCAGTCTTTTCCACGGATTTGGCACCGAATTTTTACAGTATCGCAATTACACTCCGGGTGAAGACCTAAAATATCTCGACTGGAAAGTGCTGGCTAAATCGGATCGCTTGTACACGAAAGTGTATCAGGAAGAAACCAACATGAACTGCTATATTATTTTAGATTGCAGTGCATCTTTGGACTACCAGGGCGACCGTGCGCCGTCGAACAAACTGCGCTATGCCAGCATGATTGCCGCGTGTATTGCGTATTTAGCCAGTCGTCAGGGCGATAACATCGGGCTTTTCGCGTACAGCGATCAACTGCACGAAGTGATTGAACCGGGGCATCGCATCGGGCAACTCAATCGTTTCCTGCAAGCATTGACACGGTTGCAACCTTCGGGGACTGCTGACCATGCTGCGCGCTTGCACACCCTTACGCACCAGTTTTCCCATCGTGGGATCGTTATTTACATTTCCGATATGCTGGAGGGAGAAACCATCTTGCCCCAAATGCTCAGACGCTTTCGTTTTTGTCACTGTGATTGTTTGGCCATCCAGGTGTTGGATCCCGACGAGCTGGATTTGCCGCAGGCGCGTGTCACGCGCTATATGGACTGCGAATCGCAGGATGAGATCACGACCTTTCCAGAGGTGGCCCGGCGCGCTTATGCGCATTCAATGCAAGCCTTTCTCGAACAACTGCAACAGGCGTTTGCAAAATCCCAAGTCGAATATCTGCGCTTAATTTCAACCGATCCGGTCGGTGCGGTGTTGGCTCGCTACCTCAGTCATCGCGACCGGTTTTAACGTTTTTGTAGTCAGTATACTCGGCTCATTCTTTGCTAATTTCACCTTATGTTAACCTTTGCCAATCCATTATTTTTGTTTGCCCTCGCGGGGTTGGCTGCGCCTGTGTTAGCGCATTTGATCAACCGTGAACGCGCGCAACCCCTTAAATTTCCGAGTATTCGCTTCATAACGTTGGCACGCTTGCCACAGGAAGGAAAGCGTTCGCTGCGGGATAAGCTGTTATTGCTGTTGCGCATGTTGTTATTCGCTTGCATCGTGGTGGCCTTGGCGGGCCCTCGATGGCAGTCGCCCGTAGCTGCCGAGCCGGCGGTGGCAGCCGATGCGGTCGAACCGACGATATTTGTGGTCGATTTGTCCGCCAGTATGCAGGGTTGGAGCACCTGGGATGCGTTGCAGACGCAAGTGGCAGAGCGTATGCAAGCACTGGATGCAGCGCAGCCCATCGGGCTGGTATTGTATGCCAACGAGGTGTTGGAGACCTTTCCTCCCTCTGTAGATCGCTCTTTGGTGCGGGATATGATCGCATCTGAATGGCCGCGCCCTTATCGTGGCCACCCAGCTCCGGCGATTCGTGAAGCCCTTGCCCAGTTGGCTGGAGCAGATAAGGGGCGCATCCTTATTGTATCTGACTTTCAGGTGACGGATTGGCAGATCAACCGTTGGCCATCGGTGCCGGACAACATCGCAGTGGAATTTTTAAACCCGGCCGATTTTAACACTGCCAATCTGGCGATTTTGCAGGCGCAAGCTTTTCCGGCCAGCGAAGACCGTATTCGGGTGGTCGGGAAGATCCGAAATTTTTCGCCCGCGTCCCAGCAGGTGACGATCAAGCTGGCGAGCACCACTGAACTCGGAGCCGAGCAAGTATCCTTGGCGCCAGGGCAGGTGCAGCCGTTTAATTTTATTGTGGATACGCCGCAACAGTTAGCGGGCAAACTCACCATTGGTGAGGATGCGTATGCGCCCGACAATGCATATGCGCTTTGGCTAGGCCCACCGCCCCCGACGCGCATGCTGGCGATCATTCCGCTATTGCAGGAGCCCGAGCGTTTGGCAGAAGTTGAGTTTGTCGGCAAAGCCCTTGAAGCAACCACTGAAGCCAGTGTGCGCACTTACCAGTTGGTGGGGGTGAATACCGATACCGATCTTGCAGCAGCTGGTATAACGTCGCCCGCAGCGGAGGGCGATGCTTCGAATCCCGTAACGGCAGGTGCTGACGAAAGCCCTTTATCCAATGCGGGGCGTCCGAATGTGGTGTATTTACCGGGGTCGGGTGGCTATCTGCACGACGCGCAATGGCAGCGCCTCAGCGCGTACGTGCAGGAGGGAGGGACCCTGCTGATCACGCCGGGCAAGGGGGCCGCTAAGCTATTTCGTCAATTGCGGGAACATGAAATCAGCCAAATTGGTTATCTGGGGCAGCCGGGCCGCGAACGGGACCGGCGCAATCCTCACCGGATTGGGTGGCTGAATCCAGATTCGAATTTGGGCAAAATATTTAACGATGATTCGTTGCGCGATGTGTATTTAACTGAAATTTATCAATTTATCCGCTTGCGTCCCGGTAAAGCAACCGAGGTTCTGATGAAAACCGAAAAAGATGAGCCGCTGCTCCTGCGCGAATCCGTGGGGGCCGGAACCCTCATTGTCAGTGCGTTTTCATGGGATGCGTTGGCCAGCGACCTGCCCCTGCGCCAATCATTTTTACCGATTGTGCGCGAATTACTCGAAGTGGCTGCACCGCGCGAGGGCGGTATCGTGCGGGTTGAATGTGGCGATGCGATTCCTTCCAGTTTTGCTTCGTATGGATTGGACCCCGTCACGCTGGCCATCGATCGCTACACAGCGGAGCCAGGAGTGTTTAAGCTGAGTAATTTACCGGTCGAGGTGAATGTCGCCCGGACTGAATCGATTCCCGAACAAGCGGTGCTGGCAGATATTCGCGCGAATTTAATGGCGGTCTCGCCGACGGTGGACGCGGCATCGCCGACAGCTGCTGCATCTGTGCCGACTGCCAGCCGTCAGCCCATCGATTATTGGACCTGGTTTGCGATCGCAGGTTTTTTACTCCTGATTGCTGAAACCGTTATGACTAACCGATTAGACCATCGTTTTCGCCCCCATCATGCCCGTACCTGATTTTTATAAAAGACTGGTGATGCAAAGACGGACATTGCTGTTCGTGATGCTCTGTGCGTGTACGCTGGCGGTAGTCGGTGCGTCGCATTTAGTTGTTTTGGGCTTGTCGGCGTTGGATGCCGTAGATGCCTGGCAAGAGCGTACAGCATTTTTCGTCAGAGCCCTGACCTACGGTTTACTCACAACCGTATGGACCCTTGGTGTTGTCACCCTCCTGTTCCGTCGTCCTAGTTTAACGCAGCTTGCGCAAACGGTTGAAAACAGGCACCCGCAATTCATGGATGCCCTCACGTGTGCGGTCGAGATTCAAGCAACCCATGGCGGACCGCGCAATGACTTGGAAGAAGCGTTGTTTCGCCAGGTGGACCGTGAGGCTGAAGGGATGAATTTCACCACCGCGATTTTACCCCAAAAGCTGCATCCACTGATTGTTGTCGGACTGGGGGTGATCGTCATGGTCTTTGCGGACATGGCGTCTCAATCGAGCGTGCAGAAAAAGTTCACGTTTTATGTGCGCGATATGCTGAGCGGCCAGGCCACCGGGCTCCACGTCGAACCCGCCAGTACGGAAAGGCCCAGAGGATCGGACCTGACGGTGTTGGCCAAGATTATGCGTTGGGAGCAGGCGGCCAGGATTGAGTATCAGACAGGGACCGCCCGCACTGAAACGTATCCCATGTATCTGAATGCAGAAGGGGTGGCCGAATTTACGTTCTACGGTTTGGAGACGGATATTCGCTATCGTGTCAAAACACCTTCCCTGCAATCTCCTTGGTACCGTCTTCATGTGTTCGATCCCCCCACAATTCAGTCGATTGAGTTAGAATTGACCCCTCCGCAATACACGGGTGAAGAGCCGAGTTCGTTTAGCAAATGGGTCGACTTATTTGTAACTGAAGGCACGCGTATTCAGTATAAGATTGCGGTCAACGCCGATGTGAGCGCCAAACTGGTTACAACTTCCAGCGAATTCACCTTCCGACCGCTCGATGAGCGTGATGCGACAGAGGGGCTCCAGTGGTTGCAGGCAGATTTTATCCCAGCTGCCAACACGGATTATCGCATCCGCCTTGTGAACGCAGCAGGCCGCACGTTTATCACCGAAAGTCATCAAATAGAAGTGATACCCGACGAACTGCCGGTGATCGAGTGGATTGAGCCGGGCCGCGATATCGATGCCGAGCCCATGGACGCGATCCCTTTGGAAATCTATGTCGCGGACGATTACAGTGTGGACCGAGTGGAAATCACTGTTTCCGTATCGGGCTTGCCGCGCCAACCGATCCGTGTGTTTCAGCGAGATGCAGAGACGGCTCCCGTCCTGGAGCAAAATTTCTTTTCCACCCTCGAGTTACAGCTTCTCGGCGTCGAACCTGGCGACATCGTGGCCTACCATGCCACCGTGTGGGACAACAAAGAGCCGGTAGCACAAGAAGTTCACAGCGACAAATTTTTTGTCGAAGTCAAAGGCCCGGTTCCTGAAAGTGACCCATTGAGTATGGCTGGAGGTGCGGGCCCGAATGGCGAGACGGTGGAAGTCGATTTTCGGGCGATGATTATCGAGTTGAAACGCTTGATCCGCGAGAGTCATGCGACTCAGTTTTTGCAAGGAGAAGAGCGCGAACGCAACCGGATTGACATTGGCGCAGGTTTGTCGGCCTTGCACGATGAGGGCAATACTATCCTGGGTAAGATCCAGGGGATGCTGCAAGCTGCAGAACGCGGCGAGATATATCTGTTATTTAAGCACACCCTTGAGCAAATGGATCGTGCTGAGCGTTCGGTGAATGCCAAGCAATTAGAGGCTGCGATTCCGATGATGGAAGAGGCTTACAGCGGGTTGTTGAATTTGGAACGCTACTTTGAGTCGCAGCAACAAAACCAGCAACAAGGCGAGGGCGGTGAAGGCGGCAACACCGCGACGGCTGAAACCGAACAAGAAGCGGCCCCCACCGAGGAAGCGGGCATGAGTATCGCCGAGTTGCGTCAAGCCTTGGACAGTGTGCAAAGCCTGATCGACAAACAAAGTGCGATGAACAGTCGCTTTGCGCGTGCGGAGAGAACCCAGCCAAGCCAGGCAGAGCAGCTCGAATTGGCGAATCTGCAATCTGCGATCGAAGGCGATACCGCAGACTTGGAAACATTGTTGAAAAACGACCCGGATAGTTTCCCAGTGCGGCGGCATCTGCGTATGGGGCACGAGGAAATGAACCAGGCTGCGGCCTCTGCCGCCCAGGACGAGATGGCCCGTGCTAACCGCTTTGGGTTACGGGCTAAAGAGGACTTATTGTCAGCTTCCAGCTTATTGAGCGCACGCATTCGGGAACAGGCTCTGCATAAAATGGATGGGCTTGCACAGCAGGCCGGATCCTTGGCCAGTGCGCAGGATCAGGCGTCGCAAGCGAGTAAGGCGGCGGCGCAAGCGCAGGAAGACGGTGCCGGTGAGCGGTTACGAGCGGAGCAGGATGCTTTGAAACAACGCTTCGACCGACTGGTGGCTGGAATGGACCGCACGTCTATTGACCTTGAAGAAACCTTTCCAGAGGTGAGCGAAGCATTGGCCAAGCTTGCCCGTGAAAGTGCTGCTAAAAATATTGATGGCACTATGGCGAAAGCCACGAATGCGTTACTCTATGAGCGCTTCCGCCGTGCGGCTCAATCTCAGGATAAGGCAACTGCCTCGCTGCAGGAACTCTCGCAAGGGCTGGAACAAACCACGCAGATGGTACCGAGAATGTCAGCAGAAGAAATGCAGCACTTACTGGAAAAACTGTTAGCCGCGAATGAACAGATGCAAGCCTCTGCGCAGTCAGGTGAAGGTGAGCAAACCGGTAGTGGTGAGCAGCGGGGCAAGCAAGGCATGCAGGGGCAAGGGCAGTCCGGATCATCCGAACAGGCGATGGCCGCAGAGCAGGGTGAAGGACAAGAAGGGCAAGCAGGGCAGAGCGGACAACAAGCTCAGGGCCAGCCCGGCGAAACTGCCATGGAAGGCGGCCAAACCGGTGGTACCGCTTCTCAGCCGAACAGTGTCCTGGCCGAAAAGCTGGCGCAGGAACTCAACCGGGCCGGTCGCATTTTAAAAGATACCGAGTTGTCCAGGTTGGGGGCTGAATTAGCCGCTCCGGATGCAGCGTCCAGTTCACCGAACGGTGAGGAAGCCACCCCGAAGCAATTGCTGGAACAAGCCATCCGCGTGGTGCAACAACGGATTCAACAAACGTTTGTCGAAGAACGTTCACGCTTAAACCGGCGTTCAGCAGCGCCTCCAGAAAAATACCGTTCTTTGGTCGAAGAGTATTTTCGCAATCTTGCTGAAGAAAATTAAACACCTGTTATACTGTGCATACTGACAGCAATATATCCATTATTTTACTGGTACTGAGTAGCATATGTGTCGTCGCGTTGCTGGTGTGGTCCTATCGATCGGTTCGCCAGCTCATTCCGCGTAAGCACCGGTATGGGCTCTGGATCTTGCGAGCGGTTGGGCTGGTGTTGATCCTGTTGCTGTGCCTGAACCCTTTCTTTGTCGAGCAACACCCCGATCCCGAAGCATTTCATGTCGCTGTGTTAGGGGACCTGTCGGGGAGTATGCATTTAACAGACACCCAGGATCAGCGTCCGCGTGTGGATTATATACGGGCAGCCTTGTCAGACGAAAATCCCCAAAGTTTGTTTCGTCGCTTGAGTGAACGGTACGATACCAGCCGGTATACGTTTGCGGATGACTTGCACGCAAATGTGTCTACGGATTTCAGTTTAATGCCGGGGCTAACCGGGATTGGACAATCGTTGCGCACACTTCTCAATCAACAGCTGGAATCGGACAGTGTGTTAGGGGCGGTCGTCCTGTTAAGCGATGGCATATCGTTACAGGGGGAATCCATGTTTGATGTGGCCAAGGCTTATCGTGACTTGGATATCCCCATCACAGTGATCGGCATTGGCGAAGATGCCTCGCGAGGAGATATGCGCGTTGAATTTGTGGATACACCGGAGGAAGCGCCCTTGGGAGAACCTTTGCAATTAGACGTAATCGTGGCCAACACATTTGCACGAGACGTCGAGGTGGAGGTTGGGCTATTCGATAGAGATATGTTGGTTGAGCAACAAACGGTGCAGGTCCAGGGCAACGGTCAAGCAACGGTTACATTCACCGCTCAGCCGCTTATCCCTGGGCATCATGTCTACCGCACACGGATTCTTAATACAGTCAGTGGTGATTTGAATCCGACCAATGATATTGATTTTGCTCCGATTCTGGTAACCGAGCCAGAAGTGATGAAAATACTGTATTTATCGTCGCGTTTGACCAATGACTATCGCTTCCTCAAACTTGCTGTGAAGGAAGATGCGCAGTTTCAATTGCGCAGTATCCTGCGTTTGGGTGAGCAGCGTATCCTGCGCAGTGGATTTGAGGATAGGCTTGCAGAATCAGACGCTAAGGATGCTGTTTTGCTGCAGGACCCCAATAGTTTGATGGATTACAGTGTTCTCATCATTGATACCAGTGTCTTGCAATATTTGCAGGAAACCGTGATCGAGGGGCTGAAAACTTATCTAAACCATCGTGGCGGCGGCATTTTATTTACAGGTATTCCTGAAGAAGTCGATGCCGACATACGAACGATCCTCCCCGTTCGGCAGTCGCTACCATTTGCAACCAGCAGTCGACAGTACTTAGAACTTGCGCAAGAACCTGTTTTCAGCGCCGCAGCTGGTGGCACGTTGTTCACGCCTCCCGGATTGTTCCTACCCAAAGAGGAGTGGGTCATCAGCGCTGCAGTCATGTCGAAGGCGAGCCGATCGGTACTGAGAACGAAGGCTCAAGATGCGGCTATCATGGCCTTGCAGGCGTATGGTGCGGGCCGGGTGATCTTTTTAGGGACGGGAAGTACCTGGCGCTGGCGAATGGATAGCACCCGTGGTGTGGAACAGCACCGTCTTTTCTGGCGGTACCTGCTCGGCTGGTTAGGTGCAGGGGGCAAGCCGCGCTTGGAGATGCCGATTCAGGGGGAGGTGCAATCGTTGCAAAATCCGGTGGGCCTGGACCTGACGGTGCGCGGTCAGGATTTTCGACTGTCGGAAGATGCTCGGGTCAAAGCCACGGTGACGACACCGAGTGGCGAGGTGCTGCCGCCGCAGGTGCTCGTGCCGGAAATGCTTGAGCCAGGGGTGTACACTGGTGCCACGTTGTTAAACGAACCGGGTGAGTACAAGGTCGATTATGATATTGCATTTCCGCAGGGTGAGCATTTGCATCGACAGGCATTTTTTGTGGGCGAATTTTCCGGTCAGGAAAACGCTGACCTGCGTTTCCGCGAAAAAGCTATGGCCGATATTGCCCGTATCACCCGTGGCGATTATATTAGTTACCGTGATATAGATACTATCGAAGCATTGCAGGTTTCTCCCACACTGCCAATGCTGCAGGAACGGGTGTATTGGACCCGAAACTGGATGTACCTGGTATTGATCGTATGCGTATTTGGCATGGAATGGTATTTGCGGAGGAGGATTGGCCTGAGATGAAAAAGAGAATTTGTGCAAAGAAACGCATGGTGCGCGATACCTGTGTCATCGTCTCGGTGTTGCTCATGGGAGTTTGGGCGCATGGGCAGACGCCACCCCCACCGGCAGGGACGCCGATACCAGTTGATCTGTATCCGCCGCACTTACGGCCCACGCCGACGTTATCTCCTGAACAGCAAACAACCATCGATCGTGCACTTGAAGACTTGAATTCGGACAATGTGGAATTTCGGGCGGGCGCTGTCATGCTGTTGGGTAAGTATGAGGTTGCCGTCGCGCAGGATGCAGTTATCCGGGCTCTCAAAGATCCCCATGAACGCGTGCGCCGCGCAGCCCTCGTGTCAGTGACCGAATGGTCGCGCAAGGCACCCCTGAGTGCGGTCGAACCGGTTTTGAGTTTATTGACGGACCCCGATGTAGAAATTCGCCGTATGGCGTCTTCTTCACTGCGATTGATGGTCAATATTCGCCAGATGGCGCGCATGTCCTCCTTTGGTCGTCAGCGTTTACAACCCTTTTCGCCAGCGACCGAGCACGCCTTGGTCGACGCGTTTCTCGATGAGGATGCGATCGTGCGCCGCAATATGCTCTCGCAATATACGCGAACAATGTTCACTGTGCCACCGGAGACGTTTCTGCAATTGCTCAGTGATCCAGACCGCCAGGTGCGTATGACGGCTTTACCTTTGGCATCCAGCTTTGCAGACACCGAAGCGTTTTTAAAAGCAGCCAGTCATCTAGTGGATGACGAAGATAAAGAGATTCGGTTGTTGTTGATCCGTCAGTTATTCAAGCATAACCATCCGTTGAGTTACCACTTGCTCCAGGCGTTGCTCGATGATCCCGACACCGAAGTGGCAGCAGAAGCAGAATTATGGCTGTTTCAAATGAAAAATGACCCTGACTTGTTTGCAAGGATATATCAGCGTTATCGGCGCAATGAGTTAACTGACGATCAAGCTACGCGCATGATCCAGCTTGCAGCAGTTTTGGGGGAAGGCGTAAAGGAGTATATCTACTCACTCATGGAGGCCGATGACAGTGTGGTTAAAGCAGAGGCGATCCGTTTGTTTTTAGAACTGCCCTGGGATACCAGCCACGAACAGTATCTGCGGCAGTTCATAAACGATCCTTCTCTGAACATCCGGCAGCTAGCTTTAGAATATTTTCAATATCACCAAGAACGACTGACATCTGCGTTACTAGAAGAACTTGTCTTTAGTCGTTATATTGATGTACGTAGATTTCTCATACAGCTGGCTGATTCACTACCCGATAAAGAACGACAATTTGTGATCAATGAGTTGATCCTCGATGAGAGTCCTGAGATACGCATTGCGGCCATCCATAAAATGGCCCGCAATAAACTTGCTGGTTGGGATCGCGTGCTTGCCGCTTCGTTAAACGATCCCAACACCGAGATTCAAAAAACGGCCGTTATGCAACTGTTACGCAGTGAGGAATCAGTCGCAAAAACCATTTTGCACAAATATTTGACAGATCATCCTGACTCCCCATTGAGTGATTACATTCGTGGCATGTTAAAGCGGCAAAACAGTTTTCAAGCTTTATGAATTTAATAAGACGATTGAGTTGCACCCTTTTTTGCGGAATCATGAGTGCGGCAGCAGCCGCTGCTTCGGTGTCTTCTACGGACTCCGTTATCACGCAAAGCGACATTCCCCTGATTCGTGCAAAAGAAAAAATTCGCATTGTTCAACTTGTGCAGGGTTCGCCGTTGCGCCGCAACTATCCGAGTGCCTTGCCCACCCTACTGGAGCACCTGGCTGAAGAAACCACGTTAAATGTTTCACCTGACCCTGTGTTTATTGAGAGCTTTGACGATCCCAGAATATTTGAGCACGCTTTTATCTATGTGAATTTTGCCGACCGCAAGGACTGGGTGCTCAGTGAAACTGAAAAATCCAGCTTGAAAAGGTTTTTGCAGCGTGGAGGATTTTTATATATTGACGCGGGGATTAACGCATCTTTTCTACGTGAAAAGAATGCACATTTAGGGCAGTTTCACAGTTTTGCTGAATGGCAAGTCAGCCCCGAGGTATCGGCAGCGTTCGAGGAAATATTTCCACAAAAGAACTTTCGTCCGATACCACGTTCCGACGATCTGTTTCGAGCCTATCATGTAGGATTGCCGGATACGTCGGTTCTGCCGATTACGGTGCGCGATTTTGTGGTGAATGAGAAATGGCCACAAGGCACCTATGCGGCCATGGGCCTGCACATCGACGGACGATTAGCGGTGTTGGCGATGCCAATCCTGGCGATGGGGTGGGGCAAAAATGAGATGAACCAATGGGAAACCTTTATCGGTTTTCGGGTCCGTGAAAGCGCCGAAGGCTTGTCCGAGCGGCTGTCGGAAGCTGCTTATACCGGCGTCCGTTTTGAAGTGACCCGTGAGGATGGGCTGCAAGATATCATTTATACACAAGAGCGTGCCATGCCCAGCTGGGTGCAGGAGCCGGATAGCGATTGGCGCGTATTTCGCTATTATTACACTCAGGAAATCAGTGATTACGCGCACATTTTTTATACGCAATTAGGAGTGAATGTGTTTGTGCATGCCTTTACGCAGTGAGCCGGAGCTTTGTAAGATCGCAATTGGAGCACCCTTGGCTGGCCCGGACAGCTTACCATTCATCGAGCATAATCGTCCATGACCGACAACAGCCGCACGAAACTTGCAATCCGAATGTGTCCGGCAGCCAGATGATCACTACGGGAACCAGGCTGCAATTTCCTGGATTTGAAATTTCAAAGCGTTCCTTTGTGTGCAAGGCATGGATATAGGTGACGAAAAGCATTTGTTGTTCGTCGATCTAAAGATCACTCTAATAAAAAAAGTATAAAACAGAGGCGCGCAATTTGACAATTTTATAAGCGCACAACACTTTAAGGCATATGTCCGTGTTAATTTGTGTGTTTTTAAATTCCTCGTGACCCTACCTGTGCGAATCGTTGCGTCATCCTCATCGATCAGATATTTGCACTGAATGCTTTATTGAAAATTGTCGAATTCTCTTTTTATTCAACGTGTTTACCGAATATTTATTCCGCGGTTATTTATGATTGAGTGAAAAAGTCCGTTGGGAGAATGGTATTCTCTTCAATTTAATAAAAGTAGACGGTCACGTTACAAATCCATCCGATGAAAAAATTGTTTACCCTTTCTTTGTGTGCACTGGCTTTAGGTCTGTACTGCGCTTTTTGGATAAAAGATGCACCTGTGGAAGACCGTCCTCAAGTCGCAAGGGAACCAGAGGCCCTGCCCGCAAGTCCCGAACCCGTTCAGCAAGAAACGGCTATCGCAGAATCGGAAACAATTGCAGCACCTGAAACTGAGATAACCGAGACGGTGACGGGGCAATTCAGTCCAGAGATGCAACGGTTGGTTGACGGAATTTATGCGGGGCAGCCAGTGCGTGTGCGCGTGGGCGCTGCGACGCACGATTATGTATTTCGGCCGCAATCGTCGATCACCGAGGCAGGCTTCCAAATTTCGACGGGGCCAGATGCAGTCTACCCCGCGGACTTTGCCGTGTTTGAAGGGCGTCGGCTGTTGCCGAACGGACGTCTTGTCGAGACCGCGAAGTTAGCGGTTGTCAATGATACGGTGTCCATGGCTTATACCACTGCAGAGGGCGACTTCCTGATCGAACGCAACGAGATGGGCCGTTTAGAAGCAATCCAATTAAGTGGCACACATGAAGGGGCACCTGTAGGGGCGTGGGCCTGCCAGGAGATAGACGGGATCGCTGGTGTGGCCGAAGTTCCCGGGAATGTGCCAGGACCGGTTATTGATGATGTCGACATTACGGTCGGGGGTGCGGGAAGTGCCACCGAGCCAGAAGTGGGGAGTGCGCATGTGGATCACCCTTATTTTCGATTGGGCCCACAGTACGATGCATCGCTGAAAGATATTTCCATATTAATGGTTTCCGGTTCTACCCAGACTGGCTCAAGCGCAAATCTGAGCAGTCGGGCAGCCTCGTACTTTACCTATACGGCGTATGCGGCTGATGTATATGAACGTCAGCTCGGTCTGCGCTTGCAATTGCAGGAATTAATTCTGATTGCCGATGACTCCGGGCAGTCCGACGTGGAATACAACGACTCTGTTACGCCGAATGACCCGGGTATCCTAGAGGACGATCTAAATGCTGTCACAGATTGGGCCCATGAACACCGACCGCAGGCCGACTACGGGTGGGGACATGTGTTGGCCTGGACGTTGGTCAATGCCGATCAATCTTGGACTCGCGGTGGAGCGTGGATAAGTGTTTACGGTGATGCGAATTGGAGTGTGTCCGTCAACCAGCGACGATTTACGTGGAGGATATTCATCCATGAGCTTGGGCATAGCGTTGGCGCGAATCATACCGACGGAGGGGTGATGAATGGTGCACTTACGTATTCAGAGGATTTTTTCACCGAAAGTGTTGTGGATGGAGGCGGGTTTACGGCTGCTGAGCAAGTTCATGCTTACCTGACCCTCACCGACAACTGGTTTATATATTACCGGGCAAAATACATTGGTGGCCCGGCAACCTTGCGCAATCCAGTCGAAATGCCATTTGGTGCAGACGACGCCGTTGCCACAGCTGTAGATACCCCGGTGACATTTAAACCCTTGACCAATGATGAGACCTCAAGACCGTTTGGAGCGAACAATCAATTGCGCTTGATTGAAGTCGGGCAGGTGTTTCCCAAGGCGGCGGGAACGGCGACCTTTGCCGGTGACGAGATTACGTTTACGCCGAGTAGTGGCTACAGCGGCAATGTTTGGTTTACGTATACTCTCAGCGGTGACGTTGGCAATGACGGATTCGGCTGGCTGCATGCAGCGGATGTGGTGGTGACGGTGGGCGATACTATCGCTGACCCGACGCAGGAACCGGTCATCAGCACCATGGATGATGTCATCACCACCACATTTTCCCAAGACATTCGGCTCAATCCTCTCCTCAATGACGAAGGCAAGGGCCGCTTGTGGGCCGGAGGCGTCGATGTGCTGAGCGATTTCACGACTCCTGGAACGGCTGAAAGCTTTTCAGGGGATGCCTTTTATTTGGTCAGTGCTGAAGTGCTCGTGGGCAATGGCACGTTGTCACTCGAAACCATGGCGATGGGGCGCGATGGCAGTGCAGGGACGGGCAATACCGGCTATGTCGTCTACACCCCTGGTGCTGCTGAAACCGATCCGGTCGAAATCGTGTATACGGTCGAGGATGCCGAGGGTAACCGGGCTACAGGCAGGATCTATCTGCAAAGAGACGATGCCGACAATGATGGCCTGAGCGATTCCTGGGAAAAACAGTACTTTGGCGGGCTTGACCAGGGGGCCACGGATGACCCTGACAAGGATAACATCGATAACCTTACGGAATTTAACAATCATACCGATCCAACTACCGTAGAGACTGAGATTCGACTGACCGGAACGATACTGGGGACGGCGGGTTCTTTCCTGAATAATCCTGCCTGGAATAAGGATAAAGTTTTTGATGGCGACCTGAGTACGTATTACGATGCGCTTAATCCGACTGGAGACTGGGCAGGTCTGGATCTGGGAAGTGCAAAACAAATCACCTCGATCAAATATGCCGCGCGCCAAGGCCAGGCCTCGCGTATGGTTGGAGGAAAATTCCAAGGCTCACATACCGCTGACTTTAGCAGTGGAGTGGTTACACTCTATACCATCAGCAATATTCCAACTGTTGGAATCCTGACTGAAAAGACCATTAACGATCCGGGCGCATATCGATATGTGCGCTATCTGGGACCTGCCTATGGATACGGTAATGTAGCTGAGGTCGAATTTTATGAAGATTTTGCTCCAGAAGCCCCAACAGGTTTGACTGCAACTTCCACTGGTAGCGCGGTGAATCTGGATTGGGCTGATAATGCGGACGAAGATTTAAGTGGATATAATGTATATCGTGGCACGACTTCGCAAAACTACGGCACGACTCTGGCCACTGGAGTGCTTGCAAGTGCCTATATCGATGAGACTGTGGTGAATGGTGAGACCTATTACTACGTGGTGAAAGCGGTCGATACGGATGCCAATTTCTCCGCCGGTAGTGAGGCGGCAGTCGTGACATTTGTGCAAAATATTGCTGCTCCGACAGGCTTGCAAGCTACGCCCGGAGATCAGTGGATAACGCTGACCTGGGACGCATCCACACTCCCAGAAGGGCAAACGTACTCGGTCTATCGCAGGACGGATGCAGAAGGCTATGCCAAGCCTTTAGCGAGTGATTTGAACGACAATCGTTTCGTCGACCGATCTGTGACCAATAACACCGAATATTTTTATATTGTGCGAATAGTGGATATGAACGGCAACCACTCAACGTCGAGTAACGAGGTGTCGGCCATACCCGTGCGTTTAAATCAAAGGCCTGAAATTAACCTGATTCACCCAACCCAGAATCAAATCGGCATTCCTTCCGGTGTAGGCCTTGTTCTGGAGGTGAGTGTTCTCGACCCGGACGACGATGTATTCGATCTTGCTTGGAGGGTTATCGGTGGGCCGAGCACGGTAAACTGGGATAATCAAGATGCGCCGAATACAGCGCTCACATTTAACCAGGAGGGAGATTACGTGCTGCGCCTTGTAGCGGATGATGGAATGGCTGCGAGCGTTCAGGATGTATACGTGACCGTGGGAGCGCGTCCAGGTGCAAATGACAACCTGACCAACATTGGGCCGAGTGTAAATATAGGCAGCTTGGCAGCTACCGAAGCCTTGCAAAATGTTACGACGCAAGCCACGGTTAGTGATGATGGTATTCCCAACTCAACTTTGATTATGGAATGGTCTCAATACTCAGGTAGCGGTGTTGTCACTTTTGGCGATCATACGCGGGTGGATACAACCGTATCCGCTGATACGCCTGGTAGCTATCGATTGCGCTTAGCCGTAGACGACGGTCAGGTGAAAACCTTTGACAGTGTCAACTGGACGGTAACTGAACGTTCAGATAGGGATGAGAACGGTCTCCTCGACGCGTGGGAAGTGGCGAACTTTGGCAACATCGGCATCGATAGCAGCGCTGATCCTGATGGCGATGGAGTGGCCAATTTCTTTGAATACCTGTTCGGCTCAGATCCGAATGATGGCATGCAACGGGGTATGGGGATGCATTTCGAGGCTGGGTCGCATGCAGCCGAAACGGATATCGTGGCCACTTGGACGGTAAAAGAAGGCATGATTTTGGGGCTTGATTACAAGGTGCATGTTTCCACTGATTTAGTTAGCTGGATAGAACTGCCTACAAGTCACTATGTGCTCAACGAGATTACTCAAGCGGGTAAGACGGCAGTAGAGGTAGAAGTGACCCACGACTACGGGACCACGTTCTTTTTTCAGTTGGTCAAGCCCTGAAGGCGCTTTAATCACACCCGGCGCTCTATTGGCCCTGCAAGACCTTTGCTTAACGATGAACGCGTTGACCCAGGCTTCTACCGCATGGCACGAATTTAAAGGTGTGCGTGCGTTGCTGTATGCAATACTCACAAAATATGGCTGAGCTGTTACATTTGTTTAAGGGCCGTATAAAAAATGTACCCAAAATGCATGGATATTATCATCAAAATCGTCACCTGCTTCAAATCCACACCTGCTCCAAATCCACACCTGCTCCAAATCCACACCATTTGAAACGTTGATAGAC
>Ga0102943_1000262_pt1 | contig 36620 bp, 34 predicted proteins | sample SalPonC_black_MG_FD_78174 | JGI IMG/M metagenome (GOLD analysis project Ga0102943, IMG submission 78174) | Salt pond soil microbial communities from South San Francisco under conditions of wetland restoration - Salt Pond MetaG... | ecosystem: Environmental > Aquatic > Marine > Intertidal zone >...
ATATGTTTCTGTGTGTTTCTTTGTCGGTGACTTTCATGGTTATTTTTGTTTTGTCACCTAACTAATTATGGCTCATCGACAGAGAGCACCATTTCTTTTTTGCGAAACTTTTCGGACGTTACCGAGATTAATTCTGCATCAGTAAATGTTTTCAATGGATAAAAACTAAAGTCAGACTCGAACTAGATCATCTCGGAAGGCATAAGAAAACGGCTGTCAGTGGTGTAGACATACTTTGCACTAAAGAGGGTAATGGACCCTTACTGATGAATCTACAAGCCAACAGTGCGCAAATCATAATGCTGTTGCGGCGGAGATGTGTTAACAAAAACAGCAAAGCCACAAGGCTGCATTAACCCCTATTTATAAAAAACAGAAACCCTACTTCATGATCTTCAAGACTACGGACTGACTTTTACCATTTATATTCAATCATTTGCGCTGTTCACGAAAAATATTTGTAACTAAATTCGTATTTTACAATTTTATTTACTTAAATCCAATTTGATATCAAGATTGTTTATTGTTTACTTTGTTTTTCAACCTAAACCCAAACTCCACAAAATGTCTACCCATGAAAAAACTACACCTTAAAGAGAAGTCGCAAGAAGGTAAACAGGAGCCAAAAGAAACAAGTGCTTTAACGTTTGATGAAGTGCTTGATACCATCAATGCTGATGCTTTCAAATTGGAGACGGATCGAACTCGCAACCCTTTTGGTTATCAATCCGCAACAAAGAATGAGCCTTCTGAGAGTTCGACACTCTCGACAAATGGAGCGAGCTCAAATGAAAAAGATTCCCCAAATAGCTCACTTGGCAAATCCTTAAAATATTCAATCGTGACATGTGTCCTGCTGGCTGTTGTAGGTGTACTTTATTTTTGGCAACGTGAAAGTGAATTTTTCACTCGATTGACAGCTTTCACTTCCAATGAAGCAGATACGTCAACAGGTATAATTTCAAACTATGTTAAAGAAAATTTAGCGGTTTTTGATACGAAAGACTCTATACATGGATTCATTGAAAATCTCAAAGTAAACGGAGTCTTCTTAGATGGCGAAAATAGTGCTATAATTCTGAATGGAACGACTTACCGCGCAGGGGAAACCGTTTCGAATGAATTCGGGTTAACGTTTGTTGGGTTCCGAGAGAATCCAGCACGCGCCCTTTTTAAAGGTCGAGATCAACAGACTTACTTCAAAAGCATGCCTTAACCCTGTAGTCTTATAAAAAAGCGCTTTCAGCGGAGCTAAAAACGCTTGATAGTGACTTATGTCAATTAACGGTTTTAAAAGTGATTTCGACTTCTCCATAGGCGTGACCTGTTTTGGAAGACAAGTGAGACGCATTTTCATTGGCCTGCTTAACAACGAGTTTTAATTCTGGGGATAAGCGTTTAACCAGATTTGCTGGTAACGTCTTATCAAAAGTAGCCGTTAGGGTTTCCGGTTTAAGTTCTGTTGGCTCAGTATCAGTTTTCACCTCTCCTGATTTTAAAGCAGCAGCAGAATCGCCGGTAAACGGCAACGGCACAGTTGCTTTGCCATCACTCAACGCAAATGTAACTTTGGCAAGAACTTTGCCAGAGTCCACAACAATGCCGGGAAGCCCTTCTTTTACCATTGCGCGCAGCGTTTCACGCTGGACGGTCGCAATCCGAAAACGAACACCTGTTAAAATTTTCTTAATGCCTTCAGCGTTTAAAAGAAAACCACTTTCTTTATTCTTGAAATAATCATTTTCATCCAGTCGCAACCCGATCAACTTAAAGACTGGTGGTGATTCTTCAGCATTATCGCGTTTGGGCTGGTAGGGCGAACCCGCAAAAATTGCATGTGGATGCTCATCATCCTTGCAAGGAAATAACGCAGCCAGCTCCTGGACCAGCTGTTCTTCGCAAATATGCCGTTGGGCATATTCACGAAGATCTAGGGATGCGCATTGCAAGATTTCACTGCGACGCCTTGCTTGTTCGGCCACACTAACCGCAACTCCAGCGAATACATCGGAGATTACCTTTGTAACAAAATCAGCCAACTCAAGTTCGACTCTATTTTCCAGTTGGTTCACAAAGCCTCCATTAACTCAATGGTTGATAGTCAGTTTTGAAATTAATCACAACTCCGCCAAAAATTTCGACTCGGCTGCCGGTTATATCGCGTTGCGATTCTTTCGTTGTACGGACAGATAACCGAGTAGAATTCGTTCTCTCTTTGGCCGAGAAAATAGGCGCGAAAATAAATCCGGCACCCGCTCTACTGCGTTTATTGGTTGTATCCCGTTGATAGGTCGTAGCATCACGATTGTATGCAAATGAACCATAACTAGTGAATGTTAAGCGGGTTTCAATCTTTCCATTCTCTACCACCAAACGAAGTATGCCCTGTTTCACCATCTCTTGTAAAAGCGTATATTTATTGACTGAAATCCTGGTTGCCACCGCATCCAGGACATCTGCCCACACGCTCCCCGTTAATTCAGTCCCACTTGCAAAAGTGGGCGAAGGAGACACCACCTCAGCAGGAACTTCTACAACTGCATTCAAAACATCCGCTGTAGGTTCATCCAAAGTGGCCCCCTCGTATATCTTACTGTCGTGCTCTGAGTCTGCGGCCACGGCCGGAATGACTGCTTCAAGATACCCCAGAATTTCGGCTCCCGTAATATCGTCCTTGGTTCCATTGACATATTTGCTCAATGATTTGGAGACTTGTTCCACCATTCCGACATATGATTCCACCTGTTTCAAATTGGCCATTACCAGAGCGTCAAATGTATCCCCCACCAGTTTGGCCGTAAATTCAGGAAATCCTATTTCGTCAAGCCGTTTGGCTTGATCGACCACGTTTGCTAATTCCATCTTACCCTCCTTCTGCAATGAATTGGTGTAATATTTTAATACGGCTAACGCCGAAACCAATATTTTAAAAAAAGCAATCTTATTTTGTCAACTAAAATTTGTGATAATTTCTTAAAATCCATATATTAAAGTAAAATTTATTATCACTCCTTAATCAACAGACAAACAATTCTTATCCTTATAGAACTATTAGTAAAAAAAACAGATTCGCTCTTTATATGCAATATCAACGAAATCAGGCTGAGCTGTTACAAAAAGAGTCGAGACACCGTCGTTTAACCTCCCTGCGCGAGACACTTAACTGGTTAAACGGGCAACAGCGTATGCCAAAAACAAACAATCCCAACCATAGATCATCTATCTGACTTTAAAAGTTTGACGTTCGTGATTTGGGATTTGAAGTTTCATGTTCACACATTGAATACGGTTCAGCCAACTGAATAAGCTCAACTCACATATGAAATTTACAAAATATCACGCTTTAGGCAACGACTACTTAGTTTTAGATCCAAAAGACGCGCCGGAATTGTATGCTCCGGATGCAATCGAACGGATATGTCATCGTCATTTTGGCTTAGGTTCGGATGGCATTCTTTATGGCCCTCTAACTACGAAAGAAGCTGACTTTGGTTTACAGATTTGGAATCCCGATGGCAGTGAAGCGGAAAAAAGCGGTAATGGTTTACGTATTTTTGCCCGCTACCTGTTGGATCAAGGCAACGTAGGCGAGGGCACAGCTTTCACCATTATGACACCGGGAGGAAAGGTTTCCTGTGAGATTCATCAGGGCGGTCAAAAAATCAAAGTCGAAATGGGGCGCATAAGCTTCGACAGCAGGGTCATTCCCGTTGCGGGTGAAACGCGCGAGGTCATTAATGAAACCGTCACCCTGGATGGCGATGAATACACCTATTGCGCAGCCACCGTTGGCAACCCTCATGTCGTTTTGCCGCTTCATCACCACAGCAAAGAATTGGCGTGCAAGATTGGACCGATTCTGGAAAATATGACGGAGCGTTTTCCCAATCGCACTAATGTGCAGCTATTGAAAGTGATCGATCGCAGAACGATTCAAATCGAAATCTGGGAACGGGGTGCTGGTTACACACTCGCGTCGGGCAGCAGTAGCAGTGCTGCGGCCGCAGTTGCGCATAAGCTCGGTTTGTGCGATGAACAAATCACCGTTCATATGCCGGGCGGTGTTATAGATATCGAAATAGATGCACAATTTGGAATTACAATGACAGGGCCCACAACCCGGGTGGCAACCTTTACCATGGATGACGAGGTATTCACTTATTGAAGCAGTCTTACAAACGCTTTATCTATAAAGCCAATATTTTGCCGATTGCTCCTTATGTGAGATCCCGCTAATTGCCTGCCTCAAATTTAAGCTGGTCGCTGGGCTATCCAGAAACGGCAGTCGTCGGAAAAATCCAGGACACGCTCAGACTCCCGACACAATTGGGAGCGGAGCTTGTCACTTTCCACACGAAAGCCTGCGGCTTTCAAATCGTCGCGGACCTCCTGACAGGTGGGCGAATGGATAAACATCATACCTCCTTCAGGCGTCTTATAGTAAACATCCCCAAACTCTGTTAATCCTGGATGTTGTTTGCCTTTACCCCATAGCGAGCGCTGCTCTTTCCAATAGCCCTTGCGCCAATGCACTTCGCGATCGTGCGCGGTAAAGGCAAAGTAAGCACCGGGCTTGAGCACTCTAAAAATCTCCTGCATTGCGTAGCGGCGATTCTCACGGCCAGGAATCTGCATCAGTCCGTTAAACCCAAAGATCACGCCGTCATACATTTCATCAGCGAATGGTAACTGCGTAGCATCCGCTACTCGAAACAAAATTCGATAACCCAAAATATGGGCGATGCGGCGTGCCTCCTTAACCATCAAACGGGAAAAATCGGTTGCCAGCAACTGCTCGTAACCGATTTCATGCAATCCGATAGCAATGCGTCCTGCTCCACATCCAAGCTCTAACAGCTGATCGTCTGGTTTAAACAAACGAGTGAAAATGATTTCTTCCGACTTCCACAGTCCAACACCATTGCACGCTTGTGCATAATGGTCGACGACTGAAGATTGGAGGAAGTACTGCTTTACCGTTTCAGCGTCCAAGCGAACACATCAGCGTTGGTCAATTGGAACATAAGCGCGCAAGTTGGCGCCGGTGTAAATTTGGCGAGGCCGATGGATACGACCTTTTTCCGCTGCAGCCAGCTCTCGCCAATGCGCGATCCAGCCCGGCATTCTGCCAATTGCAAACATAACCGTAAACATATCCAATGGAATTCCAATGGCTTGCAGAATAATACCACTGTAAAAATCTACATTCGGATACAATTTACGGTCCACAAAATAGTTGTCGCTAAGTGCCTTTTCTTCGAGGTGCTTAGCAATGTTGAGTAAGGGATCGTTAATGTTCAGAGCACGCAGAACTCTCTCCGAATATTTACCCAGGATTTTTGCTCGTGGGTCGTAATTTTTGTAAACACGGTGGCCGAAGCCCATCAAACGCGCCTTGCCGTTCTTAGCATCCTCAATAAATTGGCTGCCATCGTCTCCACGGTCATGAATCTCACGCAGCATCTTTAAGACAGCCATATTTGCACCTCCATGCAAAGGCCCCCACAACGCACAAACACCTGCTGACACCGACGCAAATAAATTAGCTCCGCCACTGGCCACCATGCGTACGGTCGAAGTGCTACAGTTCTGCTCGTGGTCAGCGTGCAGTAAAAAGATCAGATCCAACGCCCGGCTAACGTCTTCGTGCGGCTCGTATGGCTTGTGCGGCATCGAGAACATCAGATGCAAAAAGTTTTCACAATAATCCAGCCCAGGCCGGGGATACTCAGCGGGCAGGCCATTTTTCATCCGATAGGTCATGGCCGCGAGCATCCGTACCTTGGATAAAATGACCGCCGAAGCATTATCAAAATTCGCCAGGTCCGTCGCCCGGTCATTAGTGGCCATCTCTGGATAATAGCTGCCTAGGCTATTGAGAAGGGCGGAAAGGATCCCCATAGGATGACTGTGTGGCGGAAATCCTTCGAATAAATGGTGCATACCGGCGTGTAAATTCGCACCTCGCAGGACTCGATCACTGTAAGTAGCGCGTTGCTCTGCCGTCGGCAATTCGCCGTAAATAATCAGATACGCCGCCTCAATAAAATCCGATTTTTCGGCTAATTCCTCGATAGAATATCCGCGATAACGCAAAATGCCCTTCTCACCATTGATAAATGTGATGCTGCTCTTGCAGGACCCCGTGTTGCCATAACCATCATCATAGGTGATGTAACCGCTCTCCTGCCGAAGCTTGCGCAAATCGACGGCCTTCTCGCCTTCGGTTCCTTCAATGATCGGAAAGTCGAACTGTTGGTTTGCTAGTTTTAAAGTAGCCTTGTCTTCCATAGTGCGTGTGAATTTGGTTATTGGACGAAATGTAGCACTGCTATAAGCCGATTACTTATGCAGGGACAGCCATTGCAAGAAATTACGATACATTTGCAAGCCTTTGGCTTGGCTTTTTTCAGGATGAAATTGGGTTGCAAAACAATTTCCTCGACGAATACCACTCACAAACGGATACCCATAGTCTGTTTCGCACCAAATCAAGTCGGGATCTGGAGTGACCACATGATAACTGTGCACAAAGTAAAATTGCTCTCCTGCAGCCTGCAAACCATCCAACAGACTGTCGTGCTTCCCCCTGAATGTAACAGCGTTCCAGCCCATATGCGGAATCTTAAAATCAGCCTCAAGTTGAAAACGCTCCACCGTACCTGTAAAAATTCCCAAACCAGGTGTATCGCCTTCAGCCGAAAATTCAAACAACGCTTGCAGGCCCAGACAAATGCCAAAGAAAGGCTTATCGTCCTTAATCCAATTTCTTATAACTTCATCCAGACCTGTTTCTCGCAAAGCGTGCATGCAGTCAACGATGGCTCCCTGACCTGGAAAAATCAAAGCATCGGTGGGTCCCAATTCGGCTGCATGTGCGACAATATGGACGTTAGCGCCCACCTGCTGCCATGCATTGCAAACGCTGCGCAGATTTCCCATACCTGGATTGATAACCGATAGATTCATTGCAGACACATTTAGCTTAAATTGGGGAATTGAGAAGGTATGCGCAGGGCACCAGACGCCTGACTGCCGCAATTGTCTCAGGGTTCATCATCTCAAAGCTTGCCTTTGGTCGACGGCAGGCTCTCAGCTTGCCGTACATCGATTTGCGTTGCTGCATCGAGCGCCCTGCTCGTGGCTTTGAAAATAGCTTCAGCGATGTGGTGTGGCTCTTCACCGTATTCGAGTTTTATGTGTAAGTTGGCACCGACTGCCATCGCAAACCCCTGAAAGAATTCTTTGACTAAACAAATGTTAAAGTCACGCACCATAAAATTACTCACCGCGACATCGTACACAAATACCACCCGGTTGCTCAAATCCAACGCTACACGAGCCAGGCTTTCGTCCATCGGTAAAAGAAAAAAGCCATATCGTTGCATGCCTTTTTTATCTCCCATCGCATCTTTAAAAGCTTCGCCTAAAACAATGCCCGTGTCCTCGACTGTGTGATGATAGTCGACTTCAATATCGCCCGCTGCTTTAACGTTCAAATCAAACAATCCGTGGCGTGCAAACAACGTCAACATGTGGTCGAAAAAAGGGATGCCTGTGTGCACATCCGCCTTGCCCGCGCCATCAATATTTAATGTCAATTGGATTTGGGTCTCGGCCGTGTTCCGAATAATTGTGGCTACGCGTTGTTTTTTATCCGCCATTTCTCTATCGCCTCAAACAGTTGATCCATTTCTTGAGCGTTGCCTACACTGATACGCAGGAATGTGTGAGTCAAGGCATGCTTAGGGAAATAACGAACCAGGATTTTTTCCGCCAATAAAAAGTTGTACAGCCCTTCAGCTATCTCAGCTCCCATGCGATTATGCGCGTCCAAAGGCTCAACAAACAGAAAATTTGCCTCTGATGGATAGACAAACCACCCGTATTGTTCAAACACTTCACGGTATTGCTGGCGAAGACGGTTGCTTTCAGTGATGGTATAATTGTAATAGTCCTCATCCTCAATTGCGGCAATGGCTGCTACCTGGGCAAAAGCGTCTACATTGTAACTGTCGCGAACACGGTCTAATATTTCAATGATTTGAGCGCTTGCGAGCCCATAACCAACGCGCATCCCGGCCAGTGAATAAGCTTTGGAGAAACTGCGAGTGATGACCAGATTCGGGAATTCGTCGAGCAAACCAATACAATTTGTCCGGGCAAAAGGTGCATACGTTTCATCAATCACGAGGATGCCCTGGTAAGCTGCAGCTAGCTGCGCAATCACCTCGGGCTCAAAATGAACACCCGTTGGCGCATTGGGATTCGTCAAAAAGAAGATGTGACTGCCACTGGCGACAATTTCGTCGATATCTAAATGCATGTCACGCGTAAATAACACACGTCTAATTGGGGATTCCTGCATCGTGCTGAGGACACTGTAAAGGGAGTAACTCGGCTCCATCATACCAGCCAGGTGCTCAGCATCGCAAAATGACCGCATCAATAAATTGAGGATATCGTCGCAACCGTTGCCGACAATCACCTGCGGCTCCTGCACTCGATGATGCTCAGCCAAGACACGGCGCAGGGACCCGCTGCATGGATTCGGATATAACCGCAATGCACTGCCATCCCCATCCAGCAACGTGCGCAACGCTGAAACGACTTTGGGACTGGGAGGATACGGGTTTTCATTGGTGTTCAACTTTACCCAGCCGGGCTCTGCAGGCTGCATGCCTGGTATGTAGCCCCGCATCGCGCGGATGTGGGGCAACGCATATTGGTTGGGAGTGTTCGATTTAGAATTCATGGTGTGCTGGTGAACTTGAAAGTATGCAACAGAAAACAAACGATTGGAAAGTGAAAAGTGACCACGGTTCTGAGTCGCCTGTTATGTTGCTGAGCTAGCGCGCCCGTAAACTAATCCTGTCCACATTGTTACGCCGAGCAGTGTCGAGCAGGAACGTGACCGCTTTCAGCGGTGAATCCTCATCCGCTAAGATGACGATTGCAGGCCGTTCATCGCGTTCGGCAAACCGCTGAAAAAATTCGCTCATCTGCGTCTGCGACACTAGTTTTGCATTCAGGAAATAATCCCCCTGCTCATTCACTGCAATTTCCAGAGGTGCCGACGCCTTGTCTTTACCCGCACTGTCTATTTTAGGTGGTGTGATGGCCAAAACATTTACGTTGCGAAACTGCATGGACATGAGAAAGAAAAAGATCAACACGATCAACACATCCACCAGAGGGACAATGTTGATCTCAGGTTTGTGTTTTCGTTTGCGCAATTCCACAATCTAGACCTCCAACTTTGCTTCGGTCGATTGGGGTTTTGACTTTTTGGCCAGGTCAATCAGTCGTTCGACCCCGACATTGATGCGCGCTGATAACATCTCCACCCTCCTGTTCAAATAAGCATTTCCCACCAGCGCAGGAATCGCTATCACCAGGCCCAACATCGTCGTCCCAAGTGCCATCGCAATGCCTCTGACAAACGTAGCCGGATCAGGCACACCTGAATCTACATTTAATCCTGAAAAAACCTGCATTAACCCAGTTACCGTTCCCAACAATCCCAACAATGGAGCAGCTCCGATAACGATCTCTAAGATAAAAAGTCCGCGTTCCAGCCGCGTTGTTTCAAGTGTCGCGAAGGCTTTGAGCGCATCCGGGTCGGGTCGGTTACTATGAAAAAAAGCCAGGATCCGGCCTGCTACCGATGCCTGGTCTCCCGGTTCATTCAAGATCTCTCCTTTGACGAATTTGTGTATCATCCTGTGCGGTATGACTCTCGAACTGCGCAACGCTATCAATCGCTCAACCATAATAAATATGGCCATCGTCGAACACAAACCGAGTGGCAGCAAAAACCAACCGGCACCTTCAAAGACGTTTAACATGATACATCGGTATTTAAAATTGAAGATTTACAATCAAACCAGAGCTAAAGATAGAAAGCTTTGTTGACCGAGGCATGAACCTCGCACAATCAATACCCCCAACCCAATACCTTATAGGAGTCGCAAAAACGACGGTTGTTCAAGCCTATTTTACCGCTGTTGCAAAGCTCACTGAGTAAACAACTGCAGCCTCTACCCCGAATCTCTCACCACTCAGAGTGACCGTGCACTCCTGAAAAATATAATATGAAGCGATTCGTCAAGCCTTACACCGAATACAGTTTCTTGGCCACCGCATCTATGGCTTCAGGTTCCTTGAGCATCAAGGCGATCGGATCCCATTCGCCCTTGACCAACCCTTCACGAGCGCTCGCTGCCACCTCCGCGGCAAAGGTTTGATCGCCACAGCGAATCAATTGGTTCTCAACATCGATGACCATTTCGAGCGCGGGGTTTTCATTCACCAAATGCGTCAGTTTTTTCAGCGTAGCTTCGGTCGTGGTGGCACAAGGCATGCCGAGCGTCGTGCAGTTACCAAAAAAGATTTCTGCAAAACTCAAGCCGATAATGCCTCGAATCCCATAACGATAAAGGGACTGAGGGGCGTGTTCACGCGAACTCCCACAGCCAAAATTAGAACCTACCAATAAAATCGTCGCCTCAGCAAAACGTGCTTCATTCAAAGGGTGCTTTTTCTTGGTCACGCCATCTTCCTCAAAACGCACATCGTAAAATGCATACTCGCCCAAACCATCAAACGTGACGCATTTCATAAATCGCGCCGGAATGATGCGATCCGTGTCCACATCATCTCCTGGAATCGGTACCGCTTTGCCACTGACCTGTGTTATTTTTTCTAAAGTGCTCATGCTGTATAAAAATAATTATAAATTAATAAAACCCAACTGCAGAACAGGATCGGGTCATCCCGCCAAGACTCCACCAAAGACTTCGCGGGCATCACAAATTTCCCCGGTAATGGCAGCTGCAGCGACCATCACTGGCGACATTAAGACCGTTCGCCCGGTGGGACTGCCCTGCCGGCCTTTAAAATTCCGATTGCTGGAACTCGCGCACAATTGATCGCCAATCAATTTGTCTGGATTCATGGCCAAACACATCGAACAACCCGCACCACGCCACTCAAACCCGGCCGCAGTAAAGACTTTTTCCAATCCTTTTTCTTGCGCAATGGCAGCAACTATTTGCGAACCCGGAACAACGATTGCATGCACGTGCTCAGCTACCTTGCGCCCCTCAACATACTTGGCGACTTCCTCCAAATCGGACAAGCGGCCATTGGTGCAGCTGCCGATGAAAGCAACATCCACCCTGGTTCCCTTGATCGGCGCGCCCTCACTCAATTTCATGTATTCATAAGCTTCCTGGGCGGTCGCTTTATCCCCGCCGGTAAGTTCGCTGAGCTTGGGCATGTTCTCATCGATGAAGATGGCTTGCCCCGGATTAATGCCCCACGTCACCGTCGGCTTAATGTCCTCAGCCCGAATGTTCACAACATCATCATAGGTGCAGTCGGCATCTGAAGCATACGCCTGCCAACGTTTTACCGCCACCTCCCACTCTTTACCTTGCGGACAGTATGGGCGGCCTTTCAGGTAAGCAAATGTCGTTTCGTCAGGATTGACATAACCACAACGGGCACCGCCCTCGATCGACATATTGCAGACCGTCATGCGCTCTTCCATGGAGAACCCATCGAAAACGCTGCCACCATATTCGTAGGCATAGCCCAGTCCCCCATTAACCCCCAAAGTGCGAATAATGTGCAAAATAACATCCTTGGCATACACTCCTGGAGCCAATACGCCGTCGACATTGATGCGCCGGACCTTCAATTTGTTCAAAGCCATTGATTGCGCTGCCAGTACGTCCCGCACCTGACTTGTCCCGATACCGAAGGCAATCGCCCCAAACGCACCGTGTGTGGCTGTGTGGGAGTCGCCGCAGGCGATCGTCGTTCCAGGCTGCGTCACCCCTTGCTCCGGTCCGACCACGTGCACGATACCTTGTTTGCCCGTATTCGTGTCAAAAAAAGTGATGCCGAATTCCTCGCAGTTTTTGCGCAGTTCTTTAATCATGGCATCTGCCAGCGCATCCGAATACGGCTCATTGGCCTCATTCGTAGGTACAATGTGATCCACCGTGGCAAACGTCCGTTGCGGAAAACGAACCATCAACCCCAAGTCCCGTAACATCCCAAATGCCTGCGGACTCGTCACTTCGTGAATTAAGTGCGTGCCGATTAATAACTGTGTCTGCCCGTTCGGTAAGGTGCGAATGGAATGATCTTCCCAGACTTTCTCAAATAGACTTTTACCCATAATTGTTTGGTTTTAACTGCAAAAAAGAGCCAGATTAGAATGATACTAAATTGAGATGTCAAAAGGAAATCTAGCCCGAATCTCTGAGGTATTGCAGCAGAATGGTTCATGTCTAGAAAATAGCAGGGCCAAACGCAGCCATGCGGATACAGCTGAGTAAACACCCTGCACATTCGCATGGCACGTTGCGTGCTGTTGTTTTCGGTCGTGGACGATTATGCTCGATGAGTGGTGAGAAATTCGGGCTAGATTGTGAAAATTGCAAATGCCCCCTCCAACTCCCCGATTAACGGCGTGGACGGACGAGCTGCGTGTTTTGACACAAAAACCCTACGTTTTACGCGAACGACGCCCGTATTTTCTCGGTTTGTATTTTTTCCGCTGGACAGCGCCCTTCTTCAGCCCTCCTGTTTCGCCCCGTTTGAGCGCTTCGATTTGGTCGCGCAGCACGGCAGCACGCTCGAATTCGAGTTGGTCGGAGGCTTCGAGCATTTCCGATTCAAGTTCGGCCAATACGGCTGCCACATCTTCATCCCCCCCAGCCTCAGCTACATTGATGACGTCTTGCTCATCTTGCTCATAGGTGTGCAAACTCGCCTGCAGGCCGCGCCGCACGGTTGTGGGGACAATGCCGTGCTCCTGATTGTAGGCAATCTGCTTAGCACGACGAAATTCGACGATATCCAGGGTCCGCTGCAGCGATTCGGTCATCTCATCCGCATATAAAATCACGCGGCCCTTTGCATGCCGTGCCGCTCGGCCTGCGGTCTGCAATAAACTCGTCTCGCTGCGCAAAAAGCCTTCCTTATCAGCGTCCAAAATGGCGACCAGGGCGACCTCGGGAAGGTCCAGCCCCTCACGCAGTAAATTGACACCGACCAACACATCAAAATCACCCTTTCGGAGTTTGCGCAAGATTTCAACCCGCTCGATAGCATCTATGTCAGAGTGCAGGTACTCGACTTTGATCCCGGCCTCACGAATGTAGCTGGACAGGTCTTCAGACATGCGCTTGGTCAAAGTGGTGACCAATACGCGCTCCCCTTCCTGTGTGGCGCGTTGAATCTCACCGATTAAATCCTCTACCTGCCCCTTAATCGGGCGAATCTCCATGGTTGGATCCAGTAGACCTGTAGGTCGAATCACCTGATGCACAACAGCCTGCGACACATCCAACTCGTATTTAGCCGGCGTCGCTGAAACAAACACGGTTTGCCCCGTAACCGCGTTGAACTCCTCCGGTTGCAAAGGGCGGTTATCCAACGCCGATGGCAAACGAAAGCCAAACTCCACCAGGCGTGTTTTGCGCGCGCGGTCGCCGTTGTACATGGCACCAATTTGTGGAACCGTTACATGACTTTCGTCAATGATGAGCAAAAAATCGTCCGGAAAAAAGTCGATTAAACAAAACGGGCGTTCACCCGCCTTGCGGCCGCTCAAATGGCGCGAATAATTCTCAATACCATTACAGAACCCCATCTCCTGCAGCAGTTCGAGGTCATAATGCGTGCGCATACTGATGCGCTGCGCTTCAATCAGTTTTTTTTCTTTTTCGAACAAAGCTACCTGGTCTTCCAGCTCCTGCTTGATAAGCGCAACTGCGTGCTCGAGTTTGTGCCGCGGAGTAATGTATTGATTAGCCGGATACAAATGAAAACTTTGCATGGCCTCCCCGGTTTCACCGGTCAGTGGGTCCAGCGCACATATCGCCTCGACTTCATCGCCCCAGAATTCGATGCGTATCGCCGACTCCATGTAGGCCGGGTACACGTCGACGACCTCACCCCGCACTCTGAATTTTCCGCGCAGGAGCTGGACATCGTTGCGCTCGTAGAGGTTATCGACCATGCGCTCGATAAAAGCATCTCGTCCCAGTTCGGCTCCGACGGCAATCGGAATCATCATCGCTTTAAAATCATCCGGAGACCCCAAACCGTAAATGCACGAAACACTCGCAATGACTATCACATCCTGACGGCTGATCAATGAACTGGTCGCTGCTATGCGCAAACGTTCAATTTCGTCGTTGATCGACGAATCTTTTTCAATGTAGGTATCTGTGGAGGGCACATATGCCTCAGGTTGGTAGTAATCGTAGTAGCTGACAAAATACTCGACGGCATTTTCTGGGAAAAAGGTCTTGAATTCGGAGTAGAGCTGGGCAGCCAGCGTTTTGTTGTGCGAGATAACCAGCACTGGCCGCTGTAATTGTTGAATGACATTGGCCATGGTAAAGGTTTTGCCCGATCCAGTCACTCCGAGCAAGGTTTGATAGTCGTTACCCGCCCGAATGGATTGGACCAGTTGGTCGATCGCTGCGGGCTGATCGCCCATCGGTTGATAATCGGAATGCAGTTTAAACGTTGCCATTGAAACAGAGTATGCCTCGGGAATGCTCCACGATCAACCCGATGTTGCAATAAAGGCCAACGGGGCCGTAGAATTGCCGAGACTTCAGGCATTCGATGCGGGATAGTAACCTTGCTCACCTTCGGTTTTGCCAATCACCACGGCTCCGCAACTATCGCCAAACACATTCACAGCCGTCCTGGACATGTCGAGAATCCGGTCGACCAGGAACACGATACCGATGCCCTTTTCGACCAAATCCGGGGGAAATCCAACTGCACTTAAGATGACCACAATAGCCACTAAACTCGCCGAAGGAATACCGGCCACTCCCACAGAGGTCAATAAGGCCAGTAGCACGACGGTAAACTGCGTCATTAACGTCATCTCAATCCCAAACAACTGCGCGAGAAAAATCACCACCACACACTCAAACAAGGCAGTGCCATCCATGTTGACCGTCGCCCCTAACGGCAGCGTAAAACTGCTCACGCGCTTCGAGACTCCAGCACTCTTTTGCACACATTCCATTGTAACCGGCAGGGTTGAAGCGGACGATGCGGTTGAGAATGCGGTCAAAATAGCCGGTGCCATCGCCCGATATTGCTGGAGGGGATTTTCCTTGGCAATCAACGCGAGGATGAGCGGCATCACTCCGAAAAAATGCAGTCCCAGCGCCACGCACACTGTCAGCGCAAAATAGCCCATGGTGCCGAATAATTCTGCTCCGGTCGTCGCGATCGTTGGCAGCACCAGGCCAAACACACCGATCGGAGCAAACAGGATGATAAAGTCAGTTAATGCCGTTATGATCCCATTCAATCCTGCCCAAAAGGTTCGTTGGCTGGCCAACAAGTCATCCGGTAATTTCGCGGCAAAATAGCCGAACAAAATACTGAAAAAAATGAGCGCCAAGAACTGTCCTTCGACAGCCGCTTTAAAAATATTGGGTGGCACCATGCGGACAAATATTTCCACCACATCTTTGCCCGAGCGGCCTTCGGCTTTTGCCATGAGAGACTCGGTGTTTTGCACTCCGACCAACATGGCTTCCCGAGTAGCCGGATTCACATCGCCGGGCTGCAAGAGATTCACCACGACCAGGCCGATCACAACCGCCATCAACCCCGTTGCAAAGTAATAGACCAGCGTCTTGAGACCCAGTCGGGCAAAACGCTTATCTCGACCGAGATTCATCACCGCCAAAATAATGGAGGTCATGATCAACGGAATCACAATCATTTTCAGGGCCTGTAAAAACAACGTACCTATAAAATCACAAACCCCCAACGTCATCACAACCCAAGTTGGCAGTGGCGCATCCGGCGAGCCCGCTGAAATTTGGTTGATCAAAATGCCCAGTCCAATGGCACAGACGAGGGCACACAAAATTTGCCAATGCAATTTCAATTTAAACGGATTCATGTCTCAGTGTGATACAAAACATCATCTTTACTGCTTGCACAAGTCTATCAATTTATCGACACTCACATCTGTCAACCGTTCGACGGCACAGTGTGCTTGCTGCAACGTCGCCAATGGGTGGGTCGTCGCTACTGCGACCACCTTCATCCCGCCAGCCAGTCCCGCTTCGATCCCCACATGTGCATCCTCAAATACGATACAGTGCTGAGGCGCTCGCTGTAAGCGCTCGGCTGCGGTTAAAAAAACATCCGGCTGCGGTTTGCCGTGCTCAACATCCTCGGCGCTGACGATCGCCTGAAAAAAAGGCTCAAATTGCAACAAGCCAATCACCGTTTCCAGATTGAGCCGCGAAGTCGAAGAGCCCACCGCACACGAGATACCTTGCGACCGCAAGGCTTCGAGTAAATCGCGCACGCCCGGCAACGGCTCAATGCCACATTCGCGCAAAATTTCCCGATAATGAAATTCCTTGCGCTCCCCCAGGCGCTGAGTGGCGGCGTGGTCCGCTGGCTGTGTCCACTGTAAAATATGGGGAATGATAAATTCATTTTTGCGCCCAAACCCTTGCTTAAAATGGCCCTCAAACAGCGGTAATTGCTCCTCTTTTGCAAGACGCTCCCAGCTCGCCTCATGTGCCTGCGAAGAATCTATCACCACACCATCCCAATCAAATATTGCGCCGATTTGCATTAGATGCAGTAAGTAGCAACCACCCGGCAGGTGTAAATGCAAAACACGGTAAATTTTCCAAATCCCAAATCCCCACAGACGCCACAGACGCCACATCGAGTGAGATTTCGACACGCCCTCCATGCCAATATACCCATTCGTCGGTACTTTTTACTTTTCACGGCTTCCTTCTTACGTCTTACTTAGCGCACAATGATAGTTAAGCCAAAGATCCGTGGATTCGTATGCGTCACTGCCCACCCGAATGGATGTGCTGCGCATGTTCAAGAGCAGATTGACTATGTGAAGTCACAAAGCCCCATTCAAAACGGGCCTAAAAAAGTGCTCATCGTTGGCGCTTCCACTGGTTACGGCTTAGCTTCGCGGATATCTGTGGCTTTCGGCTCACAGGCAGACACCATCGGCGTCTTTTTCGAACGCCCTGCGAACAACGGGCGACCCGCCTCTGCCGGTTGGTATAATTCAGCTGCATTTGATACGGCAGCTCAAAAAGCCGGCTTATTCAGCAAAAGCATTAATGGCGATGCCTTTTCCAACGAAATCAAACAGGAAACCATCGCCGCCATCAAAGCGCATTTGGACAAAGTCGACCTGGTTATCTACAGCCTTGCGTCTCCGCGCCGCAACGATCCGGTTAACGGGGAGGTCTACAAATCGGTATTGAAACCCATTGGCGCACCCTTCACTGCCAAAAGTATCGACACCGACAAAGAATTGATTGCGGAGGTCACCCTGGAGCCTGCTACAGAAGACGATATTCACAACACGGTCAAAACGATGGGAGGAGAAGACTGGGATCTGTGGATACAGGCGCTCTCCGCAGCAGATGTGCTGGCCGAAGGTGCCAAGACCGTCGCTTATTCATATATTGGCCCGGAGGTCACTTATCCGATTTATCGTCAGGGAACGATTGGCAAGGCAAAAGAACATTGCGAAGCGCAAGCCAAAGCCATCCAGCAAACGTACGGCATTGACGCTTATGTATCCGTCAACAAAGCCGTCGTTTCTCAAGCCAGCTCTGCTATCCCGGTCGTACCGCTCTACATTTCCATTTTACAAAAAGTGATGAAAGAGATGCACCTGCATGAAGGTTGTATTGAGCAATGCCACCGCCTTTTCATCGAAAAACTGTTCGTTGACGGCCCTCCTGTCCTCGATGAAGCAGGACGCTTACGCGTGGATGACTGGGAAATGCAGCCCGCCGTCCAGGCAGCTGTCAAACAAGTGTGGCCGCATATAACGACCGAAAACCTGCGCGAGCTTGCCGATTTTCAGGGCTACCAGGACGAATTCCTCAAACTATTCGGGTTTGGATTGCCAGGAGTCGACTATGCAGAGGATGTAGAGATCGAAGTGGATTTGGCCTAATTTTAAAAAGATTGTCGAATTCCACAATCTCAGTTCTAATATCTCCTATTATGATAGATTTAATAAAAAAAGGCCTGATGGCAGGCATTGGTGCGACCGTAGTGACCAAGGAATCCATCGAATCAGCACTGAATGATTTGGTGGAGAAAGGCAAAATTTCGGCAGCAGACGCCAAGGAAACGGCTGACAGAATCGCCGAAGCGGGTAAGAAGGAATTCGAGAGCTCCCGCGAGGACATGCATGCGATGTTCAACGAGATGATAAAGAAGGCGCACATGGTCACTCAGGAACAATACACTGAGCTGGAAAAACGTGTAACTGCTTTAGAAAAAAGCGCTGCTGCCCAGACGTCTGATAAAAGTCCTCAATAGACCGCGCCCATCTTGAAGCCACTCGACCTGTTCACCAACGTCGTGCGCGCCAAAGAGATCGTAACCGTCTTGGTGCGTTACGGGTTTGGTGACTTTTTATCGCAGCTCGGCTTCCCAAAACAGTGGCTCAATATACTGGTTCCGGAGCACGTGCGGAGCATGAGTACCTGGCAACGCATTCGCGTTGTCTTTGAAGAACTCGGTCCCACCTTTGTCAAGTTTGGCCAAATATTGAGCGCCCGTCCTGACCTGCTGCCAGAACCCCTGATCACCGAGTTCAAGCAGTTGCGCAATCAGGTGACCCCGTTGCCCTGGAAAGAAATGGAGCCGATTTTCCTGGCCGAAATAAACGGCGATCCCAAAACGTGCTTCAGCTCTTTTAACCCGGCCCCTGTCGCCTGCGGCTCAATGGCACAGGTCTATGCTGCCGAGCTAGGTCCTGAAAACATCAAAGTTGCGGTAAAAATTCAAAAACCAAACATTAAAAAAGCCATCAAAGCTGACCTTGAAATCATTGGCTGGCTGGCTCGCCAAGTGGATCAGAAAGTAGACGATCTCAAGCCATACGAAATCCCGAGCATCGTCAAGGAAACGGCACGTGGCATCATGCAGGAATTGGATTTTACCATCGAAGCGCGTAACGCAACGTTATTCAACACCCTCAATCCTGAGCCTGAAACAGTGTTTGCGCCAAAAGTCTTCGATGACTTTACGACGTCTCGACTGACCGTGACCGAGTGGATCGAAGGCCTGCCACCCGATAAGCTGGCAGTCGATGTAGACATTGCTAAACGTCTCGCGGTCATGGGCGGCAACTCCGTCTTTCACCAAATTGTGATCGCTGGATTTTTCCATGCGGATCCACATGGGGGCAATATACTCGTGACGCCGGATCATCGGCTGTGCTTTATCGATTGGGGACTTGCTGGCCTGCTCACACGCGAAATGCGTTATTTCTTGGCAGACCTCTTCAGTGCTATCGCCTCGATGGACGCTGAAAAAGTCATGCGCACGGTCACGGTAAAAGCCGTTACCAAAAAGCGTATCGACCGCTCGTTGCTGGAAAAAGAGGTCTCTTTCATCCTGCGGCAATACCAAGCGCGCTTTCAGCGCAATGAAGCCATCGGTCGCATAATGTTCGACCTCTTGTATATTTTCGGCAAAAACGGGATTCAGCTCGCCCGCGATTACTCATTGCTGGCCAAGGCGATTATTTCTATCGAAGAGACGGGCCAGACGCTCGACCCCACATTTGATATCCGCAAAATTGCCGGCCCTTATTTACAAAAATTGAACTATGAACGTTGGAACCCCGTCAACGTCCTCAAGTCGACTTATTGGTCATTCCAATCGCATTTTAGCCGCTTGCGCGAGCTGCCTGGAGACATGCAACGCTTCTTTCGACACCTCGAAGACGGCGATATCACGTTCACCATGAAACACGAGGGCTTGAACCGCGTCAGCTCAGCATTTGATTCCGGGATTAACCGTCTGGTGCTCGGTATCATTGTCTCAGCCTTGCTGATTGCCTCGTCCATGATCATATCCAGTACGATTCAATCGCAACCGAACTTGTTCGCGTTGCCAACGTCCATCGGCACATTGGGATACGCTCTGTCGTTCTTCTTTGGCATTGTACTGATCTACGATATTATTCGACACGGACGGCATAAGTAGGGCAGGCGTGCGCCTGTCTGCATACTGGGTGCGTTTAATGAAAGTGCACCAAAAAAATAGGTCATTTACCTTATTTTCAATTTGACATCTACGGTAGTCTGGAGTAACTTATAATTACAGTTTGAGCGGCCCCTTGGAAGATGTAGCCCAGCTTGCCAGTTCTCCCAGCGCCCGAACAATCAACGCCTTGTTTCTTCACCCTCTACCCCATTTCTACTGTGCTGAACGAAATTGAAACCGCCTCGCGCGTCGCCATTGCCCCCGTTTCTTATTTGCCGCCACCTCCCATCAGTATCAGCCGCCTCACAGGTGGTTGGTTAAGAGACGCCGTAAGGGTCGGAGACGTTGTCGTCGATGCGACCATGAGCAATACAGTCGACAGCATTGCCCTGTCAAAACAGGTAGGTTCCGCAGGCATTGTTTATGCCATCAATTCACATAACTGCTCCCATAACCTCGCCAACAACATGCTGGGATTTGGCGGTTGTTTACACCGTGTCTCCCTGCTAACCGGCCATTACACACAGATGCGCAATCGTCTAAAAACAAATTTGGTTGAAAAAATAAAGCTGGTTATGTTTAATTTTTCCAGTCATGCGACTGACTTCATCCCCATCAGATCTCAGCAACCTTTGCATATCCAAAATGTGATCGCCGGGCTGCAAGGTGCGCTGCATTTTCTGGCCTACTACGGATTCGTCGCAATGATTTTCGATCGAGCATCTGCCAGCGAGCAAAGGCTCGCCAATCACACCCGGATTTGGATTCGCCGCAACTCAGGAGGTCGCCTGCTGTTTGAAACGGTGAAACCGATCGTCGACCACCAACGCAAATTAGAGTTGATCGTTGTGCGAAAAGTGTAACTGGGGTGGCCGCCCAGACATGGGCAGTAGGTATGCAGCGGGCGTATGTCATCAGCCCTCACACGACCTTCGGTATTGCCGATACAGCCCTGTAAATTTCTTGAACTCCATTTTTGACATTTGCGGTGAGGGTTTCAAAGTAAGCGCATCCTGCAACCCAGTCAGATTGAATGGCAGAAATACTTTTAATAAAAATAACCGGTCAAGACCGCCCCGGTCTTTCTTCAACGTTAATGAGGATCCTGGCCGATCACGGCATCCGCATCCTGGATATTGCACAAACGGTCATCCATGAATCGGTGTCTTTGGCCAAGGTGGTGGAGTTGCCCGAAAGCGTAGAATCCGCAGCCGTTTTAAAAGATCTCCTCTTCCGCGCCCATCAATTGGGCCTTGAGCTCAAATTCACCCCCATCCAAGAGGATGCGTATGAGCACTGGGTCGAACTACAGGGCAAGCAACGATCCATTATCACCGTCCTGGGCGCAGAACTCAATGCATCTGCGCTGGCGGATATCACTGGTACGCTGGCAGAACACCAATTAAACATTGATGTCATCACGCGCCTCTCCGGTCGCCGCTCATTAATGGGCGAAGCGACGATTGCCCGCCCGCGTGCGTGTGTTGAATTCTCTGTGCGCGGTACAACCCAGGATGAAGATGGCATCCGGAGTGCCTTCTTAGACCTGTCGCGCAAGCACGCAGTGGATATTGCCTATCAGCACGATGATATTTACCGCCGAACGCGACGCTTAGTTGCTTTCGACATGGATTCCACATTGATTCAGACAGAGGTGATCGATGAACTGGCCCGCGAAGCAGGCGCTGGAGAAGCAGTGGCCGCGATCACGGAGGCCGCCATGCGCGGCGAATTGGATTTCAAAGAAAGTTTCACGCAACGAGTTGGCCTGCTACGCGGCCTGGATGCAGCAGCCCTGCAACAAGTAGCTGAGCGCCTTCCGCTTACCCATGGAGCCCAGCGCTTAATGTCGGCACTCAATGGTCTGGGCTACAAAACAGCCATCATATCCGGCGGTTTTCAATACTTCGGTAAGCACCTGCAACAACTACTCGGCATTGATTATGTATTTGCTAATGAGCTCGAAATCGAAAATGGCAAAGTCACCGGACGCGTGACTGGCGACGTCATTGATGCCAAGCGCAAAGCTGAACTCCTGCGCACAATTGCCCAAAATGAAAAAATCCGGCTTGAACAAGTCATCGCAGTCGGCGATGGAGCAAATGATTTGCCGATGCTCAGTTTAGCGGGCCTCGGCATTGCCTTCAATGCCAAACCCCTGGTCAAACAAAGCGCGGATCATTCGATTTCTAATTTGGGACTCGACGGCGTCCTTTACCTCATCGGCTATCGAGACCGGGAAATAGACGAACTCAGTCGTAAAATCAAAGAGCCGCTGGCCATGGACAATGCGCAACTGCCCAGCAACCCAACCAGCGTGACCACCAAAGCCTCCCACATTTGAAGCATGGAAACCTTGTCAATCAAACCCAACCCTTGATGATGCCTGACTCTCTAAAATTGGGCCAGCCGTTACCAGCTGAGGTGACCGCTATCCGCTTACTGGACGCCTCTGGCGAGGAAGTAAAACTGGACACTCTACTCAGCAAGGGTTCGACCCTGATTATTTTGCTCCGCCACTTCGGCTGCATCGCCTGCTGTGAGCACGTGAACGCATGGCTTCCCCATCTCGAACGGTTTACGGCCTGCGGAATTCAACTCTACTTTGTTGGCAATGGCCAGCCTCGCTACCTCGAAGGCTTTGTCGAACGACACCAGCTGTCTGGAAAACCCATCACTGTATTAACCGACCCGCAGCGCAGCCTGTATGACGCAGTCGGTATGGTTCGCTCCATAACCAGTAATCTGCGCCCGACTTCGATCAAAAATGCGATTCGCGCATTCACCCGGGGAAATCGACAAACAGCGATTGAAGGCAACCCTAACCAGCAAGGCGGCATTTTGTTTTTTGATAAACAAAGAAACTTAGTGTTTGTGCACCGCGAACGAACTTTGGGCGACCACCTGCCGGTAGACACCGTCTATAATAAGGTCGTGGAAACATTAAATCTGAATCGTTAAGTCGGCCAGAGCAACTACACCCGTGAGGAATCTGTCAAAGATCAGATGTATGCGTCATTTGCCAATTACCTGTTACCGCGATAAAACAATTCACTGCTCCACCCATTCGGCAATGATCTGCATGGCGACTCTATTGGTATTTTCCAGGGCCGGAAAATAACCCGGATAATAAGCATCTCCATCCGCTTCATGGACTAAATTATTGATGGCAGAGATACCCCTGGGGGGTAAGGTAAAATTGCTCACTCCCCGCAACAAAATCACTTTTTGAAAATCCGCACGCCCCACGGAATGCAAATACTCGATTGCGTGTAAAGTCCCTGAATCTTCCATGCTTGCAGTTGCGAAACAAGCTGCGTCCTCGGTCCAATAAGCGACCCATTTTGCAGCCCAGTCATTCGAGCGCTCACCATGCCAAAAACGCGCCGCGGATAAAGTATCCCCTCGCAAGACTCTGGGAGACTGTTGCGCAGTTGGATACTCGGTATACTGAACACGATATGCCTGCATTTCAGCACTGTCCTGCAGCTCTATTTTCGACACAGCATCATAAACCGATGTGACTAAATTCCCGTTCAGATGGAACACTTGATAAGGACGCCCAAAGAGCCCCTCATCCAGAGAAGACGGCCCATACGGTTGCTGTGCTCCCAAGGGTAATATACCCGTTTCCCATTCCACTGGGATCTCGCGAGCGTCGATCTCAAAAGCTAAATCGCCATCCACACACCATTCGGAAATAGCCACACTCCCCAACGAACACACTTGAGGATTTCCCCCAGCAATACCACATATCATCCATAAACTGTTCGACAGATCAAGCGCATCTGACATCCCCAACGCCATGATCGATACCGCAGTATTCGCTGTACCCACCCCAGCTACCACGGCCAAAATTCCTCTTTCGGCATTTGCGTAGGTTTTCAGCGGAGCACATTCAGCTAGTTCAATTTCCTGCAAGTCGAGACGGCCTCGAAACAGTGCCAACTCACCTGGTTTGTCGCCAGTAGGTTCGAACATGGTGACCAAAACAATTTTGGGTACAAACATGTAATAAAATTGCCCCAATAATGGGCAAATGTCTAGCCTGAGAATTCCAACCTTCTACACATTTAATTTTGTATACCCTTACACCCCAGCTAAAAAATTTAAAATTTCCATAAATAATTGCTTTTCTGATACTTTTGTGCTTTATTCACTATTTGAACTGTTCTAGCTGCGCTGATCGTCTCGTAATGCCCATACCCAAACATCAAAACCATACATCTCCGACTGCTTCCGACTCAACTCGTAATTCTACGGCTAAACTGATCCGCGAGTTTACTGCAAAGGCCTATCAGCTGAATCCACAAGGGAATCCACTCGAGCATCCCATATACGGCACAACGATTTATATCGCCAACTGTAAGATGGAACTGCGCTTCGGAGTCTTCCAGGCATTCATTTTCCAGGATATCATTCGCAAGGATTACATCGTTGCTTTGACCTATGGCGACACCCAAACAGCTGACCTGCTCTATTCGCGCATGCATTCCTCATGCGTGACAAGTGAGACACTCAGAGGCTGTGATTGCGATTGCGTTCAGCAACTTGAAGGCGCTCTGGAAAAGATCGTTGAAAAACAGCACGGTGTCCTGTTTTACCTCATGCAAGAAGGACGGGGAGTCGGCTACGTGTCAAAAGCCAGGGACCGAATGTTGGTGCAGGCAACCCACGATACGCTTTCAACTTTCGAAGCCTACAAAACCCTCGGCCTCAAAAAAGACTATCGACGTTACCGCAACATTTACGACATTTGCAAACTGCTCAACATCCGCGCGCCTTTCGTATTGTTGACCAATAACCCGGATAAAGTTGCGGCCATGCAAGCAAATGGCTTCGACATACGCGGCACCGAAACACTCGAATTTCCGCCTAATCCATTTAATTTCAATTACTTGCGTTCAAAAATGCAAGCTGGGCATCTACTCGAAAAAACCGTTGAGAATCAGCGTATTGCCGGCATCCATCCGCCTGAACCGGTCACGCCGATACCCCCACGCTCCATACCTGAAGCACAACGTTTCATTTATGCTGCGCAGTATTATTTGCCCATTCGCCCCGTTGCTGGTGATATCGTGCTCACTGAAGAGCAGTTCAAAACTTATTTTGAACGACACAACATCGATCAATTAATCGAACGGAAAAAGCCACTCATTCGCAGTTACCGCATGTTGCGCAACCAACGCTTCCTGATCAAAATACATGAGAAAAACTTGAATAAGTTATTACACAATGAACCCAATCATCCATTGTGCTCCCTTTTCACCACTCCCTACTGGTTCAAAGTACACGTCTATTATGATACCGTTACAGGCGAAGACTTTGTAGTACTTACCTATGGCAAGCCCCAGGCGTTTGACATACCGGTAGTAAGATTACAAAGCGAATCGATTTTCAATCGATTTCCAGTAACCGATCGTGATAACCGCAATAAATTCAAAGCCTCGCTCCTGGAGATCATTCGCTATGGTACCGGCATTATCCTCCTTCTATATAACGATGGGCGAGGTGCCGGATTAGGTGCCTATGCATACGACAAGATGCTACTCGAAAGAAACCTCAGCAGCAGCACGGATGAATCTTATGACCAGCTTGGTGTGTCCTACGACAGCCGTGACTACGAAGCCGCAATGCATTTAATTAAACATCACCTGCCGCACAATAATAAGGTGCAAATGATCATGAATTCTCCAACAAGTCTGGTAAAAAAGAAAGAATGGGCAGAAGCTTTAAACTCCCATGCAATCGATGTGGAAAAATGGATTTTCTTAGAAAAACGCAAAGTATAAGTACAGCCGTCTGATTTGTATTATGAACGACCCATTGGGCCATCAATGTATTGAACAACGACTGAACATTACCGTTGAGACACTCAAAGGTATGCTCAAGGACGATCTCGAGGCCTTGCCGATTCAAACAGAGGCGAGCTTTGTGATCACCGGATTGGGCAGTTCCGAAGCGCATGCGCGCTATCTTACCTACCTCATCAACAAATACACGCCGGCGAATGCCACGTTTCGCTCTGTGGCTGATTTTTATGTCACCCCATTTAAATCACCCCGTCGGGAAACGTTGATTGTGTTCAGCCAAGGACTTTCCTTTAACTCACAAATAGCACTGAATCAATCGCACTTGTTCAATGGTTCAATAGTGTTCACCTCCGCAACCGAGGCAGGATTAACCCATGCAAATAAACAGGACCGCATCCAATTTCTCGAAAAAGCAAGTTACGTCATCCACTTTCCACCGGAAGAGGAATTTGACATTTTAATTCGTATTCTCGGCCCTTTGGCAGGCTATCTCGCTGCGATATTGTTTATCAACCGCCAATGGCCTTCGAAGCTACCTGCAATTCCAAAAACATTTCTTTCTCACAAACAACCCGTAGCATCCCCGCCGCCCAACCTTGAGCTCTTTAAAGACGGGTGCCTATTGCTAGCCAATGCCGAATTGATGGAATATGGTTGCAATATCGTCTACAAATTCGTCGAAGGCCTGTTTGTCACGCCTCCGCATTTCACTGACTATCTTTCGTTTTGCCACGGCCCGTTTCAGCAACTTGCACACACACCGAAACCCGTCATCATTTTGCAAAGCCAGGGAGAGGCTGAAAACGATCTTGCCGAAAAATGCCGCAGTATGCTTGCGTCCATTGACATCTATCCGTGGGTAATCGAGTCTCCTCACCACACGCCTATTTCGATATTGGACCACGAGATTGCGCTCAACCATTTTATATTCGAAGCCATAAAATCGTGGCAAATTGACCAACACAATTGGCCGGGCAAGGGACTTGACCAGACACTTTACGCTATCAGTAACATTTAAAACTCGAAAACGTTCTCATTTCCATGAAGTGCAAAAACTGCGGTGGTCCCTTGGACGCTAGTCAAACACAGTGCCCTTACTGTGGGGTTAGACATGAAATTGACCTGCGAGGGATAAAATATACAAATCAAGATCTGCATACCGATATGATGTGCCCACGATGCAAGGTGCCCCTCAATTCAATCAGTATCGGTGAAGGTGAACTCATAACAATTGAACGCTGCGAACAATGTCAGGGCATGTTCTTTAATCCAGGTGAACTTGAATACGTTCTAGTCAACTCGATACCAATCGTCTACACCATCGACCGGGAACGCATTACCGCGCTCAAACGAGAAGCAGCTGGCAATAACCGCGAGAGCCGCTATATCAAATGCCCTGCCTGTGCCGAACTCATGAATTACATCAACTACAAGAAAGAAAGTGGCGTGATTGTGGATTGGTGTAAATTACACGGGCTTTGGCTCGACGGCGGTGAATTGCGGCAATTGCTGGAATGGCGCAAAGCAGGAGGTATGCTTAAATATGAGCAAAATCAAAGCAGCTTTTCCAAGATGCCCCCTCCACCCTCAACGCGGTTACAGCCACAGGATAGCAGTCGAAAGCCTAAAATGGATCTCGAAACGTATCGGCGCAAAGATTACAACGAAAACGATATTACAGGGCTTATCGGCAACATTATCAGCGAAATTTTATTTCGATGGTAACTCCGCGCAAACTCTGTCCTTGAGATACCTGTACGACTTGGATGTATTACATGCCCAGACCTCTAAGCGCTGATCTTTGCCCATAAGTAGGTGATGTTTTTTCGCTTGCGAACTACCACGGAGCAAGCCCATAAGCGAAAATGAGCGCGTTGTTTTGGTTTTCGACAACGCCGCCGCCCATACGGGCGCAACAGGTTATTCGATTGCGGCGACCCGTAAACGGGCGCACTACGCTTGGAAGGCCCGTAAAGCGAAGGAAAACACGTCTACCTTAGCCTCCCAGTTTTTCAGAGATATACGATCGGCAGATTAACACTGTGTGATGTATTATAACAAAGGCGTTACAAACACGTGTATGCCTATGGGTGAAGATCAGCTCTAAGCGGGTGCTTTCTCAGGATCGTAGCCCGGAATGCGCCCCTCGTCTAAATCAATCATATCGGCGACCGAAAGAATATCTGCAGACCGCTCTGGGATGCCCATCTTGGTCAAGGATTCCAGGATAAATTCACGTCCGGCTTCGCTCATGCCTTTTTGCACAATTTCACGATTCCAGGCGGCCACGCGTAGATCCTCGGGAAACAAGGCCAGCAATTGCTCGTTAAGCTCAGCTTCCGCATCGCATCGGGCCACAATATCGATAACCTGTTGTGGTTCGACTCCCAGATGCATACACAGAAAACGATCAAAACCACGACAAAAATTTTTCCGATAAGATTTTGGCAATTCGCCCCATTCAAGGTACTTCCTTATTTTCGCTACAAAGCGGGGTAAATGCAACAGCCCAGTCGCAGTATGGGGAACGTAGACCGATGGCAAATCACGCAATATCTCTCCGGTAGGACCCAATTTTTTGTCTGTTTCTATCATTTCCTGCAAACCAGCAAAGCATTCAATTGAGTCAATATCAAACCAATTTCACCAGCACTACTCGGAATTCAGGGCAGAAACATAACAATAACGAATGGATATTGCGGTGAATAGCGGCACGGGCCTGGTCAAATGAGTGGGGGTACATCGCTCTTTAGCTAGTTTCCAGACCCTTTTAAGCCACCAAGGATGACCTAAAAAACGAATAGTGAAGGCGGTGGTTTGAATTGCCGGTCACTAGCCTGACAAATCCCCATTTGTTCCACCTCCACTATTCTACTACTGCTTCTTTTTCGCTATCTTTTTATTTAGGTTGCCTCTCCAAACAACCCAGTGGATGACTCCACTCTCTTCTCCTACTTTGGATCGAAGTTGCTACAGCTTCTCATCCAAATCTTTTCTACTCAAATTGTTTTTCACTCGAATGGGGATCCCATCCTTTCGCTCATACGTTTGCAAAATTACCCACGACATGGCAAGAAAACTCAAAAAAATAATTACTAAATCTACATTCATTTCTACTTACTCCTCAGCAATTGCTGCAACCTAAAAAAAGTCAATCCATCCAGCTAAAAAAACTTAGAAAATATAACAAGGATTCATACGAAGTGTTCCATTTGGCTTTGCGCAATTGAGAAAAAAGCAGTGGATGGGTCTCTTTTGAGAGAAGAGATTGCATAATTTGCAGAGTGCATTTTTATGCAACTCAATATATGAAAACTATATGGCGCGTTTCTTCCTACTTGTTTCGATACAAAAAGTTGTTTTTCCTGATGCAATTTATGGCCATCGGCATGACGGCATTCTCGATCGCAATTCCTCATTTCATTCAAAAGATCCTGGAGCGGATCGAACATTCAGGTACATTGGAACAATTCGGTTGGGGTATTGCATGGATTGTTACCCTTTATCTTGGTAGTGAACTATTTAATGGACTACGCATACTCGTCAACAACGTTTTGGAGCAAAAAGTCTTATTGGATATGCGCGGCGATTTGCACGCTAAGTTACTGAGATTACCCACCTCGTTTTACGATCAGCAAAAGAGCGGCGAAATTTCCTCAAGGGTGATTGACGACGTGAACAATGTCGAAAGAGCATTGCTCGATGGTAGCGAAATTGGGGGCCGGGCAATTATCATGATTATTGGAGTATCGATCATGCTGTTCGTCAAAAATCCGTTTCTGGCAATGTGCGTGTGTTTGCCGGTACCGATCTTACTCGTGGCAGGCGTATACTATTCAAAAGGTTCCAGGACGGTTTGGAAAAAAGTAAGAGAAGCTACAGGCGATTTAAACGCACTGCTGGTAGAAGACATCCAAGGCAATCGACTCATCCAAACCTTCGCTCTGCAAGACCGGGAATCTAAACGTTTTCTCGAACGAGCTGTGTTGCTGCAAAAGCGGACTTTGCGTGCCATGTATCGCTGGTGCGTCTACAATCCGACGACCAATTTCATGACGGGCATGGGAACCGTAAGCGTGATTGGTATCGGCAGTTACCTGATCCTTGCAGGCAACGATGATTTCAGTTTTCCAAAATTAGTGACGTTTGTGCTCTATGCCAACATGCTTTATCAGCCTGTCGGACAGCTTCACGGGATCAACCATCTGATTTCCGCAGGAAGGTCGTCAGGAGACCGCGTATTTGAGATTCTGGATGAGCCGATTCTGGTGCAGGATCCACCCTCGCCGCAACCGTTTCCACAAGGAAATTTGGATATTCGTTTCGATAACGTTTCCTTTAACTATCCAGAACGCTCCCACCTGTTGAAAAACTTTACGATTCAATTCGAGCCCGGTAAAGTCACTGCACTCGTGGGACACACGGGAGCTGGCAAATCGACTGTAGCTAATTTGGCAATGCGAACCTATGATGTCACCGACGGAGCGGTGACCATTAATTCAACGGATATTCGTCATTTAAAGCTGGAAGATATTCACAATCACATTGGACACGTTGCCCAGGAACCGTTTTTGTTCGAGGGTAGCGTACGTGACAACCTGATATTGGCCAAATCAGACGCTACCGATCAAGAAATGATCGATGCTCTGAAGGGCGCATCTGCCTGGGAATTCGTGGAACGATTACCCGAAAAAATAGACACGAGTATCGGCGAAAAAGGCATTCGGCTGAGCCAGGGAGAAAAGCAACGGTTGACCATTGCCCGGGTCCTATTGAAAAACCCTCCGTTTGTCATTCTGGACGAAGCAACGGCGAGTGTAGACACCATTACCGAGAAACGTATTCAAAGTGCGCTCGAACAACTCATGCTCAATCGAACCGTACTCATCATTGCCCACCGCCTCTCAACCGTACGCAAAGCCGACAAAATTGTCGTGCTTGAAAACGGCGAGATCCAGGAATCAGGCACCCACGACGAATTGTTAAACACAGGCGGCCACTATGCTCATTTGTGGAGCCATCAGGTTGATTTAATTGGCGAATAAGCCCTTAAATCTGGCGCGAACGGGTATTTTATTCCATATTTTCACGATTTCCCCCTTAAGAACACAAGAAAAATATCGAATACATGTGTCTAAACGTGTTTCCAACTCACTTTTCCAGGAAATCAAAATTTGAATTAGAAAGAAATCAGCCAAAACCGCACGTGTTCGGTTTGAGGCAATCGAAGCAAAGAGCAAGCAGGCCATCGAAATTCTTGCTCATAATAAGCATTTGCGTTTCCCTCTAGCTTGACAAACGTCAGAATGGTGACTTTGTAATAACAACAATCCTATGGAATCTAAAGACCAGGCCCTGCCAGACCAAGAACGGTCATGCCTCCTCACTGTAAAGAACAAAATGGGCATCCATGCGCGTCCAGCTGCTATGATTGTTCGAGTTTCGAACAAATATAGCGAGGTGGACGTTTGGGTTGAGAGAGACGGAGAGCAAGTAAACGGAAAAAGCATTATGGGACTCATGATGTTGGCCGCCGGACAAGGCTCTGAACTCAAATTTATTGCTGCCGGACCCGCTGCAGACGAGTTGCTCAAAGAGTTAGAGGATTTATTTGAGCGCAAGTTTGAAGAAGCCTAGCCCGAACTTCTCGCCACTCGTCGAGCATAATCGCCCATGACCCAAAAATAGCGGCACAGCAACGCCGCACAACAAACCTTTCTTGGACAGGAACGTCTGTTTCAGACATAAGAACCCGCAATATACGCTTTTAAATTGTCAGCTTCGACCTTGTGCATGCGACTTGCCCATCTGACAATATCTCCTATCGACACCAGACCCATTAATCGACCATGCTTTATAATAGGAAGGTGGCGTGCCCGATGGATACGGATCGTTTCCATCGTTTGCTCAATGGTAGCGTCTGGACCCAAAGTAATCGGATTTTTAGTCATCACATAGGATACGGGCGTGGTCTTTGAGTCCAATTCTTTGGCAATCACACGTGTCAAAACATCCCGTTCAGTAAAAATGCCGACCAAATTCTGATGGTTAAGGACAACCATTGAACCCACTCTTTTTCGATTCATCTCTTCTACTGCCTCAAAAACAGTCGTTTCAGGGCGTATCGTGTACACAGCCGAACCTTTGTCAGCAAGTATCATTGATAATGTGTCGCTCATGCTAAAAACAGTTAAGGTTATTGATTTAGGATTAAATATTCTAAACGAGAATATAAGTTAGAATTATATTTTAAACTCCACCTTTATCAACATTCTTCTCAGTCGAGAACCAAATCATTAGGCCTACTTCTTATTCACACACTCCATCATTAAGATGCAGATAACCAGTATGATAATGAACAACAAACCTCAGTAACATAAGTAATTAGGCCTACTCTTTAGTCTCAATAAATGTATTTATACTGACACATTCCTGCAGCAGTCCAGAATTTGTCTTCAGCCCAGCGAAAAATCTAAATTTTTGCCATGAACGTGCGATCTTATCAGTAGAAAGATAATATGGAATCAATTTTCTATGGCGTACATTTGAATCTTGGCGGTGCTAAGCTGATGGTAGTGGACAAGGATCGCGCTACCCGCAAAGCGATTGTATCGATTCTGGCTCGACAAGGCTTTCAAATCCTTGAAGCCAGTTCGGGAGAAGAGGCCATTGAGAAAGCTTTGAACGAGGATCCTGACCTCGTTCTTCTCGACGTTAAATTAGGGGAAATGGATGGTTTCGAAACATGCCAAAGATTTAAGGAAACCCCTAAAATCAATGAGATCCCGATTATCTTTCTCACAAGCCAATCGGAAATGAAATCCATTTTACACGGATTTTCGTCTGGCGGTGCCGACTACATCATCAAGCCATTCAACCCAATTGAAGCGCTAGCAAGGATCAGTGCGCACATTCAAGTCAGGTTGCTCAATAAATCTCAACGAAAACTGATTGAGGCGCTGAGTAAAGCGAACGATGCAAAAACGAAAATGATCGGTGTGGCTTCACATGACCTCAGAGGTCCCCTGGGCAGTATTAAAGAACTGACCAAGCTTATGGTTGACGGCACAATCGGCAACTTTACCGAGGAACAACAGGAGCTGATCAATACCATTCAACAGTCGAGTGATTCGATGCTCGGGCTGGTCAACAATTTGCTGGATATCTCCATGATCGAGACAGATGAGGTGCAACTGGATCTCGAACCGCTCAACCTCGAAGAACTCATCCAACACTGCGTTGAATTGCAAAAAATAAATGCCAATAAAAAGTCAATTGAGTTGAAATACGTCAACCACGGTTTGTTTGGTGCCATCGAGTGTGACCGACGTCAAATCATCCGCGTCCTCGATAATCTAATCAGCAATGCGATAAAATATTCTCCGTTTGACCGCTTAGTAACTGTGAGCTCGATTCGGGTTGGCGATCATATACTCGTTCAGGTCGAGGACCAGGGACGTGGTATCCCGGAAGGTGAAATGCACAAACTTTTCAAGGAATACGGAACGACATCTGTCAAACCAACGGGCGGCGAAATCAGTACTGGGCTCGGTCTGTCCATCTGCAAAAAAATAATGACCCGGCATGACGGACGCATAAGAGTAGAAAACCGTGCCGAAGGCGGACTACGATGCCAAATCGAATTTCCGGTTGAACAAACTCAAAATTCAACGGCATCAGGGCAGCAACCAGCCGAGCCGAGCAGCCCTAAAAGTGTTTGCATCACTCAGGCATCTGATTCGCGCACTGGTCACAGTATCCTTCACCCTCATGATAAAAAAAGTCTCTGTCAGGATGTGACTTTTCAGTAGCTCCACAAATCTTGCAGGTGTGGAACGCTTCGTCAGCTGCATGCGCCACTCTCCTTTGATGAACAGCTCGTCGCTGGCGCGCCTTTAATCCGTAGCAAATATCTTTTCCCAAAAAAATCACTAAATTTGCCAAAGCAGCAATAATGATAATGCGCGTGTAAATATCGCCAAAGGCGAATTGGTAAAGCAACAGAGCAAGTGCTACCATCCCGAGCCACTTGACTTTCACGGGTAAAACAAAATACAGGCGAAACTCAATATTTGGATTCAAATACGCAAACGCTAAAAATACAGTCTGCAGTAAGAAGTAATTCGGCACAACAACGTCCCTACGCAAAACAAACAAAATTATCAAACTCGCTAAACCATTTGCCAGGATATAGGTCCATATAAACAGATTGTACTTAAAATCTCCCCAACTCTGCTCCAAAGCTGTGCCCGTTAAAAAAAATATACCCCAGACAAATATGAGCCAGATGGGATGCGCCGTGCCCGGCGTTTGAAATATAAATGTAACCAAACGCCATACTTCCCCTTGCACGACCTTGCTGGGGATCAATCGAAGCGCTTCAATTGGAAAGTGATTAAATGTGCCGAGTTGATTCAACACTTCCATGCCAAAAACAAAAATCTGACCAACCATGATCCACATGGTCAAGTTGGGTAAGGTCAATTTGCCCAGTCGGCGCTCTAGTTTGTTAAAAGTATCCATGTAGCATTCCCTTCAATCCCAAAACTCGGAATTGGATCATTAAAAACTTAAAATTAAGGATCAAAAAATCCGCTGGTTACACTGCCAGACGGATTTTTATCCAAAAACGTTGAGTGAATCCAGCATAGCAATCACTCACCCATAAACGCTTAATTTTTATACACAACCGTGCTTGGTTCGTTTGGCTCGCAGTAATTCGAACTTGGAAACCACCGCTAACAACGCACATTAACCCTCAGAGAATGAGTCCCAAAAAGCCGGTCCGGATGCGCGACCATCTCAACTGACAGCATATTGACCCAGTTTTTTATCCACCATTGTTTTACTCAAGCACACATACTTGGGCACACCGTTTTCGTATGGCACATCAACCTCACCTTGAATAAATGGGTATGCATACTTCGTGAATTGATAGTTCATACTGATGCGATCCTCATTGATCCAATTGCTCGGTAGCGCTTTCACACCATTGGCAATTTCCCCCAAAGGCGCTAATCCGGTCTCACAACCGTAATGATCGGCTTCGCTGCGCACCAAGGTAACCATTTTATCCGTTTGACCTTCCATAGCTGCTTTTACCGCAACTTGTCCGCACATAAAGGCCTCATCATTATCTGCTTGTGAAGAACAATGGGCAGCTGCACGCTGCGCGATACCAAATTTGGCAGAGCGGGCCTTGATTCCCAAATGTTGTTCAACCAAGCCTCGCAGGTAATCGCCAACCCCTCCAAGTTGTGAATGACCAAAAGCATCTTTAGCAGTAGAGGACGTGGTAAGATAGTTTCCATCTGCATCGACCAAACCTTCACCCGCAACCACCATACAAAATTTGTGCTTTTTTAAAACTACTTGAACACTTTCTAAAAAATGCTCCGCACTGAAAGGCACTTCAGGCAACAGGATGATATGCGGTGGATCTTCAGGCGTGTTTCTGCGTTTAGCCAATGTAGCACCTGCAGCGATCCAACCCGCAGTCCTTCCCATGACTTCAACAATGGAGACCAAATCGTGTTGTCCCATGCCTTCATGGTCCAAGCTCATCTCTTTGATCGTCGTACACAGATGCTTGACCACGCTGCCATAGCCAGGACAGTGGTCTGTCACCACTAAATCATTGTCAATTGTTTTTGGGATACCAATGACACGAAGCTGATAACCCTTTTCCTGCGCAAGTTTCGATATTTTGTCCGCAGTATCTTGAGAGTCGTTACCGCCTATGTAGAAAAAATAGCGAATATTATGGGCCTCAAACACTTCGAGGATCCGTTCGTAATCCTCATTTTTTCGTACTTTGTATCGACAAGTCCCCAAAGCTGAAGCAGGTGTGTAGCGCAACCCGCGAATATTTTGTTGAGACTCATTGGCCAAATCAATGAGCTCTTCATTTAAAATCCCCAATACTCCGTTCAATCCACCGTAGATTTCTTCGATGCAATCGTAGTTCAAAGCTTCAGTGACGACTCCAGCCAAGCTCGCATTGATAACCGCAGTGGGACCTCCCGATTGAGCCACTAACACATTTCCTATAAGTTCTTCCGCCATATGTAAATTCTATGAATGATAAATTAAAGACTCAAAAATGTGAAATGAAGCGAATCTAATGGCAATCTTTAAAACCAACAGCTCCAATGATTTTCCTGTTAAATAAAAACCTTTCAAATTCAACCACAGTTTAGCTCGGCCTGCATGACGTTTCTTCAACCTTTAATTTTGTAATAATACACTCTCTCATTTGCTTGCCAATGGCGGGGTTCGGTATCCCGACGATATAGCTTCTGTTCGTTTTCGGCATAAAAAATGTCCTCCCTCTCCCACAAATGAACTCCAAAGTTTAATATAAAGACCTTAATTGGTTAGTCGTACGGCTTGTGGATTCAGCAGCTGCCGTATAGACACTGATAACGCAACTATTGCCAAGGCTCCAAATTTCATTCGCTTCAATAAGCCGTTGAGCTTCCGTTTCAAGTTCCCCTGCGATGTCACCGGGCGGCGGATACTGTCTGGCAGCCAACGATGCCGGTGACAAGCATCAGTGTATAAGCAAATTTTTCCATCTGCCACAAATCCACTGAAATAAACAGAGTTGTAAATGGTTGCGTATAAAAAAAAGGCCCGCACCATCCTTTTAAGATGATCCGGGCCATAAACCTGGCAATAACCTACTCTCACACCGCATCGGGGCGGCACTACCATTGGCGATTGAGGGCTTAACGA
>Ga0102943_1000263_pt1 | contig 36601 bp, 28 predicted proteins | sample SalPonC_black_MG_FD_78174 | JGI IMG/M metagenome (GOLD analysis project Ga0102943, IMG submission 78174) | Salt pond soil microbial communities from South San Francisco under conditions of wetland restoration - Salt Pond MetaG... | ecosystem: Environmental > Aquatic > Marine > Intertidal zone >...
AGCTTATCAGCTTGTCATCTTATCAACTCGCGTAGACATTAAGATTTTGACGCATGCCCGATTGGTTTTACCGAACAGTTTCGCAACCCGTTTTATTTAAACTGCCGCCTGCAACGGCACGTGCGTGTGCACTCGGATTTATGGGGCGGTTGGCGCGTTTGCCGTGTGGTGTGGGCAGGGGCTTGATTGAATTGCTCGGGCATATGCATCCTGATCGCCGTTTGCAATGTAAACTCGGTGAGCATACGGTGCAGAGTCCGGTTGGCCTGGGGTGCGGACTGGATCCAGCAGGGCAAGCGTTGTCGGCCTGGCAGCAATTTGGATTTGGCTACATTGAAGTTGGACCGGTTGCGACGCGCGCTGCCAATGTTGCGGATGGGGTCGAGCGGGACATAAAAACTGCAACCATTGTGTTGCCGGTGGAATGTACGTTTTCGGCAGCTAAAGTAAAAGAGCGCATCGGTGCAGCGTCTGTACCCGGGTGTAAGGTGATGATCCGGTTGCGGCCGCAGCCCGGGCAGAGTGTCTGTGCGGTATTGTCAGAGCTGACTGCGCTGATCGGCAATTTAAATACGGTGACCGATGTGTTCGCCATCGACGTGGGTGATTATTGGGGAGCGTGGACGGCAAAAGATTGGCAACGCATCCGTGATGGTTTGTTGGCGAACGCAGAATGGACCTGTGTGCTGTGTGTGCCGGTGAATCGTCCGTTACATCCACACCTGCATGTGCTCACTGAAACTTCCAGCATCCCGCAGGTGCGATTGCTGATAGATGGAGAGTTGCGGGCTGCGAGTAACCGGCAGTTGGGGAGGCCGGCTTTCAAAAAATCGCTGGCGATGCTGCAACAACTGCGGCAACAATTTGGCGAGCGGCCCACGATACTGGTTGCAGGAGGTGTTCACCAACCTGCAGATGCCAGAACGCTCTTAGCTGCTGGCGCTAATTTTATTCAGATCGACACGGGCCTTATTTATTCAGGACCGGGTTTGTGTAAGCGCATCCATGCAGCTATGTTGCAACTACTCGCCCCGCGCGGCATCCGTTGTCAAGATTCAGTATTCCGCAGAACCCATACACCGACGAAGGAGCCGGCGTGTGCAGTGCCGGGGACCGATGCCCATGCGCCTGGCGCACAACCGGAGCCTGGTCGCGCAGCGGATGTATCGCCGGTGCGGCAGTCCTGGTTCTGGACGGGCTGCATGGGCGTGGCGATGTTATTGGGCAGTCTGATTGCCCTATGGATATCCGCTACCGATGTCGTGTTCCCGTACGACTTGGAGTTTTGTGGATTGACCGTCGAGCAGCTCAGGGCGATCAATCCAAATCTGTTGCCATTCATGGCACATGACCGGGTAACCTTGGCGGGGAGTATGATTGCCCTCGGAATCATGTATGTGGGGTTGTCTTTTAACGCGTCTCGACAGGGTCAATCCTGGGCGAAAACGGCGATCCTCAGTTCCGCTGGGGTGGGGTTCTTCTCCTTTTTCCTGTTTTTAGGATTTGATTACTTCGATCCCTTTCACGGATTCGTAACCGCTGTCTTGTTTCAGTTGTTTGCTCTGGGGTTGTATGCCAAACTGCCGGGCAAGCGCTTGGATGGCGCGGTTGACTGGGTGGAAACACCGGCTTGGAGGTGGGCGCAATGGGGACAATTTTTGCTCGTCATCCACAGTGTGGGCCTGTTGTTGGCTGGTGGCATTATTTCTTTTATTGGTGTGCAAGATGTATTAATTGCCACTGACTTGGACTTTTTAAACACCGATCTGGCAACGCTGCGTGACGCGGGCTCCAATATTTTGCCGTTGGTGGCGCACGACCGGGCTACCTTGGGAGGGATGTTGATCGCGGCAGGTATTGTCTATCTGCTCACTGTGCTGTGGGGACTTGGACCGGGTAAGCCCTGGTTATGGCACACGCTGTGGTGGAGTGCACTCGCAGCGTACACCGCAACTATCGGGGTGCATTTTGCAGTGGGTTATATCGATGTGCTGCATTTGTTGCCAGCTTTTCTCGGACTGGGCATGATGACTGTGGGGCAGTTATTGCTGAGATCTTGGATGCACGCAAAATGATATCCGCGCAGACGGGTTCATCGGTTCAGGCCTTGACAAGGGGGAAAATCCTGTTTTGCTAACCCGTTTTCTTCACTTTCACCTTTTAAATTCATTCAATTATAGACTATGCAACCAACCTACCGACCACACAGAGTTAAGCGGGTGCGCAAGTGCGGCTTCCGTGCTCGATTGAAAACCCGAGGAGGCCGCAAAGTACTGGCTGCTCGCCGTGCTAAAGGCCGTAAGCGTTTGGCGCTCTAAATGCTGCGGAATCGCCTGGGCAGCAATCGCTTGAGCTTATGCGATTTACTCGCCAGCAGCGCTTTCACAAGGGCGATGATTTTAATCCCCCGCCCAAACTTGGCTGCAAATACGAATTCGGCGGATTTATTTGCCGAATTTTTTCTGTGTCCCCGTCGCAACGTTCCCAGCCGCGCTTGGGGATCATCGCATCACGGCGGGTTGGGAACGCCGTTAAGCGCAACCGTGGTAAGCGCGTATTTCGAGAGATTTTTCGCAACTGTCATGCTCATATACCCGAGCACTGTGACGTCATCATCATTGTGCGTGCCAAATTTGACCAGTATTCCTTTCAGCAACTGCGTGGACACTTTCTTCAGGCGTGTAAACGGTACGCTTCCCGGACTCTTTAGATTGAGAGATTGTTAAAATAAATGGATAAGAAAAACTTAATTTTGGGCGTTTTGTGTCTGGTCGGCTTTTTTGTCACCATGACAACGCAGTGGAATCAAAATATTGAACAAGCCAACCGGGAGGCAGAGCGGCGTGCAGCACAAACAGCGGAAGCGCCCCCGCCGGACGTAACTGATGCGCCCGCGCCAGCCACCACTACAGACAATGATGCAATTCGCCCTCTGCTAACACCGGTAGGAGATAGTGCAAAAGATGACCGCTCCACGCCCGCAGCCGGCGATTCTGCCGAGGATAGCATTTTTTCCAAAGTCGAAGAAGCTGAGCATTTGTTAGCTGAAGCAGCAGTTGATGAGGCACCTGAAAAGCTGTATGTGCTCGAGAACGAATTCATTCGCGTGACATTTACCAGCCGTGGCGGTGCCATCCGCCAAGTCGAATTCATTCACCAGAAGAAAAATGGCGAGTTGGACTACCCCGATACGCTGCGTTCAGATCAACCGTATGCATTTAATGTGGATGACAGGTTGCCGGTGTTGGCGATTGGCGTTGCTGAAGGTCAGACCACCCCGGAGAAATTTGCCGAGACGTTCAAAATGGTCAAGCAGACCGCTTCACTCATTCAATTTGTGTATCGGGATCCCAGCGGGGTGCTGATCATTCGGGGCTATCAGTTGGAGCCCGTTGGCGGTGAGGGGGAGCCCTACTCGATCAAACATGAAACGGAGTTTGTGAATGAGGGGGACGGTCGCTATTCACTGGATCTGTTCGTCAATCTCGGTGCAGTGCCACCGACAAAAGGCGATATTTATGGGGGGAATTTAAATTTTGGTTATTTCGCAAACGGCAAAGCTGAATTTATTGATTCGACGAAATTACTGGGATCACCGGGGGTTTTTCTGGGGTTTGGCAAACGGGCACCCATTTGGGAAGACTTCGGGCCTAAAGACGCAGCAGAACCGTTAACCATTCAGTGGGCGTCGATCAAAAACCAGTTTTTTGCCGGCGTATTGACCCCACACAGCGCGCAGCCAGCCAGTGGGTTTTTTATCGATACGGTCAAAATGGATTCGGTGGATGAAAAGGGCGAGCCGGAGTATGCGATGCGAGGATTGGTGCGATTCAACTTCGATAATCTGCCAGCGGGAGAACGAAAATTGTTTGCCATGGACTACTACGTGGGGCCCAAGGAATACAGCCGTTTGCAGGCAATGGGCGAAGGTCAGGATAAGGTCATGCAGTTGGCACCAGATGTCCCCGTGATCCGCAATTTTGCGGTCATCAGCAAGCTGCTCCTGTCACTCATGCTGGCCATCAATAGCTTCATCACCAATTGGGGACTCACCATCATTGTGGTGACGATTATTATTAAAGGGGCGATGTGGCCGTTGACCGCCATTCAAGTGCGTTCGGCGAAGCGCATGTCGAAAATCCAGGCACCCTTGCAGGCCATCCGCGAAAAATATAAAGACAATCCGCAGGCCCTGCAGAAAAAGACGATGGACCTCTTTCGGCAAAATAAAGTCAACCCCGCTGCCGGTTGTTTGCCGCTATTCATTCAACTACCGATTTTTCTGTCCTTATTTTACACCTTGCGCACCGCTTCCGAGTTGCGCTTTGCAGAGTTCCTCTGGGTAAAGGATTTGGCCTCTGCGGACACCATTAGCTGGCTGCCGGACTTGCCTGCCTGGATCCCGTTTTTTGGCGGACCGATTCATATTTTGCCGCTGATCATGGCCGTGACAATGGTGTTTCAAATGCGCATGACGCCGACGCCGACCACGGATAATATGCAACGCAAAATCTTCCAATTGATGCCGGTCATCTTCCTGATTTTTTGTTACCGCTTTCCTGCCGGTCTGGTGCTTTACTGGTCGTGCCAGAACCTTTTGACAATATTACAGCAGTGGTTGACCAATCGCGCGCCGGATGAGCCTGTCGAAATTGTCGAACCGGAGGCCAAACCGAAAAAAAAGAACTCGTCAGCGAAGCGAAAATCAGCGAAATTTAAACGTTGAGATTCTGCCAAATATGACAGTCGATACGAACGTCTAAGTTTTAAAATTTTAAATTTAATTCGAGTATGTCAGGACATAGCAAATGGGCGACCACGAAACGGCATAAGGCAGCTGTGGATGCCAAGCGTGGTAAACTTTTCAGCGTCATCTCTAAAGAACTCACTATATGTGCACGTGATGGAGGCGGCGACCCTGAATTCAACACACGCCTGCGCACAGTCATTCTCAAAGCCAAAGCGGCCAACATGCCGAATGAGAATGTGGACAAAGCGATCAAGAAAGGCACCGGTGAGTTGCCGGGTTTGGTGTATGAGGAGTTGGTGTACGAAGGCTATGCGCCAGGCGGTGTGGGGGTTATTGTCGAAGTGACCACCGATAACAAGAACCGCAGTGCATCGGATGTGCGCAGCACATTTACCAAGAACCATGGGAATCTTGCGGGTGCCGGTGCATTGGCGTTCAACTTTCAAAAAAAGGGCCAGTTTCTCATATCCGCCGACAAAACGACAGAAGATGCATTGATGGAAGTGGCCTTGGAAGCAGGCGCTGAGGACATCAGAAACGAAGGCGATCACTTCGAAGTGATTACGGAGTTGAGCGAGTTTGACGCGGTGGCCAAGGCTTTGGAAGAAAAAGCGATCGAGTGCGAATCATCTGAAATCGTCTACTTGCCCAACACCCTGGTGCCCATCACCGATGCTGATGTCGCTAAGCAAATCATTCGTCTTACGGAAGCGCTGGACGATTTGGAAGATGTGAAAGCGGTGCATGCGAATTATGACATCGACGAGAAACTGCTGTCGTAGGGCCTCGGCTGGATGCGTGCAGCAGAGGATATGCAACATCTTCGACGGCACTCAGCCAGCCGAAGGCCTGCGTAACCTGCAAGCAATTTAATCTATTTCCCTATCCACCCACCCACATCCGCCACGCTCGATGAACAAAGCTGAAGATAATGCTTACGCGCAGCAGGGAGAGGTCGGTTTGGTGGAGTATCAAGACTTCGTTCACCCCGAACCCTTTACTTTTGAAATGGGCGGGAGCATCGAGCAGTTTACGCTTCGCTATGAGACGTACGGTCGTTTGAACGCGCATAAAGACAATGCTATTTTAATCTGCCACGCCTTGAGCGGCGACCATCACTGTGCCGGGGTTCATTCATTAAAAGACCGCAAACCAGGCTGGTGGAATCACATTATTGGTCCTGGCAAGCCGATCGATACCACGCAGTTTTTTGTGATTTGTTCCAACTGCATTGGGGGCTGTCAGGGCTCCAGCGGCCCCTCCTCTATCAACCCTGCAACGGGACAGCCCTACAAATTAAAATTTCCGCTGGTAACCATTGGCGATATGGTGCGTGCTCAGAGACAACTCATCGCGCATCTTGGAATTGACCGGTTGTATTGTGTGCTAGGTGGATCCATGGGAGGGATGCAGGCCTTGCAGTGGGCGATTGAATATCCAGATTGCGTCGAGCGCGTGCTGGGCTTAGCGACCACTGCCCGGCAAAATGCGCAGGCGATTGCTTTTAATGAAGTGGGGCGCGCGGCCATCACGCAGGATCCTGCCTGGCAAGGTGGTGCCTACGAGGTCGGTAAGGGGCCCGATGTGGGCTTATCCGTGGCGCGGATGATGGCGCACATTACGTACTTTTCCGACAAGGGCATGGACGAAAAGTTTGGGCGCAATCGACGTGAAGGGAAACAAACGGTGCAACAGTTCGATGTTGAGTTCGAGGTCGAAAGCTATCTGCGTTATCAAGGCAGAGCCTTTGTTAATCGCTTCGACGCGAATACCTACCTGTATTTTACCAAGGCCTTGGATCGCTTTGACCTGTACGGAGACAGCGGATGCTTGGAAGATGCGTTTGCGAAAGTCAATGCGCGTGTATTGGTGATTGGGTTTACCACTGATTGGTTGTTCCCTCCACAGCAAAACCGTGAGATCGTGCACGCATTGCTGCGCTGCGGCAAACATGCGACGTATGCCGAACTCGGTATGGATTTGGGGCACGACTCCTTTTTGGTAGAGTCTCCAGAGTTGTACGAGTTGGTCCATGCCTTTATTGGACCGAAATCGTGAATGTCAAATTCATCGCAGTTGGCAGGATCAAGGACAGCCACTATGCAGCAAAAGTGGACACTTTTGTCACCCGTTTGCAACGCTTCGTGAAAGTGGGGTTTCATGAGATAAAAGAAACCAGACCCGACAAGGAAGCGAACGCCTTGTGTGCTGCGTTGGCCAGAGAAAACGGCTACAAATTTGTTCTGAGCGAAGAGGGAACGCTCTACACCTCTGTGCAGTTTGCCCGGCGTATCGAAACGATTGCCCGGGATCTCGTATTTGTGATCGGTGGCCCTGAGGGTTTGCATGAAGATGTGAAAGCAGGGGCAGATGAAATCTTATCATTATCGCCGATGACCTTTGTCCACGAGATGGCGCAGGTGTTCGTGGTTGAGCAAGTATACCGAGCGTTTACCATTATGCATAACGGCAAGTATCATAAGTGAGCAAGTTCGTCAGTTGGGGGTGAATTAAAAATGAAATTGGACCCCGAAGTTTCGCGCAGGTACGAAGGACCACGAACGATAAACATGAATTATACAAACTTCGTGGCTCTTCGCACCTTCGTGAAACTTCGTGACCCCAAGCAGGCTTAACCCGAATCTCTTACCACTCATTGAGCATAATCGCTCATGACGGAATATAGCAGCACGCAACTTGCCATGCGAATTTGTCCGGCAGCAGCCGGATCCCCCCAACTGCATCCGCATGGCTGCGTTTGACACACGGCTATTTTCTAGTCCTGAACCATTCTGCTGCGACTCTGGTGAGATGGCCCGGGATGACCGCGGTTAAGATGCACCTGTTATGGATGGCACTGCCTACGTGGATGACCCGTGGAACGGCGAAAGGTTTCAGCCAATCCGAGTAAGATAAGATTGGGCTCAAGCGTGATATCAGGAACGGCATCCTTGAGCAGTCTTTCGGCGGCCCCCCCGGTGCCAATAACTTTGGGTGCGACTCCGGCACCCTCTTTGCAGAGTGCTTGCATCACCCGTTGCAACAAGGCGTGGATCATGCCACTAAAGCCTACAAAACACCCCACCTGCATCGCTTCTACAGTTGATTTGCCAATGCCTCCAGCGAAGACCCAATCATGGGGATCCAGGGCCGGTAACAACGCCGTTTGTTCGTGCAGATAGCGGGTCATGAGTTCGAGCCCTGGAGCAATGATGCCGCCTTCGTAACCTGCTGCTGTCACGATATCGAAGGTGACGGCAGTGCCCATATCGATCACAATTGCAGGGACCCCGTAAAATGTTTGCGCAGCGATAGCGTTGGCCAGGCGATCCTGGCCGATTTCATCCGGCTTGGGATAATTAAGGCTCAATCCCGGGCAATGGGTGTGATTGAGATGGACACTGTGGATTTTGTGCTGGGCGAGTATGTGCTTGAGCTGCTCAGTTGCGCAAGGTACCACTGAGCAAAATGCAATGCCTTCACACTCAATGGCATTGAGCACGTTGGGAAGTTGTGCCGAGATATCGCCGGTGTTGATTTTGGCGGCAGTGTCTACCCGCCAATCATTCGTGTGAACCCTCCCATAGTGTGTAGAGGTGTTGCCAATGTCAATGCAGAGTACGCGCATAAAGTTTGAAGGATAGATACAGAAAGCTGTGCTGGCAACCCCTGGAATCTTCAGCTGTTATCCTGATACACCTTGTGCAACGTGACATCACCCGCCTTGAATGTACGCTGCACGCCGTTTTCAGTTTCGACCAGCAATGCCCCGTCCGGTTCGATGCCGATTGCGCGTCCAGTGTAATGGCCATCGTGCGCACCCACGGTGACCACCTGTCCACGCAGGGCATCATACAGGTCCCAACGACGGGTAAAATGCCTGGCAAATGCGCCTGCAATAAACGACTCGTAAGCGTCGATAGTGGCTCTGATAACAGCCGATGCGATGGCGTGTATGTCCAGCCAGTAGCCAGTGGTTTGCGCCAGTGAGCTGGCGGTGCGCTGGAGTTCGTGTGGCCAGTCGTTTATCTGACTGTTTACATTGAGACCTAATCCAAACACAACGATGCGCGTATACCCTGCATCGACCCGGGCTTCGCTGAGCATGCCCGCTATTTTTTTGCCGCCTGCGATGAGGTCGTTGGGCCATTTGACTTTTATTGGTAAATCAAATGCTTCGTTGAGGACGGCACAGATCGCCATCCCCTGCCACAAGGTGAATTTTTCCATTTGATGGGGGGGCAGGTTCGGCGTGAAGGCAAAGGATACGTAGAGGTTGCCGGGATCGTTGCTATACCAGCTGCGGCCGAGTCGACCGCGGCCTCCGGTTTGTTGTCCGGCCAGCACGACCATCGGGGTTGGGGCACCCTGGTTGACCAGGTCCTCCGCTGCTGAATTCGTGCTGTCAATGGACGGATAATAATGAATATGGGTGAAACATTTGTCTTTCATCAGATGGGCGCGGAGGAGCGCTGGATGGAGGGTGTCAGGTTGCCGGACGAGCCTCGTGTAAATAGCGTCTGAATCGAAGATAAAACCTGCATGTTGCAACGCATGAATCTGCGTTTGTAGTTGATCCATGGATACGTTTAACTCCCTGGTGAGTTCCATCAAGTTGACCTTTTTCGATCGTGCTCTCAGTATGGCTGCCAGTAAATGAGTCGTGAGTTCGTCCATGATGTTCAACCTTCAAGGCTGAGCGTGCATCCAATCCATGCCGATATCTTGCCATTGGCTTTGATGGATAAGCGCGCCGCAGGAGATGAAGTCCAGTCCAAGCTGGGCAAGTTCCGGCAGCGTTTGCAAGGTGATGCCCCCACTGGCTTCCGTGTAGGCTTGATTGCCGATGAGAGCAATTGCTTCCTCGAGCTGGGCGATGGAAAAATTATCCAGCAGGATGACGTCAGCGCCGGCTTGCAGAATCGGTTGAATTTGGTCGATATGATCCACTTCGACTTCAATCGCAAGGTTGGGGTGTCGCTTGTGCGCGAGGCGAACAGCGTCGGCCAGATGCTGACCCGCATGGGCACCACTTGAAGCAAGATGGTTGTCTTTGAGCATAACTCTATCAAACAGCCCAAGCCGGTGGTTCCAGCCACCTCCGCAAGCAACGGCGTATTTTTCCAGCATACGCAATCCCGGAGTGGTTTTACGCGTATCGAGCAGCACGGTTTGACTGTCTGCCAGCAGGGCGCTGTAACGAGCTGCCTGGGTGGCGATACCCGAGAGGTGTTGCAGGAAATTCAAGATCACGCGTTCAGCTTTCAGCAGGGTAGCAGTTGTGCCGCGCAAGGTGCCAATAACATCGCCGGTTTGCAGTTGAGCACCGTCCTGTCTGAGGGCCGTAAAGGTTGCATCGCCGCCATAGGCTGCCAGAATGTTGGCCACCAGATGAATTCCGCACAGGGTCATGGGTTGACGGGCGATGAGTTGCGCTTGCCCTGGGTGGGATAGTGGCAGTGCGTCGGTCGTCGCGTCGCCGGGGTGAGTGGGGACATTTTTTAAACCCACGCCTTGCAGGTCCTCCAGGAGCGCGAGTGATATAAGCTGGTTGATATAACCAGGATCCAGCTCCTCCCAGGTGATTTGCCGGAAAAGATGAGCGAAGTGTGGACTGGACTGGTTTGACGAAGCCATGTTGGACAGTGAACGTAGGTGTAACGAATTGGTATCTGGTGACAAACATTTTAACCCGGACATATCACCAAAGTCGCAGCAGAATGGTTCATGTCTAGAAAATAGCTGTGCCCAACGCAACGGTGCGGATGCAGGATGGGCTGTTCGGCGTTGGTCGCGGGTGCATAGGCTGATAGACGGTCACACAATGATTTTCACACTCTAAATCAAGCTGGGTTGCAGTACGTGCGGTGCCGTTGCGTCGGAGAAAGGGCTTACTGGCTGCGTTGGCGCAAGGCCTCGTAGAGAACAAGCGTGGCGGCTGCAGCCACATTGAGCGAGTCGGAGCAGCCACGCTGTGGAATACAAATGGGGGTGTGCTGCGCCTCCAGCCACGTTTTCGTCAGGCCGGTGTGTTCATTACCCATGACGATGGCGCTCGGTTGGGTGAAATCGGCGTCCCAATACACGGTGCTGGCCTGGGGAGTTGTAGTGAGCACTTGTATCGCATGGCAGCACAGGAATTGGCAGGTAGCCTGGGGAGAGGCGAGGTAGGTCGGGACCGAAAAAAAGGCGCCTTGAGATGCGCGAATCACATTGGGGTTGAACACATCCAATTCGAGGTCGCAGCAGATAAGGGCATCGGCACCAACTGAATCCGCAGACCGCAGGAGAGCCCCCAGGTTGCCTGGTTTCTCGATACCCTCGACGACCAGGAGTAGTGCCTGATCGCCGATATGCAGGGTGCTGAGTGCGGGCAGCTCGGTGGCCGCTACCGCCAGAATCCCATCGGGTCCCTCGCGGTAACACGCCCGCTCAAAGGCAAGCGGAGCTACCTCAAATATAGCTGTGCCCTGTGTTTTTGCCCGATCGATGATCGCTTGTGTTGCAGCTGTGCGGAATAAGGAAGGGCAAATGTACAGTTCCTGGAGACGGATGGCCGGACTGCGTTGTGCGCGGCTGGTCTCGCGCACGCCTTCGATACAGTAAAGCCCCAGTGCATCTCGGTATTTCCGTTCGCGGAGTTTGACCAGGGTTTTTATCCTTGGGTTTTGTCTGGATTCTATTTTTTCAACAGGCATGATTACAGAGTAAAGCGCAGGCCCTTGCGCAGACGTGAGTTCCTGACGACTTCAATAGGCACGTACTGGCGTGATACTTTGCCTATCATCTTATCAACTTATCAACTTATCAACTTCTTAACGCATATGCGTATTCCAAAAAAATTTAATCCGGAGCCCTTTTCTTATCATCACGAGCTCGAACTCACCATCGACACCTTGACGAATCTTGGAGTTGGTTTGGGACGCGTTGAGGGTTGGGTGGTGATGGTACCCTTTGCCCTGCCGGGTGAACGTGTAAGAGCACGCATCTTCAGAAACCACAAAAATTATTCAGACGCTGATTTAGTCGAAGTGCTGCAAGCCTCTGCCGATAGAGTGGAGCCTCAGTGCGCTTTGTTTAGTAAATGTGGCGGGTGCCAATATCAGCATTTGAGTTATGCAGGCCAGTTGGAATGGAAGCGCAGTCAGGTAGTTGAGTTGCTGGCTAAGATAGGGGGCATCGAGCACCCGGTGCAGCCGACGCATCCTTCGCCGGTCGCGTATGGCTATCGCTCCAAGTTGACCCCCCATTTTGCCAAACCGCGCGAACCAGAGTTTCCGATCGGGTTTTTGCGCCAGGGTCAGCGCACAATTATCGATGTGCCGCAATGTCCAATTGCGACAAAGGCAATTAACGAGGCGCTACCGCAAGAACGGCAGCGGATGCGTAATCCAAAAAAACCTTATAAAAAAGGGGGCACGTTGTTATTCAGGCACACGCTGGAGGGGGTGACGACCGATAACCAGGCACTCGTTTCTGAGCGTGTGCGAGATGTGGTGTACCAATTTCGAGCAGGTGATTTTTTTCAGAACAACCCGTTCATTTTACCTGCATTTGTCGATTATATTGTGGAACAGGCGCAAGCTTCGGATGTTCGTTATTTGATCGATGCTTATTGTGGCGTGGGGATGTTTGCCTTGGCTGCCAGTCCTTATTTTGAGCATGTGTTTGGGGTCGAAGTGAATGCCAGTGCGGTGCGGTGGGCCAATGGGAATGCAGCGATCAATCGGTTGCAAAACGCTACTTTTTTAATCGGGCAAGCCGCAGCGATTTTCGCTAAAGTTGCTGTACCCGGGAGTAGCACGGCGATGATCATCGATCCGCCACGCGCTGGCTGTGACGCTGGTTTTTTACAGCAATTGCTCGATTTGCAGCCGGCACGGCTGGTATATGTGTCCTGTGAGCCCGCCACTCAGGCCAGAGACATGAAGATTTTGGTCGAAGGTGGATATACGGTAGAGCACATCCAGCCGTTTGACTTATTCCCACAGACGCGCCATATTGAAAATGTCGTTACCTTGTCTGCATGAATAAACAACTTGTGGTGAATTGAAACATACCTCATTTTTTGTTTGTAAAAGGCTTATGAAAATTAAGGGATGTAGAATCGAAACAGGTTTTAAATCTGGACTTTTTGAGTAAAATGACAATCATTAAGGTCGATCAAAGGTATCCCGGTTCATCTATTGCGCACCCCGAAATTTCCCAAATATTACCCACATGATTTACCCTGAATATAAATTACTGTCTGTTCGGCATCGGTCTCACACTGGAAGTTCAGGATTCACATTGGCTGAAGTCATGATGTCGATGCTGATCGCATCCTTAGTGACGGTTGCGCTCGCCAAATCCATGATCTTAATGCAGTATTCTGCTGAGGATAATCTGTATCAGGTCGCGGCACTGAATGTGGCCGAAACCACGCTGACACAGATGAAGTCAGCATCACCAGGAGTTTTGCTGACTCTTGCCAACAGCAATGACCAAACATTCAAGGTAGATTTAGGGATTGAATCCATTGAGTTGAACCTGGGCCAGGAAAACGAATTGAGTGTCCCGATTGTGATAGATGCTGACAAACCTAAATCGATGACAGTGATTGTGAACCCAACCATAGATTCGCTGCAAAATGACACGGTTCTTCATTTAAAAGTTGCATACACGTTCGAGCACCCGCGGACAGGTCGTGTACGCAACAAATTTATTCAGAGCATGCGCAGCCGAGTGAACACTTATTAATATACAGCGATGGTAAATTATCCAAACTACAATTGTCCCTCTTTTGCCCAAACCAGGCGAAGCGCATTTACACTGATGGAAATGATGGTGGCCTTGGCTGTTGCCACTGTGGTGGGACTTGTTCTGACAACGTTTGTCATTCGGTATACCAAAAGCATTTCTTTTACCACGAACAAGGCGCTTATCACCAGGGATTTTCGCGAATTTTCCATTCGACTGTCTGCAGATGCTCTGGAGGCCACCCATGTGGTCATTTATCCTAGCTTTGACCAGATGACACGAGACAACCGCAGGAGAATGGGTGAATCGGGTGACTGCCTTGTCCTGGTCCGAACCGTGCCATTTCGGGGAGTTAATGGTGATCGAATTTACCAAAAAATAGTGGTCTATTACCGAGAAGCTGGCGCCAGCCCAACCCGACCGATTTACAGGAGAGCATTCAGTCATCTTGGCCCGATTTTTTCGACGAAGGACCAGACTATAGAAGAGCATTTAGCGACAATTGTTGATCGGCTTGGCCCTCCGAAGCAGGTGCTGGCATCATCGGAAGGTTTCGCGGGAGGTGATGATTTTTTCTATCGGAAAACTGTCAATTCTTTTCGAGTCAATGCAGAAATTCACCATGGCAAACATGCACGTGAGGTGAGTAATGTTTACAGCTTAACTTTTTCAACTGGAGGATAACTTATGCATTTTAATAAAAGAGGTAGTGGTTTATTTGTCGTATTGATTGTTTTGACGGCAACTGCATTCGCCGTTTACGCGGTCATGGATTTTGTCAACGGTGAGCGTGATCTGAATGCGCAGAACGAGGCTCATGTTAAAGCCAAGCTGGTTGCTGAGAGTATGCTCCAAGCCGCAACTGCAAAACTTCACAGACGCCTGGAAAACTCAAGCGTTATCCTCGGCGATGCCTTAGGACCGGAAAAAGACTACATTCCATTAGGTGACGATTTTTGGAACCTGTATCAGGATTCTGACGAATATACACTGGTTAAGCCTGTGAAAAGAACATATACCGATACTACTCAATTCTTTTCGGAACCTACGGAACTTATTTATGGTCGAATTACACCGCCTAGCATAACATGGCTTGACGGTAACAGGATCGAATACCAACACGATCCTGAAAGAGGCAAGTCTGTACAAAAAAGAGCTTTACAGATGTTTGCGAAAGCCACTGTGGAAGCCCCGCATTCTCAACAAAAAACCGTGTATGCCAGACAAATTTTGGAAATTCGCGAAACGGCCCTGTTTTATTATGCCATATATTATAATTTGCCCATGGAAATTGCCCCTGGACCTAATATGGATGTTTATGGTGATGTCCATGTGAATGGGGACGCATGGTTCCAGTCGGGAGCGGGCAACAGCTTGAATTTTTACGGCCGGGTCACCATCGCCGGCCATGTGCATTATGGTCGCCACCCTGATAGCAGAGGGAGAGTAAATGTTGGTGAAGTTAACTTTGTTGACAGTAACGATAATCTTATCAACATGGAAAAAAATCCCAGTTGGCCGACAGCAGCGCAGGATATGTTTGCAGGTACCTGGCTCGAAAGTAGTGCTGACAATTTTCGTGAGTTAGCTGATCAAATATGGGACGGCAATTTACGCACAATCGATCATGATGTTGCACGGATCCAGTTGGCGGGCGTCTCGGAATACATCGAAGATACCAACCCGCATACAAACAGAAAAGAAGCATTTAACAGCAGTTATACCCTTATTCAGCCAGTGCTGAACGAAATTATGGCCCCTTCTCCAAGCGAGGATCCCGAAGGTTATGAGCGCGCAGAAAACCTGAAGGCAGCCGAAAGACACAAATTTGCCTACAAGGCAGGCCTGACGATTGAGATTGGTGATGACGGATCACCGAGTTATTACACTTACGAGCGCGATAGTTATAATGACATAGTTTACGACGATGATGGTTCTCCAAAGAAAATTCCACTTACGCCAGCAGGTGAATTTGTAGCAAAAGAGATCTTCACTATAGGGCGTGGCGAAATCCAGAAAGGGCTCTATGACAAGCGGCAAGGCAAGAATATGAATCTGATCGAAGTGGACGTCTCGGTACTTAAAGACCTTGTCCACAGCGATGATTCAGGCCGATGGGGAGGAGATGATTTAAAACATAAACCCGAAAACTGGTGGAATGGGGTCGTTTATGTAAAGTTTCCTCAAGAAAGCGCGAGCTCTAGCCGCCCGGACAATGTCAATCCTGCAAGGTCACGTAACTGGGGAGTAAAACTGATCAATGGCGAAACAATACCAAATCCGAGCTTTGCTCACAGCAGAGGAGAATATGGTATGTCCATCGCTACGAATCAGGTAATGTACGTAGAAGGAAACTATAACTCAGATGGCATCATAACTGAGGACTCGTCAAGGAGGCCGGACAATAGAAGCGCTTTCAATCAGGAGGGTCAGGAAGCACCCGCCGCTTTGGCTGCTGATGCAATTACCTTTTTAAGCGAGGCTTGGAACGATGCAAACAGCAACAAAGGCCTGAACCATCGAGTCGCAAAACCAACTGAAGTCTCTGCGGCTATACTGACGGGGCTTGTACCTTCCGGGAAAAATGGCAGTAAAAGTTATAGTGGTGGGGTTGAAAATTTCCCTCGTTTCCTGGAAAACTGGAGAAATAAGGATTTTGCCATGCGCGGATCTATCGTAGCTATGTTTGAAAGTGAAGTTGCAACGAAAGGCTGGGGAGCCGGAGATGTTTACAAAGCTCCTATCCGCAATTGGGGGTATCATGAAAACTATAGAGAAACGCCTCCCCAAGGCCCCAGCATCAATTCCTATCGTGTTATCAATTTTGAGTTACTTTCCCAAAGTGAATATAGAGATCTGGTTAATTTGAATTGGTGATTTTAACGCCAGGGTCTGCGCAAGGCGGCCACCACTTGCCTGACATTTAGCCGCATCATCTGCACGTAATTTAACGATGTCGGTGGTAAATGCAGGATCAGCTCAGTCGGCTGAGGTAAGTGGAGCTGCCGATTGAACTCAAAAAATACTGCAGCCGGTTTTACTTCGAAAAAGAGCGCACGGATGTCGAGGGTCTGCGCGAGGGTTTCAGTTCTTTCAAGGAGTGCTGCACTTTCTAGAACGGATGGGAAATGGATGGGCATGATGAAGCCATAGCGTCTGCCAAAATAGCGGAAATGGTCCTGTGCTGTTACCAAAATGCGGTTGCGCATGGGTATCTCTGCGACTTCGGCGACAATCCATTGGTCGAGAGCCTTTAACGTCTCGAGGTATGCATCCGTGTTGCGGTCATAAGTGTCAGCATGCTCTGGGTCGTACTCCACGAGTAATTCGTTGATCGTAAGCGTAATCGACTGGACATTGTGCGGATCGAGCCAAACATAGGGGTCAGGCCGGTCGCTTGTATGGGGCGTTGCCAGATCTGCGTCGGCTGCCTGTAGCAAGCGGATCATGTCGGTCCAGTTTTGATTGTCCTGTTGGGCATCCTCCTGACAACAGGACGGCAAACTGGCAATATCGGTGTGTGGCAGGGGCAGTTCCTGGTGAAACATCTCGCCTGTTTTGAGCAAGGGAAGCCCGTCGGTTACCGTAAATATCGGTTGCTGCGTGTCAAGCTGCTGGACCCATGCATCCCAGCCCAAGCCGTTGCAGACAATCAGGTCGCATGCATCCGCTGCAGCCGGGTCATCGCTGGACAGCAGGTGCACATCAACGACATCCCCACCGACCTCGCGAACGATTTCAGCATACAGCGTTGAGGTCACACCCACCCTTAACTGCGCGTGTGCGGCATGAACAAGGCCGATTATCAGACAAAAGCATACGACTGCTGTGCAATTATTTAATCGAAGCATGATCCTCTATTTCACCTTCTACGATAAATGACAAGACGATAAGATGGTAGGTGAACCTTCACTGCAATGGGTCCAGGTTTTATTGTGGATGGTTTTTTTCTCGTAAAGTCGGCATCTGCTTCGTTTAAGTATAAGCAGCAAGGCACTGCAACTATGGAACCGCAAGCGTTAGAAGGAATGGGGCATTTGACTGCCGTTATCGCCGGCCTGGGCTTGAGTGCGGCAGCGGGGTTTCGCGTTTTTGTGCCTCTGCTGGCTTTGAGCATTGCCGGTCGCATGGGGGCCATCCCTGTGGCAGACGATTTTGCCTGGATTGTCAGTTTACCCGCATTGATCGTGTTTGGAACGGCAACTGTGGCGGAAGTGGCGAGTTATTATCTGCCGTGGGTGGACAATCTTCTCGATGCGGTGGCCAGTCCTGCAGCGGTGGTCAGCGGCACGGTGATCACTGCGTCTTTACTACCGGAGATGCCCGATGTACTGCAGTGGGGGATGGCAGCCGTATTGGGGGGCGGTTCGGCAGGCGTGGTTCAGGCGAGTACGGTGCTCACGCGAGGAGCCTCGACCGCAACCAGTGGTGGCATTGCCAATCCTGTGGTTGCAACTGTGGAAACGGGGGGCTCTATACTGACCAGTATGCTCGTTTTTGTGATTCCGGTGGTCGTTGGTATCCTGGTGTTCATCTTGTTGTGTTATTGCTTGCGAACGATTCTAAGCTGGTTGTGCAAACGACCAGCCCGGGCGTAATAACGGATGCGTCCTGCCATGAGCGCATAGCAGGGCGCAAACAGCTTTCTCCAGGTTGCTGCTGGATGGCTAAAAGATCAGAGGGTTTGGCTACGCAATGCTTGGCGGCGTGATATACCAGTTCAAGGCCCATGCTCCTGCGGGTAAGTGATTGCGTGGCGGACTGACGCGTTCGAGACAAATAAGCCCAGCTTTCTGGATGTGCAGCAAATCAGGACAGGAATTTTCGCACAGTAAATAACCCGCCAGCACTGTCAAATGAGGATTGTGACCGACGATCAACAGCGCGCCCCTCAGCTCGTTGATGGCGCCGACACACTCCAGTGCTTTATCTTCCGGTGTCAGGCCATCTTTGACTTCCAACTCAGGTTGAAGACCCAGGCCTTGCTTAAGGTGTAGGGCTGTTTCGGTGGCCCTGACATAGGGACTGTGCCAAATGTGCGCAAGTTGCTTGAATGCTTTGGCACTCACTGTATCGCACAGTTGATCGAGGGTGTTTTTGCCGTAAGTAGTCAAGCGACGGTCTGCATCCGGCCAGGCGGCCTCCGCATCGGCGTGGCGAAGTAAAAAAAGCTGCATAGTATCTACTATCACTTAATTAAACGCAAAAATAGTCAAACCCGCAGTTTTTTTTACTCAAGATGGTTTCGGATCCAGCGATTATACAGTCATGCCACGGCGATAGATTTACAACAAGATTTTCTCGGTTGAACCGATGGAATGATAATACAGTAGAGATGGCGGGAGGCTCTCCAACAGGAGGGCCTCATTTTTTTATGCAGTCATCAGTCGTCAGCAGCACCCTGTGACGTTCCTGCTCAAAAATAGTCGACCCGCGCCCAGCTAATGGACCACTGAGTCCGCTCGCAAATCACGGTGCCAGGCGGTTTATTTGCCATGCGGAGGGATCCGCCGCATGGCGGGTGTAGGCGATGCGGTCGTGCAGGCGATTGGCGCGGCCCTGCCAAAACTCGTAATTTCTGGGAACCAGGCGATAGCCCCCCCAAAACGAAGGCAAGGGTACTTTACCATCCGCGAATTTTTGTTTCATCTCTGCCAGTTTCATTTCCAATATTTTTCTGGACGAAATTACCTGACTTTGGTGCGAAACCCATGCACCGAGCTGGCTGCCGAACGGGCGCGTCATGAAATATTTAAGCGACTCGCGATTGGCAATTCTCTCGACAGTGCCCTGGATCTTGACCTGCCTTTCCAGGGCGAGCCAGGGAAACAATATGCTGGCGTGCGGGTTGGCACTGAGTTCCTGGGCTTTTTGACTGGTATAATTGGTGAAAAATACAAATCCGGCTGCATCGTAAAATTTCAGCAACACTGTCCGCATATTGGGCATGTTGTCTGCGGCAACGGTGGCCAGGGACATCGCATTGGGCTCCAATATCTGTGCTGCAATCGCCTGGTCAAACCAGAGCTTGAACAAGTTCAATGGCTCGCCTGGCATCGCTTCTTCGGAGAGTCCGTCTTTAGTGTATTCTTTGCGCAAATGAGCAATGTCCATGGTGCGAATTTGAAGGTATTGCGCCCGAAAAGCAAATGTTACTGAGTGGTCGCGCCAAAATAGCACGTTTACCCCTCACCCTCATCGAGCATAATCGCCCATGACCGACCGTAGGCAGCACGCAACGTGCCATGCGAATTTGCGGGGTGTCTAGCCAACTGCATCCGCACTGCTGCATTGGGCACTGCTATTTTCCAGACATGAACCATTCTGCTGCGACTCTGGTGATCAACTACATACTTGAAGATGTCCGGGTTAAAGGTGAGAAGATGGCATGTCGATAATTTGAACTTTTGTTCTGAACGATTTCGTGCTTAATGCTTGAGCAATGGAATCTTTACGTTTTCTCACACCTGAAATCGCGCAAAAAGTGGGCGAAGCTTATACGCTACCCGCTTATGTTTATGATTGGGCGACCTTAGAACAGCGGGCCACAGCTGCGCTGGCATTTCCGAACGCATTTGGGCTGACCGTGCGTTATGCGATGAAGGCAAGCCCCAATGGCGCTATATTGCGAATTTTTGCTGCGCTGGGGCTGCATTTCGATGCCAGTTCAGGCTATGAAGTGCGGCGTGCGATAGCAGCGGGGATTGCTCCAGAGCGTATTTCTTTGAGTAGCCAGGAACTACCGGAGGATTTTCGCGAGTTGTATGCATCGGGCATTCGGTTCAATGCGTGTTCGTTGTCGCAATTAGCCGCATTTGGTCGATGGTTTCCGGGGCATCGCTGCGGTGTGCGTTTCAATCCGGGGTTGGGCTCAGGTGGAACCGGGAAAACCAATGTGGGCGGGCCGCACTCGAGTTTTGGTATTTGGCATGAATGGGCCGACGAGGTCGCGTCGATTGCCGCGCAGTACGGCATCCAGATCGTGCGTGTGCATACGCATATTGGTTCGGGGAGCGATCCCCAGGTGTGGGCGCGGGTAGCGGGCATGAGCCTGGATCTGGTGCGCCGTTTTGAGCAGGTTGAAACCCTCAATCTTGGGGGTGGCTACAAGGTCGGGCGTATGCGCGACGAGGTGTCGACGGATCTGGCGCGCATTGGTGAGCCGGTCAAGGCGGCGTTCGAGCATTTGGCCGAGGAGACCGGGCGACGCATTCACCTGGAAATTGAACCGGGCACTTACCTCGTTGCCAACGCTGCAAGTTTAGTCACGAGAATCCAGGATATCGTCGCGACCGGCGGGCCAGACGGCGTTACTTTTCTAAAGTTGAACGCAGGGATGACGGAAATCTTGCGGCCATCGCTCTATGCAGCGCAACATCCGATTGTTGTGTTGCCGAAAAATAATGCGGGCAAGACGAAGGAGTACATCGTAGTTGGACACTGCTGTGAGTCGGGCGATATCCTGACACCCGATCCGAGCGATGCAGAAACCTTGTTACCCCGTCGCCTGGCCGAGGCAGAGCAGGGGGACTTGTGTGTGATCGAGGGGGTGGGTGCCTACTGTTCAGGTATGACGGCAAAAAACTACAATTCATTCCCGGAAGCCGCGGAGGTGCTGCTCAATAAAGCGGGCAAACTGCAGCTTATCCGCAAGCGGCAAACATTGGAACAAATGCTTCAAAATGAGATTCCCATTCAACTTTAGTCGGTCAAGAAACATGCGGTTAATCGGTCATGTAAGCGTTTGTGCGTGTGTCCTGTTGAGCTGTGCGCCTCAAGCCAGCGGCAGAGCAGTGGGCGCGCTGATTGACGAGTCTGTGGTCGAGTACGAGCTGTTTGTCAAGCAGGTGCCTGCAGCGGCGGACGACAACGATGGCACTAATGATTTGCCGTTGCGGACGATCCAGGCGGCTGTTGAACGAGCCATGCAGCTCGCGCAAAGTGGTTACGGTGTGAAGGTCCATGTATTTCCCGGCATCTATCGCGAGCAGATTGTCATGCGCCAGGAGTTGGGCGTCTTCAATGCCTGCATCATTATTGAATCCTGGGATGCGGGCGATGCCATTGTATCGGGTGCCGATGTGTTGGATGCCTGGCAGGTAGAGGACGAACTGGCGTTTGAAAGACGTTGGCCGTACACCATCGCAGATCCGCAGGTGGAGGCGTATCCCGACCTGATGGCGCGTAATGAGTTACTGTTTGTAGAGGATGCGCGGCTCAAGCAAGTCGCTGCGCTTGCCCAAGTGGGTAAAGGGACCTTTTTCCTCGATCCAGCTGAGCAGCACGTTTTCCTGTTACCTTCGCGGGGTGGGCAGGTGAAAGCAGGCAGTGTGGAAGCAGGCAACCCTGCACGGCAAACATTGTTGTACGCGGAGAATATACAGGACCTGATTATCCGCGATATGACGTTTGTGCGGGCACCGACTGCGCTCGACCATCCTCACGAAGCGGTGAGCTTTGTTGATTGTAACCAACTGATCGTCGAAAATAGCAGTGTTCGCTACAACAGTCGCAGGGGGTTAAGTTTAGTCGGCTGCAGCAATGTACTGCTGAAATTTTTGTTTACTGATCACAATGGATGGGCGGGGCTCAAAGCCAAGGACTGTGTCAATCTGTTGCTGCAGGGATCGGAAGCGGAAATGAATGGCTGGCGGCTTTTAGACGCTGGATATGCGGATGCACACACGATTGCTGCGGTCGATATCGACAACGTTCAAGAGTTATCGATTCAAGGGTTACGCGTGAGTGAAAACCGCAGCAGTGGACTGCGGTTGCGCGCCATTGAAGAACAGGCTGCTTTGAGTAAATTGTTTGTCGCGGGCAACAATGGTCGCGGTGTGGAATTATCAGGAGGTAATTTTGAATTAACATTCAGCAATATTTTGCGTAACCACGGCACCGGCCTGTTTGTCGACGCCGATCTTTTGGTTAAAGGCACGGTGATTTTTGATAACACTGGGATTCAAGTCGACGCGCAGCGCTTGCGAGCGCAAAATAATATCGTTGGGACTTACACGCCTGCAACGCCGATTATGCGCGTTGCCGACGTCGGCGCCAATGGTTTGGAGTTAGACCGTAATCTTTACCATGCACCTGCAAAGCAGCCATTTCTTTATGCTGGAACCCCGGTGGTTTTTGCGGACTGGCAGGTGCTGACGGGACAGGATTTGACGTCTATCCAGGGCGATCCACAGTTTGTCGATCCTGCAGCTTACGATTACGTGCCGTTGCCCGACAGTCCCTGGTATTCACTCCCCAACCAGGAGCCACGGGGCGTAACCGCAGAGCAAACGGAGGCTGCGCGTGCGCGGTTGCCATAATTGGATTGTCATTCACATGCGGGTCGCTAGTCTCCACCATCCCCATTTCGAGTATGTCCGCGTCGTATCTTAGACACCATCCTGTCGGCCAGGCGGTGCCCGATTCGCCACACGCAGTGTGTTGCAGCCTGCCGACTATGCGCGACGTGATTGGCTACGAAGAGAAAAAACCGGCCACGATGGCGGCCATTCGTTGGGGCTATCCGCGCTTCGTACACCACGCTTATGTGGAACAAGTGGCTGAGCATGCAGCCCGTCAGCAGGGTATCGTTAACCAACCGGTTTATGCCCTGGTATCGCTACAAGCTGCGCATGAATTTGTGCAATACGTTCAATCTCCGCATTGCGCAGTCAGGCCTGCCAACGGCTTCGTGTTAGTCGCCGTGGCAAACGATGTCGCAGTCATCCGCCGTGCCCGCGCCTTTACGCAGCACACTGGGCTGGCCATTTCTTCGCGTCAGGCCGAGGATTATCTGGTTGGCGCTGGTTTATTATCGCAGCCGTTTGCCGAGCCGTCGATAGGTGCCGATGATGCCGAGTCGTTGATAAAAGCGACTCTCAGTGCGTATGTGGCTTCCGATGTTATCGAACTGTGTAACAGCGGCATGAATGCGTTTTACGCGTCGTTTAAAGCCGCCCGCGCGATTCAGCAGAAGCAGGGGCGTACGGTTTACGTGCAGTTGGGTTGGTTATACATGGATACGCAAAAAGTATTGGAACAATTTTTGGCCGAGGATGAAACCGTCATCACCGTGTTAGACGTGTTTGATAAAGCTAAGATCGAAGCTATTTTTAAGCAATATGCGGGTCAAATTGCAGCCGTGGTAACCGAGTTGCCGACAAATCCGCTACTGCAGACCCTGGACGTCGAGTGGTTGAGCGAGCTGTGCCTTCAGGCCGGAGCCATCCGTATCTTTGATCCGACCATGAGCAGTGTCTTCAACGTAAACGTGTTGCCATATACCGATGTACTGGTGACAAGTTTGACCAAGTACGCTGCCAGCGGAGGCGATGTGATGGTGGGCGCTTATGCACTCAACCCAAACGCTGCCTTTTACAGCCAACTGAAAACAAGTGTCCGGCAGGAATCACAACCTCCTTATGTACGCGATCTCAACCGTTTGGCGTGGCACATGCAGTCAGTGTCGCAACTAGTGGCAGCGATCAATGTGAACACGGTCAAACTTGTGGATTATTTAGAACGGCACACGGCTGTCCGCAGGGTCCACTGGGCTTTGAGCGATGCATCCGCCGCTAACTATACTAAAATTGCCTTAGGGGCATGTCGACCGGGCGGTATGGTTACCATTGAATTAAAAGGCGATTTATCGGCGTTTTATGATGTCTCTACTGTCGTCAAAGGGCCCAGTTTTGGGACGCATTTCACTATGATGTGCCCGTTTATGTACCTTGCACATTATGATTGGGTGAGCCGCAGTGGAGGACGGGATGCATTGAGAAAATCAGGACTGGATCCGGAACTGGTGCGTATTTCAGTGGGAACTGAACCGATGGAAGCGATCATTGCTGCATTGAGGTTCTACTGAGCCTGGGGTTCCGTATTCGCGCAGGTGGAAATCCACATTTCTCATTGAACTGCAACGCTGTAGACTGCCGAGACTCCGGCCATGCTGCTGCAAGTCTGGAGACATTCAGGTTAAAGAATTTTTCTGATCTCGATTTCGCTGTGGGCAGACTCTTCCAGGTTGGATAATTCGTTTGCTTTGCGCGCTTCTTCCGCCGTTTGCATAAAATGCTCCTGAGCGGAAAAGAGCGCTTCATGTTTGTTTCGATAGACGGAGCTGTAGGCACCATTGGCCCGGAGTATTTTAGCGGTATCGTTATCTTTCAGCATATTCGGCAGGATATCTTGCAGGATGCGTTGGCGGTGCCTGGGTTCCAACACAGGGAACACACATTCTATCCGCCGGAAGAAATTGCGCTGCATCCAGTCGGCGCTGCCGATGAAGAGTTCCGGTTCCTTGTCACCATTTTCGAAATAAAAGACACGGGCGTGCTCAAGATATTGGCCGACAATGCTGCGCACCCGGATGTTTTCACTCAAGCCCTTTACATTGGGAACCAGTCCGCAAATACCGCGAACGATGAGATCGATCTGCACGCCCGCTTGCGAAGCGAGATAAAGATTATCAATGGTCTCCTGATCGATCAGGCTGTTGCATTGCGCGATGATTTGGGCCGGTTTCCCGGCTTTAGCATTGCGCGCTTCGCGTTGAATGAGCGACTGCATTTTAGAGTGCAGGTTAAACGGAGCTACCAGCAACGTTTTGAATTCAGGTGAACGCGAAAACCCGGTCAGGGTGTTGAACAGGCTGGCGACCTCACTGGTAATTTTGTCGTTACAAGTGAAGTAACTAAAATCGGTATAGAGTTTAGCTGTTTTGGGATTATAGTTCCCGGTTCCCAGGTGGGTATAATGTCGCAGTTGTTTACCTTCACGTCTGACGACTAGACTGCATTTACAATGGGTTTTCAGGCCGACGATTCCATAGACGACATGCACGCCGACTTCTTCCAGTTCCCGAGCCCACTGAATATTGTTCAGTTCGTCAAATCGGGCCTTGAGTTCGACCAGTGCGGTCACTTGTTTGCCGTTGCGTGAGGCTTCTTTGAGCGCTTCAATGATGGGAGAGTCACCGCTGGTTCGATACAGGGTCTGTTTAATGGCAAAAACTTTGGGATCGCGTGCAGCGGTTTGCAGAAAATCGACGACCGGGATGTAGGAATCGTAAGGATGGTGTAGCAAAATATCCTCATCTTGAATATTTTTGAATATATCAGTTGGGTTGAGTAATTTTGCCGGTATGTTTGGCCAAAAGGATTTATACTTCAACTCCGGGCGATTGAGCATCGTGTAAACGCTCATCATTCGCATCAAATTAATCGGGCCATTGATGCGAAATACATAGTCTTGAGGAAGATGAATCGCATTCAACAAATCATTGAGGAGGTCCTCATTAACATCGTCTTCAATTTCTAAGCGAACCGCTGCCCCCTTGCGCAACTTGCGCAGTTCTTCCTCAATTTTGTGTAACAGGTTTTCGGCCTCCTCTTCATCGATGTACAGGTCGCTGTTACGGGTGATCCGAAAAGCCCAGGCTCCGCGAATTTTGAATCCCGGAAACAAACTGTCATCGAACATTTTGATGATGTCGCTTAAAAACATCAACGTGGTTTCGCTTTTGCTGCGCTTTTCAATTTGAATGACCCGCGGCAAAATGCGGGGAACTGGAATGATCGCCATCTTCTTTTCAACGGACTTGGTACTCGGATCATCCAGCCAGATAAGGATATTCAATGACTTGTTAACGAGCTGTGGAAACGGATGCGAGGGATCGATAGCCATGGGGGTGAGCACTGGAAACACTTGTTCAAAAAAGTAATCGCGTATCCAGTTCTGTTCCGTGCGGTTGAGCTCATCCTTGGTTTTAAATACAATCCTATTCGCTTTGAGTTCTGGCACCAGTTGCTGTGCCCAGCAGTCGTATTGGTCGTGCACGAGCCCGCCGGCGATGGCGTGAATGCGGCGCAGTTGTTCTTTGGGGCCCAAGCCGTCGATACCGCGTTCAACAATGCCTGAATCAACCTGCTGAATCAACCCGGCAACCCGAATTTCGAAAAACTCATCCAGGTTGGAACTGACAATCGACAAGAACTTGAGCCGTTCCAGTACGGGTAATTTACTCGATTCGGCAAGTTGCAACACCCTGCGGTTAAAAGCAAGCCAGCTCAACTCGCGATTAAAGTAAGCAACTTTTCGTTTCGATTTTGATTGTTTTTTGGCGGGTGGCATGGTTGTGCGTGTGGTCGTTGCCGGTCGATTCCAAATTCAACGCGATCCCACATCTACTTTTTTGACGTGGGTGTGGATGTTTCTTTCTTCTTGAGGCGGAAATGGCTGCTCTGCTTGGCGTCAGCTGCGGCCCCATACAGCCAGGCGAGCACCACTAAAGTCGTTTCTTCCAGACTGATTTGCAACGCTTGATTCGTAGGGCTGTCTACCTTGAGTCTGTGAGCACAGCTTGCAGCGACTTTATTGTCATCCTTGCCGGACCCATCACTGACGATGAGGGCATTCGGTCTTCCCGGAGCGTGAATGGGTTTTCTGAAGTGTGTTGTCTTTTGCGCACCCTCACCACCGAGAAACAGGGTGATGAAGGCTTCGTTCAGAGGTTTTAGTAATGGTCGGATAGTGGCTACCTGGTAAAAACGGACGTGCTCAGTAGCTCCTTTTGCTTCCAAGTGATATTTTGTTGCCTGGATCCATTTGGCAGTGTTTTCACTGACAATTATTTTCTTAACGCCAAAGCAGGCGGCGCTGCGAACGATGCGGCCGAGTTGCCTACAGGAGGCGAGATGGTCGATGATGATGACCGATTCACCGGCTTTTTGCCATTCGGCTAAAAATTTGGGTTTATATTGAATGGGACGTATCGTGTCTGCAGCGACTACAATGCCATCATGCTCGTCATCGCGGGCCATTTTGGTCAATTCAGTCCATGATTTCTCGGCATACGATCTTTTATTTTTAGCGAGTTCACTGCAGTAGCTTCCCAAGTGCTTGCGCATATCGGCAGTGAAATAAAGTCGCTGCACACTTTTCAGGCGATGGTCGAGCACGGCTTTCGCAGACGGCCAGCCACATATTTTGGTCTCTTGTTTTTCGATTCCAGACATAAGGAAATGATCAAGGTTGACTGCACATAAGCGCTCAACGTGTTTTGCAACACCTTGTTAGATGCGTCAGACATGCAGTATAGATACCATCTATATAAATAAGGTTAAAATCAAATGAAATTTTAATAACTGATAATCAATACGCTGTAGAATTATAACAAATAAACCCTCTACACTCTCAGCATTTTTTCTACGGAAATTCTACACAAAATCCATAAAATTATGCTCTGCGAATTCATAACAAGATCCTGTAGATTAGAGGTTTTAATCAGGCAAGATCGCAAACATGTTGAACCAGCAAGCCAGGCACAGGGATCATCACGGCAACGGGGCAGAGGCGCCAAGGTTCCAATGCGGGGAGCCCCCTGCATATACCGGGGGGTTCCTTTTTCATCGAGACCGACAACAGGCTGTTTTCCAAGGCCCGGATGATCGCTATTATTTAATGAGCATTCGTTAGCCCGAATTTACCCCATTCACTGTAAGTATATGCAGAATTTAGGTTCCAGTGCGCCCCAAGGTCTGCCATTCCTCATCGACTTGTGTGAAACATTTCCCGGTAGTGCCGGAATGCGCTTCAATCTGGTCGTTCGATGGTGCGCCAGGGACTCTATAAAGAAGCACTCGGGCAAGTGAGCGTGTTTTTGCTGATCAGAGTCAACTAAATAACTAGCTAACTTCACTTCTTACGCGAAACGGGGACTATTCAAGTAGACGTGCCTCCAGTCCGCAGGGAAGGCTTTGAGGTTACTCAATGGGGGGTATTTACATCTTCAGAAAAATCGACTGCAGCCACAACTGTTTCAGTGGTGAGCGATTCGCTGGTGTAAAAAATATGTCCACCGATGGTGGTGGTTGGCCGCATGGCTTGAGCCCAGTAAGGTTTGTTGCGCAGCGAAGTTGCGTGATAATGGTCAGCTCCATGGGTGTTGTCCGCGAGCTGGTTTTGTTCCATCCGCATGACGAGCTGATAGGCTTGATTGAACATTGGGTCGTGAAGGGCGCGTCTAATCAGCCGACTGAAATCGGGCCGCGATCGGCCTGTCACGCTGTTGAAACATGAAAATTGTTTGGGTTTAAGGACTTGGGCCAATACTCCGTCCATTTTGCGGTCGGCCCGATTAAAAATTACATTGAGGACTGCGCGCATACCGTCTGGTCCATCGGATGCGGCTTCCAGAACTAAACACGAAGCAACGATTTTGCGTTCATAGTGATTCAGCTCTGCGGTAGATGGGCTGCTGCCAAACAAGCCTGTAACAAGTGCGCCGTATGCCAGGAATAAGCATGCAAAGTATTTTCTTCGGTTGTTCATATCGGGTCCTTGTTAGGTCGGTTAACAGAAGCTTCGCTTTAGTAATTTTACAAAGATGCTTCTTTTACCGACACTGTAAAGGCCAGGGGAAGCGGTTGTGAACAACCCCAAATCTTTTTACAGATTCTTTACTGAAAAACTGAATTTTCCGCTTCTATGCGGGTAAATGCCCAAGTAGCATATACCTTACCGTCAGCATTGAATCGGTGCGCATATTCTTCCAGCAGGCGCCGCATTTGCGGTAGACGGGTTTTTCGCGGCACGACTGCGCCTGTATGGTGCAAGGCTCGTAAGAGCGCAATGGGGGACGCATACGTTATCCGTTTTAAAATCGTTTCGTGGCGTATGGGGCGCAGTCCTGCAGAGGAGAAAGCTGCAAGCCAAGAGGCCGGCGTTCGCCATTGCAATGGGGTGGGAGTGGGGCTGACGGCATTGAATTCCCGCAGAGTTCCTGCGGTGTAGAAATTGGCCAGGACCCGGCCTTTGGGGGACAGGCAGTGCTGCCAGGTAGTTAAAGTAGATGCTGCATCGGGTGCCCATTGCAGGAGACTGGAACTGCACAACCAATCCCAAGGACCCCCTTGTAAATGCCATGCGTTCTTTAGCGTCCAGGAAATGGCTGGAAACTGGTCCTTTCCGCGCTCTAGCATGTTGTGGGCGATATCACTGGCTTCCAGATTGTGCACTCGCTGGGTCAAATAGCGCGTAAAAGTGCCAGTCCCTGCACCTAACTCCAACACATGAGCATCTTTTGCAAACGCCGGAGGCAGCCACTCAGCTCCCCATTGCGCCAAGGCTTCCTGCACATGCGAATGGTGATCGTATAGCTGAGCTTTATGGTCGAACTGCATAATGCGAGGGCTGCACTGCGACCGCAGACAGGCCTACTTCAGTTGGAGTTCCTTGCCAAAATCTTGTAACGAGCGGACCTCGAGCGGATTTTCGTTGATCGCATGGATGCCGTCCAGAGCAGCTTGTGCTCCCGTTAATGTCGTGATAATACAAATACGGTGCAACACAGCTTCGGAACGGATCATATTCTCGTCTTGGCGAGGCATCTGGCCGGACGGTGTATTGATGATCATCGCAATTGCATCGTTTTTGATCATGTCAATGACATTGGGGCGTGCGCCCTCACTGAGTTTAAACAATTTCGTGACGGGAATGCCGTGTTCTTTGAGGATTTTGACCGTGCCGCTGCTTGAATAGAGGTTAAATCCAAGCTTCACCAGTTGTTGGGCGATTTCGATAGCCTTGAGTTTGTCGCGATCCTTGACGGATAAAAATACATTACCGGACGTGGGCAGCGGTGGTTGGGCGGCCATTTGTGTTTTTGCAAAGGCAATTCCCAAGTGTTTATCGATGCCCATCACTTCACCAGTACTGCGCATTTCGGGGGATAGCGCGACGGCAGTGCCTGGAAAACGGACAAAGGGGAAAACCGCTTCTTTAACTGCCCAATAGGGAGGGGTGATTTCCTCCGTAAAACCTAAATCCACCAATTTTTCTCCGGCCATGACGCGTGCGGCGAATTTTGCCAGTGGCACACCAATGGCTTTCGAGGAAAAAGGCACGGTTCGCGATGCGCGTGGATTGACTTCGAGGACATACAGTTCGTCGTCCTTGATGGCGAATTGGATGTTCATTAAACCAATGACACGGAGCTCGCGAGCGAGGTCATCCGTCGCTTTGCGAACCACATCTAGAATCTCCCCTTTTAAGGTGTGTGGGGGCAGGACCATGGCCGCGTCACCCGAGTGCACGCCGGCGTATTCAATGTGTTCGAGCATGCCGCCAATCACCGTTACGTCGCCGTCGCTGATCGCATCGACATCCAACTCAATGGCATCTTCCAGAAACTTGTCGAGCAGCACGGGTTTACCGGGTGCGGCATCAAATACCTCGCGGATGACTTGTTTCATGTTGTTGACGTCGTAGACGATGAACATGCCGCGGCCTCCAAGGACAAAGCTGGGTCTGAGCAGGATGGGAAACCCAATGGTTTCTGCCAGGTCGTAGGCCTCTTCAGCGGAATGAGCGATGGCGTTGTTGGGCTGCTTGAGGCCGAGTTTATCGAGGATTTGTTTAAAAAGCTGGCGGTCTTCTGCAGCGTCGATGCTTTCAGGGCTTGTGCCGATGATGTTCACTCCAAATGCTTTAAGCTCAGTTGCCAGATTGAGCGGCGTTTGCCCGCCAAACTGAACAATGGCCCCCTTGCACCCCTCTTGATGATAAATTTCTAAAACGTCATCCAGTGTCAAAGGTTCGAAATACAGCCGGTCAGAGGTGTCGTAATCGGTAGAAACCGTCTCTGGATTCGAATTGACCATGACGGTTTCGTAGCCGGCCTCCTGCAAGGCGAATGAAGCATGGACGCAACAATAGTCGAACTCAATGCCTTGGCCGATACGATTGGGGCCGCCGCCGAGGATCATGATCTTATCCTTTTCGGAACGAATAATTTCATTCTCATCGCCGTAAGAAGAATAATAATACGGCGTTTTAGCTTCAAATTCAGCCGCGCAGGTGTCTACCAATCGAAAAACGGTGTGGATATTGTTTGCCTGGCGGTAATCCTTAATTTTTGCCTGACTGGTGTCCAACAGAAAAGCAAGTTGGACATCGGTAAAACCGGCAGATTTGGCCTGGGTGACCAGTTCTGGAGTGATGTGGTCGAAGGCTGTATTTTTGAGCTTACGTTCGAGTTCAACGATTTCTTGAATCTGATATAAGAACCAACGGTCAATGAAGGTAGCGTGATAGATTTCTTCGATATCAAAACCCGCTAGAAATGCGTAGCGAATATAGAAAATACGTTCGGCAGTCGGCTTCGCCAGTCCCGCTCGAATAGCGACCGGATTCACAACGTCAAATCCACCGTGTTTACCGCCACCGCCCAATCCGCAGGTTCCGATTTCGAGCGAACGCAGGGCTTTTTGCAGCGATTCTTTAAACGTGCGGCCAATGGCCATGGCTTCACCCACGGACTTCATGGAGGAGGTCAGGGTTTGATCCGCACCAATGAATTTTTCAAATGTGAATCGCGGTATTTTGGTAACCACATAATCAATAGTGGGCTCGAAGCTCGCAGGCGTTTCCCGGGTAATGTCATTGCGCAGTTCATCCAGGCTGTAGCCAACAGCAAGCTTCGCTGCAATTTTTGCAATTGGAAATCCGGTGGCTTTGGAGGCCAGGGCCGATGATCTCGAAACCCGCGGATTCATCTCAATGACAATCATCCGACCGGTCTCGGGATCGGTCGCAAATTGAATGTTGCTGCCCCCAGTTTCCACCCCGATGGCGCGGATAACTGCGAATGAAGCATCGCGCATGAGTTGATACTCCTTGTCCGTCAATGTCATCGCAGGTGCAATGGTGATCGAGTCACCCGTGTGTACGCCCATGGGATCCAGATTTTCAATAGAGCAAATCACCACGCACTGGTCTTTGTGGTCGCGCATGACCTCCATCTCATATTCTTTCCAACCTATTAAGCACTCTTCGACCAAAACTTCGTGGACGGGGGATATGTCGAGGCCATTGGTGATCATGTCCACGAATTCCTCTCGATTGTAGGCGATACCTCCGCCAGAACCACCCAGTGTGTAAGAGGGGCGAATGATCAGCGGATAACTGCCCAATTCCTGGGCGGCTTCCTTGGCCTGCTCAAGGGTCTTGACGGTTTTGGATTTTGGAATGTCGAGCCCAATTTCAATCATGATTTGACGGAACTTTTCCCGGTCTTCGCCGCGTTCGATGGCGTCTCGTTTGGCACCGATAAGTTCTACGCCATATTTGTCGAGAATCCCCATTTCAGCTAATTGGAGGGATAAATTGAGCCCCGTTTGACCTCCCAGTGTGGGCAAAAGCGCATCCGGCCGTTCTTTCGCAATGATCTTTTCCAGGATTTGAGGTGTCAGTGGCTCAATGTAGGTGACATCGGCAAAGTCCGGATCCGTCATGATCGTGGCAGGATTTGAGTTGACCAAAACCACACGATAGCCTTCTTCACGAAGTGCTTTACAAGCTTGCGTGCCTGAATAATCAAATTCACAAGCCTGGCCGATGACGATCGGCCCGGAGCCAATTATAAGGATGGTGTCTAGATCTGTGCGTTTGGGCATTGCATGCTTTCCGAATGGAGGTTATTACTTTGATCGTTGAATGACAGGCTAGTGTTTGGAAGTCTGCTTTTCGGTGCAAGCAGAATTCTGCCATTGTTGTCGAAATTCTGTGATGATTTCGCTCTCAGGCAGTTACCAATTTGGCTGACAAGAAGGTTCGACGCCTATTTTTTTTCGCTGTGCGCCTGGATGGCTTCTTCGACTTTTTGCATCAATGCCTGCAACTCAAAAGGTTTTTCAACAATTGCGTATGCGCCGCCGTCCATGATGGCTTTGCAGGTTTCTTCATTATTATAACCGGTCATGACGATCACAACTGCTGACGGATCGATCCTAAAAATACCCTCCATGAGCTGCAAGCCGTTCATGGGTTCCATCGAATAATCCGCCAGGACCACATCGTATTTTCCGGTTTTGAACAGTTCCAGCCCTTTGTTGCCAGTCGTCGCTCCTTCGCAGGTATGCCCCATCGGGGTGATGAGTCCTGTGAGCATATCGTGAATTGCCTGGACGTCGTCAACAATAAGAATTGAGGCCATCTAATGGGAGTTGGATTGCGAGGTTATGGACGATAAAGTGCGATAGTAAAGCGGGAACAAAACCGAATGTTGTGCAATAACAATAACCGGTTGATGCACCGTTCTGAGGTTAGCCCGGACATCTCAGATTCGCAGCAGAATGGTTCATGTCTAGAAAATAGCAGTACCAAACGCAGCTGTGCGGATGCAGTTGAGTAGATATCCTGCAAATGCGCATGGCAAGTTGCGTGCTGCTATGGTCGGTCATGGGCGATTATGCTCGATGAGTGGTGAGGTGTTCGGGTTAGGCGCCTACGACCGAGGATAACTGGAAAATAGGCAAGAACATGGCCATTACGATACCACCAATGACGACACCCAGGACACAGATCAGAATGGGTTCCATGAGTGAAGTCAGTGATTCGACGATATTGTTGATCTCGACGTCATAGAAATCAGAAATCTTGTTCATCATCCCATCGACATTACCCGTTTGTTCCCCCGCTTTGGCCATGTGTTTGACCATGCTGGGAAAGTAGGTGTTGGTGGCAAGGACTTCTGAGAGCTGCCCCCCTTGGCTAATGTGTCTGTTGATATCGCTACAAGCGTCTTCCACGAACGTATTGTCGGATGCATTGGAACAGATTTCCAGTGCCCTCAGGATGGGCACACCGCTCTTGAGTAGAATGGCATACGTCCGGCAAAAGCGGGAAACATTCACTTTTTGGGTCAAGTGGCCGATAATGGGGAGCTTGAAATAAGTGCGGTCTTTAATGCGCTTGCCCTTCGGGGTAGCCGTCATTTTGCGATAAATTTGGAACATTCCAAAGCAAACCAAGCCAATTGCCCACCAATAACTTTGTAAAAATTCACTCAGGTTGATGAGCATCTGAGTGGGTTTGGGCAGTTCTGCACCGAATCCTGCAAACATTTCCGCAAAGACTGGAATCACGAAAATGAGCAAAACATTTACCAGCGCGATCGCCAGGGTGATGACCGCAATCGGATAAACCATCGCACTCTTCACCTTTTTTTGCAGGGCCAGACTGTCTTCGAAATAGATCGCTACTTTGGCCATGATGTCTGCCAACGCACCTGAAGCTTCACCGGCTTCGACCATGCTGACGAACAGGTTGGGGAATGCATTGGGGAATTTGCGAACTGCCTCAGAAAATGAGGTTCCACCGGCAATATCATTGCGGACGTCACGAATGATGATTTGGAAAACCGGATTTTCAGTCTGCTCCTGCAATGCTTCCAACGCACTGACAAGCGGGAGACCTGCTTCCAGCATCGAAGAAATTTGCTGCGTAAACATCGTGATTTCGTCGAGCTTGATCCGCTTCTTTTTAGCTTGTTTCTCGTATGCTTTTTGTTTGGCAAGCCGTTGAGACTCAGCGAAACTAGATTTTTTTTTGCCAGCGCCTGCGCTGGCGGATGTTTGGGTTAGCATTGCCATAGGAAAATCGAACTTTGGGTTATGGTGGTGTCCAGACTGTTGCAGTCGGCCTATAACATCTTCGGCTTAAGTCTTAAGGTCTTAATGGGTAGATGATTTTGTTTTTAATTTAATAAGAAAAGCTTGACGCAAAACACAAGTAACGTCAAGTCTCATGGGGTTGATTTAATTTACCTTGCGGGTATAGTTTAGTGGTAAAACTCCAGTCTTCCAAACTGGCTACGTCGGTTCGATTCCGTCTACCCGCACCAATTTTCTACACATCCAACCCACAGACTGTGCATGCGTAAAATTAAACCGGGAGCTTTAGCAAATTCGCTTAAGAAATATCTTAGTGACCAGAATGTGAAGCCTTCGGAATACGAGGCTGAATTTGTTAAGGCTACATGCGATGTCATTACGGATGTTTTTAACAAATCTTACGACACAGCTTCCAAGGCAGTGGAAGCTGTGGAAAACACTTTTGAAAGAGTTTGGGATACTGTTCACCACGAGGAGAAACCGACTCAGCCTGCTGCCGGAAAAAAATCTACACCGAAGAAAGCGGTGAAGAAGAAGGCCGTGAAGAAGAAAGCTGCGAAGAAAAAGACAGCCAAAAAGAAGGTTGCCAAAAAGAAAGTAGCCAAAAAGAAGGTCGCGAAGAAGCGCGTCGCAAAAAAGGTGTCTACAACGACTAAACCGGCCGGTCCGGATAACGTACCTTCGCCTAGCTAGCTCGAGTGGTCACTTTTCAATGTCTGGATGGAAGCGAGTCTATCCAGGCGAACACATACGCGACAACAGCACAGAAAACGTTGGCTAGGAGGATCGCTTTACTGATCATATCTGATTGACTACCGCTATTGAACAGGGCGCTTAGGAAGTCGGCTATCTGGGTTGGATCCATCATTTTGGAGCTGGGTTAGATGTTTAATTAGGTTTTAACTGGGTTTATGCCCTGTATTATCGGATTTTTTAGTCCGAAATTTAACTCCGCACAGCAAATATAAGGTGTTGATTGAAAATAGCGTAGATATACCGACACAAATGAATCCGGTGTATCCATGAGTGCATGTGCTTGAGTCTAAAATGACCCCTTATTTCTGTGGTTGCAGCGAAGCAATTAGGCAAAATTAAATCAGGTGAATTGTTTAAAAAATAAAAATAGGGCATTGACTTTATTTGTGGTTTGGTTAGTCTGTTGTTTGTGATTTGGTTAAAAAAGATAGGATCTTCTTAGTTTTCTCTATTGAGAGCAGTCTCCTCTTACGAGGGGAGACTGTCTATTCAACTCCCCCCCACAGAAAACTATATTGTTCCCAAAGATGAAAGGCGTCCCCTTAAGCAAGGGACGCCTTTTCTTGTATTGTGCAAATAGGCAGAGGCAATGGATTGCTCCAAATGCACGAGCCTGGAGCTAGCAGCCTGTCGGATTTGATTTCCAATTCTTACAAATCTCGTCCAAACACAGTGTCATACGTGTTGTAAATGTTGACCGAACCACGCCGATGCTGCTGCCGGTGGACATGCGTGAGTGGGTGGCTGCAAATGACACGGTTCTTTTTATACTCGAAGGGGTGGAACATGTGGACATGCAGCACTTCAAGCTAAAGCAAACCCGTTCAGGCAAAGCCCCGTATCCGCCTCGCATGATGCTTGCGCTGTTAATCTACTGCTATAGCCACGGTATTTTCAGTTC
>Ga0102943_1000264_pt1 | contig 36587 bp, 23 predicted proteins | sample SalPonC_black_MG_FD_78174 | JGI IMG/M metagenome (GOLD analysis project Ga0102943, IMG submission 78174) | Salt pond soil microbial communities from South San Francisco under conditions of wetland restoration - Salt Pond MetaG... | ecosystem: Environmental > Aquatic > Marine > Intertidal zone >...
AGATGATAAGATGATAAGATGATAAGTGATTAAAATTCGGATGGTTTGGATGCTTTCATTGGCAGGAATAAAATCAACACCACTCATGTCAACTGATACTACAGCATCTTCGAGATCAGCACGGATGCGCATGGAAGCTACCAGTCTGTCGTCAGATTGCAGATCATTTACCAATCGTCACTGTTTACCCTCTCACCGCGCGCGACTGTATACCAACGGGCCTGCCGCTTACGGCGACCCGTAAACGGGCACCCTACGTTTACAAGGGGATGCAGGGATCTGTTTTTTTGTTGGGCTTTCGCTTGCGAAATGCCGCGGATCAATGAGCCAATATTCGCAAGCTGTTATGATGGTTCTCGAAACTGTAGTCGTAAATACTGAACCAACGGGCCTGCCGCTTACCGTGACCCGTAAACGGGCACCCAAATTGGTAAGGGGATGGGAGTACTGACCAATAATCGACCCTTCGAGCATCCCATTCAACACCTTGCTCAAACAGGACTCACCCTTTCTTTACAGCACTTTAAGCGTTTATCCTACATCTAACTTAGGGGCTTTACAGGATTAAAATCACCTTTTGGGGATGTTTGGACCAAAGTGTCACTTTAAATGCATTTAATATCAAATTTTACTTGCATGTATGACAGTGTTTCAAATAATCCGCGGCCTTAACAACCACTGAGGTCAAACCAATTAATATGAAAACCTATTATACAAGGGCGAAAAGCAATTTTCACATTCCTGTTCGAACATCCTGGTCCAGCTTTTGTGTAGATTCACCAATTCAGTCGTTTTTCAAAATCAGCTTACAATCTAACTACTAATAAAAACTACAGCTATGAAATATCTAGTAACAGGAGGAGCCGGTTTTATCGGATCCCACATAGTGGAGGCACTCCTCCACAACGGCCATGAAGTTTGCGTTCTCGACAACTTATCTACCGGGAGTTGCAGTAACCTGGCGCACATTGCCGCGGAAATCGAATTCATCGAGGGCGATATACGCGATGCGGAAACATGCCTCCTTGCGGCCAGAAACTGCGATGGTGTATTCCATCAAGCTGCATTGGTATCGGTTTTTGACTCGATCGAACGGCCACGCGATAACCACAGTATTAATAACACCGGAACAATGAATGTTTTGGAAGCAGCTCGCGAAAATGGGTGCAAGCGTGTGGTGTATGCATCTTCGGCAGCGATCTATGGTAACAACCCACAGTTACCGAAGAATGAAATGATGCTTCCAGAGCCACTGAGCCCTTACGGCTCGGTCAAGATTGGCGGTGAATATTATCTTCAGGCTTACGCGGAACAATTTAAAATGAACTGCATCGCCTTGCGTTATTTCAACGTTTATGGCCCCCGCCAAAACCCGAATTCTGTTTATTCGGGTGTTATATCAAAATTCGTTGACTGTGCAAAAAAATGCCTGCAACCCACTATTTTTGGGGACGGTCAGCAAACCCGTGATTTTGTTTACATTGAAGATGTGGTGCAGGCAAACTTGAAAGCAATGACGGTGCCCACTCAACTGCCGTTTTTCAACTGCAATGTCGCAACGGGAAAAGCCACGTCCTTGCTGGACCTGGTGGAAGCCCTGGGTGCGATTACGGGTACACTCGGATCTCCTGTCTTTAAAACCGAGCGGGCTGGCGATATCCGCCATTCACTTGCTGATATTTCCAAAGCACGGAAGTTTTTAGGATTTGAGCCGCTAAAAACAGATCTTCGAGCGAATCTGGAAAGCATATTGGATGCGGATCTCATCCTTGCTTGAATGGTTTAGCTTAAAGGTATTCCTGCGCAGGTGGTGGGTCTGTAACCCGCCACCTGCATTTGGCAAATGGATAATTTACATGAAACACCGTGTCTGTATTCATGTGCTGTTCGCATTGCTGTTCTACAGTCAAGCGCATGGCGAAATCGCCCTGAGTGAGGCGCAGTCCGATCCTGCCAGTCGGCATTACAATATACTTTTACGGGAAATACGGCTCAATTTCGCCACCGGTATCGATTTTATCTGGGACAGCAACTTCAGACGCCAAAATACAAATGAAGAGCTGAGTTTTGCTGTCAGTCCCTCCCTGACCGTCGACATGTACTGGCCCATCAGTCCAAGTCTCGAATTGTCAACAGGGATCGATGTTGGCTACGATTTTTACCTGGAAGGTGAAGGTGAAGACGGGTTTACCGTGAGCGGTTTAGACGACTCTGCAGCCAGCGTGGATCTGGATGTTTATTTAAGCAACGATGCAATCTTGACGCTCTCCAACGCATTTTCCGCCAATATCGATTCAGTTTCTATCCAAACGAGTAACAGGCAAGCTTCCGCTCAGTCCTACAGGCGTTTTGAAAATTCGAGTGCAGTGCGCTATGCGCAACGCCTGACCCCGCATACGCGTTTCAACAGTGACTACAGCTTTGGGTATACATTCAGTGAGTCGCAACAGGTGCAGGCGCAAGCCCCAGAAAGTTATTACACCCACCGTATCTCTGCCGGTATCGATTCAGAGTTGAACGATTCCATGCTCTTAGGAGTTCTGACGAATTTAGCCAGCTACCTCTACATCGATGACTTTCGCAATGATATTTATCAGTATCAAATTGGACCACAACTCACTTTTTCCAATCAAACGGGACTCACCACCCGACTTTTTTTAGCGGTAAATCACCTGGATGCGCAGAATAATGAACGTCCTGGGGCCACGGACAATCAATCCACCAGTGTTTACGCTGAAGGTTTCCTGAATTTCAACACGGGCGCCTTTATCACCCATCGTTTCAATGCAAGTCATCGTTATCAACCTTCTGAAGCGACCACCATCGATCCAGTAAACCCTGCCGATCCCACTCCAGCTGACTTCGAACAAACAATCAATGCTGGTTACACTCTGAATTATTTCGTCCACGAACGGTTAAATCTCAGCCTTGCATATCAATGGTCACGCACCCGGGAGTCCGACGCTGGCAACGTCTATTACGAGCAAAGCGTGCGCCTTGAACCACGCTTTGATTTCAGAGAACGTTTCACGCTGTTTGCCAGCTACACCTACAACAATGTCTACAAGTCCAAATTCGCTGAATTTGAATATCAACAACACCTGACCGAAATCGGCTTACGCTATAATTTCTAAAAATTTGGAAACATGTAATTTTCATTGGATAGTCAGCAGTCGAAATGAAAATATTTTGACCAAACATGTAAGAATTTCAGGAATAGGCTGCTCACTCTAATTTATTAAATTTTTTTATTTTTATATCGCCTAACCAAAATTCTTAACCATTACAGTGTCCGATTATGTGCTACAGAGGCGTTCCATTATTGATTCTTTTAACACTCTTCGTCAGCCATACACAGGCGTCTACGCGCAACCCTGCACTCGGCGATGAAAACACGATTATTCGCATCGGCGACGAGTTGCAAATTCTGCTCCTGGAAGACGAGGACTTTAAATTTCGCGGCGCTGTCGATGACTCCGGCTTCATCACGTTAAACTATGTGGGAGATATCCAGGCTGCCGATCGCTCGATACGCGCCCTTAAAACGAATCTTGAACGCATACTATTAGATAAGTTGTATAAAAAGGTCACGCTCAGCGTCAGCATCACCAAACAAGCTCCGGGATTCGTTCACGTCTACGGGGCAGTGCAACAACCCGGTGCCATTCAACTGACCAGCGCTGGCCGCATATCCATTCCCCAGACGTTGGCTGCGGTTGAAGGGCTCACCACCTGGTCCGATCCACAACGCGCCTACATCCTGCGGGCCAATCAGGGCAAAGAACAAACCAATGAACCGATTGATATTCGCCAAAGCTTCAGTAATATTTCGAAAGACGACGCCACTTATCTCTATGCTGGCGACGAACTCTACATCCCAGGCATCAACCAGAACGACGATAGTCAACTACTGACAACTGCACCGCGTGAAGTGATCGTCGTCGGCCAGGTCAACCTTCCCGGCATTCAATTGTTTGCTCCCGGCGAGGAGGCCACCCTGATGCGGGCAATTTTCAAAGCCGGAGGTCTCAACAAGTTTGCCCAAGGCAGTGAAGTCAAGGTCATCCGTTACCAAGGGGAAAAACGCAGTGTCCAGATAGTGGATGCCAGCAAAATTGTCGAAAAAGGCTTCCTTGAAGATGACATCAAACTCAACTCCGGTGACATGATCATCGTCCCGCAGAAATTTATTAACTTTTAAAACATTCTCCGCAACCTTTACTTATAGAGCCCATGCGATTACCTGGCACGCAACCCACCGTTGAAGAGCCCAAAACAAATGCTCCCGAACCGACGACCAAATCAAAGCTGCCGGCCTTTTCGTTTGATCCGATAGCACTCGTCGCGCTTATGCTGAGTCGCTGGCGACTGCTCGCTCTGACCGTCATTTTATTTACATTGTTAGCTTACTTTTATGCTAAGTCGGCTCCCTATGTCTATCGCGCAGCTGCCCGAGTAGAAGTGTTTCAAGAAAACCGTCTCCGCGATGACGGCCGCTTGAATGAATACGATAAATTAGAGAGCGAAGCCAACCGCCATATCATCATCATGTCCGGTGAAATTTTCCACAACGATCTGCAGGCAAAGTTGCGACCAAAATGGGAAAACCGTTTACCAGAGGACGAAATGGAAGTGCCATTCCAAATCAAAACCGTCAGTCGTTCTAAAAGTATGATCGATTTGTATGTAGACTCCAGCAATCGCGAATATGCGATGGACTACTTACAGGGCATTCTCGGCTCCTATCGTAACCACCGTCAAAATGAATTGAGACAAGTCAACGAAAATGCCCTCTCCGGCCTGCATTTCGAGGAGATGCGGATTCAATCTAAGCTCAGCGAGGTGAAAGCAAGAATCGAACATTTTGAAACAGAAAACCAGATCCTCATCGCTCAGGAGCGCGAAGAAAAACACAACGAACTGCTCGATAATTTGCTGGGCCGTCTACAGTCCATTCAAGTTGAACGTTCGATTCTAGAGAACCAATACCGCGAGATCATCGATACTGATATCGCGACGATACGGGCAAACCTGGCCGTGAACCAGGACTCGTACATCCGTGAGTTCCTGTTGGATTATGCCAGTCAAAACCAAGTGAATATCGCCGAACAGGACGTGCAGGAAAGCATTTTTTTGAATGATGTTCCGCTGTCTTCGCAGACAACTCTGAGTTGGGAACAGCAGGAAGACTTACTGGCGACTCTGGAAAACGAGTATACCAAGCGTCTCGAAGTATTCCGCACCACCCACCCTAAAATGCAGGAACTGCAACAGCAAATGGATGCGTTACGCAGAAGTCTGGACAAAAAACTGGAAATCGCAGTGCGCCGTTTTCAAGCGCGTTATCAGGCACTGCAACGCAAAGAGGCCTCCCTGGAAAACGTCATCAACGAACTCCAGCAAAAAACAAATCTCACCACGGACAAGAAGAACCAGTATATTCTGCTCAAGCGGCAGGAGGCCCAATTACAGAGCAAGTATGATATGGTTTATCAACGCATATTGGCCAACGCCGGCTCACTCGACAACCTCACGCTGATCACCATCCAGGAACCCTACATTTGGGAAAATCCCATTGCGCCCAATAAAATAAAACTACTTGCCATTGGCCCTGTAGTCGGGCTGTTTTTCGGCGTTTTCTGTGTTTTAGTCAAAGGTGTTCTCTTCCCGATCGTCGCCACTTTGTACAAACAATATCGCACAGCCGCGCCTATCGGGGCCGTCGTCATCAGTCACTAAAGGCCTTTTTTTCAAGAAACGTCAGTCGCTATGAAATCTCCAATAGAGCTTAAACACATCCTTAAATCCAAATCGGGTTGGCAATGGGTCATCATTGATTTTTGCATTGCCTACAGCGCACTTTGGCTGGGGTTTAATTTGTCGCCCCATGGCGATTTTTATTCCTCCTTCAACGAGTCGCTGCTAGCCATCATCTATGCGAGTTTGTTCGTAATATCGATCCGCTTGTGTGGACTGAACACGCACCGCATTGAGCACTTATTCACGCGCTATGAGATTACATTTGCCAGCATTCAGGGCAGTGTCATCGCCTATCTGATCCTGTACATTGCGGTCAACCTGGTGTATTTCCACCATTTAGGCCGTTACGTAACCGTGATGACTATCGGCCTTTCCATCTTAGGTGTTGTCTTCTGCAGGATCGGCTATCAATGGTATTTGAAAAATCACCCGATCAAAGTCGCATTTTTTGGTTGTAACGAACAAACCGCCGAGTTGGTTGAGCGCTTTAAAACCGATCCTCACTTCCAAGTGGTGTGTATCGGTATCGAGGACTCTACCGACGCTGATGCTATCAGCAGTGATTTTAAGACCGTTGTTATTGAGGATCCCAACGCGTTTATTCAGTTTCTACAAACAACGGGTACTGAGTTCGCCATTTCTGTTTACGACAAAGAGATGAGCCCACTGATTTCGCAGACGATTGAGCGCCTCCCCTTTGCCGGCATTGATGTGCTCAACTTAGGTGCCTTTATCGAGCTGTTTCATCGCGAAATCCCCTTGAGCTATCGCAACCTGCACTGGCACACTGCTGACTTTTTCTTACCCGGGCAAAATGCTGCAGCCATTATCAAACGCATGATCGATTTCAGCGTGGCCGTGGGTGTGCTGCTGCTGGTACTGCCATTTTTCCCGATTATTGCCCTGCTCATCAAACTCGACAGCAAGGGCCCGGCCTTCTACAGCCAAACGCGCATGGGCTTTCTCGGCAAACCCTTCAAGTTGTATAAATTTCGCACGATGCGCAGCGATGCCGAAGCCGCGGGTGCCCAGTGGGCGCAAAAGAATGACCCGCGTGTCACTCGCCTGGGTGCCTTCCTGCGCAAAACACGGCTCGATGAATTACCGCAATTGTTGAATGTTCTCAAAGGCGACATGTCCTTTGTCGGCCCCCGTCCTGAACGTCCTGAATTCGTGGAAGACCTGAAAAAATCGATCCCACTGTATGAATGGCGCTGCCTGGTGCTTCCCGGCCTGACTGGCTGGGCACAAATCCGCTATCAATATACCGATACTATTGAAGGCACTAAGCGTAAGCTACAGTTTGATTTATTTTATATTAAACATCATTCCATCTGGCTGGATTTGCAAATCATTCTCAGTACGGTGCCGTTATTGATGAAGGGCAGCCGTTAAAAACGTATTGGTTAATTTCGAGCAGAAAAATGGCAACTCCACACACGATTGGGAATGACTGCAGTGAAAGGTCCGATTCGATCAACTGTTTGGTTTCGGTATTTATCCCATGCTATAATGAAACGCATATTATCGAACGTTTACTCGATTCCCTTTACAAACAAGACTACCCACGATCGTCGCTTGAAGTGCTCATAGTAGATGGTATGTCCACGGATGACACCCGACAAAAGATAAAATCGTTTGCTCGTGAACATTCAGACTTAAATATTCGCATCATCGATAATCCAAAAAAACGCGTTACTTATGCCTTAAATAAGGGGCTCGAAGCTGCAAAAGGACATTTTCTTATACGCATGGATGCGCACTCAATTCCAGCACATGATTACATTTCGCTATGCGTGCGTAATTTGATTGAAGGCAAAGGAGAAAATGTTGGGGGTCTTTTAGATATTCAGCCAATTAACAATTCCTATGTCGCACGCTGTATCGCTGTAGCAGCAGCCAACCTACTCGGGTCAGGCGGTGCTCAATATCGTTCCGGCAGCGAAGCAGGATTGGTCGATACGGTCGCTTTTGGTTCCTTCACTCGAGAGACTTTCCGGCGCAACGGGCCCTTCAACGAGAACCTTATGGCCAATGAAGATTACGAATGGAATACACGACTAAAAAAGAATGGAGGCCGAATATGGTTCGATCCTGCCATTCGTTGTAAGTATTTCTCCAGAGGCAGTTATCGTGCCCTAGCCAAGCAATATTTTAATTACGGTTACTGGAAAGTAATCATGCTACGCAATTATCCCGATAGCCTGCGCCTGCGCCAAATGGCTCCACCCGCGATTGTATTTGCATTGCTGTTAAGTGGATTACTTGCACTGTTTAGCATCTTTCTCGGTTGGACCTACACACTGGCAATTGCTGCAATCGCTGCAATGGGTTACTTGACCTCACTTACCATCGGGTATTTATTATCTTCCAAGAACACTTCGCTTTTATTGCTACCGGGAATTATAAGTGCTTTTGTAGTCATGCATCTAAGCTGGGGAAGCGGTTTTTGGATATCATTGTTTAAGAATAGAAAAGACACTATCAAATAGCGTCAGTCATGGCCTTTTTATTCACTTGTATATACCTATTTTTCCTTCTTATTCGCCCACAAGAATGGGCATTTTTAGAATTAGCCCCACTACGTCCAATCCTAATTACCCAATTATTCGCTATAGGCTTAACCATGTTTGAATTAGTTTTCGGAAAACTAAAGCTACCCTCTATTAGGCAACCCTGGTGGCTGATTATGACCGGCCTATTCATAAGCATAAGCGTATCTAACATAGCCAACTTTCATTTTGCAGAGGCAGTCGATGCATTTTCCGACTTCGGTAAAGTTTACCTTACTTTTATTGTAATTTGGGTAAATCTTAACTCAATCAAACGAATAGAAATATTCACTGTTTTAGTTGTTGCTATGAGTTCGTTTATAGCTTTGCACTGCGTACTGTTGCATGAAACCGGTCGAGGATTTGGTAATGCTGAAGCGCTATCACGCAACATTGGCGATGTCAGAGGCAGTGGTAATGTCATTCAAGCTGCTTTTTACGGCATTTTTGGAGATCCAAATGATGCAGCTCAACTTCTTGTTTTAACACTGCCTTTATGTTTTTTCATGTTGATTCGCTTCCGCAACTTTTTAGCTAGAGTAATTTATTCTTTGAAACTGATTATCCTTATTTTAGGCGTTTATGCAACAGAATCGCGTGGGGGCTTCATCGCTATGACAATCGCTATTTTCGTTACCTTTCGTTCTTTTTTTTCCATTCGTTCTTTCATTGTAATTGCTGTTTTCGGTGCAGTTGCGTTTTTCGCATTCGCACCAGCTCGTTTGCGTGGAGGTGTAGTAGATACGTCTTCTTCACACAGAGTCGATTTTTGGGGAGAAGCCACCAATGCGTTCAAGTCAAATCCGCTCTTCGGGGTCGGTTATCGTAGGGTCAGGGAATATACAACCGGCGCCAAAGCAGTGCACAATTCATTCGTGCAAGCTTATGCGGAGATCGGTATTTTGGGATATTTTTTTTGGATCACTGCCTTAATATTTGCGATTTATTCGATGCTGCGAATATCTAAGGCTTTGCCTGAAAGTAAGCAGGAGACTGCTCTGATAGTCTGGATGAATTGTATGATAGCAGGGATAGTTGGTAGCAGTGCAGCAGGTTTCTTCCTTTCGCGTGCCTACGTTCTACCCAACTATGTACTTTTTGCTATGACAGCTGCTTGCTACAATGTGGTGAGTCAAACAATTGGCCCTGTCGCAACAAACCAATATTGCCACATAAATACCGCTCTACATTGGTTAAGCTGGTTTGGACTGTGTATCATCAATATGATCTCTATTTATTTGAGTATAATCTTTTTGAATTTAGTTCTTTAGTCTACTTGTTGATCTCAAGAACAGTATAAATGTAAATAACTTCACATCAGGACAATGGAACCTTTTCATTCATTATCATCACCTACGTTTCCCGCAGCTCATCTGGTCATTTCCTTGGAAAATGGTGGACTGGAAAATTTGGTCATGCGTTGGACTGCTTATCGCAATCGACACCTAAGAAACTCGACACATATAATTTGTCTAGACAGACCCGGAGCACTCGCTCATGGATTCCAGGGTGGCTCTATACACTGCGTCAATGCAAAACGGTCTAAATTTCCGTGGGATAGACAAGCAGTCAAACGATTATCCCGACTACTACTTGATTTGAATATCGCAGTGATTCATTCTCATGATACGGCAGCTAATCAATATGCTGTATTAGCTGCTCATCCGATTAATATTCCCAATTTACATACCCAACACGGAAAAATTAGTTTGGGAGATAAAGGGATAAAATCAATTATCCGCAACCGCATACTAAGCCGTTTCACAGGTCAATATGTTGCAGTGTCTGAAGAAATCACGCGAGATATTAGTAGAACACACGGAATTCCCCTGGAAAAAGTGGAATTCATAGCAAACGGAGTTGAAAATAAAGTATCAGTATCTGAAGAACAAATCCAACAGTTGCGTCAAAATTATAATATTCCTCGCAAAGCCTTTATATTGGGATCTGTAGGCAGACTAGAAAGTGTAAAAGGCTGGGACATGTTCCTCCCTGTCTTCGCTCAGTTGACCAGAGAGTGTGTCAATAAAAAGCCTCTACACCTTTTACTTGTTGGCGATGGGTCGGAACAAAAACATTTACGCAATATGGCCGAACAACTGAATATTGCAGACAAAGTAACATTTGCTGGATTTCAGAAAAATTGCATTCCTTTCTTTAGAATGATGGATTTATTCGTCATGCCGTCGCGCAGCGAAGGGCTTTCTGTGTCTTTACTCGAGGCAATGCTCGTAGGCTGCCCTGTAGCCGTCACAGCTGTGGGTGAACACACAAAACTGCTTGAAACATCTTGCGGAGGTGAACTTTTAACTCCCAATAAACCCGAATCCTGGCCAGGCATTCTACTCGATTTGCTATACAATGATGAAAAAAGGATATTACATGCAAAGAATGGACAAACTCATATAGAAACTAACTTTACTTTAAAAAGGACGGTTCAAGCCTATGAAGACCTTTACAGAGATCTTATTGAAACATTCAATCCTACACACATAAGAGTATGAAACACTTTTTACCGGTTACCTCAAGTAACCATGACCCTTGTCAATACGTTCAATTGGTTGTGCCAGGCCCAATTGGTGGATTAGAAAAGGTATTATTCACCGGGCTAAACCAACTCCAAAAGCAGAATGTGAAATGTCCTGTCTGGATCATTCGAGAAACAAGAGTGCCTGAACTTACGTATAGATTCAGCCAAGAATTAAAAGACTTAAATATAAGTTTTAAAATTTTTGATTGCCGAGGTAAATTTGACTTTAAGTTATTAAAAAAACTTAAAAACGAAATAGATGCCTCAAAGCCTAAAATTATACACGCTCACGGTTTTAAAGCAGTTCTGTACGCACACTTAATAAGAAAAAACATCAAATTCGTAATAACCCACCATGGCGTCACCGCTCATACGATGCAAGTACGCTGTTATGAATTTGTCGAGAGACAAATTATGAGAAAAGCTGACCGAGTTGTAGCAGTTTCTGAATTCATGCGAGACCAATTAAGCAACCACCGAGTTGATTCAGCGAAAATATCCATAATTGAAAACCCTCTATCTATTAACAAATCTCTTATAAACAGAACACCAAGAGCAAATAATAGGCTACTATATGTCGGCCGCCTATCGCCTGAAAAAGCTTGTGGCAATCTAATTAAAGCTGTTCAAAGGCTTGATGTTTTTGTAGATATTGTGGGTGATGGAGCTGAAAAAGATGAATTAATTCAACTCACTCAAAAACTACACCTTGAGGATAAAATAAAATTTCATGGCTTCCACAAGAACATAAATAAGTATTTAAATGAATGTTCTTTCCTAGTCATGCCTTCGCTAACAGAAGGATTTCCTCTTACCGCAATAGAAGCAGTTTGTTTCGGCGTTCCCATAATTGCAAGTAATGTAGGTGCTCTTTCTAAACTTGTAAGTGACAACGGAAAATTAGTTGAGCCGGGAATTATTGCCAGTTTAGAAAACGCTATCGAAACATCTATAAAAGATTTTCGATCCCTTAATGATGCGGCAAAAAAACGATCAGAGCAGTTTTTGAGGAATCATAGTGCTGAATCCTGGGCAGATAAAACAAATGCAGTTTATAATGAACTAACTAATAAGTTATAAAAGTTTGCCCCAACTTGAACTTCGTCATATTTAACGATCAGTTTTTTTCTTGCGGATTCCACTCGTTCGTTTATCGACGCATCAATTTTAATATTTATCAGCGTCTCAACCCAGTCGTTCTCAGTTTCTGCAGAAACGAAATCATTTTCCTGAAGGCCTGCTCCTTGTATTCCCATGCTCGAACTAATGAGAGGTCGTCCCATTGCAAACGTCTCAAGAACCTTAATTCTTGTCCCAGACCCATATCGCATAGGAACAATGCAAAAATCACATTCTTGATAAACACTTTTTATATCATCTACAAAACCAATAAAGTTAATCTTTGGAGTATTTTTATATTTGTTTAACCAACTTTTATTTCCAGAACCAACAATCGTCAATTCTATGTCATCTCTTTGAGCAATCACTTTGCTCCAAACTGATTTGAGAAGCCATTCCAATCCATCTCGATTCGGAGGCCAATCCAATCTTCCTACAAAAAGTAATTTCACACCGGAATTGTTCGCCTTCGGCAGTGGATTATTAAAATTTAGCCCCAACGGCACATGATATACATGCGAATTAGGAACCATCTTTTGGGTATCTTTTAAATCTTCTTCTGAAATTGCTGCTATAATGTCCGATGATGAAATAATTTCTTTTTCGACCTTCATCATCTGTTTAGATTGCCAAGACAAAATTAGTTTTGAGATTATATTGTTTTCTTCTTTGGCAGCCTTGATCCATAAATCTGACTCTACATTATGTGAACGATAAACAATACGTTTTATTTTTTCAGGTTTAACCAATTTTCCTGACTTAAAAAAAACTGTGCCCAAATGCAACCCGTCTAAAAGCAGATAGTCATATTCTTCATCTTTAATGTAGTTCTGGATATCATTCTTAATCCTAGATTTTGCAAACGAGCTCAGCGTTAACGGAATAAAAGGATTAAAGCACAAATTTATTCCATAATATACGAGTTTACCAATTTTATTTTTGGGAGCAAAACGTTCAATAATCTTGATATCGTTGGTCTTCCATTTTCTCGCCATTGCCATCACGTCGCGTTCTTCGCCCTTAGGAGAGATACATATATAATCAACAATTGCACCTGCTTTTATTGTATTACTAATAAGCCTTTCAGTAGCAATTCTAGCTCCGTCTGTTGCCGGCAAGGTCCATTTTGGAGTTATCCATAAAATTTTAAGTCTACTTGCCATAATATTGCTTATAAAAACATAAATTATCTTAACTGTTCAAAACATGAATATCCAATAGACTATATCATGAGAATAGATTTTCAATGATGTTTAGTTACTTACAACTTCCTCAATCATTTTGCTCAAATGATGAATATATTTTTCGCAAGAATACTTTTCTTTAATAATCGCTGTGCTGCGCTCTCCCATGCGTTTAGCAAGTTGAGGATTTTGCAGTATTTTTTTCAAACAACCTGCTAAGTCATCTACATTTTCGCTTTCAAATAAAAAACCGTTGTCGTTGTGTTTAACCAATTTGGGAATTCCTCCTACATCAGAGCCGATAATTGCCTTACCACTAGCCATTGCCTCTAAAATTACGCGTCCCATGCCTTCCTCACGTGAAGGTAGAACAAAACAATAACAATTGAGGAAATGCGGTCTAAGTTCCTCGTGAAAAACTGGTTTAAAAAACTTGATTCGTTCATGCCATGATCCAAGTCGTTTTCGCGCCTCATCCTCAAGAAGATAGCCTATACAGTGAAGCTCAAAATCTGGAACTTCATCTACAATTTTTTCAAAAGCTTTGGTTAGAATATCAACACCCTTTCGATAAAAAGGGTGTCCTACGCAAAGTATCACAGGATCAAGCCGCTTAGGGCTCTGAGAAAATACCGTATCCGGTACGAAACTATGAAAACAATAAATTCTTTTTTGGAGAAATGGTTCCTGCAAAGATTCACGTTGCTTCTCTGCAAGAATTTTGATTCCGTCGGCGCGTTTTAAAGCATAACTTCTTAGAAACTTGGAAATTAAAATTTTTACTTTGGTTTTAAAGCCTTGACTTCCCTCCATAGTCATAGCCTTTTCCATACTAGAATTATTAAGCTCAATAATGAGCTTACAATTAAACTTTTGTTTGAGGTAAGCTCCTAATACACCTGTAAAAATAGGATCATAGCAGATAATTACATCTACTCCATTGTTGCGATAATAATTTTTAGCATTCTTGAGAAAATGCCTCAGCATCTTGCATTTTGCTCTCAGATTGGAAAACCTTCTTTTGTCATCTACTATGCAACCACGATATTTGAAATTCCCCATGGGTAACTCTTGAAATTTGTCATTACACGAGTGACTGTAAACTTCACCAGCGAATCTATCAGATAGCATCTCAAAACGACCACGAAAATTAATTACGTCTGGACGATAAGTTGGTCCCGGAAAAAAACATAGCATTTCAATTTTTGATTCGTTCATTATTTTGTATTTGGAAAAATATTTTGTGTAGAAAGTTTTTCTTTTGATTCAAACTATTAACGAATATTTTTGACCCATGTATAATTTCGTCAAGCAGCAATTTTATGTTTAAATTCTGATGGTGACTTGACCTTAAGAACTTTTCGAAATAATAAATTAATCTCTAAATGTAATTGTAGGACCCCACCCGACACCAGCACGCTCGGTAGTCTTTTTGCAAGTTGCCATTCAATCACCGACGACAACGACGCTTGCGATTGAAGCGAAAATGCGTGTAAAGGCTTATTACCTTTCCATGCCTACTCTATATCGTTTACGCAGTGAAAATGCCCTTTTACTCAACCTGCAAGCCCTTTGAATTCAAGCGCAAACTGTTTTCTTCTAGACTGTGATTACATTCCAGGCAACTACTCATTTGCTCTTCGACTTCATCTACAACTACACAACTTCTATTTAACTTTGGTTGTAAAACTACTAAGTAACCTTCAGTCATACCTTAATCTTTTTTCTTACAAATCCTAATAGATATTCCTTCTCTTGTCGCTCAAATCCAACCATCCATATGATAGCAGCGAAAATAAAGAGGTGAATGAGTCCTACTAAAAACAGTGAAGAATATTGTGCAGTCGCCAACGACTTGATGAACAAATAAACTGGAACAGTACTTAATAGTGATTTTGCAATATTCCACGCTACCACATCGATTACAAATTTTCTTATAGATATTTTAGTACATTTGGCTATATATACCGGTTGCAATATTAAGCGAACGAATAAGATAGGCAATAAAGTACCCAAAGCTACTCCTAACATACCGAGATAATGAACCAGTATCAAACTCAAAACCAGGTTTATCACTCCCTCAATCGTTCCTGCCAATGCAAGAAATTTGTGGTGGGAAGTATTAAAAAGCATGCTTCCTGCAGGCTCTAACAAGATACTAATCACCGTAACCAATGCGAGGACGACTAGCACTGGATATGCATCCGTATAACTTTCGCCAACCCAGCATGTTATAAACTGTTCACCATACATAATAAACATCGAGCAGCAAAAAACCACGACAAATGCCATAATTTTAGTTGATATAAACAGTTTTTGCTCTATTCCCATTTGGTCGCCCTTACCATCATCATGACTAAACACAGGATCAATCAACTGGACAACTCTGCTCAAAAAATTGGAAAGATGAGCATTTAGTACAACAGGTATTGCATAGTGGGCGTTTACTGCTAAGCCTAAAAATCCGGATACGATAAAAGAGTCTGTGCGATTTATTAATAAACCTGTAATCCTTCGGACAAAAGCATAAAAGCTGTAGGATAACAGTTCTCTTACCAACGAACTTTTAAAATGCTTCCCCGGATTAACAATCAGATTGCTGTCGACTTTAAAGGAAAAAATGAAATACGCAACACTTGCGCAGATTCCTAACACACAGACAATCACACCCAATGCAATTATACCGTAGCCCAACTGAAAGAAAACAAAGATCAATAGATAGCGAATAACAAGTTCAGCTATCATAATCATTTCTGATATTTGATACTGTAGGTGCGCACTGATAATTCCAGAAAAAGCGCGTGCCGGAAAACTCATTAGCAAATTAGTGCCTATACACAAAAAAAGCACTCGAACGATATGCAGATCCTCGGGCGTATCCGTAAAAAAACTTGCTCCGATCATTAGCAGAACAGTGACAATCAGAACAATCACACTTAGGCCTAAATACATAATTAATGAGGTGTTCGCAATTTGATTTATTGCCAAAGGTTCTTTCCTTCCTACAGCTCGGGCCACAAATCGTGAAACTGTTTGAGACAAACCAAAATCGAGATACCCCATAAATCCCGTAAATGAGCCCAATAAAACCCATAAGCCATACATCCGATCACCTAAATGGTGTAAAATGAAAGGCATCATAAAAAAAGCCAGAGCTAAATTGAGAATCAAGTAGATGTATCGCAGCACAAAACCGACGACAATTTTTTTACCCCTTTCTGCCATTTACTATATCCTTAGTTACTCTAGATTTTTTATTATTGGACTATCGAATTTGACAACGTGTAAATTGTTTGGGATACTTATTATGTCAATCATCAGTTTTGAAAAGTGAGTATCTTTCTTTAAAATGGTAATCCTATAGATTGTTACTTGGACTGAAACTTTGATAAATCGTGCACAGGCGTGATGCACTTACGATACGCTTACCTTTTCGGAAATAGCTTCATTTGTTTTATTCAAAAATTTTCTGAGGTATTTCACCTCATAAAAGCGGGAAAACACAGTAACCTTTAGAACAAAATTCTAATCTTTTTGCTATTTTGAGCCATTTCACTGCTAACTAATGGCAAATTTCTTGCTTTTCAACCCAAAGAATATATACTTTAAAATCACTCATTTGTTACTATCGTCAGGCATTTATTGTTTTAGTTTTGGTTCGCGTAAACATTACATACTTGACACAATATTATGAGATTTTGATTTAAAATTGGCTATTTACGAAAAACAATATTTAGCTCATCCTAAATTTTGATATTACACCTACTAACAAAATCCAAAAGTGTCTGGCTACAATTAATCCAGAACCCGCTGAATCATATTTGTAAGACATGTACCCACATACATTTCATCCAAAAAATAGATTTAACAATTGATACCTAATTTTGGTATTGTATATTCATGGAATACTTAAATTTGCTAATTACCTGCTGCGAAATTCATTTTGAAGCATATCAAAAAAATATTTATAATTTTATGAAACAAAAAATATCAGAAAAAAAGTTAAAAACTTTTTTTTTCATTAGTTTTATTTATTTATTTATTTACACAATTATTTCTTCTACATTCGGCCAAACACCAAAATCCTGGGAATCCAGAGGTATTGGTGGCGGCGGAGCGTTTTTTGCACCTAGTTTTAATCCACACAATCCTGGTGAAATGTTCCTGACGACCGATATGGGGAATTTTTATCGAACTAAAAACTATGGTGCTTCCTGGACTATGTATCCGTTCACAATGATTACTGGAAATCGCAACCATACTGTTAAATACACGAAAAACCGCGATATTCTCTATTTCAGTGGTTATCGTAATTCCGACGCTCATAGAAGTATAGACGGCGGAGAAACATGGACTTCGATCGGAGGATCTTACTCGCTTTTCGTAGATTACGAGAATCCATTACGCATCATCAAAAATAGTTGGTCGAGTCTATTAATTTCGTATGACGGAGGAGAAACATGGTATGAACGGTTTGATGCAAATGACAATAACGCTGGCTTACATCTAGCGGGTGTTCATTTCGACCAGAACATTATTGTTGTGCCGACGAATAAAGGGCTGCTTATATCCACGGACAGCGGAGCAAATTTTACCATTGATTCGACGTTAGGAGGAATTCCTGAAGGTGAATATTACATGTCCTTTACATCGGCCAAACAAGGGGATCGCACACGCTTTTTCTGCATTACTTCGAAAAGAGTATTTAATGGAATTAATGCCGGAGATCGTTATGATGCAAATGGTATTTATCAAAGTGGAGCCGTTGTAGATTCCTGCGGAGTTTACCGGCTAGACTGGGGCGTAGAGACTACATGGAACCGATGCGATGTCGGGCAGATTGACCCAACGTACACACGAGCTTTCGTAAGAATGGCGTCCAATAACATCTCTGTGGCCTATGTTACTGTAGATGCCCACAACGGTTTCCCTTCAATTTACAAGACAAGCGATGGAGGCAATACCTGGAATCAAACACTTTTTCCACTCAACAACAATCAAGACATCCAGACTGGTTGGGGTGGCCGCAAAAGCAGGTTTGAGTGGTTTTGGGGAGGCAGACCTGTATCCTTGAACGTGGATCCGTTTGATCCGGATAAAATAGCATTCACTGATTTCTTCTGGATCCATCTGAGCACTGATGGGGGTGCTACTTGGCGCCAGGCTTATACAAGCCCGTCGAACTCCGCTAATCAGGTCACCCCTTATGATAGCTGGTATACGGGTGTTGGCTTAGAAAACACCAGTTGCTGGTGGCTTACTTGGACCTCGCCCTCGAACATATTTGCTAGTTTTACTGACAAAAGTGGCATGCGTAGCGATGATGGAGGCAACCGATGGACCTTCGATTTTTCATATGCAGGCAAAGTCAACTCTACTTATCAAGCAATTCGCCATTCTAACGGAAGTTTATACGCGGCTACCTCTAGCGTCCACGATTTGTATAATGGCGGCTGGTCTTCAGACGATAAGATTGACCAGGGTCGAGGTATGCTGGTGCATTCGAATGATGGTGGAGCTACTTGGGAAACAATTTGGGAAACTAAACCGCTTGTGTGGCTGTGTGAAGATCCGCAAGATTCCGAAATACTTTACGCCAGTGTCGTCAACAATACTGATAAGCAAGGAGGAATTTGGCGCATCTCTAATTTATCAGACGGTATTAATTCGGTAAAAACGAAGCTTGCAGATCCGCCTCGCACTGAGGGCCACCCTTTGACGATTGAAGTTTGTGATGATGGAATGTTAGTAGCTACCTACGCTTCTCGCAATCTTGCACCCTGGACGGGAACATTCCAGCCATCATCTGGAGTGTTTGTCAGTGAAGATGGAGGTGATTCTTGGATCGACCGCAGCCACCCTAATATGTATTACAGAACACGAGACCTGATAATAGATCCTCATGATCTGTCACAAAACACATGGTATGTAGCTGTAAATGACGGCTGGGGAGGTGCATCAAATAATCTTGGTGGCCTGTATCGAACAACAAATCGAGGCATATCGTGGGATCTTCTATTAGATGCAAACGTTAATTCCTGTACGGTAAGCCCAGTCGATCCAAACGTTATATTTGTTACTACAACTGACGACGGATTATGGTTCAGCAGTAATTTACGAACAAGTGGGCAAGTTACCTTTTCAAGAGTTGATTCATTCCCTGCCAGAAACGTTATGAGGGTTTTCTTCAACCCATACAACTATAAGATGGATGAATTGTGGGTCACCACTTTTGGCAACAGTATGCGTGTGGGTAATGTAGAAGGTATGCCACAATCAGCACCAGATTTGAGACCGGATTCACTCATTGCAGAAGCACTTTTACACAACACAGTTAAACTTAGGTGGAAGGATAATACAACCACTGAATCATGTTTTCGGATTGAACGCAGACAACCGGGACAGTCGTGGCAAGAAGTTGGTAAAGCTTACGCCAACGAGACGCAATTTGAAGATACCAGCCTAACCGCAGTGACAAATTATGAGTATCGTGTATTTGCTAACAATCAAGCAGGCGATTCACCACCATCAAATAACCTTTCCGTAAAAACAGCGTCACTACCACCACCTGTAGCCGTAGCTGGTCCAGACCAAATCGTTCTCAATTACACACTTGTTACGTTAAATGGCTCAAACTCTTCGGGCTATGGAGAACAAAAACTAAGTTATAAATGGACGCAAATTTCCGGTCCCGCGGTCGATTTGGACGGCGCCTCTAGTGCGAGCCCCACCTTTGTTGCACCTGCTGACACTTCAATTCGTTTCAACCTTACCGTGACTGCAGATGGCCAAAGCTCGACAGATTCAGTCACAATTACCTCACAGGAAACTACGCCTGTGCCTTTTGCCGGTTTGGTAAATGCTTGGCTATTCGAAGAATCCGGCACCACGGTAACCAACAGTGTCGATTCCGCCTTTGATGGTGCCCTCGCCGCCTCACCTGCATCACCAACTCGGACGACTGGTAAGATCGGAGATGCGCTCAGTTTTGACGGCTTTGATGACCGCGTTCATATTCCTGCCTTTAACCTCTCAGGCAACACATTTACGATGAGCCTGTGGATGAACTTGCGTGCGCAGCCCAATGACGGTCGCTTGTTGTCCAAAGCCAGTGGTGAATCCGGCAACGATCACACCTTGATGCTCAGCACCTATAATCAGGACCAAAGACTGCGCTTTCGCATAAAAACAGATGCCAGCAGCACGACGTCAACCATTATAACACCTGCTGACGTCTTTAACTTCAACACCTGGCACCACGTCGCTGTCACCTACGACGGTACAACAGTGCGTATCCTCGTTGATGGCACTACGGTTGCAAGTGGCAGTGTCAGTGGCAATATTGCCCAAACAGGCGATGCCGTCGCCCTTGGCAATCAACCTGTTGGTGCTGGTGATCGCCCGATGGATGGCATGCTGGACCAGGTCCGCATTTATAATCGGGTCCTGTCGAGCGAGGAACTCACCTTACTACGCAATGAAAGCGCACCCATTGAAGACGTTGCCGAAAATGCGCCACCCGTTGCAAATGCTGGCAGTGACCTTACGGTGATTGACGCCAATAATGATGGCAGGGAAATCATAAACCTTGACGGCACCGGCAGCTCGGACAGTGATGGCAGCATCATCACCTATATATGGCGAGATGGCGAAACGACTCTTGTTTCTGGTGCAACCCCCTCCGTTACTCTCCCTGTAGGCATCCATACGCTGACGTTGAGTATTGTCGATGATGATGGAGCCACCGCGAGCGATACCGTGCAAATCACCATTACACGTAATACACCCGTCGCGCACGCTGGACCCGACCAAATCGTAGCAAGTGGCACCCTCGTTACGCTGGATGCCTCGAACTCATCAGCTCCTGATGAAAATGTATTAACATACACCTGGACACAAACGTCAGGCCCTGCCGTTACTTTAAGTGACCCCAACAGTGTTCGCCCGACTTTTACAGCCATCGCTGATACAACTGTCACATTTAATCTTGCAGTCACCGCAGGCGGCCAAAGTTCGACCGACTCAGTCTCGATTACCTCAGAAACCGCAGCGGAGAAGATGCCCGAAAACACAACTCCCGACAATTACGTCTGGGAAATATTAGAGCTGGGTAGCCTGCAATACGTTGACCGTACATACTCTATCAGCGATATTCCCGATACAGTCGTGGGTCTCCCCTTCCTGCGCACTGCCAACAATGATAAAAACCTGCAAGACACCGCCCTCATTGGCTTCACCGTCAATCAACACAGTATTGTCTACGTTGCACACGATGATCAATATGCGACCAAACCCGGCTGGTTGGCTGATTTTGTCGATACGGGGGACAATATCGTTTCAGGAGGCGGCACCTTCAGCCTGTGGAAAAAGGAATTTCCGGCCGGTACGGTAACACTGGGAGAGAATGCTGTCAGCGGATCGGGCAATCACAGTATGTATTCCGTAATCGTCGAAACGATTTCCGGACTGACCGCTGAGGCGGGTGCCGATCAGGCTGTCGTCGACATCGACAGCAACGGTGTCCAAGCGGTAAGCCTGAATGGCAGTAACAGCACCGCCCTCAGTAGTACGATTGTTGACTATGCTTGGTATAAAGATGGCGGCCTGTTGGCTTCGGGAGCACAGCCGTCGCTCAACCTCGATGTGGGGATCCATGTCATCACCCTGACGGTTACCAATGACGCAGGCTTGACCGCCAGCGACACCGTTACGGTGCACGTAAGCAATGGAGCTCGCTATGTCAGCACGACCGGCAGTGATACAACCGGTGACGGCACAATTGACAGTCCCTGGGCGTCGATAACACACGCTACACAAAACTGCGCCGATGGAGAGATTATCCTGGTAAAACCAGGGATCTACTACGGACTGCAGGAACTACAGGGACAATGGACTCAGGGTATTACTGTTCGCTCCGAAATTCCCTATCAGGCACAACTGCGCAACAACGATACGGTTGTGATGTGTTATTATGGCCAGAATATCACCTTTTCAGGCTTCGATATCGCCCATGACGGCCCGGGCGCAGGCCCCCTGCTGATGCATGTGCAGAACCTCAGGAGTACTGAAAATCCCGTGGGTAAAATTGGCATTCGCAATAACATTTTCCGCGACAGCTATAATGATGACCTGCTTAACATCAGCAACGGCGTGATCGATATCACCGTTGAAGGCAATTTGTTTTACAACCAACAAGGCAGTAACGAACACATTGAAATCAACAGTGTTGAAAATGTTATTGTGCAGGATAATGTATTTTTCAATGACTTTGCCGGTAGTGGCCGCAGCGATACCGACACCCGCAGCTTCGTAGTGGTCAAAGATAGTAATGGCGCAACGGATGGGTTCGAAGGTTCGCGCAACGTGACCTTGCGCCGTAATGTCATGCTCAATTACGCAGGCAGCCCGGGAGCTTATTTTATTCTTTTTGGAGATGAAGGTAAGGACTATCCGGAAGCGTTCGACTGTCTGGTGGAAAATAACCTGTTGATGGGCAACTCAAGCTATGCGATGCGCGCTCCATTTGGCGTGAAAGGATGTCGCGACATCACCTTCCGCCACAATACCATCGTTGGTGATACCCCGGCCAGTGCCTTTGCCATGCGCCTCAACCGAGAAGGTGCCAATCTCCAAATCGACAACATCTATTTTTACAACAATGTTTGGTCCGATTCAACTGGTACCATGGAGGATTTCTCGGATACGGTCCTCACCGATAACGACACCTTGTTCGTAGCCCTGGACAACAATGCCTATTGGAATAACGACCGCTCGATTCCCTATGAGAACACCGATCTGGTCAACTTTACCGATGACCCCCATCCGGTTACCGGTGATCCCAGATTGGGTTCACAGCATGACCTGGTGATTCCGCGATGGCAGCCGGAGAGCCAGCAATTTGCCGATGGTTCTCAAACCATTGAGCAGGTGTTTACCCAACTGGTCAGCCGCTATGGCACTCCCGGCGATGGCAGTGCTTTAATTGACGCGGCCAACCCTGCCTACGCTCCTGAGGAAGACATTCTCGGCGAGCCTCGGCCTGCTGGCACCCCCCCTGACATAGGCGCATTGGAACGCGTGCCCACTTATGCGACCTGGCTGGCCTCTTATAATCCAACGATATCAGGCAACGACGCTGCACCAACCGCAGATTCAGATGGCAACAGCGTTTCCAACCTGTATGAATACGCATTCGATTTCGGTGCCCCCGGCGAATATGCAAACTTATTGCCCGTGTTCGAAGTATTCGAAGATGGCAATGAACAATGGGCTGCATTGGTTTGGCGGCAAAACAACTCTGCTTCCGAACTGAATTTTATCGTCGAATACTCGTATGATTTATCAATCTGGCACCCTGTCACGATTGATGGCGTGGATTTCGTCCGCAGTGTTATCGATGCAGATATTGACGGGGATTTATCTGCGTCGTTGATCGAAACCCGCGCTAGAGTCACCACCACTGACAATCTTTACCTGCGACTGGTAGTGGAACTAGAGAATTGAAGCACGCAGGATTCCAGGGAGGGCGGGTTTCCAACCCGCCACCAGCTGATAACAACCTTCCAACATCTACTAATCCTTGCCCAAAGCGTTACACAAACTAATACTCCATCGGCAAGATTTGCTGCAATATATCAACAATGCTTAGCCCTCAGGTGGCGGGTTGCAAACCCGCCCTCCAATTCCAAATCATTCGCCATTAAGACAATACACATGCGACACTCCATCCCTGCCGACAAACACAGGTGTATACGTTTTTTCGATACTTTCTAACCATTGCAGTTGTTCCGAGCTCATAAAAAGTTGACGGTCACCCTTCTCCTCCTCACCTGAAGTAATCACCCAGATTCTACGTTTTTTTTCATCAGCAAATGCCTGCAGGGCCTCCGCTGTCGCAATCTTGCTCGCGACGTAAATATCATATAGTTTCCCCTCTTCGGCCTGATACATATACATCCTTTCACTGCCACTGTTTCGGTAATCCCGTAGCCAGTAATCGCACTCTCCCACATACCAAAACTGCTGCAACACATCCTGCGCAACCACGATATCCTCCGGGCTTTTGTGGGCTGCTACATATCGCCCAAGAGATTGATGGTCCGGATATATAAAGGACATTGCCGATAAGCGATCGCCATGTTGCAGAGTCGCTACTCGATATGCAGACAACAGTCCGTGTCCACCCAAGACTCCAGACAAAATCACCAGGCCAACTGTCAAACTTGTATATATGCCTGCACGAGCCCATCTGAGTAAATACAATTTGTGCACGAAAGCGTAAAGCGCGTAGGCAGCAACCATCAGAATAAACGGATACGCTTGCAGCCAGTAACGGGGCGGAGCCCATTTCATCACCACTCCAACAAAAATCAGCGGCAATAAGGCGACCAACAATAAAACAGTCACATCCTTGTCGGCTGCATCCCTCTGTTTAATCGCCCAATACAGCATACATGCGATAAAGAACACCGCAACTCCAGTTGAAAGCGCATTTAAGGTTATCCAATTCGGATAAGGAAAAGACAGCAATGCTTTCAACCCGGCAACCAGCCCCAGTTCGTTTAATTTAAGCACAGCCGTCAACAACCCCAACAGTAAAATGAGTATCAGCGGCTGGTAGGTACGCCTGACAAACTCGAATAGCGTGCCTGGCCGTAACAGCAGCAAGAGCACCATAGCGAGAAATGCTGCATGTAAATGCCCAATGCTACAGGCAACCGCAAAAGCTCCCGCCAACCCATACCGTGCCAGCCAACGCAATGCTTTACCGTTTTCATTGTCGGGAAACGCACATCTTCGGCCCAACCACAATCCTAAAAGTGCGCCTGATACCGCTTGCCATGAAAGCAGCCCATGTGTTGTCAAGAGCGCGACAAGGCCGGCTTTGCCATCAGTTACGGCAACATCACTCATCCGATTCACTGCGCTCCACGCACGAAACGGTGCATCGACAAAAAATTTGCCATACGCATAACACGCAATGCCGCCAATTACCGAAAACGCGATGAGCCGATACTGCGGTACTCGGGAAAAGTCCTTTACGAACAGTGCAATCAGTGGGATCAATGCCGTTAAAATACTCAACTTGTGCAGAGTCGCTGTTATTGCTAACAATACGGCGGAGACAATCAGCCATTTGCGTTCATTTTTTTTGGCCCACAACAAGATGGAACAGACGGTCGAGATATAAAAGAACAAGAACGGCACATACATACGTGCATAGCGCGAAAGGACGATGTGCCATTCAGAAAAAGCAAGTAAGAGTGCCGCTAGAAAAGCCACCGAAGTGCCGACAAACGGTCTCGCGGCGATAAACAGTAATGGCACCGTTAGTATGCCGAAAACAGCAGATGGCAGCCGATACGCCCATTCATTATCCAGGCCAAAGGTTTTGGCCGACAGTGCATTGAGCCAGGTAAATGGCAAAGACCGATAGTACGGCATGCCACTCGGCATCAGCGGCCCCTTACCCTCCGCAAGGGATCTGGCGGGGAAAGAATTGGTCTCTTCGTCACCATAAAAACTGAGCTGGCCCAAATGATACAAGCGCGGTACCGCGGCTATGGATAATAACAGAATAACCAGCAAACAGGTTCTACGCACAGTTTCTTTATCAGTGTTCATGGATGTGTTGCTTTGATTCGACCATTCTGATTTGCACAACAGTTTTATTTATCTGCGCCCATCTGCACAATCTGCGGTTCCCGCCATCTATTTCAATTCCTCACGCACATGATTCAGTTTTCACTTAACATCGTGTTACCTTATCCTCTCACACCGCCATCTCCGGTTGTGAGTTACAAACGCGGTCTGCCGATTCAGGCGACACTCAATTCACGATCTCATCAATTTTGTATTCCTTGAGCTCTTTGGCATGGGTGAATATGATCAGTTCACCGATCAGGCCAATCGCTATGATTTGTAGCCCTAAGACGATTAACAAAGAACACAGCACCAGCACAGGACGATCCGCCAGAGCTACGTCGAAAAAGAGCCGTTGAACAATTAAATAAAGTGTGCTCAAACCACCCAGACTCGCCAGCGCGGTGCCGACTAACCCAAAAAACCGCAAGGGTTTCTTGGTAAATTTTATCAGAAAAAAGATACTGAGAAGATCCAGTAACCTGCGAATATACACTCCAGGTGGATAAATGTGTTGATGCGCATCTTTGGCCGCCTGCGCCACATCCAATTCAACAATGCGAAACCCCTGGCGGTGCGCCAATAGCGGCAAAAACCGGTGCAAATCTCCATAAATTTGCACTTCGTCAATGACGCGCCGCTTAAACATGCGCACACCGCAACCAATATCCTGAATTTTGAGATCGGTCGAACGGCGGAGCAATGCGTTGAAGAGACGCGTTTGGAGTCGATTCAAGAAAGAATCGATGCGCGGCCACCTGCGACACAGGACCATGTCACAGGTTTTGATAGCGTTTACCATTTTAACGATTTCGTCTGCCTCTATCTGCTGATAAGCGGGCAAGGTCAACAAGATGTCGCCAGCAGCAGCAGAAAAGGCCGCATTCAGTGCCGTGGTTTCTCCATACCATCTCGACAGCGGTATCAGTCTAAAATCTTCGGTTTCCTGTAGTGCAGTCAGTTCTCTAAGCGCATCGGGTTGATCGCCGTCCACCACGCAAATAAGCTCATATGTGAGCCCGGTTGCATCGATTCCGCGTCGATACTCATGAAACAGCGCGGTCACCGGATCACGTCGCTCCGTAATAGGAATGATCACAGATAATTCAATTTTTTGCGCTTGGGTGTTGGCCTCTGCCTGAGACTGGGCCGCATCAGGCTCGGCCTTAGCGATTTTTGATGTTTGCAAAGTGTTCAAGTTTAAGGTCTCCGGTTCGATAGATAAGTTCGCCGAGAATTCCCCAAAGCAGGAGAACAACGGCCAGTGAATTGTACAAAACGCCTACACTCAAGAAGACGATTGATGGGGGTCCGCCAGTCGAGGTTAAGCCTAAAGCTACAGCGATTACCCCCACGAAAGCAGAAATAAATGCGCCCATCGCAAATAATTGCAAGGGCTTGGAAAAAAAGGCTAAAATCGTTTTGATCGAAATTAAATCGAACAGTACTTTGTAAATGCGCGACAACCCATATTTAGATTCACCATGCACACGCGGATGGTGATTCACTTTAATTTCGGCAATCCGGGTACCAGCAAGTGATGTCATTGCCGGAATAAAGCGATGCATTTCAGAGTATAAAGGGATGTGCTTGATCACGTCTGCCCGGTAAGCTTTCAGCGAACAGCCGTTATCTTTGACGGGGACACCTGTCACTTTGCCGATCAATCGGTTGGCAATTTTTGACGGAATTTTTCTGGATAAAAGCTTGTCCTGACGTTTGTGCCGCCAGCCAATCGCAATATCGTATCCTTCTGCAATTTTGCCGATTAAATCCGGTATATTATTCGGATCATTCTGTAAATCGCCATCCATCGTGACCAACACTCGACCTCTGGCATGGTCAATACCCGCAGCCATGGCAGGTGTCTGCCCGTAGTTGCGCCGAAATTTAACAATGCGTAAGCGCTTATCAATGGCGGCTAATTGCCGGGCAATCGAGACAGTGTTGTCCCGACTGCCATCGTCTACGAACAGCATCTCGTAATCGAGTTCCAGCGGATTGACAGCGTTCACGATAGCCTCATACAGAAGCTTCACACAATCTTCCTCATTGTAGAGTGGCACGATGATGGACAAATCCATTTTAATAGCAGTGTAAAATTAAGTGTCTTAACCCGGATTGCTCAACGGAATTGAAGTAGAATGGTCCATGTCTAAAAAATAGCAGTGCCAAACGCAGCCATGCGGATACAGTTGGGTAAACACCCCTGCAAATGCGCATGGCAAGTTGCGTGCTGCTATTTTCGGTCATGGACGATTATGCTCGATGATTGGTGAGAAATTCGGATTAAGAGAAAAACAGCCATACGATGAACGTTATGACAAATTCCTTAGCAGTAATATTAAATGAGTGCCGGTGACTTATTCGTGAAAGAAATATAAAGTCAAATATTTTTTTTTACTAAAAATATCAATTGTCAGATAATCAATGGGAACTGTCAAAACGGAACACTCAGCCAAACATATCAGGCTCGTCGAGTCCCTGGTCTGTATACCCAATACTGCACAGCCGCTGCTTGAGGGTGTATAGAGGCCATGCGGAGTCACGCCCGAAGGGCGCTTTCCAGCTTAACCAGAAGCACTTGCGCACGTGGCAGTGTGTGCAGTATGCACGATGCTGGTGAGTATCTACAAGCAATGCTGCAGACCGAGCGTTCCACCATCCAGCAAGGTCGACAAATCGTTGTTTGCACAGTATCTCGGGCACCCGGCATTGAACGGCGTCAGCATTTTTCCTGCACACACTTCAGACTTTCACTAAGCCTGATTGCAAGAGGTGTCAGCACACCGTCATAGATCGATTGTTTTCACTCACACTCACTCTCCAGTTTCAGTGACTTCATGACGCTTGAGTGCATTCACAGTCTCCTGCGCAGTTTGATTAAACTAGACAAGTATGGCTAGCAACACTGAACAAACGATAAGAAAAGGTTCACCCCTCAGGTGCGGCCGCAAGCCGCAATCCCTTAACCCATCTTGTCGGCCAGGCTTGCATCCCATGTGCACGTCCGAGCAGGGCTCCAAGAACAGCACCGCGGTAAGCATTGTCACCGCCAGCCATCGTGTTTTCGACCAGCGCTGCTTCAGGCTGATCGCCGTGCTTCAACAGCAAATAGAAAATGGCCGGCACAGCTGCCTGCACATAACAAACCGTGCCAATGCGTCGGGTCAGCACCTCGCGTGTCGGCAGTTCCAGCCATTTTCGCCAATTACCCTTGAGCAGTGCGGAACACTGGCTGTCGATCAGGTCCTGTGCAGCATCCCGGATAGATACACCTCTTGCTACAACGGCATACAATTTAACCATAAGCTGCGCGGCGTCCTGCATTAAATCCCCTTTGTGAGTAGCCAGCATGCGCTCCAGTGCGCAACGTTTACCGGTCTCCAGGTCGTCGTCGTACCAGACAAGACACGGAAAGAGAGCTGCCAACCCACCCACGTGCTTTTCGGGCACACTACACTTTTCAGGGGCCATGCCCTTCGCATAGCGCGTAAAAAAGCCCCGGTGACTTTCTTCAAGATACGTATCCCGGTGCCTGCCCGGCGTCGTCATAAACTCGACGTAGCGCTTGAGGTAATCAGCGCGGTTCCAACCCCCCATTGCTAACATGGACTGCCACTGTAACCAGCAAAGTTGCAGATTCAGTGTGTTCTCACCTGCCTGCAGAAACTGGTGGTAGTGCACTCCCTGCTGCCCCCAGTACTTTGCCTGATCGTGTAAGATTTCACCACGCTTATTTAAGCTGCGATAATGAGAACGCCACAATATACTCTCCGGATGGACAGACTTAGGAGCCTGATAATCGCGAATGCGACCAAAATCGCTTTCAATATTGAGAGGATCGTAATACCAGTGCACTGGCATTGCCAAAGCATCCCCGATAAACAAACCGTAAAGGGCCGCCCTTGGCTTATCACTGAGTGAATCAAAAAGCATCATTTATTTGTTCGAGAATGAAGACAAATGCCAGCATGTCAAAAGGCTGCCACGAAAAATCCGTAATAGACACACTTCGGCTCTTGCAGTTAACACGCTCTGAACCGCCTGAATATAAACTGAACATACCTTCAAATGTGCAGTTCCATTTCTGTTTGTTCACTGTTTGGTTGAACCGAATGCTTGGGACGATCCCGCTTAGTTGAGCGTTTGCGACTGCCATGACGGCGCATCACTTCCTGCGCGTGCTGCCAGTAAGCATCGCTTTGGCGCAATTCTGCAAATTTTGCCCGAGCCTGCCGGACAGCCTCTTGGTGGTCCACGATCGGCAAAGGATACGTTTTGCCCAACTGACAACGCGCCTCACCCTGCACCTTATCCGGCATTTTCCAGGGCTCATGCACATGCGCGTCTGGGACCATACGCAGCTCTGGCACCCAACGGCGAATAAACACGCCATCCGGATCGTGGTCCTGTCCTTGTTTGACTGGATTGTAAATGCGCAAGGTATTGATGCCGGTTATACCGCTTTGCATCTGAATTTGAGAAATATGAATACCCGGTTCATAGTCAATAAACTGACATGCGAGCCAATCTTTGAACAGCCGCCAATCCACCCAAAGATGGTAGGCAGCGAAAGACACTAACATCGCCCGCATCCGAAAATTTATCCAGCCGGTTGTCGTGAGAGCACGGATACAGGCATCGACAAACGGATAACCCGTGCGCCCCTCCTGCCATGCGTGCAGTCGTTGCACTGCCCGCTCATCATCACTGCGCAACGCATCACACGCACGATTAAATGCATGAAATTCAATGGCGGGCTCACTTTCAAGTTTTTGCATAAAATGGCAATGCCAATGGCAGCGCGACAGCATGGCCCGGGCGGCGACTTTGGGCAGTTGTTTACCTGCAGCCGCCCGCACCGCCTGCACCACGGTGCGCATGGAAATGCAACCCCAGGCTAAATAAGCACTCAACCGCGAGCAACTCGTATATGCCGTACTCGGGCTACTCATCTCGCGATGATACCGATGGCCGCGTTTCTGAATAAAACTGTGCAACATGTCGCCAGCCGCTTTCTCTCCACCTTTGATGTCGACTTCACGTGCAGATGAGCGCAGTTTGAGGTCCGCAACCGTCGGGATTACAACGGGATTTAAACCAGATGGACTGTCTATTTGCCGCGGAGCCTGTATTTGCTTGTCAGCCATCCGCTGCTCCCATCGGTTAGACCACCCCTCCCGTTCGCGCAACCGGCGTACTACTCCATTCTGAGGAAATTCAACCCATGACACACCTTGACCGCTCGCCCATTTTGCCACCGCTCGATCTCGCTTGTACGTAAGCGCATTGCCAGTTTCTTCATGCGCCCAAAGCGTCTTAAAACGATAGCGTGTGTGCAGTTCAGCGAGCACATCGACAGCGTGGCCCAGGGTAACCTGTAGACAAGCACCCCGCTCAGCTAAAGATGCCTGCAAATCCAGCAATGACTCTCGGATGAACTGCCAGTGCAGCCCATCGAAGTCACTCGCCTCAAGTATATCGGGCTCGACAATATAGACAGGCAATACCCGTCCCGCTTGAGCGGCAGCCGCAAGCGCGCGGTGGTCATGAATGCGCAAATCGCGCTTGAACCAAACACACTGTATCGGTAAGTCTTGCATGCAATGTCGAAAGCAATCTTGCTATGCATCCAGTACCGATAAACAAAGCTTTGCAAGCCGAGTAGCATTTTATTCACGATTTTTGCTAAATCATTAAAATACAGGAATATACTAAAGATTGCATTGCATCGGACGATAAGGCAAAAGAAAGGATTTGTTTCTTATTTGCGAGTAACCGTCTCGAATCACGAGAAAACAGTAGACATATGTGTGCAACATCCTCTTTTACGCCAGGCAGGTTAGCAGCCTGTCAGATTTGATTTTTGGGTCTCAAAACTGCTTGGACTAAAATTGAAACAGTCGGCTGATGTTGTTGCAGCAGCCGCTCCTTGAGAGGTATTTGGAGCTTTTTTTAACTCCCATTTGCACGCTTCGAGGCGATTTTACCCTCGCATACTTCTCCAAGAGTTCCGGGTCAGTGACTTTTTTCGCAGGCTTTTTATACACTTTTTCAGGTCGAAAGTCGTTGGTGACGTTGCTGGTGACTGGCCTCGTTTTGCACGCTTACATAGAGCTCTATGCCGCGCTGCTGAATGCGTTTAAAGGCTTCCCGGTCTACATAGTCGCCGTCTGCTAAAGCTCGTTCGGGGCGGCCAAGCTCTGTGGCGATGTTGTTAATGCCTGCTTCCAACTCGGGCGTGTCGGCTGCACTCTGGCTTACATGGGCACTGACGATTCTAGACATGAACCATTCTGCTGCGACTCTGGTAAGATATCCGGGTTAAGGCTTGCTGCTCCTTACATGTAAATTTAACTATAACCTGTGATTGACTTGTTTTAATGATCAGAAAATTAAAAATTATACTTGTATGCGTAAGCGCCAGCCTCGCAACCCACACCCAATTTGGCAAATCCTACTTACCGCACGGAGAGGAAGTCCGGTTTTCCTATACGGCTGAGTTTATCACGAGTTCAGAAGACAACCGCGACGCACTTGCTGAATTTCACATAACCCACCTGTTTGGTGTGTTTCAATCACCAGAATACTCGGAAAAATACGACATCGACACCCAATATGCAGAAGGCTTTGGTGCCCTCAAATTACCCATTGGCCCCATGTGGGCGAATGAATCGGTCACCGATAACGGCAAACGTAAAATCCGCTACACTGCCAACGGCCTGATGCTGCTACACAATAAAGTGGCTGAAACCGCGCTACAAGCAAAACATTTCAAAGTGCACCTGCCGTACGACCTGGATGCTGCCTATAAAGAGTATTGTACCGATCCCAAATACACTGCCCCTGATCAATACTGGTATTTCAATAATCTTTATCGCGAAGGCTGCACGGATTTCCAGGCCATGCCCCATAGCCAGGAGGTGAACATCCATATTTTTTCCACACGCAACCATCTTGATGGCCTCGACCCACGTTTTGATCTGCTGCGGGGCGACAACGACAATGGCGATTTATTTTCGATCTATATCATTCACGGCTTTGACGAAAGCACCTCGCGTAGAGATAACGGTCGCCGAAATTTTAATGCCTTAACCAAGTATTTAAAAAGGAATGGTTTTAAAAAACAAGTCGAACGCCGTCACTTTAGACGCCCTTACTACATTTTCACCGACTCATTAGAACTGGATGACGCATCTGTAATTAAAGTAGAAATCCACAGTGTGCTGGTAGACACCGACATTGAAACCCGTGGAACCACGTTTGCCGAATTTTTACAAAAAGCCTTTAACGAGGCGGATGTGTTGGTCTACATGGGCCATTCCGGGATGGGAGGCAATTTAGATATCCCTACGCTCGAAGATGAAGTGGGTAGATTCAGTTTTAATAAAAACAAACAGCAAATCTTTTTCTTCAACACCTGCTTTAGCTACTCCCATTACCTTGCACCTTTCGAGCGATTAAAATCCAACAAAAAGTTAGCTGTCCTTACAAATGGCCTGGCCAAACTATTTGCAACCTCATCTCCAGTTTTGGAAAAATTCCTTGAGGCGCTGTTAGACCCCAAAGTCGAGGATCACACTTGGCAGGAGATTTTAGAGAGCATGGAAGCCCCCTTGGACGGTGGCAGCTATTTACTCAATGTCAGTGGCTTGTAATTTACGACTGGCAAAGATTTTTACGAAAAATTTGCTTTACTCCATTTGCTTCTACCGGTGTTATCCGAGGTTTCAATTAGAGTGCCTGGTTGAGTGCTGAAATGAAACGACTGGAAAAAATAAACCGCATTGTCGCGACGGCCTGTATTTTGCAAGTCTGTCTGTTTGCGCTCGCAGCGGTTTCACCACACCTTCACTATTGGCTGTTTCATTTCCAATCCGAGTTATCACCTGTTGAGTCAACCGTATCGCCAGGCCAATGCACGCACAATGGCTCGGGTTGTGGGCATACGGAGAAGCCAGATGCCGCTGGAAAAAATACCGAACACAACGATTCGTCCTGCGCCATTACTCTCTTCGCGAGTGGAGCATTAGCTTTTGAATACGTCGATTGCACGGGCATACAGATTCCTCAGTCTAAGGATCGGATAGTACCTGTAATTCGGCGGAGCAGCCACGGCCCACTGCCTGGATGTATTCGCTCTCGGTCCCCGCCAGTATAACTATTCTGACGCACCGGGTGTCGAAAGCACCTGTATCCTTACCGTCCATAGTCAATGGACGGCGGATTTTGTTACATACGGTCCGATCAAAAACTGCTGTACAATTTCCACAGCAGCTGACACCCTTTGCAACTCATTTATACAATTAAATTAAAAAAATTTATACTATTAAAAATGAAATTAAACTATTATTTATCTTTATTATTAACTATTTCACTCATCCAAGCTCAATCCATAGAATCATCTACAGGAGCGCTTAAACCGCAACAACTGGAGCCCTACACCGTTAAATCCTCGCCTTTGGTACCAAAGGTCAGTGATGTGACGCAACACTGGAGTGCTCTGGATGACCAGGAACTCGACCTCAAGCGAGCACATACCATTGGTGCGACCCTGGGTCTGGAACCGGGAGTGGCACAAACATTTTACGGACCGAATGCAAGTAGACCCATCATTCGCGGTTTAGACAGCAATCGGGTCCGCATCCTGCAAAACGGCCTGGATACCTTCGACGTATCTTCGGCATCAGTGGACCACGCAGTGGCCGTTGATCCGCTGCTAGTCGACCGGATTGAAATTCTGCGCGGCTCATCCGCGTTACTTTACGGCGCGAATGCAATTGGTGGCGTGGTCAACACGCTCGACCGCAGCATCCCTTCACAACACCCGGATCGATCCGTAGAAGGGCGTGCACAGCTGGGCTACAGCAGTGTGGATGACGGCTGGAATACTGGAACCGTTGCCTTTGTAAGTACAGGTGCATTTATCTTCCAGGTAAATGGCTCCTATCGAGACACCAACGATTATGCAGTCCCGACCTTTACCCTACCCGACAACACCCGGACCGATGAAATTGCCAATAGTCACAGTGAAACGTGGACTGCTGGCATGGGTGGCTCCTACATATTTGAACATGGGTTTTTAGGGGCAGCTTTTTCACAGTTCGAGACTGAATACGGAGTTCCGAACGAGGAAGCTTCCAGCATCGAGCTAGAACACCAGCGGATTGAAATCAAAGGTGAAATCACCCCTCCCACTGTCGACTGGCTCAGCCAGATAAAGTTGCAAATAGCCGCGGGTGATTACACCCACAGTGAACTGGAAGCTGACGGAGAAATCGCTGCTACTTATGAACGCAACGGCATTGAAAGTCGGATGTCGATGGTGCACACGTTTGGACCCCTCGATGGTGTAATCGGTCTGCAATTCAACTACGACGAAAAAACCGTTTTGGGAGAAGAAAATGCATTTGCCGGAAAATCATCGCGCAACCCAGCAATAGCGGGTGAAGACACTCATACCATCGCGCTGTTTTTACTTGAAAATTATCAACTGTCGCCACAGTGGACTTTGGATTCAGGCATGCGGATCGAACACGAACGACGCGACTACACAGGCACCGAGGATCGCAGCGATACCCAATTCAGCGCCAGTTCAGGCCTGGTCTTCAAGCCTACTGAAGGTTGGGCTGTCAGTGCCAATTTAAATTACACTGAGCGCCAACCCGATTCTTCCGAGCTGTTCAGCGACGGCCCGCATCACGCCACTGGCTCCTTTGAAGTCGGCGATCCGACTTTGGGCAAAGAATCTGCTTTAGGATTCGAACTCAACCTGCGCAAAAGCAATGGACCGGTCACCGGCCAATTATCTGCTTTTTATACGCGCTTTGATGATTATATTTACTTGGCGGATACCGGCAATGAACTGGATGCGGATGGCAATGATCCAGCAATCACTTTGGAAGAAGCCCTGGCCGAACGCGAATATCGCAGTGCAGCTGCCGAGTTTTACGGGTTCGAATCCGCTCTCCGCTGGCGCGTTCTAGAGCAGGAGCAGTGGACAGTCGCTATGCACACCTTTGCCGACCTTATCATGGCCCGCAATCGCACTTTAGATGATGACCTGCCGCGTATTGCACCCTGGAGAATTGGCGCGGGTATTGATACTGAATACGGCGCATTTGCTTGCGGTATACGTATGACGCATGTTGGCAAACAACAAAACACTGCCCAGAATGAAAGCCCAACCGGCAGCTATACATTGCTGGACGCTTACGCCAGCTACACGTGGGAAACAGAGCAGCGTGCAATCGAGTGGTTTATCAAAGGTTCCAACCTTACCGATGAACTGGCATTGGTGCACACCTCATTTTTACGCGATACCGCGCCCCTGCCCGGAGCCAGTTTAGAAACAGGGCTGACTGTTTTTTTCTAACAATTTAATCAAGAAAGAAACCCTCGGCCACGCGGCAACCTGGGCGGAATATCATACACCGGCACACTGAGTTGGAGCTATGACGGTCCTTCAGACCTCAGTTCTGTGTGACATTTTATAACCCAGGCCTTGCTGCGCGGCAGCCTGGGCTAGTGTATTATGCGCCTTCAGCGCTGCCTATACAATAACTCCTTCCTATCTTCCTATCGATCTAAGGACCGGTGGAACCAAACCCAAGGTCTGAAGGACCGTCATACACCAGCCCAGGATAAGACCGGCATTAAGCCGGGCGCAGCCCTGGGTTGTCTTGCTGCGCGGCAGCCTGGGCTAGTGTATTATGCGCCTTCAGCGCTGCCGATACAATAACTCCTGGCTTCCTATCGATCTAAGGACCGGTGGAACCGAGCCCCAAGGTCTGAAGG
>Ga0102943_1000265_pt1 | contig 36496 bp, 30 predicted proteins | sample SalPonC_black_MG_FD_78174 | JGI IMG/M metagenome (GOLD analysis project Ga0102943, IMG submission 78174) | Salt pond soil microbial communities from South San Francisco under conditions of wetland restoration - Salt Pond MetaG... | ecosystem: Environmental > Aquatic > Marine > Intertidal zone >...
CAGTATCATCATTTCGTTCGGTTCCAGAACCTGGGGGGGGGAACAGGCCGCTGAGATCTGCATCGTCCAGGCCGGCGTCCAGGTCAATGGCATCCTTGGATTGACTTAAGCTTTCGGTTTCATTCATGGTCAGGGCCTGGGCGGCATGGCCTGCGATTTCCAGGGCCTGGGGATCGTTGGGGCGCTGGTGGTTCATATCCTGAAGGGCCATGGCAATATTGTTCATGGCCTGGGCCTTTTTCTCTTCAGCCTCCGCCCGTTTCTCAATGGCCCCGGCTTTGCGCTCTTCAGCCTCCGCCCGTTTTTCATGGGCCCGGGCAATACGAGACTGATGGGTTTTTATATCCTGGAACAGGTTCTGGATAAAGGCCAGGGCATCCTGGCTCATACGCACATCCTCAATCTGGTTTTTCCGGGGGTCGAATGAGTCGGCCAGGGCGGTTTCGATCTGGCTGGGAACAAGTCCCTGGTCCATGAGATCTTTGATCTGGATCAGGGTGGAAAGGGTATCCTGACTGTAACAGGCCCGGCCATCCACCCGGTCGTGGGGCAGCATGGTTGAAAATCGGTTGAGAATAAATTTCACAGTGGCCCGGCCGAGATTCAACTCATTTGTGATGTCATCTATGGTTAACGAATGCACCTGGGTCATGGTCTCCTCTTCCCGTACAGGTTCAATTTCACCCTCTCAGCAGAACCGGATGATCGGTTTTTTTCTGCCGGTGATATGCGTATAGTGTTCATCTGGATATCCCAGGGCAATGACGGCGTGGATTTTTTCATCCGGGGGGATATCCAGGCCCCTTCCAATGGAGGCATCTGCCTTCATGGCTGCCACGGCAAAGCCCACAAGGCAGGTGCCAAGGCCTAAGGTGTGGGCGGCCAGAAGCATATTGGCCGTGGCCAGCATGGCATCCTCTTTGGGGCAGGCAGCCGCTTTTCCGCTGCCCACCAGGATACAGGCTGCGGCCCCGTGGAAGAGCCTGTCCCTGCCCATGGTTTCCATTTCCGCCATGGCCTGGCTGACAGAGTCATAGTATTCCTTATAATAATTTTCAAGGGCCTTTTGGCCAATGGCGGCAAGCCCTTTTCTCAAAATGGGGTTGGCTGCCTTTTTGTTCAACTTCTTAAAAAAGTCATTTAACCGCTGGCCGAATCTCAGCACCGATTCCCTGGAAGAAAGCACCGTAAATGTCCAGTCCTGGCTGTTGGTTCCCGAGGGGGCCATGGTACCGAATTTGATCAGGTCTTCCAATACATCGGCCGGAACCGGGGTGTCCTTGAAGTTTCTGCAGGAGCGCCTGGAGGCCATGAGGCTGGCCAGGTCTGCCGGATTGCCAGTGGCGTATGGCATCCACTTGGGGGGCAGGGTAAAGCTTGCGAACCGGGTCATAGAGGGGTCAAGGGCACCGACGCTGATTGCCTGGGAAGGGCAGACCGCGGCGCAATGACCGCAGGACAGGGAGCGGTTCCCTGTGACCGCGGCCTTGCCGTCAACAATGGAGATGGTATCTGACGGGCAGACCCGGGTGCACTCGCCGCAGCCAATGCATTTGTCAGCGTCAATAACAATGGTCACTTTTCTAGGATTCATTCCAGGAAGTTCCCGCCATCTGAATATACGGTTAAATATATTATGCTACCATAAAAACGACAATACTCAAAGCGCTTATTGCCACGCCTGTTCCGGCGGAGAAGGGAAGGGGAATCTGTTTGACACCCTATTTTTTACTTGTTATATTTTTAAATACTAATATTCATTTCATTACAGAGCCACAGCCAAAATCGTAACCCGAATCAGCAGACAACCACTTGGTAAAAAATCAGGACAGCTGGTATTTGATCCAAGGCTTTCCTGTCAGATGGTTTCCAACTAAAGAAACGGCAGCTCCTGCCTTTTTGCTGCCTCAAGGGAGGGTAACATGGCCAAAACAACAGATCCCAGAACGTTAGCATTTCATATCGATGCGGTGAAAAAAGGGGACCGGGTATTTGAGGATGCCTTTCAGGGGGTTTCCAGAATGATCCTTGACGCTGGGATCCAAAAGGTGACTGTCAAGGGAAAGACCACCTATCAATTTGATCTGTTCAGCCAGGGAAAAAAACACCTGGTGGGCATGTACGACGAGATCAACAGCTTTGTCTCCTTTGTCAAGGATGCTTCTGAGGGCGGGTCTTCCCGGGAGATGGCCTTTGTCCTCGTCGGAGAACCTGGCAATGGCAAGACTTTTTTTGTGGAGTACCTGTGCGCCCGGTACCGGGAGTTTCTTTCCATTCCAAAAAACAGAAAGTATACCTTTCAATTCAAGAATCTGGACAAGCTGGGCGGATACGGTAAAATCACCGCCATTGAGTCCCAGACCTATGAGGATCCCATGGTCCTTGCCATGAGCTTCAGGGAAACCCGGGATGACTCCATGACCTATCTGGCCAAGCGGTTCAAGTTCAAGGCAAAGGAGTTGGAGACCCTTTACGAAAACTATCGTCCTTTAGGGGCCTGTTCCGCCTATATCTGGAATCAGATCCGGGAATATGCAGACAATGATCCGGCCAAGATGATGGGCTTTATTGATATTTCTCCTGTGCCTTTGATCGAGAGCCTGGGCACGATTACCGGAAAGTATCCGGCCAAGGACAAGATCACCTCTTCGGCCGTGGATCTTATGGGAGAAGAGTCCATCCAGCGCCTGCTCCATATCTCCGACTCCAACAACCCTTACCGGTTTGACTTAAGGCGGGGGGCGCTTGCCCGGGTGGCCGGAGGTGGTATCCATTTTTCCGATGAGATTTATAAGAACAAAAAGGATCTGGTCCAGGTTTACCTCGGGGTGATCCAGAACCGGAATATTGAACTGGACGGGTTTAAATGGCCCATTGACACCCTGATCATCGCCACCTCCAACAACTCGGAATTTGACACTTTTCTTACGGAACGGGAAGAGGCCCCCATTATTGACCGGTGTCGGATCTGTTATGTGGCCCATAACACCGATTACAAGATCCAGAAGACCCTGACTGAGTATGCCATCGGCACCGATATCAAACGGTCCCTGGAGCATGAGGTCCTTCACCAGGATCCCAACCTCAATCATGCGGCCTCGGTGGCGGTGGTCCTGACCCGGCTGCCCCGGTCGGATAAACTCACCCCGGTGGAGATCATGAAACTGGCCGCAGGGGAGGTGGCCGGGGAAAAAAGCCTCAAGACCCTGGCCGAGCTCATTGACCAGCTCAATCAGGATACGGAAATTACCAAACGGTTTGGCCAGAAGGGCCTTGGCCAGCGGAATCTGGGCCGGGCAGTGCAGCTGCTGTTGGAGTCGTCTGAAACCAACGACGGCAAGTGCATGTTTGCCCTGGATATCTTTCATGCCCTGGAGCGCATCGTTCTGGACTATGTTCAGGAGCCTGCCGACCGGACAAAATTCATTGAAGATCTGAAAATCGCCCGGGGGCTTTACCGGGAGCGGATCATGACAGAGATGTTCAACGCCTATATGGATGAGCCCCTGGCCATTAAAAAAGATGTGCTCAATTACGTGAACATGATCATCGGTGTGGATGCCGAGCACCTGGGACCGGACATGATGTGGAAGTACAAGGATCCCCAGACAGGGGAACTCAAAGCCCTGAAAATAGACGAGCGGTATATCAAGAATGTCGAGGAGCGCCTGGGCCTTAAAACCGAGGAACAGCGGACCTCTTTTAGAAATACCATCCGAAAGATATACGGCCAGAAACTGTCTGTGGAACCCAACTATGATTTCATGGACAACCTGGAACTGGTCAAAGCGGTCACTGACGTGCGTCTGAAATCCGACATTGCCGGGGCAGGCTCTCTGATCGGTGCCCTGGCCAACCGGACCAACGAGGAAAACCAGAAGCTTTACGACCGCATGATCTTTACCATGGATCAAAAGCTTGGGTACTGCCCCACCTGTGCCCAGAAGACCATTGAGTACTTTTGCAGCCAGGAAGACGACAAATAAAGGGCTGTCCAAATATGGGGGGAGGTAATAATGATAACCCTTGACGAACTTCTTGAACGGGACCGCCAGCGGGAAGCGGACGGGTTCAAGCGAAAGATCCGCATCGGCCGCATCGTCAAACCCGGCAGCGGTGGAAAGGAAAAGATCATTGTGGTGCCCACCACGGTAGAGGAAAAGTTTATCCACGAAGACGTCACTCCTCAACAAGAAGAGGAAGAGGGCGAGGCCACCGGGGGCACTGGCGAGGGAGAAGAGGGCGATATCATAGGAGAGCAGCCTGTTCGGCCCCAGGAAGGAGACGGCCAGGGGGAAGGCAGCGGCGAAGGGCCAGGAGAAGGCGAGGGCGGCGAGCATGAGGTCGAGGCCAATGCCTATGAACTGGGCCGGGTCCTGTCCCAGGATTTTCAGCTGCCCAACCTCAAGGACAAGGGCAAAAAGCGATGTCTTGCCCGGTATGTTTACGATTTGACGGACAAGAACAAGGGGGTGGGGCAGATTTTGGACAAAAAGGCCACCCTGCGGCAGATCGTTCAGACCAATCTGGCTTTGGGCCGGATCTCTGACGTCACTGATATTGACCCGGCACAATTTATAGTCTCCCCCCAGGACCTGGTCTACCGGATTCTCTCCCGGGAAAAGGACTTTGAATCCCAGGCCCTGGTTTTTTTCCTGCGGGACTACTCCGGTTCCATGGGGGGCAAGGTCACCCAGGCCGTGGTTTCCCAGCATGTCATGCTCTACTCCTGGCTTGTGTACCAGTATGAGAAACAGGTGGAAACCCGGTTTATCCTTCATGACACCGAGGCCCGGGAGGTGGCGGATTTTTATAAATACTACTCTTACAAGGTGGCCGGGGGCACCAAGGTGTATACGGCCTTTAAACTGGTCAACGACATTGTGGAGCGGGAAAACCTGGACCGGGACTACAATATCTATGTCTTCCACGGCACGGACGGGGATGACTGGGACAAGGACGGCAAGCAGACCCTGGAGGAGATTGAAAAGATGTTGCGGTATGTGGCCCGCATCGGCATCTCCATTGTACAGCACTCCTATGTGGGGTCCAAGCAGACGGAAGTGGAAAAATATCTCAAGTCATCAGGCATCCTTGAAAAGCACAAGGATCATATCAAACTGGATACCATGGCCGAGAATGTGGATGATTCCAGAATCATCCAGGGCATTAAAAACCTGATCTCCTGAGGCGTTTTGGAAACGGGAATTTAATGGTCTGGGCGGCCGCGGAAAGCGAGGCAGAATGGAACTGGTCAGCCAGCATGTAAAGCAAATCATGGAAGAGTGCAAGGTCCGGGCCCGGGATATGGGGCTGTCCTTTGACGATGAAAGCCTTGAATATATTGTGACCAACCGGGACATGATCGAGCTGGCCCCGAAGGTGATGATCCCCACCCTTTACGACTATTGGGTGCACGATGTAAACGTGTTATCGGGCAAAGGCATGTACGAGGCCTATCCGTCCAATCCCTATGAGACGGTGATCAATACCAGGCCTGCCATTTCCTATTACAATGACAACAACCCGGACTGGCTCAACGTGATGATCTTTTACCATGTCCTGGGCCATATTGATTTTTTCCAGAACAACCTGTTTTACAAGGAGACCTGGGACATTGACCTTACCGGCCAGGCCCTGGCGGACAAGCGGCTCATCGCCCAGTTGCGCAGTGAACTGGGCACACGCTGGGTGGACTATGTCATTGAGTTTGCCCGGGGCATTGACAACTTGGTGGGGTTCCAGCAGGAACTGGACCGGTCCATCCGCAAGGACAACCGGCAATTGTATACCCGGGTTGATTTTTATTTTGACCGGTTTCTCCAGCACATGAAAAAGGTCTCCCACAGCGACTATTTAAAGGAGATTACCCGGTACAACGACTGTGAGAAACGCGGCGAGGATTTTTTTCAGGTGGTCATTTCAAAATATCCCGAGTTTGAGGAACGCTACAAAAAAACAGTTCGGTTAAAAGGGGTTCAGGATCTGGATGTCATGGAGTATATCACCAAATTCTCCCCGGTTTTGCGGCAGGATGAAAACAAGTGGATGAAATCTGTGATTCAGGTTGTCCGGAACACCTCTTTGTACTTTCAGCCCCAGATCAGGACCAAGATCATGAACGAGGGCTGGGCAAGCTATTGGCACGAGATGCTTTTCATGCAGGACGAGCGGATCAGCGGCCATGAGACGGATTTTGCCAAGGTCAATGCCACCGTCACCTCCCTGCCCAAGGTGGGGTTCAACCCCTATGCCCTTGGCATGCGCCTTTACCAGCACCTGGAAGAGATGGAGAATCGGGGGTGCTATTCCCTGGATTATTTTAAAACCCATGACGCGGTCAAGCGTAAAAAATACAACGCCAAAAAGGGCAGTGGCCGGGACTATATTTTCAAGGTCCGAAAGACCCTTGATGATTTTTCCTTTATCAACACCTATGTGGACCAGGAGTTCATTGACCGGCACAAGCTGTTTGTGGCGGGAAAACGGCTGAATCCAAAACGCATGACCTGGCAGTATTATGTCAAATCCAAAAAGGCTGCAGATTACAAGAAGATGATCGTGGACGCCTTGTATCATCCGCCCAGGATCCATGTGGATCCTGAAAAGACAAAGCACGGCATCCTTTACCTGACCCATACCTTTGAAGGCAAGGGCCTGAAAAGTGATTTTATCGAAAACACCATGGTGGGTATCGAATATCTGTGGGGGGGACCGGTGCATCTGGAGACCAGTGAGGCGGTCCTGGCCCCCCCGGCAGAACACAACGCTTATATCAACTTTTGGGATCCCTTAGCCGGATCAGGATCGGCCCGGCCAGATTCTTCCAAACAAGTGAAATGGAAACGGATTCTCTATATTATGGAAAATAGAAAATTAAAGAAACAGGAGGTATAGGCGGCCATGAATACCACCCCATCCCCCGGCCCTGACGACTCCCGGGAATCCGTGAGTCAGGCCCTGGATCTTCTGGAAAAAAATATCCAGGATTACCAGCGTCTCAAACCAGTACCCTTTGAAGCGTTTTTAAACATCCTCAATGACCGGCCGTCCCAGATCCTTAGAAATATATTTCAGTCCTTTCACGACATGATCAAAAGCTATGTGGATGAAAAAGATCAATCTTTGTCCGACGAGGTGGGGCAGGGTGCCATGACCCTTTATGACTGCTCCCGGCTCTTTGTTGATGGGTCGGACAATCCCTATTTTCCGGATATGCTCTTTGCCAATAGGTTCATGAAGCAGATGGAGTATCTTCGCCACGGCGCCCAGCAGAACAGGATATACGTCTTTTACGGGCCCCATGGCTGCGGCAAGAGCACCTTTTTAAACAACTTGCTTGAAAAGTTCGAGGAATATGCCAATACCCAGGAGGGCTTAAGATACGAGGTGGTCTGGCGCCTGGACGTGAAAAAGCTCAAGGGCAAGGCCCAGACCGCGGCCCACCTGTCCAGCAGCTTTGAAAAACTGATCCAGTATATTGATTCTGACGGGGAACTAGGCAAGAAGAAGACCCTCCGAAACATGCCCTTTGAGGATACAGATGCTGAGTTTATCGAAGTTCCCTGCCTCTGCCATGACAATCCTTTTCTGGTCATCCCCAAAGAACAGCGCCGGGATATTTTGGATCAGTTGATCAAAAACGATGAGTTCAAGTGGAAGCTGTTTACGGAAAAACAGTATGAATGGGTCTTCACAGAGGATGTCTGCACCATCTGCTCCTCTATTTACCAATGCCTTCTGGAGCGGCTTGGAAGCCCGTCTGCTGTATTTGACATGCTGTATGCCAGGCCCTATTATTTTAACCGCCGCATCGGCAACGGCATCTCCGTGTTCAACCCCGGGGACAAGCCCCTCAGGCGCAACTTCATCCTGAATCAGATGCTTCAGGGACGGATCAACGCCTTGTTCCAGGACTCCAACCTGGTCAATTACATCTACTCCAGCTATGCCAAGATCCATAACGGCATCTATGCACTCATGGACATCAAATCCCACAATGTAGAGCGGATGGTGGAGCTGCACAATATCATCTCCGAGGGGATCCACAAGGTGGAAAATGTGGAGGAGCGGGTGGATGCCCTGTTTTTTGCCCTGATGAACCCTGAGGACAAGCGGAATCTGAGGGAGTTTCCCTCATTTGAGGATCGGATTCGGTATATTGACATCCCCTATGTCCTGGATGTGACCACCGAGGTGAAGATTCTCATGGATATTTTCGGCCGCCATGTAGAGGGTAGTTTTCTGCCCATGGTCTTTGAAAACTTCGCCCGGATCATCATCTGCACCCGCATCGGGAAAAAATCCGCCGCCCTTGAGGAGTGGATCAAAAGCCCGGAAAAGTATGAAAACTTTTGTGATGACCGGCTCATGCTGTTGAAGATGGAGCTGTTTTCCGGCACCATTCCCAAATGGCTGGATGACGAAGACACCAAGGCCCTGGACAAGACCATGATGAAAAAAATCATTGCTGAATCGGAAATCTACGGCAAAGAGGGGCTTTCCGGCCGGGACTCCATTAAGATCTTTGATCAGTTTTACTCCCAGTATGCCAAAGAGGATCGGCTCATCAATATGCCGGACCTGTGCACCTTTTTCAAAAAGCTGGATGACCAGCCTAAAAAGATCATCCCTTCGGGATTTCTCTCTTCTTTGCTGCGCATGTACGATTACTCCATCCTTCAGCAGATGAAAGAGTCCCTATACTATTACAACGAGAGCCAGATCGGCCGGGATATCAAAAATTATATCACCGCCGTGACCAATGAGATTGATTCCATGGTCAGATGCATTTTTACAAAGCACGAGATCCACGTCACCGAAGCCTTTCTAGAGAGCATTGAAAATCGCCTGCTCGCTGAGAATGCGGATGCCAGGCGCCGCAAGGAGATGCGCCAGGATGTTCTCAAGGAATTCACCACCCTGACGCTCTCCCATGAGATCATGATCGAGGACAAGCCCATTGAAGAGACTCGGCTGTTTCAGAACCTGTACAAGCGCTATGTTCACAACCTGAAAAAGCGGGTCCTGGAACCCTTTATCGACAACGAGAATTTCAGGAACGCCATCAAGGACTTTGATACGGAAAAATTCAAGAGCCACGACAACCGGATCAAACGGGATGTCCAGTTCCTCATGGACAATCTGTCCAAGAAGTTCGGCTACACCGAGCAGGGCGCCAATGAGATCTGCATCTATGTCATTGACAATGATCTGGCCAATAAGTTCAAGGATGTGTAGATGAATATAGTTTCGCTGGAGATTGCGAGTATTTATCTTGGTTCAGGCAAAGAGATACGATGAACCTGGTAATTCACTAAAATTAAACCCAAAAGCTGCAGTCGCTATTTTGGTCAAAGAAATACCCGAAAGCCTGCTGTACCGGCCTTTTGTTTGGCATAGTCCTGATGCCACCCTGAAGGGATTGGCATGTTTTCATACAGCACTTTTCGTTCAGCCTCCAGAAGCCGACGGGGAGATCCCATGAAATCCGCCGCACACAGGACCCGGTTGCCGGATTCGGACAAGAGACTGTCCAGCCATTGCAGCCCTTCAAGGCTCCGCATCAAGTGATGGTCCAGTATCAGTACATCAACCGACCCGGCCAGCCGTACAGCATTTTGCCAGGCCAGGTTTCGCAACTGTGAACTCAGCTGTTCAAGATACAATGGCGGGCCGCCGGCCATCAGTATATCCGGCCGCCATTTCAGCACAAGATCAACGGTGTCGTCATCCAAAAGCTGAATGTCCGAGGTGTGCACAAACACAAGATCATCCTCAATTCGGGTCATGATGACATTTTCGTTGCGCTCTGTTTTTTGTCCATGGGGAACGGGCGCGGACAACTTTAGCGGACCGGTATCTGGAGCTTTTTTCTGCCACCGGGCATCCACCTGTTCTTTGAGGGCGATGACCCGTTTTCGTTCCCTGGGTGTTAGATCATCAGAAGATTTTGTCCAGATCCGGACCCCGGGATTCAGAGTTGACACCAGTGCGGCATCCAGCTGGTAAGGATTTGCATCCACCAGGGGAACATGATCGCCATGGAAATGGCTGAAAACGATATCTGTGGCACATCCCCAGGCCTGTATGATCTTTTTACGAATAACCTCGGCCACCGCAACCTGTGCCGGATGGGGCTGCTGACCCCTGCGAATAAACCCCAATGCGATCCCGGGATCAATCAGAATGGTCTGTTCGCCGACTGAAATCAAACAACACAGGCCCCTGACCCCTAAAGATTCAGCGCCGATAATTTCGATCTTCACGATGCAACCCCTAAAATGCAAATAATTTTAAAATAATGATCGGAAAACTCCTGACTTGCTTTTTTTCAAAGTTACTATGTGCTCAATATTCAGTACAGGTTGCTGTATCAAGGGCTATCAGCACCCCGGTTGATCGGGGATTACTTATCCGGCATAAATGACCAGCACATAAAGGAAATCAAAAAACAACTGATTATAAAAGAAAAAAATGAAATTACGGAAAAACAATATTCATACTCGTGTGATTAAAAAATGATGTTCATGCAGCTTGCGATTCTCAATCCATAATAAGATTGAGCCTGGGCGAACCATATCTGTTTGAATTCTTCAGGCTTATGTCATCTCACACCAGATAGACGTCACATCGAAATTTTCAATTTGCCTTTGGGTTTATTATTTTAAATATCAATTGGATTCTAACGGCCAGGTATGCCAAAAAAAGATGGCCATGGCTTATTTTAATATTTATATAATAAACTGAAATGTCAGGAGGTTATGAATTGAAGATTAAAAATTTTTTTTCCAGTCAATGGGGGATTATCAGCGTAGGTGCCATTATCGGCATTTTGGCACCTCTTTTACAAAAGCTGGGGAATCCGGGAAATATGGGGATCTGTGTGGCCTGTTTTGAAAGGGACATTGCCGGAGCCGTCGGCCTGCACCGGGCAGGGGTGGTTCAATATATGAGGCCCGAGATCATTGGCTTTGTCCTGGGATCTCTGGCGGCTGCATACGCGTTCAAGGAGTTCAAACCCCGGTGCGGGTCAGCCCCCATTGTTCGGTTCGTTCTGGGAATTTTCGCCATGGTCGGCGCCCTGGTTTTTTTGGGCTGCCCCTGGCGGGCCATGCTCAGGCTTGCAGGAGGGGATCTGAACGCTGTGACAGGACTTCTGGGTCTGGCATCCGGCATCTGGATCGGGGTGATGTTTTTAAAAAACGGATACAACCTGGGACGGTCACAGGCCACCCATGCCGGTGCCGGATGGATGCTGCCATTGATCATGCTGGGGTTTCTGGCCCTCATGCTCATCTATCCCCAGGTTGCAGGTGAAGAAAAAAGCGGGGTCTTGTTTTACAGCCTCAAGGGGCCGGGACTCATGCACGCCTCTCTTATTGTTTCTTTGGTCGTGGGGCTGGCCATCGGCTTTTTGGCCCAGCGGAGCCGGTTCTGCACCATGGGGGCCCTGAGGGACTTGATACTGTTCGGCCAGACCCATCTGCTCAGTGGCTTTCTGGCCCTGGTTGTCTTTGCCCTGGCCACCAACTTGGCCCTGGGGCAGTTTAAACTGGGGTTTGCAGGTCAGCCTGTGGCCCACACCGCCCATGTGTGGAATTTTCTGGGAATGACCCTGGCCGGTCTTGCCTTTGCCCTGGCCGGAGGGTGCCCCGGACGGCAGCTCTTTTTGGCCGGGGAGGGGGATTCAGATGCCGGGGTATTTGTCATGGGCATGATCGTTGGTGCAGGATTTGCCCATAATTTTGGCCTGGCAAGTTCTCCCAAGGGTGTGGGGCCCCATGGTATCGCTGCTGTTATCGTGGGGTTTGCCGTCTGCCTGTTCATCGGCTTTGCCATGAAAAAGACAGCAGCCTGATTTTGACCAACCAAATTGCTATGAGGATGAATAATGAGTAAGATAATTGACGCAAGGGGGCTGTCCTGTCCCCAGCCGGTATTGATGACCCTGGATGCCATTGCATCTGGTACAGATAATGAACTCCAGGTTTTGGTGGACAACGAAGCCTCCAGGGAAAACGTGACCCGGGCCGCCGAGAACAAGGGCTGCCAGGTCAAGGATATCCAGGATGAAGGCGCTGACACCCGGATCACCATTTTGAAAGGATAGGCTGCAGGTGTTTGGCTTTAATTTTTTCAAATCCAAGGACAAAACCCGAAAGACGCCTTGTCCTGAGGATTTAGGGATTCTTGTGTTTGAAAATACCAGTGAAGTGATCCAGGCTGAAAATCTGCTCAAATCCCGGGGGTGGGCTGTCAAGGTGATGGGCCCGCCTCCCGGGATTCAGAGCGGATGCGATCTGGTCATTCAGTTTCCCCTCATTGAACACCTGGTTCTCATGAGACAGCTGACCGAGGCCGGTATCCCTCCCCTTGAAATGGTTCCGGTGACCGACCCTCTGCTCAAGCCCGTTGACCTGTTCCATACCAAGGATTTTGGGGCCTATCTCATGGTCCGGGCCGCGAACATGAAACTGACCATAGAAAAAGAGACAAAAATCATTGTCAACATATCCGGAGGCGGCTGTCCGGATGTGCCTTACCTGGCCCGAAAGATGGTGGGAAATCATTTGGACCAAGCCCCCCGGCCGGGGAAAATCGGACATACCCTCTGCGGGTATGCCCTTGAACTTGCCTACGAGGAGATAAACCGCCAGTGCTCGCAATAGTCGGAACTGTTCCTGATGAATCCTTTCCCCTGGTCCAGGGCCCCATCTGCCTTAAGGGGGACCATACCCTGGTCATTGACGGCATTCAAGTGCCTGTGAACCGGGGCACCCCGGCCCTTGCCGGTGCGGTGCTCCGGGCCGGAGAGGTCCTGGGCCTTGATCTGCCCCAGGGGATTCTGGTTGGGGATATCGGGCGGGGCCATGGCAGCCGCAGGCTGTACGATCATTTGACTCAGACCCTGCCTGAAATGGGGTTGTCCACCCTGGTCTTTCATTATCTCCAGCCCGATGTGGACTGGCACAACAAGGTTCTTTTTGCCGTGGATGCCATGGCTGAGCGACCCAGGCTCATTGCAGATGCAGGGTTTATGTATGCGGCAAAGATGAGCGGCCAGGCCCTGTCCTATGATCTGTTTACCCCGGATGTGGGAGAGCTCTCGTTTCTTGCCGATGAGACCGCTCCCCATCCTTTTTACACCCGGGGATTTATTCTTCACCAGAACAACCAGGTGCCGGATCTGATTGCCAGGGCCTGTGCCCATAAAAACGGGGCCCGGCACCTTCTGGTCAAGGGCAGATGCGACTATGTGGTTCGTGACGGTAAAATTCTTGCCCGGGTGGACCAGCCTGCGGCAGAAGCCATGGAAGCGGTGGGCGGGACCGGGGACACCCTTACCGGACTTGCGGCGGCCCTGATGGAGACGGGAAGATCCATTCCCGAGGCCGGCAGGATCGCAGCCCTGGCCAACCGGCTGGCAGGAGCCCTTGCCTCGCCTGACCCGGCCTCACAAGTGGTTGACATCATTAACCAGATTCCAGCGGCCCTGACCCGGGCCATTGAGATCCAGGAGCCCTCTATATGAAGGATTTTCAAAATGCCGCTTTGATCCGGCCAGATATGACCGTATTGGATATTGTTTCCACATTCACACCCACTGAAACCGTGTTCAGGCAATGGGACAAGAAAGCTGGTGAGTGCATCTGCTGCAATGCCCTGTTCGACTCCCTTGAACGGGCGGCAGAAAAGTACAGCCTTGATCTTAGCGCCCTGATGACGGACTTGGAAAAAGCAGCGGGAAAAACCGGTAAAATGTAAAAGCCATGCCTTTGACGGGAAACCATGAGCAACCTGAAGAAGATGAATTATGGCAGAACCGGCTTGTCTTGATAATAACGGGACCACACCCATTGACCCCAGGGCGGTTGATGCCATGAAACCGGCGGCACCAGGCAGTGGTGGCACTTATATCCTTTGTCCTGAAGGTCTTAAGGGCCTGGATGGGGTACAAATTCTGTTGACAAAACAGACCATTAAAGGCATTAATGGTAGAACCATTTTAAATTTTTTGTATTGAGAAACAACGAATCAGGGGTAATTACATGTTTTCTATTTTAAAGATCAATACGGTCACGGGTGAAACCACAAAAGAGACTGACAATTCCAAAGAAGCGCTTTTAGGGGGCAGGACACTCTCCTCCCGCATGGTCAGCAAGGAGGTGCCAGCCCAATGCGATCCTTTGGGCCGCCAGAATAAACTTTTCTTTTGTTCCGGGGCGTTGGCCGGCACAACAGCATCCAGCTGCCACCGCCTGAGTATCGGTGCCAAAAGCCCTTTGACCGGCGGCATCAAAGAGAGCAATGCAGGGGGGATTTTGGCCCTGAGAATGGCACACCAGAACCTTCGCTGCATCGTTCTCGAAGATGCGCCCGAACCTGACCGGGACTGGAAAATCGTTGTCATTGGAAAGGATAAGACCGAACTGGTTGACGGCAGTTTCCTTGAGGGCAAAGGGGTGTATGAAAAATCAGATCTGCTCACGGAAAAATTCGGTAAACGGGCTGGATGCGCCACCATCGGCCCTGCTGCTGAAAAACGGCTTCTGGCATCGGGCCTGGCCTGTTCTGATCCCCACGGGGTCTGTTCTCGGTATGCCGGGCGTGGCGGTCTTGGCGCGGTTATGGCCTCCAAACGCATCATTGCCATGGTGGTGCTGGACGATGCAAAGGTCAAACCTGACTATGCGGACAAAGATGAATTCAAAAAAGGGGCCAGGAAGCTGATCACCCTGCTTCAGGAAAATCCAGTGGCCTCCAAGTTCACCAAATACGGTACTGCTGCCATGGTGGACATCTGCCAGGCCCTGAAGGTTTTGCCCACACGGAATTTCAAACACGGTGCCATGGACGGGGCTGAGAAGATCAATGCCCAGGCCATGTACGATACCATCAAGGAGAGGGGCGGGGAAGGCAGAACCCAGCACGCCTGTATGCCGGGCTGCGTGATCCAGTGCTCCAATGTCTATCCCAAAAAAGACGGCACCATCCTCTGCTCTCCCATTGAATACGAGACCATGGCCCTGATGGGCTCCAACCTCTGCCTCACAGACCTGGACGCCATTGCAATGATGAACCGCATTGCCAATGATGCAGGGGTGGACACACTGGACTGCGGGGCAGCCATTGGCGTGGCCATGGAGGCTGGCCTGGCTGAGTTTGGCGACGCAAAGGCTGCCGTCCGGATGATGGAAGAGATCCGGGAGGCCACCCCCCTGGGACGGATCCTGGGATCCGGTGTCAAGCTGACCGCCAAAATCCTCGGTGTCAGCCATTCCCCCCATGTGCTGGGTCAGGCCCTGCCTGCCTATGAACCCCGGGGCACTAAAGGTATGGCCATGACCTATCTGTCCACCCCCATGGGAGCAGACCACACCTTTGGGTTTACTCTGCGGGATGAGGAGGATCCCACCACCAAAGAGGGCAAGGTTGCCCTTTCCAAAAAATTCCAGGTCATCGGCTCCAGAATGGATGCCATGGGCATGTGTAATTTTGCCCGGTATTCGGTCAAAGACGATATGAATCCTCTGCTGGACCTCATTAAAGCCCGGTTCGATGTGGTGATCACAGAAGAGGAATTTGACGACTTTGTCAGGGAAACCCTGCGCCTGGAACATCAGTTCAACACCGATGCCGGCATCACTGCTGCTGACTATCGCTTTTGTGAATCCTTTTACCAGGAAGCCCAGCCTGAAACCGGTGAAAAAATTGATATCACCGACCAGGAGACGGCTGAGGCCAGGTCTTGGTAACCCTTTATTTCAAATTGTCGGACAGGGCGGCGATACAGATCCCTGTAAGACAGCCGGAAACCCTGGGAGACCTGCTGGAGCGGGTCTCTCAAGAAACCGGCACCGAGCTGGGCAGCTACATCGCTGTCCGGCAGGGCAAGGTAATGGCCCGTCATCAGATTGTGGAAGATCAGGATAGTATAGAGATCTTTCCAGCCATATCCGGCGGATAGCCACAAAGCGGTCCCAAAAACAAGAAAACAAGAATGGATTCGATAACACAAATTGCTCTGGGTGCGGCTGTGGGAGAAGCCACCCTTGGACGAAAAGTCGGCAGACCCGCTGTTGTCTGGGGAGGGATCTGCGGATTATTGCCCGACCTGGATGTTCTGGTGCCTTTGGGAGATGCGGTCAAAAATTTCACCTACCATCGGAGCGCCAGCCATTCCTTGTTAATTCTCACGCTGCTGACACCTCTGGTGGTAAAACTGATTTTACACCGGCATCCTGAATTTGTTCGGTATCGTGTGGGCTGGACCCTCATGGTTTTTCTGGCCTTTATTACCCATATACTCCTTGACTGCCTCACCGTTTACGGCACCCAGGTATTGTGGCCCCTGGGCACACCGCCGGTGATGTGGTCGACCATATTCATTGTGGACCCGGCATATTCGCTTCCATTATTCTTTGGGGTGTCTGCTGCTTTTTTTATGTCCCGTAACAGACCGACCGGTCATGTCATCAACCAGGCCTGCCTGCTGCTCTGCAGCCTTTATCTGGTGTGGACCATCGGGGTAAAAATGCATGTCAGCCATGTGGCCCGGGAATCCCTGGCACGCCATCATATCAGTTACAGCACTGTGGTTACCGTGCCCTCCCCATTCAACTCCTTTCTGTGGCGCATTCTTGCAATGGGTGACACCATGTATTTTGAAGGGTATTATTCGATTTTTGACCCTGACCAATCTGTTGAGTACACGGGTCATAAAAATAATAAATTTCTGCTACAGGGCATAGAAGACCATTGGCCGGTGAAACGGCTGCAATGGTTCACCCAGAGTTTTTATGCTGTCCGGCAGGATGCAAAAAAAACCATCATTACCGATTTGCGCATGGGAACCCAAGGCGCGTATATTTTTCGATTTCAGGTGGGTGAAATCATGGATGGGGCAGTGGTACCGGTGAAAAGCCGCCGCCTTAAAACCCAGATACCCCTCAGCCAGCTGGAAAGGCTGTGGCATCGAATCTGGAACAAGACCTAAAAAGTCTATTTCGGACTGGGTCAGGATAGTTATATAAAAAACATTGCGTTTAAGCCTGGATACCGTTAGGTTGCATTATGCTGTTATTTGTATGAAAGGCAAATTTATCAAAATCTGTAAAGGAGGAAACCAAATGGCGAATTGTTGCGATATGAACCAAGGCGATGTGTATTATTGTGAGGCTTGTGGTCTTGAATTGAAAGTGGCTAAACCCTGTTCCTGTAGTGCGGGATCTGAGGATGCCTGCAGTGTTCCGTTGATGTGTTGCGGCAAGGAAATGAAGAAAAAATAGACGTTGTTATTTTTCCTTTTTGTGGACAGCAAGGATGTCCTGTCGGTATGGCATCAGCAGAGACTGCTGGGGCGTTTTTTGCGCTGTGCTTGCCGGCAATCTCAGTGCCCGGGCCCATATGGTGCCCGGGCTTTTTGATGCGGCCTTTTCTTTCATTCTGTATTCAATATATGTCATAGCGACAGACCCTGTTGTTATGCTAAATATTTAATTGAAAGCGGTTCTATCCTTTTTATCTGAATTGCTTTTGGGCTGTTCATCGCATGCCATAGATCCCAGCCCTGCTGTAAACCAAGCCAAAAGTCTGCCGACATTCCCAAAACATGAGATAATCTTATCATTTTTTTCATCATTTTTTGTGTCTGCACTCAGTCAACTCATAGGTGTTGATGTCTCCGGCGCTGTCCGCTATTATCAGGCAAGTGTCAAAGCAGAGGATCGTCCGGCAGTTGAAGACTTGAGCCAGGCAGTTGATACGGGCAGTGATCAGCCCGCTGAAAACCGACACTTCATATATCAAGGGTCAAAAAAATTTACTAATCTTTGCCAGGCTGTGCCGCCATATGGGCCACGGATATTCATGCCGCAGTGGCTTTGCCAGACAGCGCCAGCCCAAAGGAGATAATGGTGTCATCAACACGATGCAGCAAGCACGACAGGGTAACGATTCAGCGAGCTGAAGCCGGTCTGCAATCTTTGTACGTCGGGGATTCTCTGGCCATGCCGGTTCACTGGTATTACAATCCAATGGACATTCTCAAGGCGTTTCCCGGCGGGATTCAACACCTTGAAGATGCCCCCGCATATCATCCATCTTCGATCATGTCCCTGCATTCTACGGCAAAAGGCGGCCGGGGGCGTCAGGGCGGCGGTGCGGGCAGGGAAATTGTGGGCAAAGTGATCCTCAAGGACAAAAGATCTTTCTGGGGCCTTCCGAATCAGCATTATCATCAGGGAATGAAAGCCGGGGAAAACACCCTCAACGCCCATTGCGCAAGGGTGGTGACAAGATCCATAACAGCCGCCGGGGGATGCTACGACAAAGCGCAGTTTTTAAGCGATTATATCGATTTCATGACCGCTGTTCCGGCCCGGCACCCTGACACCTATGCAGAATCCTTTCACCGGGGATTTTTTGCCAACCTGGAACGTGGAAAGGCACCCGCGCATTGCGGTGCTGTCACCCATGATACCCCTTCGGTGGGGGGCCTGGTGATGCTGGGACCCATTGCCATTTCCGGGTTTCTGCAGAACAAGTCTTTGGAAATTGTTCAGGATCTGTGCCGGGAACACCTGTTTCTCACCCATCCGGATGCCTTGCTTGCCCGGATCAGTGATGCCTTTGTTCAACTGGTGCAAGGTCTGCTTTTCAGAAAAAATGATGAACCGCTGCAGCAGATTATTGCTGACACCGCCCGGCAGTCGGTGGGGCTGGATTTGAAGCGGCTTGCTTTACAGGGGCGCTCTGACAATGAGGTGGCAGGCGGCCGTTATTCCACGGCCTGCTATATCACCGATTCCTGGCCGGTCATTCTGTATCTGGCCTATACATATGCAGGTGACCTGAAAGCTGCCTTGCTGGCCAATACCAACCTGGGAGGTGACAACGTGCACCGGGGTGCAGTACTGGGTCTCATCCTGGGACTTGGCATCGGCAGGACCGTGGATCTTTTTTTTAATCAACTGGCAGACCGTCAGGCCACTCATGCGGAGATAACCGGTTTGATCGGTCATATAAAAGCAATCAACCCCACTCAATGACATCGAAACTAAGAAGCGGCCTGGCTATGTGTTGATGAAACAGCACACAATTAAAGTTGCTTTATCATCTGTGATCTGCCATGGTCTGAACCATTCTGTCCACCCCCATGGGAGCATGTCACAGGAGCTTGGATGAGAAAAAACGAACAAGAGATGTCATGGAAAACTCACTATTCACTTATAACCAATCCAAATATTGTCACAGCATGGCTGAAGGCGATGGGAATCACCTTTTTGTTCTGCTGCACCCTGCTAATACCGATTTTTATCGGGACCGGTGACTGGGATGCCATCCCCGTAATCGTCGCGATATTTATTGGAGTCTGTTTTCTCCTTACAATATCGGGTTTTGGTATCATGTGGATTATTTTAGGAAATAGTTCCAAAGCTTGTTTTACCGTCTCGGCAGACGGGGTTTCATATCAATGCCTGGATGAAAAAGCAGGGACACTTGCTAGAATGGCTGTGATGGCCGGCGGTTTTTTCGCAAGCCCCCAGGCTGCCGGAGCCGGTATTCTGAGTATCTCCAATGAAAAAATCGATTTTACATGGCAGGCGGTGACGGCGGCTGTGTACGATGAAAAACACCTGACCATTCGGCTCCGGAATGATTACAGGGACCTTTTACATCTCTATTGTACAAAAGAAAATTTTGCTCAAGCAGCACAACTTGTCCAAAGCTATTTAACCGACAAAAAACGCGATCAAAGCGACGGCCGAACCTGGAAGCCCCCCGAAAAAAGCTTCAAACAGGCGATCACTGCGACGGCTTTGACCATTATAGCCTCTCTGCCGCTTTACGCACTCACTGGAATTGTGGACCTGCACCTCATGGCACCGATCCTTCTCACGGCGTTCAGTCTGGCCACCATCTGGATGATCCCTTTGTTCGGCTGGGTTGTACTCCTGACGGAAAGTTACTGCCTGGTGCAGATCGCCCTGAAATTTGCCGAAACCCGGGAGCTTAAGCTTGTAACTACCTATCACTACCGGGGCTATGAAGTGCTTGATGCCGGGGAATGGATCCTCATCAGCCTTGCTGTTTTTGGAATGGTCTATCTGGCCTGGCTCAGTATCCGTGCTTTAAAAGGCAGATATGTGCCGCTGCTCATGCAGGACCAGATTTATTCATAATCTAAATGGTTGTTGACAAACAACATTTACTTCCATTAAACCGATTAATTATTGTGAAAAAATCGACTGTGCCGCCACGCCCACAAAGAAACAGAGCAAGGCTGCTGAGTACGCCGGCCGCAAGAAAGAAAGGATGATTTAACATGAATTCTCAAACCTGTCCGTCCTGTAATAAAGCCCTCGGGCCCAATGACAATTTCTGCCAGAAATGCGGTGCCCCTGCAAAGGTTGAAGCCCCACCGTCAAAAGCGCATATCAAGTCATCCGGAACCTATTCCGGAAAAATGACCAAAGGGGGGGGACGTCTGTTCAAACGGATTCTGTATACATTGCTGTTCCTCCTCATTGCCGGCGGTGCAGCTGTTTTTATCTGGTTTCAAATGGATCCGAATGCCGGTAAAAAATTCAAAGACACGCTGGATACGGCTGGTGCCATACTCGTTGTCCTGCTTTTCATCTGGGTTTTCTTCAAAGGGAAAAGTGGCAAAAGAGGCGGCAGGCGGGAAGATGATGATTGGGATAATGACAATGATTTTGGCGATGATGACGATTAACACGACTTCAATAAAAAAGGAATTCATCCAAAATGCCATTCTGTTCAAATTGCGGAAATGAAATGAAAGAAGGGGCAGTTTTCTGCGGCGGCTGCGGCATCAAAGTCGGTCAACCAGCGGCACCCGAAGCAATGGGATCAGGCCGTATATCCTTTGATATCATCACAAAAGAGCGCCTCCAGATGGTAACCGTCCAACTTGAAGATTCAGCCTTCCGATATGAAGCCGGTGCCATGCATTATATGCAGGGAAATCTGGAACTGAAATCCAATGTCCCGGGAATGGGAAAACTTTTCAAATCATTTGTCACCAAAGAGAAAATGATCAAACCGGTAATCATTGGAACCGGAACCGTTTACCTGGCCCCCTCTTTTGGTGAATTCACCATCCTGGATATGGAAAATGATGAATGGATTCTTGATCAGGGGGCTTATTATGCCTCTGAAATGGGCATTGAACTGGGCGCTTATACCAACCGTGCCATCAATGCACTTTTTTCAGGGGAAAAATGGTTTCAAACCGTGGTGGCCGGAACAGGGCAGGTGGTTATTAATTCTGCCGGCCCCCTTGAAACCATTGATCTGGTAAATGACAAACTGGTAGTGGATGGCCGGTTTGCCGTTGCCAGGACATCCGGGATAGAGCTGAACGTGGCCAAAGCCACCAAAGGCATCTTTTCCAGCATGATGTCAGGAGAAGGCCTTGTTAACACCTTTACTGGCACCGGAAAGGTGTTGATTTCGCCTGTGGATAATTATTTTAATACCCTGGTCCATACAGTTCGGACGATTAACAGCAACGTGTTAAACCTGAAAAAATAAACACCGGAGGATGTCATGGTCCGCGCTTGCGCCTGTATTCTTTTTTTCTTTTCGTTTGTGTTCTCAATGCCTCTGCCTGGACACCCGGGTTGATGGATGCGGCAAAAAAAGTCGCCAAGGGCAAGGCCAAAGTTTCGAAAAAAGGCCCCAATCCAGTAGCAGATACAGATGTCTCCGTCCGGCCCATTGATCCCAATGAAAAATTGACGCTAGAAAAAAATACGGGCCATGGACAACGATCCTAGCAGTGAATGAAATTGAACACCACAAGTCAGATCGGCTCAGATCCTTCAGCCTGACGAAGAGGCCTGTGCGTGGAGGGATTCATCCGCCTCAGTGGCAGGGGCAGGGCCTGGCCTGGCAGTGATACCAAGCCCCTGATACATATAGCGGGTCTTAGCGCAGCAAAGAGGCTGGACGCTGTGGTGTTTGAGGACCTGCCGGACCGCAGTCCATTGTGTCGCCTGAGCCATTCGCTGGTACTGAACCTATGGATTTAACACTTGATTCTCAGGGCGGGTTCATGTATCAAAATGGTTTTGCCAAATGACCATCAGTGCAGCAGGATCCTTTAAGATAAGAGACCCATGACAGATTCAATACAGACACTTCTTAAGTCCCCAAAAAATACGGCCGTGCTTGCCGGCAATCCCAGTGCCCGGGCCCATATGGTGTCCCGGCTTTTTGATGCAGCGTGCGATTCCCTGGTGGTGGTGCTGCCGGACCAGAAAAAGGCAGAGGCCTTTATCCGGGATCTGGAATTTTTCATGCAGGAACAGATCCTGTTTTTCCCGGGGTATCATATCCTGCCGTTCAAGAATCTGTCCTATCACAAGGAGACATCCACCTCCAGGCTGGCCGTGCTGTCGCGGATCCTCGAGGCTGGCAAATGCCTGGTGGTCACCTATGTGGATACCCTGCTTCAGCGCCTTGTTCCCAAAGAGGTGCTGGCCAATGCCTGTGAGCTGGTCATGGCCAATGAGGAAATCGACAGGGATGAGCTTGTGGCCTCTTTTGAGGCCGGGGGATATTCCCGGGCCACCCTGGTTGAGGATCCTGGAGAATATGCGGTGCGGGGCGGCATCCTGGATGTGTTTTCCCCGGGCCAGGACAAACCGGTGCGCATTGAATTGTTCGGGGATCTGGTGGAGTCTATCCGCACCTTTTCTCCGTTTACCCAGCGGGGGGTGAAAGAGCTTTCAGAGACCATTATCGTGCCGGCCACCGAGGCGATCATCAGCCAAGAGCGTCTGCCCCATGTCCTGGCAAGGCTTCGTCAGGCCGGCAGTACGGCCGGGCTTTCCGCAGACCAGACCCGGGAGTATGTGACCCAGACCCGGGAACGTGGGCGATTTCCCGGCATTGAAAGCATGCTGTCCATTGTTTACGAAAACCTGGACACCCTCTTCAGCTACCTGCCGGCAGGTACCCGCTTTGTCCTGGACGATCCCGAGGCACTGTCCGAGCGTGCCCAAGATTTTTTCCAGCATGCCAGGCTCAACTATGACAGTGTAAAACAGGAGCGGCGGCTGTGTGTGGACCCGGAATCCCTGTATTTGTCATGGGACAGGGTGGCTGAAAAGATGGGTGGCTTTTCCAGCACCGACGTCCGGGGGCTGGGACTTGATTCAGAGGATGGGGAGACCATCCCTTTGCCCTATGAGGACAACACGGGGTTGCAAGAACAGCTTCAGCGGCAGGGAAAGACCGAGTCGCCCCTGGCCCCTCTGGTCGAGTGGATAAAAGACTGTCAGGACAAGGCAAAGCCCCTGCTGTTCACCGTGGGGCAGAAATCCCAGGCCACCCGGCTGCTGTCTTTGCTGGCGCCCTATGGCATTGAGCCTGGCCTCTGCAAGGATTATACTGATTTTTCCCGGCGCAAACACGGAATCTGGTATACCATGGGCACCTTGTCCCAGGGGTTTGTCCTGGCCTCTGAACCCTTTGGCATTGTCACGGAAAATGAAATATTCGGGCACAAGCGGATCCGCCGGCGTAAAACGTCGCGCCAGGATCTCAAGACAGAGTTCATTGCCCCGGAAGAGTTGAAAAACGGGGATATTGTCGTGCATATGGAGCACGGGGTGGGGCGGTACGAGGGGCTGTGCAGCCTGACGGTCTCAGGCATCTCCCAGGATTTTCTTCTCCTGGTGTATCAGGACGATGACAAGCTTTATCTGCCTGTGGACCGCATGGAGATGCTTGGCAAGTATGTGGGGGTGGACGGCTATACCCCGGTGCTGGACAAGATCGGATCCAAGGCATGGATCAAATCCAAGGCCCGTGCCAAGGCTGAAGTTGAGAAAATGGCGGCTGACCTGCTGGATCTTTATGCCAAGCGCCGGGTGAACAAAGGCTTTTCCTTTAGCCGACCGGACAATTATTACAACGATTTTGAAGCTGCTTTTCCCTATGAGGAGACCCGTGATCAGCTTCGGGCCATTGATGATGTCCACCTGGACATGGAGGCTGAGACCCCTATGGACCGAATGGTCTGCGGGGATGTGGGCTATGGAAAGACAGAGGTTGCCATCCGGGCGGCCTTTAAGGCGGTGAACGACGGCAAGCAGGTAGCAGTGGTGGTGCCCACAACCATCCTGGCTGAGCAGCACCTGTCCACCTTCAGGGAGCGGTTCAAGAATTATCCCGTTGAGATCCAGTGTCTGTCCAGGTTCAGAACCCGCAAGGAGCAGACCCGGATATTGAAGCGCATCGCTTCAGGGCATACAGATATTGTTCTGGGCACCCACCGGCTCTTGCAAAAAGATGTGGTGTTCAAGTCCCTGGGACTGCTGGTGATCGATGAGGAGCAGCGGTTCGGGGTCAAACACAAAGAGACCTTGAAGAAGAAGCGAAGCTCGGTGGATGTCCTGGCCCTGACCGCCACCCCCATCCCCCGGACCCTTCACATGTCCCTGACCGGGATGCGGGATATCTCGGTGATTTCCACGCCCCCTGCTGCCCGCCAGCCCATTGTCTCCTATATTTCAAAATTTGAAGATGCCATTGTCAAGGATGCGATTCAAAAAGAGCTTTCCCGGGGGGGGCAGGTGTTTTTTGTTCACAACAATATCCAGACCATATTTAAAACCGCCCAAAGCCTTGAAAAACTGGTGCCCGAGGCCCGGGTGGGCGTGGCCCACGGCCGGCTGTCCGAGGCTGAACTTGAACGGGTGATGCTGGACTTTGTGGACAATAAGATGAACGTTCTGGTCTGCACCACCATCATTGAGTCCGGCCTGGACATTCCCTCTGCCAATACCATGATCATCAACAAGGCCGAGCGCTTCGGCCTGTCCCAGATATATCAGCTTCGGGGACGGATCGGCCGGGGAGATAACCAGGCCTATGCCTATCTGTTCGTCTCTGATGAGGCCCGGCTGACCAAAGACGCGGAAAAGCGGCTCTCTGCCCTGATGGAGCACAAGGATCTGGGGTCAGGGTTCCAGATCGCCATGAAAGATCTCCAGATCCGGGGGGCGGGCACAGCTCTGGGCGCCTCCCAGTCCGGCCATATCGCCGCGGTGGGCTATGATATGTTTCTCAAACTTCTGGATCAGGCGGTCAAGGATATAAAGGGAGAGGAGAGCCTGGCCCCCCTGGATCCCGAGATCAACGCGGCCATGTCATCGGGATTCCCCGAAGATTATATCGAGTCTGTGGAGCAGCGTCTGACCCTGTACCGGCGGCTGTCCCGACTTACCGAGCTTGCCGATATCGGGGAAATGAAACGGGAACTGGCAGACCGCTACGGCACCCTGCCCAAGCCGGCAGAGAACATGCTGCTCAAGATCATGCTCAGGGTCCTGGCCATCCGGGCCGGAATCAGGCGGCTGGATGTGAGTCCCGATACCCTGACCCTGGAGTTCTCACCGGATCATATGCCTGGTTCGTTTGCATCCGTGGAAAAGGTCCTGGCTGCCACAGGTTCCTATCAGTTCCTGAAAAAAGACAGCGTCCGCATTACCCTGGGCAAACGGCGGAAAAATATCTCCCGGGCCCTGCTTGAAACCAAGGCCCTGCTCAAGTCCCTGGCCTGAGACGCCAGGGGGGCAGGGGGTTTATCTGACAAGATCCCGGGCGATTCTTATCGCTGCCCGGTATTCTTTTGGGGATACTGGCCGGGACACAGGTTTTTTTTCTTTCACTTTTTGATTGTTTTTATATAATAGGTCAGACACCTCATTCATGTCAATTTCTTGGTCATTATAGAAGGAGACGGCATGATCTTTTCCAGACTCGTTCCAGGTCTACGCGACAGCATCCGATTCCGCCTGAGGATCCGCCGCCCCGGCACGACTGAGTTTTCCAGGCAGATCGACCGGAAGCGGAATGTATTGGCAGCCCTGCTGAGCCATGCATTGGGGCTGTTTAATGCCTGCCAGGCCGGCCTGGTCTTTGGCACGGACGAATCCTGTGAGCGCTTTTTGCCCCCTGCCCAATGGGACCGGGGGGTGATTGACCGCCTTGACGGGCCAGGCATGGCCGGGACCGTTTACAGGATTATCGGGCGGGCCTTCATAAAACAGCTGAACCTGTCTCCCATCCGTCTTTTTGAGCGCAATGCACTGGGGGAATTGATACCGGCCGACGGCATCACCGCCTATGCCCTTCGGCACCACAAGGCATTTTACGATCAGGGCGTTAAGATCCTTTTGGCTGAAAAAGCACCTGGCCAGCTGCCGGATCCGTCCGGGGGTATTTGTGCGGGTAATCTTTTCCGTGTTTTTACCTATGACGGCCAGGGCTTTGCCCGTCTGACAGATGTCAGAGCCAACGTGGCCATTGTGGATCGGTTCAGGGCAAAGAATTTTATGACTGCCTATATCCCGGATTACGGGGCTGTTATATTGAATACGGTCCAGGGAGAGGATATTGTCGGTCCTGACGGCTGTTTTGTCTATGACGCTGCCTTGACCGTCAGGCTGGACCATTTGATAACAGCCATTGAGGCTGCCTCCCTGGTTTATCTGGCAAAGGCCAGGGGCCGGGCAGCCATGAAACTGATCCTGCGCAAGGAGACCCGGCTGCGACAGACTGCCGTTCGCCTGGTTGAAAAAGAGGCCATGCTCAAAGAGCAGGAAGCCCATCTTCTGGCGGTGGGCGGTGTCTCTGCGGCTCAGCTGGCCATGGCGCCCACCGCGGTTTACGATGGGGTGTTTGCCTTCATTGACATGGCCGGGTCTGTGAGCGTGAGCCGTAAACTGCCCCCGAGGGCCTATTTTTTCCTGCTCAACCTATGCCATGAGATTGCCGCTGAAAATGCCAGAACCTTTGGATGCCGGGTGGACAACATCATCGGGGATGCTGTTTTTTTTGAAAACCTGCATCTGTTTGATGCAGGGGCTGCTCAGGGCCCGGAGGCCCGGCTCATGCGGATGACCTGTCTGCTGGCCGCTATACTCGGCAATATCCGGGATCTGGCCCACGGCCGCCATCCCCTGGACAGAGAGCAAAAGGCCAGGCAATTGTTGCGGGATCATGGCCTTTCCCTCGGGTTCAGGGCCGGTATGAGCCTGGGCAATGCCCTGGTGGGGCCTCTGGGAAGCTGCAGCCGCAGAATTGTTACCGCCATTGGAGAGGCTGTGGACCAGGCCTCCCGCCTGGAGAGTACCGGCCAGATCAACCATATCCATGTGATGGCCCCTGTTGCTGGGTTGCTCCGGGAAGCCTGGGTCTCAAAGGACACCCCTGTGGTCTTTGAGTTTGCCCGCCGCGTTTTGGCAGATCGCCCCGGATGGAAAGCCCAGCCGGATTTTTCCTTTTTTGCGTTTTACAGGACCTGGCAGGGCCTGGACAGGAAATTTGTCAGAAAAGCCCAGGACCCGGCATGTTATAAGGAATTTTCAGACACAGATACCTGCCTGATCCCCTGTTTTAAGGAACCGGGCCTTGCCTATGCCTGCCCGGGCATTTGAACCGGGACAAGGAAAAACTGGGCTGAAAATAGAAATATTCAATATTAAATTTGCTTTGTATCAGAATAATAAATTTGAAATTCCTCCTCATGAAAGCTTAAAAATAAATCTTGCGTGAGATTAACTTATCAATCAAAATTTGAGGAGGAAACCATGAAAAATAGATGGATCTTGGTTCTTGTGGCAATGGCTGTGGCGTTGTTTTCAGCTCAAACCGGTATGGCCCAAGGGCTGGAGGCCTTTTCCAATGCAAAGGGGGTCTTGAGAATCTCCGGAGGCACCGCCCATATCCCGGTGATGAAAGCGGCTGCCAGGCGGGTGATGGCCGCCAACAGCAATCTTCAGATCACCATTGCCGGCGGCGGATCTGGTGCCGGGATCAAGCAGGTCGGAGAAGGCCTGGTAGACATTGGCAACTCCGGCCGCAAGCCCAGTGAGGATGAAGTGGAAAAATACGGTTTGGCCATGTATAAATGGGCCATTGACGGCGTCACCGCCATTGTCAATCCCGGCAATGGGGTCAAGGCCCTGTCCTCTGATCAGCTCAAGGCCATTTATGCCGGGACCATTACCTCCTGGCAGACTGTGGGCGGCGAGGACCGTTCCATTAACATCTACACCCGGGACAAGGCCAGCGGCACCCGTGCCGTGTTCTGGAAAAAGGCCCTGGCAAAAGGACAGATTTCAGGCAAAGCCCAGTTTGTCTCCTCTAACGGCGCCATGAAGTCTGCCGTTGCCAATGATCCGTACGCCATCGGCTACATGTCCGTGGGATATATAGATGATTCTGTGACGCCGGTGACCCTGGACGGGGTGACCCCCAGCCTTGCCACGGTTAAAAGCGGCGCGTTCAAGGTGGCCCGTGGGCTTTACTCTAACACCAAGGGGCCTTACAAGGGCCTTGCCAAGGCATTTATCGACTATCTGCTGGGTCCTGAGGGACAGGCCATCGCCGCTGAAAAGGGATTTATCCCGGTTAATTAATGTCCCTTGTGCGTATAGACCGGGAGGGTGCTGCTATGGTTGTTTTTTCCGGGGCTGCACTGCTGTGCGCCCTGGCAACCCTATCGGTGCTGGGGTTCATGATCTGGCTTAGCCTCCCGGTTCTTAAAAGCGGGATGCTGTGGCAGATTCTCACGGACCCCTGGTCCCCGGACCAGGGGCGGTTTGGTATTGCCGCCATGGTGGTGGGGACCCTGTACATTGCCGGGTTAAGCCTGGTCATCAGTTTTCCTGTGAGCCTGGGCTGCTCTTTTTTTATCCAGGTCTCCAGTCCGGGCCTTTGGGGCCGGCTGCTCAAAAAACTGGTCCAACTTATGACCGCCATTCCCACGGTGATTTACGGGTTTGTGGGCATCTTTCTTCTGGTGCCAAAGGTCCGGGATATTTTTTCCTACGGATCCGGCATGGCCATTGTCACCGCCGCAATCATGCTGGCCATGCTCATTGCCCCGACCATGATCCTTTTTTTTACCCAGAGTTATGCCCGGGTGCCCAGGGCCTATACCGATGCTGTGGATGCCCTGGGGGGTACGGCTTCCCAGAGGCTGTTTTATGTGATTTTACCCCAGGCCTGGCCCGGTATCCTCACCGGGGTGGTCCTGGCTTTTGGCCGGGCCATGGGGGATACCCTCATCGCTCTGATGCTGTCCGGGAACTCCGTGATGATGCCGTCCTCTCTTTTGGATTCGGCCAGGACCCTGACCGCCCATATTGCCATGATCATTGCTGCGGATTTTGACAGCGTGGAGTTTAAGACCATTTTTATCTGCGGCGGTATCCTTTACCTGATGACCGGCCTGGGGGTTTTTGCGGCCAGACTGTCCCAACAAAGGGACCGCAGTTGAAAGCCGGGGTGCAGGACAGGATCCTGGCCATGTTTTCCTGGGGATGCGCCCTGGTGCTTGTCTCCGGACTTGCTGCGGTGCTGGGATTTTTGCTGGTTAGAGGGGCACCGGCCCTGAGCCGGGAACTGATCTTCGGTTCGGTCGCCCCCCTGGATGCCCTTTTGCTCAAGCGCCAGGTTTTTTACGGGATTTTTCCGGCAGTGGCCGGAACCGTCTGCCTGGTGGTCTTTTCCATTGGCACGGCTTTGCCTGTGGGGCTTTGTGCCGGCATCTGGTTGGCGGAGTATGCCCCAAGGTTGCTCAAGCAAATCTTCAGCCTGGTGGTGGACATTCTTGCCGGTATCCCCTCTATTGTGGTGGGGCTTTTCGGGTTTTCCATCACCATATTTCTTCATCATTTTTTAAATAACCGGGTGTTTCCCTGTTTGTTGATTTCCGCCTTGGCCCTGGCCTTTCTGGTTCTGCCCTATATCATTAAGACCACCCAGACCGCCATGGACAGCCTGCCACTGGCATTGAGACTCACCGCCCCAAGTCTTGGGGCCTCAAGACTTGAAAACATTGTTCATGTGCTCGTCCCTGCTGCCCTGCCGGACCTGGCATCCGGTGTAATCCTTGCCATCGGGCGCTGTGCCGAGGACACGGCTGTGATTATGCTGACCGGAGTGGTGGCTACGGCAGGAATTCCAAAATCCATTTTTTCAAGCTATGAAGCTTTGCCGTTTTATATCTATTATACGGCATCGGAGTATGCCGATGCCTCGGAGCTGGTAAAGGCCTATGGGGCAGCCCTCGTTCTTTTGCTGATCTGTGCGGGGCTCTTTGGCCTGGCCCATCTGGCAAGGGTGTGGGTGGCTCACCGGGCAAGGGTAAGGACATGAGCAAAATGAAAGATAAAGTTAAAGTCAAGGTCAGGCAGGTGGCGTTTCATTATGGTGGGCATCAGGTGCTCAAGGGAGTGAATACAGATATCTTTGCCCATTGCATTACCTCAATTTCAGGGCCTTCGGGCCAGGGCAAGTCATCGTTTTTGACGGTGCTGAACCGGCTCTGGGAAAGTATGGACGGGGCCCGGGCCTCTGGCCAGGTCACCATTGACTTTGGCCAAGGGTTTGAAGATATCTATGACAGAAAAATGTCTTTGCCCTGGCTGCGGCAGCAGGTGGGCACCGTGTTCCAGGTCCCCAATCCCCTGCCCATGGGCATATTTAAAAATATTTGCTTTCCTTTGAAGCTGGCCGGGGAAAAAAATAAAGATCATATGCGCTGCCAGGTGGAACAGGCCCTCAAGGATGCCTTTTTATGGGACGAGGTAAAGGATCGCCTGCAGAAGGATGCCAGGTTGTTGTCCGGGGGGCAGCAGCAGCGGCTGTGTATTGCCCGGGCCCTGGTTCTGAACCCCCAGATTCTGCTTTTGGATGAACCCACCTCCTCTCTGGATGAGACCTCAGTGGCCGTGATTGAAGATTTGCTTTTGTCGTTGAAGCGGCAATGCACCATCATCATGGTGACCCACTATGCCGACCAGGTCCGCCGCATTGCTGACCACCGTTTTGTTCTGTCAAAAATGCAGCTCAAACAGGTCGGGGATGAGTGACAGCCCCGCTGATTCTATGGCTGCTCGGATTTTTTGAATCCTTTGGCTGGTTTTTTTCAGCGGTTTCAGGTGGTCAAGGCCTTGATCAGGCTGCGGGTCCATGGGCCTGGGGTGCCGTCTCCAATGACATTGTCGTCAATCTGAACCACCGGGACAACGCCCTTGTTGGTGCCGGTGATAAAGACTTCTTCTGCAGCATAAAGGGTGTTCAGGGGCAGGGGGCGTTCTGCTACGGGCATCATGGTCCGGGCCAGGCCGAGCACGGCCTTTCGGGTGATGCCTTTGAGCACCCCTTGATCCGGGGTTACCAGGGTGTCTTTGATGACGGCAAAGAGATTGGAGGTGGTGGCCTCCAGGGCAAGATGGTCGGCGCTGATGTAAATGGCCTCTACAGCATTGACAGCCTTGGCCTTTTTCATGGCCCGTGCGGCCGGGGTGTAATCCGTGACTTTGGCCTCGGGGTTGGACCGCTCTTCGTAGTGGGTGATGGTTTTGATGCCCTTTGAATACCACCAGTCGGGCAGGGCCGGCACCTGGGTTACCAGAACAATAAGCCGGGGCGTGCCCGACGGGGTGAAAAAATCCAGGCTCGAGCCACCGGTGACAAGGATTCTGATGTTGACATCACCCATGGCAGAATTTTTTTCAAGCACCTCGTGGACAATGGCTTTTATTTTTTCAGCCCCCCAGGGCATTGAGATGTTGATCTTTTCCGCGGAAAGGAACAAACGCTGGATGTGGTCGTCAAGGAAAACAGGCCTGCCGTCAAAGGTTCGCATTAAATCACAGACCGCATACCCTCTGAGCACAGCCAGGTCATCCACCGGAATCATTGCCTCTTCCCATGGAAGAAACGCCCCGTCTACATATACAATTGCCATGTTTTTAGCCTCAAGATTGAAAATTGCCGTTATTTATAGTAGAAAAACCTAATAACGATGCGGTTAAGTGCAATAGCGTTAAGGATAAAAATATGGGTCTTTTTGCCGGCATTCGATACAATTTAAAAGGGATGGCCCTGGGCCTGAAAACCCCTTCACTTCTTTTTTTGGGGCTGCTGCGTTTCGTCGTGGTCCTGGCCTTGACGCTGGTGCTGTCCGGCATGGTGCTGTACTGGCATGATGAGATCCTTGCGGCCATCTGGCAGATGCCGGAAAATTCCTGGCTGGTCTATCTGTGGCATCTGACCGCCTGGCTGCTCTCCCTGGTGCTGGCAGCCCTGGCCATGGTGGTGGCCTATCTTATCGCCCAGGTGCTTTTCTGCGCATTTATCATGGATTATATGTCACGGATCACCGAGCGCATGGTGACCGGAACCTGTGCCAGCCAAAGCCAGGGGTCGTGGATCTCGCTGCTGATTTATCTGATCCGTCAGGAAATCCCCAGGGCGGTGCTGCCCGTGATCATTTCCCTGGTGCTCATGGTGCTGGGGTTTTTCACTCCCCTGGGGCTGCTGGTCCTGGTCGCCTCTTCGGTGACAGCCGGGGTGTTTCTGGCCTGGGACAATACCGATCTTATGCCGGCCCGGCAGATGGTTCCTTTCCGGGAGCGTCTGGGGCTGCTCAGGGAAAATCTGCTCTTTCATGTGGGATTCGGGCTGCTGTTTCTTATTCCATGGCTGAATATCCTCTTTCTCTCCTTTGCTCCGGTGGGGGCGACCCTGTACTATATTGACACCTATGGGAAACGATAGGGCGTGATCATGGCGGTCATCTGTAAAACAGCAGACCCTGAAGTCCTTTCTGATCCAGCCACCCTGGAAAAGGATGATCCCATGATCCTGTGCAGATCCTGCAGTCATGGGATTACCCATCAGGCGTTCAAAATTCTCAAAGAAAACCACTTTGTTCATACCTTTGCCAACCCCTATGGCCATGTCTTTGAAATCGGTTGTTTTTCCAATGCCCCGGGCTGTGTCAAGGCCTCTTTCGAGTCTGAGGAATTTTCCTGGTTTAAGGGATATCTATGGGCAGTGGGAACCTGCGCCCAATGCCAGAATCAACTGGGGTGGATCTTTTCTTCGGGCCAAAAGACCTTTTACGGGTTGATTCTGGATCGACTGGTTTTTCCCTGATACGATTTGACAAATTAAATATCTGTTATATAATCAATGTATTGCACGTTGGTACTTGTGATGTTTTCGCTGTGCGGCACCCTGTTATTAAAAAAATTAACCATTTTTATGTCACCAAGGAGTATGACCAATGAAAGAGAACATTCAATCCCCCCATACTTCACCCCCCCCCCAGCCCCAAAGCAGCTATATCAAACGGTCCCCCATGGATCGCAGGTCCCCGGTGGATCGCAGAATTCTGGATATGGGGCCGGGATATCCCGGTACAGAACGCCGCCTTCATCTCAAAGACAGGCGCCGGGGATGGGAAGACCGTTACGGCTGGGAGCGCATTGCAAAGTGGAGCAGTTCTCCGATTTATTCCGACCTTCCCTGAGTGTTGCCACCGTCCCTAAGTTGTTCCTCCAGCCCCTGTAAAACATGTGATTTACTCGTTAGGATGCAATCGCCGCATTCAATATCTGGTGTTTGACTGCGGTTCATGATAGAACCCTGTGCAATAAACTTTAATTGTACGCGTAAGGATTTTATCATGAAGGTTTTGATCACAGGGGCTGCCGGGTTTATCGGATCGACGCTGGGACTGCGGCTTTTGCAGGAAGGCCATGAGGTACACGGGCTGGACAATCTCAACGATTATTATGATGTCAATCTGAAAAAGGCCCGCCTGGCACGGCTTGAAACATTTAGCACCTTTCGCTTTCATCTTCTGGATTTGGCGGACCGGGACGGGGTGGCTGCCTTGTTCCAGGCCCAGGGGTTTGATACCGTGGTCAACCTGGCAGCCCAGGCCGGTGTCAGATACAGCATTGAAAATCCAGCCGCCTATGTGGACTCGAACATGGTGGGGTTCGGCAATATCCTGGAAGGGTGCCGGCATACAAAGGTGGGGCATCTGGTCTATGCCTCCTCTTCTTCGGTTTACGGGCTGAATACCCAGATGCCTTTTTCCGTCCGGCATAATGTGGATCATCCCATCAGCCTTTACGCCGCGTCTAAAAAGGCCAATGAACTCATGGCCCATACCTACAGCTACCTGTACAATCTGCCCGCCACAGGGCTGCGGTTTTTTACGGTATACGGCCCCTGGGGACGGCCGGACATGGCCCTGTTCCTCTTTACCAAAGCCATTCTGGCAGGGGAACCCATCAAAGTGTTTAACAACGGGCAGATGCAGCGGGACTTTACCTATATCGACGATATCGTGGAAGGGGTGATCCGGGTGATGAAGACCATACCTGAGGCCGATCCCCTTTGGGATCCTGCAGCGCCAACCCCCTCATCCTCCTGCGTGCCTTACCGGCTGTACAACATCGGCAACAACCAGCCGGTCCCTCTCATGGATTTTGTCCATGCCATTGAAGAGGCATTAGGATCAAAGGCCTTCATTGACTACCTGCCCCTGCAGGCAGGGGATGTCCCGGCCACCTACGCCGATGTGAACGATCTGATCGCAGATACAGGATTCAAACCGTCCACACCGGTGTCTGAAGGGGTTCAACACTTTGTGGACTGGTACCGGGGGTATTACGTCTAGGCCTGTTCCAGGGCCCTGGAAACGATTTCGTATAGGTTTTGGCTCAGATCTTTTGTGGCTGCGATGGTCTCCAGGCAGGCTTTCATCTGTGCCTGCCGCTTTTCATCGTACCGCCTCCACAGGTTAAAGCATCCGGCCAGCCGGGCAGCCACCTGGTGGTTGATCCGGTCAAGCGCAAGGATGACAGTGGTGATAAATTCGTATGCTTTGCCGTCCTCGCGGTGAAAGCCTGTGGGGTTCTGCAGGGCAAAGGCGTAGACCAGAGCCCTGACCTTGTTGGGGTTTTTAATGCTGAAGTCCTTATGGGTCATCAAGGTCTGTACCCGGTCCAGGGTATGGGAAAGAGGAGAGACAGCCTGGACGGCAAACCACTTGTCCATGACAAGGGTCTTGTGCTGCCATTTATCGTAAAAGGCTGCACAGGCCTTGTCCTGATCCACGGCTGACAGGCGGTTTAAGATTCTCAGGGCGGCAAATTCGTCAGTCATGCTGGCCGCCGTATCAAACTGTTCCCAGACCAGGGCGGTGGCCTCTGGGGTGCCCAGAGCCCCGATGTATGACAGGCACAGGTTTTTCAGGGCCCGGTTTGCCATGGCCTGGTGGGACAGGTCCCGGAAATCGGCATTTCGGCACCTGTCATACATCTGGTACAGTTCAGGTTCCAGCTGCCGGGCCAGCGTTTTTTTGAGAAAACCTCTGGCCTGGTGGATGGCGGAAACATCAATGGTGTCGTAGTGATCCTTGATTTCGGTTTCCTGGGGCAGGGCCAGGAGTTTGGCCAGAAACGCCATGTCTTTGGCCGGATCGGCCAGGGCGGTGGCACATGCCCTGGCAAGGCCGGGGGTCACAGCCAGGGGGGCCTGGGTCTGGATGGCCGTCACCAGGGTCTGGATTTCCTGGATATAAAGGGTCTGGGCCGCATCCCATTGGTTGAACTCATCATCGTCATGGGCCATGAGGGTATACAATTGCCTGTCCGTGAAATCCGTTTTCAGGCGGATGGGAGCGGAAAATTCCCGGAATACCGAGGGCAGGGTATCCTCTGGCAGGTTTTCAAATGTGAAGGATTCTTTTTCTTTAGTCAGTTCAAGCACCTGTTCCCCGGGAAGTGTCTGAGCCTTGGCGCTGATAAAGCCCAGTTTGACGGGCATGGGCAACGGGCGTTTTTGCGACTGGTTCCGGTCCGGCCGGGTGATCTGGGAAAATGTCAGGGTCAGGGTGTTGTCTTTCCACGTTCTTTGCATTGTGACCTGAGGGGTCCCGGACTGGGTATACCAGGCAAGAAAGCCTTTCAGGTTTTTTCCCGAGGCCTTGGACATGACATCCAGAAAATCTTCAATGGTCACGGCCATGCCGTCGTAGGACTCAAAGTAAAGATCCATGCCTTTGCGAAATCTTTTTTTTCCCAGGAGTTGAAAGACCATTCTGATCAGTTCCGCTCCTTTTTCATACACGGTCATGGTGTAGAAGTTGTCCATTTTAATATAGGCATCAGGACGGACCGGGTGGGTCATGGGCCCTGCATCTTCGGGAAACTGAGCGGCCCGCAGGTTCCTGACGTCGCCAATTCGCTTCACTGCCCGGGAGTTCATGTCCGATGAAAATTCCTGGTCGCGAAATACGGTCAGCCCCTCTTTGAGGCTGAGCTGGAACCAGTTTTTCAGGGTGATGCGGTTGCCGGTCCAATTGTGGAAATACTCGTGGGCAATGACCCCCTGGATGCCCATATAATCCTCATCCGTGGCCGTGCTGGGATCGGCCAGTACATATTTGGCGTTAAAGATGTTCAGGCCCTTGTTTTCCATGGCCCCGGCATTGAAATCATTAATGGCCACGATCTGGTACAGGTCCAAATCGTACTCCCGGCCGAACCGTTCTTCATCCCAGGCCATGGACTGTTTCAGAGAGGTCATGGCATGGCCGCATTGATCAATATTGTCCTGTTCAGAGTAGATGCGCAGG
>Ga0102943_1000269_pt1 | contig 36349 bp, 33 predicted proteins | sample SalPonC_black_MG_FD_78174 | JGI IMG/M metagenome (GOLD analysis project Ga0102943, IMG submission 78174) | Salt pond soil microbial communities from South San Francisco under conditions of wetland restoration - Salt Pond MetaG... | ecosystem: Environmental > Aquatic > Marine > Intertidal zone >...
CCCTCGGTCGAGCCGGGGGTGCGCGAGCGGCTGTGGCGCGCCTCGGAGGCGATGGCGGCGGCGGCGGGGTATCGCGGCGTCGGTACCTTCGAGTTCCTGTTGGACCGGGACACGGGCGAGGCGTTCTTCATAGAGGCCAACGCGCGGCTGCAGGTGGAGCATACGGTGACGGAGGCGGTCACGGGGCTGGACCTCGTGGCGGTGCAGTTGCGGCTGGCCGGCGGGGCGTCGCTGGGGGGGCTGGGGCTGGCGCGCGCGCCGGAGACGCGGGGCGCGGCGGTGCAGGCGCGGGTCTGCGCGGAGATCCTGGGGCCCGACGGATCTGTGCGGCCGGCGGCGGGCGTGATCGCGGCCTTCGAGGCGCCGACGGGGCCGGGGGTGCGGACCGACGCGGCGGGCTTCGTCGGGATGGCGGCCAATCCGCGCTTCGATTCGCTGCTGGCGAAGGTGGTGTGCCATGCGCCGACGCACGAGGCGGCGGTGGCGAAGTGCCTGCGCGCCTTGGACGAGATGCGGGTGGAGGGGGTGGAGACGAACCTTCCGCTTCTGCGCGGCCTGATGGCTTCGGCCGAGGTGGCGGCGAACGACGTGGATACGGGTTTCCTCGAGGCGAACCTCGCGGCGCTGATCGCCGCGGGCGCGGCGCGGCGGCGGCGGCATGCGGCCGGGAGCGCGGCCGCAGAGGGGCCGCGGGCGGCGGCGGCCGTGCCGGAGGGCTTCGTCGCGGTGCGCGCGCCGCTGACGGGGACGGTGGCGTCGGTCGCCCTCGCGCCCGGGAGCGCGGTGGCGGCGGGGGCGGCGGTGCTCTCGCTCGAGGCGATGAAGATGGAGCATCTGGCGCTGGCGCCGGAGGCGGGGCGGATCGAGCGGGTGCTGGTCGGCCCCGGCGAGACGGTGGCCGAGGGCGCGGTGCTGGCGCTGATCGCGCCGGGCGAGGCCGCGGGCGACGCGGCGGGGGCCGAGGCGGAGCCGGACCCGGAGCATGTGCGCCCGGATCTGGCGGAGGCGCTGGCGCGGCGGGCGGCGACGCTGGACGCGGCGCGGCCGGAGGCGGTGGAGAAGCGGCGGGCGAAGGGGCGCTGGACGGCGCGCGAGAGCCTCGACGCGCTGCTCGATCCGGGGAGCTTCACGGAATACGGCGGGCTGACGCTGGCGGGGCGACGCTCCCGCATGAGCATGGACGACCTGATCGCGCGGACGCCGGCGGACGGGGTGATCCTCGGCTTCGGGACGGCGAACCGGGAGGACGTCGGGGAGGATCGTGCGGGCTGCGCGGTGCTGGCCTACGACTATACCGTGCTCGCCGGCACGCAGGGGATGCGGGGGCACGAGAAGACCGACCGTTTCCTCGACGCCGCGCATTGGCGCGGGCTGCCGATGGTGTGCTTCACCGAAGGGGGCGGCGGGCGGCCGGGCGACACCGACATGGTGCAGGCGGCGGGGCTGAACGTGCCGACCTTCCACCGCTTCGCGGAGCTTTCGGACGCGGTGCAGTTGGTGGGGGTGAATTCGGGGTTCTGCTTCGCGGGGAACGCGGTGCTGCTGGGCGCCTGCGACGTGGTGATCGCGACGCGGGCGAGCAGCCTCGGCATGGGCGGGCCGGCGATGATCGAGGGCGGGGGGCTCGGCGTGTTTCGCCCCGAGGAGGTCGGGCCGGCGCCGGTGCAGGCCGAGGCCGGGGTGGTCGACCTGCTGGTGGAGGACGACGCCGAGGCGGTGGCGGCGGCGCGAAAGTATCTCGGGTATTTCCAGGGGCCGGTGCGGGACTGGTCGGCGGCGGACCAGCGGCGGCTGCGGCACGTCGTGCCGGAGAACCGCCGGCGGGTCTACGAGATGCGCCGGGTGCTGGAGCTTCTGGCCGACGAGGGCTCGGTCATGGAGCTGCGGCGGGAGTTCGGGACCGCGATGATCACGGCGCTGGCGCGGATCGAGGGGCGGGCGGTGGGCGTCGTCGCCAACGATCCGAAGGTGCTGGGGGGCGCCATCGACGGGCCGGCGGCGGACAAGGCGGCGCGGTTCCTGCAGCTCTGCGAGGCGCACGGGCTGCCGGTGCTGTTCCTCTGCGACACGCCGGGGAACATGGTCGGGCCGGAGGCGGAGCGCACCGGGCTGATCCGGCACTGCGCGCGGCTGTTCCTGATCGGGGCGAACCTGACGGTGCCCTACATGACGGTGGTGACGCGGAAGGGCTACGGCCTCGGCGCGCAGGCGATGGCGGGGGGCGGTTTCGCGAACCCGCTGTTCACGGTGGCCTGGCCGACGGGCGAGTTCGGGGCGATGGGGCTCGAGGGGGCGGTGCGCCTCGGCTTCCGCGACGAGTTCGCGGCGATCGAGGATCCTTCGATGCGCGCCGAGGCGTTCGAGGCGCGGGTGGCGGAGGCGTATGCGACGGGGCGGGGGCTGAACGCCGCCTCGCTGGGCGAGATCGACGACGTGATCGACCCGGCCGAGACCCGGCGCTGGGTGCGCCGGGCGATGGAGGCGCCGCGGCGGGAGCGGCGGGCCAAGGCGCTGCCCTGGATCGACGGCTGGTGAGGCGTGCGCGCCCCGCCTTGCGGCGGGCGCGCGCCTCCGGTTTCATGCGCCGCGAAGGACGCCCGGCGCGACGCGCGACCGGGCCGGATACGGGGAGGGACGACGATGAGCGAGGCCGGCGAGGCCGGGCCCGAGGCGCGCTGGCGCGCGCATCTGGCCGAGGGCCGCTTCATGATCCAGCGCGATCCGGCGACGGGCGAGGCGGTGTTCCCGCCGCGCGCCGTCGCGCCCGGCACGGGCGGCGCGCTGGACTGGGTCGAGGCGAGCGGGCGCGGCGAGGTCCATGCGGCGACGGTGATGCGCCGGCGCCCGGAGCAGGGGGGCGACGTCGGCCTCTGCCTCGTCGAGCTGGCCGAGGGGCCGAAGATGATGACGCGGGTGGTCGGCACGCCGCCCGAGGCGGTGCGGATCGGGATGCCGGTGCGCGCGAAGATCGAGGAGGTCGAGGGCGAGCTCGCGGTGACCTTCGAGGCCGAAGGGGACGGGGCATGAGCCTGAAGGGGAAGGCCGCCGTCGTCGGCGTCGGCGAGTGGGGCTGCGGCGAGGCGCCGGGCTGGTCGCCGCTGGAGATCCTCGCGAAATCGGCCGAGGCGGCGCTGGACGACGCCGGGCTGACGCTGGCGGACGTGGACGGGCTGTTCACCGCGTCGAGCTATCACTTCATGCCGAGTTCCAGCGTGGCGGAGCATCTCGGCATCCATCCGCGCTATTCGGACGGGTCGAACATCGGCGGGTCGAGCTTCGTCGCGCATGTCGTCAACGCGGCGATGGCGCTGGAGGCGGGGCTCTGCGACGTCGCGCTGATCTGCTACGGCTCGAACCAGCGGACGGCGGGGGGGCGGCTGGTCTCGATGTCCGAGGCGCAGCCCTTCGAGCGTCCCTTCAGGCCGCGCCATCCGATCGCGGCCTACGCGCTGGCGGCCTCGCGGCACATGCACGAATACGGCACGACGAAGGAGCAGCTCGCCGAGGTCGCGGTCGCGGCGCGGGGCTGGGCGAACCTGAACCCGGCGGCCTTCGCGCGGGGGCCGCTGAGCGTCGAGGACGTGACCGGCGCGCGGCCGATCTGCGATCCCCTGGGCAAGCTCGACTGCTGCCTGGTGACGGACGGCGGCGCGGCGGTGGTGATGACGCGGGCCGACCGGGCGAAGGACCTGGCCAAGACGCCGGCCTATCTGCTCGGCGGGGGGATCGAGCTTTCGCACCGCTCCATCGCGCAGATGGAGGATCTGACCGTCTCGGGCGCGAAGGCGTCGGGCGAGCGGGCCTATGCGATGGCGGGGATGGGGCCGAAGGACATGGACGTCCTCGCGCTTTATGACGCGTTCACGATCAACACGATCCTGTTCCTCGAGGATCTCGGCTTCTGTCCGAAGGGCGAGGGCGGGCGCTTCGTCGAAGGGGGGCGGATCGCGCCGGGGGGCGAGCTCGCGGTCAACACCAACGGGGGCGGCCTCTCCTGCGTGCATCCGGGGATGTACGGGCTCTATCTGGTGGTCGAGGCGGTGCGCCAGCTTCGCGGCGAGCGGGGCGAGGGGCAGGTCGCGGGCGCCGAGACGGCGCTGGTGCACGGCAACGGGGGCACGCTCTCGAGCCAGGTGACGGTGGTTCTGGGTGCGGAGGGCACGCTGTGACGGGGATGCTGGACGGGAAGGTCGTCGCGGTCACGGGCGCGGGGCGCGGCATCGGGCGCGCGATCGCGATGGCGGCGGCGGAGGCCGGGGCGGCGGTGATCGTCAACGACCTCGGCGCGGATCTGGGCGGGGAGGGGGGCGATCCCTCGCACGCGCAAGCGACGGTGGCGGACATCGAGGCGGCGGGGGGCCGGGCGGCGGTCAACGGCGCCTCGGTCGCCGAGCCGGAGGGCGCGGCGAGCATCGTGCGCGACGCGCTGGACCGCTTCGGGCGCATCGACGGGGTGGTCAACAACGCCGGCATCCTGCGCGACGCGATCTTCCACAAGATGTCGACCGCCGATTTCGAGGCGGTGATCAAGGTGCATCTGATGGGCGCCTGGCACGTCTCGAAGGCGGCGGCGCCGCATTTCCGCGAGCAGGGGGGCGGGGCGTTCGTGTTCCTGACCTCGACCTCGGGACTGATCGGCAATGTCGGGCAGGCCAACTACGCGGCGGCGAAGCTGGGGGTGGCGGGGCTCAGCCGGGGCATCGCGCTCGACATGAACCGCTTCGGAGTCACGTCGAACGCGGTCGCGCCCTTCGCCTGGTCGCGGATGATCGGCTCGATCCCCGCCGAGACGCCCGCCCAGCAGGAGCGGGTGCGGCGGCTCCAGGCGATGACGCCCGAGAAGATCGCGCCGCTGGCGGTCTATCTGCTGGGCGGGGAGGAGCGGCCGACGGGGCAGATCTTCGGCGCGCGCAACAACGAGCTGTTCGTGTTCAGCCAGCCCCGGCCCGTGCGCTCGGTGCATCGCGACGGCGGCTGGTCGCCGGAGGCGATCGCCGGGCACGCGATGCCGGCGCTGAAGGCGGGGATGACGCCGCTCGAGGTCTCGGGCGACGTGTTCAGCTGGGATCCGGTCTGAGGCCACGGGCGCTCTTGACGGGGCGCGGCCGGGGGGCGGACGGTGGCGCGGCCCGAAGCGCCGCGCCCCCCGCGGCGCCGCCCGCCGAGGAGCCGCATCATGGATCTCGTCCGACTGCTGGAGCGCGCCGCGCCGTTCTTCCTGAGCGTCCTGCGCGCCGTCGCGGGGCTGATCTTTCTGGCGCACGGGACGCAGAAGATTCTGGGCTTTCCGGCGACCGAGCGGGTGACGGAGGCGTTCTCCCTCTCCTGGTGGGCGGGGACGATCGAGCTGGTGACGGGTGCGCTGCTGACGGTGGGGCTGTTCACGCGGCCGGCGGCGTTCCTCGCCTCGGGGACGATGGCGGTGGCCTATTGGACGGTGCACGCCCCGCGCGACGTCCATCCGGTCAACAACGCGGGCGACGCGGCGATCCTCTATTGCTTCGTGTTCCTCCATATCGTCTTCGCGGGGGCCGGACCCGTCTCGATCGATCGTCTGCGCGGGGCCGGCCGGCGCACGAGGTCCGAGGCCTGACGCCGTTCGGAGGGAAGCGGGCGCATGGATTTCATCCGCGAACGCGCGGCGCCGCCGCGCAGCGAGACCGAGGACGGGCGCGAGCGGCGGCTCGGCGTCGAGATCGAGTTCGCGGCGGTCTCCGCCAAACGGGCGGCGGAGATCGTGCAGGAGATGTTCGGCGGCGAGGTGCGGGAGGAGGATCCTCACCGCTTCCATGTCGAGGACGCCGAGTTCGGCGGCTTCACGGTGGAGATCGACACGCAGTACGCCCACCGCCCCAAGGACGGGCGCGAGGCCGAGGGGGGGGAGCTGCTCGAGGACTTCCGCGGCGAGATGCGCCGGCTCTTCGGCGACATCGGTTCGGTCGTGGTGCCCTGCGAGGTGGTCTGCCCGCCGATGCCGTGGAGCGAGCTCGGCCGGCTCGACGCGCTGGTGGAGACGCTGCGCGAGGCGGGGGCGGAGGGCACGCGCTCCTCGCCGTTCTACGCGTTCGGCGCGCAGCTCAACCCCGAGATCGCGAGCGAGGATCCGGCCCATCTGACCGCGATGCTGAAGGCGTATCTGCTGCTTTCGCCGTGGCTGCGGGCGGTGATGAGCCTCGACATGACGCGGCGGCTGGCCGCCTTCGCCGACCCGTTCCCCGAGCGCTACGTGACCAAGGTGACGTCGCCGGACTACGCGCCGGATCGAAGCGCGCTGATCGAGGACTATCTGACCGACAATCCGACGCGCAACCGGGAGCTGGACCTGCTGCCGCTGTTCGCCTGGATGGAGCCGGAGCTGGTCAAGCGCCGGGTGGACGACCCGCGCGTGAAGCCGCGGCCGACCTTCCACTACCGGCTGCCCGACGCGGATCTGGGCGAGCGGGACTGGAGCCTCTCGCTCGAATGGAATCGCTGGCTGACGGTCGAGCGGCTGGCCGAGGACGCCGACCTGCTCGCGCGCATGGGCGAGGCCTGGGCGCGGCGCCGGCAGGGCTGGTTCTCGGACCGTTGGCCCATGGAGTGCACGCAATGGCTTCTGCTGTCGCGACCCGACGGCCCCTGATCGCGGTCACCACGTCCCGCCGCTCGGGCTGGCGCATCTTTCCGATGTTCTGGCTCGCGATCCATCTCGGCGGCGGCAAGGCGGTGCGTTGGCGCGCCGGCAAGCCCGCCGATCTCGACGAGGTCGACGGGCTGGTGATCGGCGGCGGTGACGACATCTCGCCCGACATCTACGGGGGGGAGATCGTCGCCTCGGCCAGACTCGACCCGGCGCGCGACCGGATGGAACGCGAACTGGTGGCGGGCGCGCTCGAGCGCGGGCTGCCGGTGCTGGGCGTCTGCCGTGGGGCGCAGATGATGAACGTCGCCCTCGGCGGCTCGCTGCATCAGGACGCCTACGGGGTCTACGAGGCCTCCGACCGGCGCTGGACGGTGCTGCCGAGGAAGCGCGTGACCATCGAGAAGGGCACGCGGCTCTGCGACATCTCGGGCTGCGAGCCGATGGGGGTGAACGCGCTGCACAGCCAGTCGGTGCATTTCCTCGGCGACCGGTTGCGCGTGGCGGCGCGCGATCAGGGGAGCATGGTGCAGGCGATCGAGCGCGAGGGCGAGCTGTTCGCGCTGGGCGTGCAGTGGCATCCCGAGCACCTGTTCTACGCGCGCCGGCAGCGGGCGCTGTTCTCGGCGCTGGTGCGCGCGGCCGCGGAGGGCATCGCGCGTCGCGCGCGCGGCGCCGAGCCCGCGGCCTGAACGGCGGCGCCGGGCCGGAGGCCGCCGCGGCGTGACGCGACGTGAGGCGGGGCGATCCGGACTGGACTGAGCGTCGGGACGCGATAACGTGTCGAAGCGCAACCGTCGGACGACAGAATTCCGATGGAGCGGACAGGAGGCGGGGCCGCCCGCGTCCCGGGGAGGTGCAATGGATTTCGCCCAGCTGCTGGTCGGAGGCGTGGCGAACGGCTGCGTCTACGGCCTCGTCGCCCTCGGCTTCGTGCTGATCTACAAGGCGACCGAAGCGGTGAACTTCGCCCAAGGCGACATGATGATGCTGGGCGCCTTCGTGGCGCTGCAGTTCGTCAACGGCGACCGCTGGGGCATGAACTTCGTGCTGGGCGTGACGCTCGCCGTGGTGGTGATGGGGGTCGTGGGCTACCTGCTCGAGGTTCTGGTGCTGCGGCGCATCTTCGGGCAGCCGCAGTTCGCGGTGGTCATCCTGACCATCGCCCTCGGCTTCGTGATCCGCTTCTTCGCGGGGCTGATCTGGGGCTACAATCCGCTGAACCTGGAGACGCCCTGGGCGGGCGAGATGGTCGACATCGGCATCGCCGTGGTGGGCTACGACGATCTGGTGGTGATCCTCGGGACGGCGGGGCTGACGCTGGCGCTCTGGGCCTTCTTCGCGCGCACCCGGATGGGCGTCGCGATGCAGGCGGCCAGCCAGAACCAGCTCGCGGCCTATTACATGGGCGTGCCGGTGAAGCGGGTGGCGGCGCTGACCTGGGCGATCTCGGGCATGCTGGCGACGGTGGCGGGGGTGCTCTTCGCCTCCAAGGGCGCGATCGACCCGAACACCGGGCTTCTCGGGATCAAGGCCTTCGCGGCGGCGGTGATCGGGGGCTTCGGCTCGCTTCCCGGGGCGCTGGCCGGGGGGCTGCTGATCGGGGTCGTGGAGACCTTCGCCTCGCGCTACGGGCCGGCGCACTGGAGCCAGATGGCCCCTTACGTCCTGATGCTGGCGGTGCTGGTGCTGCGGCCGAACGGGCTGTTCGCGCAGGTCATGCAGAAGAAGGTCTGAGCGCGTGAAGACGATCTTCAAGACCGACTACGCGCAGGACGTGCGGCTGTTCGAGGACCGGACGGACGCGCTGCGGTATCTGGCGCTGATCGCGGCGGCGGCGGCGGCGCCGTTCCTGCTGTCGGAATACATCCTCGGAGAGCTGACCTACGTGCTGATCTGGTCGCTGGCGGGTCTGGGGCTGATGATCCTGGCCGGGCATGCCGGGCAGCCGAGCCTCGGGCACGGGGCGTTCCTGGCGGCGGGCGCCTACATGGAGGTGTGGCTGGCGCAGCAGGGGCTGCCGTTCCTGCTGAGCTTTCCGCTCGCGGGGCTGTTCGCGGGCGTGGTCGGGGCGCTTCTGGCGCTGCCGGCGCTCAGGATCTCGGGCATCTATCTCGCCATCGCGACGCTCGCGTTCGGCGTGCTGACCGAGGACGTGATCATTCTGCTGACGCCGTGGACGGGGGGCATCGAGGGGGTGTTCGCGGAGTCGATCACCATCCTCGGGGTCGACTTCGACCGCTACGCGAGCGGCGGGCGGCCGTTCTACTGGCTCTGCCTCGCCTCGGTGGTGGTGATAACCTTCCTTTACGCGAACCTGCTGCGCTCGCCCACCGGGCGGGCCTTCACGGCGATCCGCGATTCCGAGGTCAGCGCGCGGGCGATGGGGGTGAACGTCGCGGCCTACAAGACGCTGGCCTTCGGGCTCTCCTGCTTCGTCACCGGCCTCGCGGGGGCGTTGCTGGCGCATTTCATGACCTTCTTCAACTACGAGGCGTTCCTCGTGATCATCTCCATCCAGCTTCTGCTGATGGTGACGGTCGGCGGGCTCGGCTCGATCCACGGCGCCTTCTTCGGGGCGGCGGTGATCGGGCTGCTGCCGGTGATCGTGGTGATCGCGCGGGAGGAGATCGGCGGGCTGTTCGGGGCCGGGAACGTCACGATCCCCGGCATGGACATCGCGATCTTCGCGGCGATCCTGATCGGGTTCATCATCCTCGAACCCGCCGGCCTCTATGGGCGCTGGGTGAAGATCCGGATCTGGTTCGAGCTGTTCCCGCTGGCCCGCAAGGACATGTTCCGGCGTCAGAAGAGCTACCTCAAGACGGAGCGGATGCGATGAGCCTGCTGGAGGTGCGCGACCTCGCGGTCCGGTTCGGCGGCGTGAAGGCGGTCGACGGCGTCGGCTTCGACGTCGAGGCGGGCGAGGTCTTCGCCATCATCGGGCCGAACGGGGCCGGCAAGAGCACGATCTTCAACCTGATCTCGCGCTTCTATCAGCCGAGCTCGGGCACGATCCGCTTCGACGGGAAGGACGTGACCGGGATGCGGCCCGACCAGATCGCGCCGCTCGGCATCGCTCGGACCTTCCAGAACATCGAGCTCTTCGAGCATTCGACGGTGCTGCACAACCTCCTGGTGGGGCGGCATTCGCGCCGGCGCACGACCTGGATCGAGGATCTGCTGCATGTCGGCCGGGCGCGCGACGAGGAGCTGCGCCACCGCGAGGCGGCCGAGAAGGCGATCGAGTTCCTCGACCTGCAACCCTACCGCGAGAAGATGATCGCGGGCCTGCCCTACGGGGTGCGGAAGGTGGTGGAGATCGCGCGCGCGCTGGCGAGCGGCCCGCGGCTTCTGCTGCTGGACGAGCCGGCCTCCGGCCTCTCGGTCGAGGAGACGCAGGAGGTCGCCTTCTGGATCGAGGACATGAAGCGCGAGATGGGACTGACCGTGCTGATGGTGGAGCACGACATGGGCCTCGTCTCGGCCGTCGCGGACCGGGTGCTGGCGCTGGCCGACGGGCGGATGCTGGCGATGGGGACCTCGGCCGAGGTGCAGAACGACCCGAAGGTGATCGAGGCCTATCTCGGCGTCGACGACGAGGAGGCGGCGGCGTGAACGTGGCGACGCGACACCGGGCGGCCGAGGTCGGGGAGACGGTCCTCGAGCTGCGCAACGTCGAGACCTTCTATGGGCCGATCCAGGCGCTTCGGGGCGTGAGCCTCGAGGTGCCGAAGGGGCGGATCGTGACGATCCTCGGCGCCAACGGGGCCGGCAAGACGACGCTGATGAAGACCGTCTCGGGCGTCATGGACCCCGAGAAGGGCGAGGTGCTGCTTGAGGGCGAGCGCATCTCCGGCATGGATCCGGACGCCGTCGTCAAGCGCGGCGTCGCGCACGTGCCGGAGGGGCGCGAGGTGTTCCCGTTCCTGACGGTGGAGGAGAACCTTCGCATGGGGGCCTTCACCCGGTCGGACACGGCCGGGATCGCCGATGACCTCGCGCTGGTCTACGACTATTTCCCGATCCTCGCGGAGCGGAAGGGACAGCCGGCGGGCACCCTCTCCGGCGGGCAGCAGCAGATGCTGGCGATCGGGCGCGGGCTGATGACGCGGCCGAAGGTGATGCTGCTGGACGAGCCGTCGCTCGGGCTGTCGCCGATTCTCGTCAAGGAGATCTTCGCGATCATCCGCCGGCTCAACCGCGAGCAGGGCGTGACGATGATGCTGGTGGAGCAGAACGCCAACGTGGCGCTGCGGGTGGCGCACAAGGGCTACGTGCTGGAGCTGGGGCGGATCGTGATGGCCGGGGACGCGGAGAAGCTGCTCGCCTCGGCCGACATCCAGGAGTTCTATCTCGGCCATCAGGCCGGGGACCAGCAGCGCGGGCAGAAGCGCTGGAAGCGGCGCAAGACGTGGAGGTGACGCGGTGATGGACGGCGGAACCTGGGCCGCGGACCGGCCGATCCTGATCGAGGGCTGCGACACGATCCCGAAGCTTTTCGCGCATCGCTGCCGGCTGAAGGCGGATGCGGTGGCGCATCGGGAGAAGGACCTCGGCATCTGGCGGGCCTTCACCTGGTCCGACTACTACGACGCCGCGCGGGCGATCGGGCTGGGGCTGATCGAGCGCGGCCTCGGGCGCGGCGATCCGGTGGCGCTGCTGTCCGAGGACCGCAAGGAGTGGCTCTACGTCGACATGGGCGTGGTCTGCGCGGGCGGGATCACGAACGGCGTCTACACCACCGACAGCGCCGAGCAGCTCGCCTATCTGGTGAACGACAGCGGCGCGCGGTTCCTGTTCGTCGAGAACGACGAGCAGCTCGACAAGTGGCTCGAGGCGCGGGACCGGATGCCGGGGCTCGAGCTGGTGGTGGTGTTCGAGCGCGAGGGGCTGCACGACTTCGAAGACCCGCAGGTGATCTTCCTCGACGAGCTGATGGGCGCCGGGCGCGCCTTCGGCGAGGCGGAGCCGAGGCGCTTCGAGGAGGCGCTGGCGGCGGCGCGGCCGGAGGACACGGCCATGCTGATCTACACCTCCGGCACCACCGGCCCGCCGAAGGGCGCGATGATCACGCACCGCAACATCCTCTTTCAGCTCACCGCGGCGACGGAGGTGCTGAGCTTCGAGGAGACGGACGAGCTGCTCTGCTTCCTGCCGCTCTGCCACATCCTCGAACGGCTGGTCTCGGTCGAGTTTCCGCTGCTGGCGGGGTGTTCCGTGAATTTCGCGGAGAGCCCGGAGACGGTGTTCGACAATCTGCGCGAGGTCTCGCCGCATTCCTTCACCGCCGTTCCGCGGCTCTGGGAGAAGATCTATTCGCGGCTGATGATCCTGCGCAAGGAGGCCACCGGCTTCGGGCGCTGGTGCTTCGACCGGGCGGTCGCGGCGGGCATGGCGGCCGAGGCGCGGCGCGAGAAGGGCGAGGCGCCGCCGGCGGCGCTGAAGCTGCGGCTCGCCGTCTGGGACCGGCTGGTGCTTCGCAACCTGCGCCGGATGATCGGGCTCGACCGGGCGCGGCGGGGGACCACGGGCGCGGCGCCGATCTCGCCCGAGCTGATCCGCTGGTTCGGCGCGATCGGGGTGCCGCTGGTCGAGGGCTACGGCATGACCGAGAGCGCGGGCGTCGCCACCGCCAACCGGGTGGAGGACAACCGCATCGGCACCGTCGGCCCCGCGATCCCGGGGGTCGAGCTGCGGATCGACCCGACCGGCGAGATCCTGCTGCGCGGCCCCTGCGTCTTCAAGGGCTACTGGAACAAGCCCGAAAAGACGGCGGAGACCGTCGACGCCGAGGGCTGGCTGCACACCGGCGACGTCGGGCGCGTCGGCAACGACGGGGCGCTGACGATCACCGGACGGCTGAAGGACGTGATCATCACCGCGGGCGGCAAGAACATCACGCCGGCCGAGATCGAGAGCCGGCTGAAGTTCTCGCCCTACGTCTCGGACGCGGTGATCATCGGCGACAAGCGCAGGTATCTGACCGCGCTGATCATGATCGATCAGGAGAACGTGGAGAAGTTCGCGCAGGACCGGCAGGTCCCCTTCTCCGACTTCGCCTCGCTCTGCGCGGCCGCGCCGGTGCAGGCGCTGATCGCCGAGGAGGTCGCCGAGGTCAACCGCGCCTTCGCGCGGGTGGAGGGGATCAAGGACTTCCGGCTCATCGACGTGCTCCTCACCGCCGAGGACGAGGAGCTGACCCCCACCATGAAGCTCAAGCGCGGCTTCGTGGAGACCAAGCACAAGGCGCTGATCGACGCGATGTACCAGGGCGCGTGAGGCGCGCCCGATCCCAGGGAGGACGGGAATGACCCGCAGACTGCTCGCCGCGGCCGCCGCCGCGACCCTCGCCGCCGGCGCAGCCGGCGCCCAGACCCAGGGCGTGACCGACGACGAGATCGTCGTCGGCGCCCATACCGACCTTTCGGGCATCTTCGCCGGCTTCGGCGCCCCCTCGGTGCGGGCCGCGCAGATCCATTTCGACGAGATCAACGAGGCCGGCGGCGTGCATGGCCGCAGGATCCGCTACGTGGTCGAGGACACCGGCTATCAGGTGCCGAAGGCGGTGCAGGCCACCAACAAGCTCGTCAACCGCGACGAGATCTTCGCGATGCTGCTGGCCCTCGGCACGCCGCACAACATCGCCTCCTTCAAGCTTCTCGACCGCAAGGGCATCCCGAACGTGATGCCGGTGACGGCGGCGCGGCAGATGCTGTCCGAGCCGATCGAGAACAAGTGGGCCGGCCTCGCCAGCTATTACGACGGCATGCGCGCGCTGACGCAGTACATGCACCAGACCGAGGGCTCCTCGAAGTTCTGCGCGATGTACCTGCCGACCGACTTCGGCCAGGAGGTGATCGAGGGCGTGAAGGCCGAGGCCGAGGCGCTGGGCGTCGAGTTCGTCGCCGAGACGACGCACAAGCCGGACGAGGTGGACTTCGTGGGCGCCCTCTCGCGCCTGCGCGAGGAGGGGTGCGACACGGTCGCGCTGGCGCTCGGGCTGCGCCAGATCATCGCGACGCTCGGCACCGCCAAGAAGCTCGGCTGGGAGGAGGGGGTGGACTTCATCGGCTCCTCCGCCGCCTTCCACACGGTGATCGCGAAGGTGCCGGGCGGAGTGACCGACGGCTTCGTGGTCTCCGCCGGCTGGCAGGACATCGAGGGGCGGCTGGACGAGCCGGCGGTCGCCGAATGGGTCGAGAGATACCGCGCGGCCACGGGCTCCGACGATCTGCCGGGCACGGGCGCGCTGCTGGGCCGCATGGGCGCGGAGACCTTCGTGCGGGCGCTCGAGGCGGCGGGACGCGACCTGACCCACGAGAGCTTCCGCGAGGCGATGTACACCCTCGACTACTACGACGAGATCGGCGGGCTGCAGGTCGACTACGGGCCGGACGATCATCAGGGCGGCGACACCATCTACGTCTCGAGGATCGTCGACGGGACCTGGGAGATGATCGGCGAGGTTCCGCCGGCGACGAACTGAGGGCGCGACGGGGCCTCGGGGGCCGCGCCGGGCAGGGCTCCGGCGCGGCCCCTTCGCGTTCGAGGGGCCGCGCGACGGCGCCCGGGAGGGAGCGTCCGAGGGAGGGTCGTGGCGGCGCCCTCGCAAGCCGGCGGCCGGGCCCGCTTCCGCCGGATGCAATGCCTTGGGGCGCCGGGCGTCGCGATTCGTCGACGTCCGGCGGGCGCGGGCTTGATCCTTCCACGCCGGCTCACGATCTCGACGGGCATGAAACGGATCCGAGACATGGCACGGAACGGACGCTTCACGGTCATGGCGCTCGCCGGCGCGTCGGGGCTGCTCGCCTCGGCGCTCGCGGCGCCGGCGACCGGCTCCGGTGCGCAGGACGTGACCGGCGTCTGGATGACGCAGAAGCGCACGGCGGCGGTGGAGCTCTCGAGCTGCGAGGGGACGCTCTGCGGGCGCATCGTCTGGCTCGCCGACCCGACCCGGCCGGACGGCGACGTCAAGCGCGACAGGGAGAACCCCGACCCCGCGCTGCGCGAGCGTCCCTGGTGCGGGACCGAGGTGATCACGGGCCTCGAGCCGACGGGTCCGGGCCGCTGGGACGGCGGGCGCTTCTACTATTTCAAGCACGGTCGCGACTACGATCTGGCGATGGAGCGCGAGGGCGAGACGTTGCGCCTGCGCGCCTATCTCGGGCTGAAGGCGCTCGGCCGGACGGAGATCTGGGAGCGTGCGGATCCCGGAATCGAGTTCTGTCCGCAGGCGGCCGACGCCTCCTGAGGGCGAAACCGGCTCGAGGCGCGACGGCCGCGGGCCGCCGCGATCAGGCGCCGCGCGCGCGCTCGGCCAGGCGACGCTCGACGAAGGCGAGATCGGCGGGCGCGTCCACGTCGTGCGGTGCGTCCGGGTGATCGACGAGGACCAGCGCCGCGCGGCAGCCGGCGCGTCGGCCCAGCGCCCGGGCGGCGCCGGCGCGGTCCAGCCGGCCGAGGAGATGGCGCAGCAGGAGCCCCGGGCCGATGCGCCGGGCCATGCGCCAGGGACGCTTGCGGTCGCTCTCCAGCGCCCGCCAGAGCGCCACCGCGCCGCGGGCCTCCGGGGCGGCGAGGGCGAAGAGGTTGCAGCCGCTCGCCTCGCCGTCGGCGAAGCGCAGCCAGGTGCGCCGGGCCGGGTTGCCCGCGCGCTCGGCGGTCGCGCGGGGGCAGAGGCCGGCGACGGCGTCGGCGCCCGATGCCTCGGCCGCGTCGAGGAAATCGCCGATCATCCCCGCGGTCAGCAGCGGATGGTCCGCCGTCGTCACCAGCAGCGGCGGGCCGAGCGCGTCGAACGCCGCGAGCGCGCTCGCGGCGGGCCCGCCGCCGGCCTCGAGCCGGGTCGAGCCCGGCGGCGGCGGCGGCGCCTCGGCCGGGAGGGAGACGGCGATCTCCCCGATCCGGGGGTCGCCGCGAAGCGCCTCGACGACATGCTCCAGCATCGGCCGGCCCGCGACCGGCGCGAAGGCCTTGAAGGCGACGCCGGCGGCTGCGGCCACCGGATCGCCGCCCTGCCGGGAGCCCGCCAGGATCAGGGCGCGCCAGGCGGTCAAAGGCGCTTCTCGTAGATGCGGTAGGTCTTGGCGAGGCGCGAGCCCAGCGCCTCCACCAGCCGGCGCACGCCCCGGTTCTCCTCCAGCAGCCAGCTCATCTCGATCTCCCGCACGCCGCGCTTCAGGGCGGGCCCGTGCAGCGCGTCGATCAGGCGGATCGGCAGCAGCTTGCCGGCGGGCGTTCCGGACACCTCGCGCCGCACGCCCATCAGCGGCACGCGGGCCGAACGCACGCCCGAGACCTTGAGCCGCCAGAGCAGCCTGGCCCATCCGAAGGGCAGCAGCCGTCCGCCGAGATCGGCCGCCGCCTCGTTCACGTTCGGCAGCATCACGATGAAGCCGACGGCGCGGCCGTCGCGCTCGGCGATCCGGACGAAGTCGGGCGGCAGGATCGGGCGCAGTTCCTTCGCCATGGCGGCGATCTCGGCCTCGGTCATCGGCACGAAGCCCCAGTTGTCGGACCAGGCGTCGTTGAACACCTCCGTCACCGCGTGGATCTCGGCCTCGAAGCGGCGCGGGTCCAGCGGTCGCACGGCGATGTCGTGGCCGGCGCGCTCCGCGGCGCGGCGCATGGCGGCGGGAAAGCGCCCGGCGGGATCGACCCGATAGGCCAGCAGGTCGCGCGCCTTGGCGTAGCCGCGCCGCTCCACCGCCGGACCGAGCCAGGGGGCGTGATGGTCCATCATCACCGAGGGCGGCTCCTCGAAGCCGTCGACCAGCAGGCCCGAGACCTGGTTGACCGAGAGGCCGAAGGGCCCGCGCGCGACCTCGGCCCCCTCGGCGCGCAGCCACGCCTCGGCGGTCTCGAAGAGCGCGGCGAGGGCGGCGTCGTCGCGCGCGTCGGGCATGCCGAAGAAGCCGACGCGGCGCCCCTCCGCGGGGGGCGCGAGCTCGTCGATCTGGGCGCTGAGCCGCCCGACCGCGCGTCCGCCGCGCCGAGCGAGCCAGAGGCGCACGCGCGAATGCTCGAACACCGGGTTGTGGCGGGGGTCGAGGAACTGTCGCCGCTCGAAATGCAGCGGCTCGACCCAGGCGGGATCGCCGGCCGCGAGCCGGCCGGGCAGGCGGATGAAGTCCTCCCGGTCGCGGCGCGAGCGCACCTCGACGATCTCGACCGGCCCCTCCGTCGTCATGTGCGCTCCTCCGCCAAGAGAAGCGCCCAGATCCCGCCGGCCGCCGCCGCCGCGGTCGGCGCCCAGGCCGCGAGGACCGGCGGCAGGGAGCCGATCCGCCCCAGGGAGGCCGCCATGCCGTCGAGCGCGAGGAACGCGAGACCGAGCGCCCCGCCGAGGCCGGCGAGGCGCAGCCCTTCGGTGCTGCGCGGCGCGCCGAAGCCGCCGAGGGCGGCGAAGGTCAGCATCACCGCCGGCGCCGCCGCGGCCGCGCCGACGCGCTGCACCTGCACCGCGAGGTAGTCGGCGCCGCGGGTGGCGGCGGCGCGCCCGCCGAGTGCGCGCAGCGCCTCGGCGGCGGTCACGGCCCGGGCGCCGGCGGCGAGGTCGGCCGCCGCGGCCGGCGTCAGGCTCGTCGTCCAGGGAACCGTGGTCTCGCGCGTCTCGGCGCCGCCGCGGCGCACGCCCTCGAGGCGCCAGCCCTCGCCGTCATGCATGGCGCGTTCGGCCTCGAGGCGTCCGGCGAGGCCCCCCTGCTCGTCGAGCGCGAAGATCGTGACGTCCCGCAGGGCGGTCCCGTCGGGACTGACCAGCCGCGCGACCGCGACCTCGCCAGGAAGCCGCACCGCGATGCGGTCGCCGGCCTCGGGCGCCGGCGCGTCCACCGCGGGGCCGAAGGCGGCGGCGAGGGCGCGCTCGCTCCAGGCGACGCCGCGGTCGGTCACGAGCGCGTGCAGCGCGCCGAGCGCCAGCGCCAGCGGGATCAGCCGGCGGAGCAGGCCGAAGGCCGAGACGCCGGCGCCGCGGATCACCGTCAGCTCGGTCCGGGCCGAGAGCGCGAGGAACCCGCTCGCCGCGCCGAAGAGAACCGCCAGCGGCAGCACCGACGGCGCCAGCGCCGGCAGGCGCAGGAGCGCGTAGCGCGCCATCGCCTCCTGACCGCCCAGCATCGCCAGCGCCCGCGATTCGCGCAGGAGGTCGAGCCCGAGCGCGAGCGCGAGCAGCCCGAGCGCGAAGGCGAGGATGCGCAGCCCGAGAACCCGCGTGAGGTAGAGCCCGAGCGTCATGCCGGCGGCCCCTCCGTCGCCGGCTGCCGCGTGCGGCCGAGGTCGAGCGCGCGCAGCAGCCGGCGCAGCGGCCCGTCGCTGCCCTGGCTCGGCGTCGCCAGATAGAGCCAGAGCGCCGCGCCGTTGAAGAGGAGCGCGAGGCCCCAGAGCCCCGCCGCCGGATCGATCCGGCCGAGATCGGCCATCGCCGAGACCGATTTCAGGAGGTTGTCGTAGACCGCGAGGATCGCCGCGGCGAGCGCGATGCGCGGCCAGGCGGGCGAGCGCTTGCGCGAGACGCCGAGCGGCGCCGCGAACAGCGCAACGCCGAGCATCGAGACCGCGCGCACCAGACGGTCGTGGAATTCGGTCGCGAAGCGCGGCTCGGCCGCGGGCGCGCCCATTTCGGACCAGAGTTCGGAGAAGGTGAGCTCCCGCTCGCTCTCGCCGCGCGAACGGAACGGACCGCCGGGCGGGCCGAGCTCGCGCCCGAGGACGAGGCGGTCGAAGGAGACCTCCGTGCCGCCGGGGGGCAGCACGCGCCCGTTCTCGAGCAGAAGGTGCAGCGTGCGCCGGTCGGGATCCGAGACCACGGCGCCGCGCTCGGCGCTGACGGCGGTCCAGCCGGCGCCCGACGCGCCCGTCGGCCCGTCCTCCTCCTCCTTGCGCAGGACCACGACGCGGCGGAGCGCACGTCCGCCCTCGACCGCGTCCGCGCTCAGCAGCAGGCCGTCGCCGGCCTCGATGAAGACGCCCCGCTCCACCCGGCCGTCCCAGACCGCGGTGAGCACCCGCTCGCGCATGACGTGATAGGCGTAGCGCCCGTAGGGCTGCGCCGCGCCGAACAGCAGCAGGCTCGCCACCGACATCGCCGCGGCGCAGGCGATCACCGGGAGCGCGATGCGGCGCAGCGACCAGCCCGCGCCCTCCAGCGCGTCGAGCTCGTTGCCCGAGGCCATGCGCGAGAGCGCCGCGATCACCGCGAAGCCGAAGGCGACCGGCAGCGCGAGTCCGAGGTAATGGGGAACGAGGTTCACCGCCATGGCGAGGATCGGCCCCATCGGCGAGCCGTGCGCCGCCGCGAAGTCCATCAGCCGCAGCAGCCGCTCCAGCAGCAGCGCCGCGAGCGCCACCGCGAGCGCCAGCGCCATCCGCGGCGCCATCAGACCCAGCAGCATCCGGTCGGCGATGCGCAGGCGCGGCATGCCGTCAGCCCGGCCAGTGCGCCGCGAGGTGGCGGGTCAGCGCGGCGGCCTCCTCCGCCTCCAGCGCCCGCCCGGCGTCGAGGCGCGGGGGGCCCGGCCAGCCCGCGTCGGGCAGGGCGACGCCCGCCGCCTCGCGCGTCTCCGGATAGCGGGGCAGCACGTGGAAGTGCAGGTCGGGATCGACCATCATCAGCGCCAGCCAGTTGAGCTTCTCGGGCCGGACCGTCGCGGCGAGCATCGCCTCCACCCCGGCCGCGGCGGCGGCGAGATCGGCCATCGCCTCCGGACCCGCGGCGCCGAGCGAGCGGGCCGGGACCTTGCAGGCCACCACCACCGCGCCGAGGACGGGCTGCGCGGGGCGCAGCATCACGGCCCAGTGCGCGGTCTCGGCGATGCGGGTGGCGGGCCAGCCGAAGGTCCGGAAGGTGTCGTTCATTCTCGCGCGATCTCCGCTCAGCCTCGGGGAGCGCGAGCCTAGACGATCCTCCGCCCGCGGCAACCGGCCGGACCGGGCAGCGCGAAGCGGAGCGGCGTCGCGGCGCGCACGTCTCCCGCGGACGTGATCGCGCGCTCGTGCAGCGTGACCCGCGCGCCGCCCGGCGCGGCCTCGATCTCGAGCAGGCGCCACGCGCCGGGCGGCTCGCCGAAGCCCGGCCGCGTCGCGAATCCCGACGCGCCGAGGACCGGGATCCGCCCCTCCGGCCCTTCGATCCACGAGAGCGAGGGCCGGTGCAGGTGCCCGTGCAGCACCAGCGCCGCGCCGGCGAGAGCGGCGCGCGTCCGGGACGCGTCGAGCAGTCCCTTGCGGCGCGAGGCGACCGCCGTCGGCGGATGGTGCATCAGCACCACCGGGAGCCGCCTCTCCGCCCGCGCCGCCGCGATCAGCGCCGCCGCCCGCGCCCGCCCCGCCGGCCCGACCCGGCCCGCCGCGAGGAAGGGCGGCGTCGCGACGGCGGTGGGCACGACGATCAGCGCCGCCGGGCCCGCGTCGAGGCGGAACGGCGGGGCCTCGCCGTCCGGGCCGCGCCCGTAGGGGCCCCAGGCCTCTGCCATTCGCGCGGACCAGCCCGGGCCGAGCGCCTCGTGGTTGCCGGCCGTGACGAGCACCCGCCCGGGCGGGCCGAGCCGCTCCAGCCAGCCGCGCGCCGCCGCGAACTCCCGCGCGAGAGAGAAGGTCACGAGGTCGCCCGTCATGGCGATCCGGTCCGGCGCCGCGGCGAGAAGATCCGCCAGCAGCGCCTCCGCCACCTCCGGGCCCTGCCGCCGCCGGCGCTTCGTCCGCCAATTCAGCAGGGAGAGGCCGCGCTTGCCGAGCAGCTCCGCGCCGCGCGGCTCCGCGAAGGGCAGATGCGGATCGGTCAGATGCGCGAGGCGCAGGCGGTCGGGGTCTGACATGCGGGGCGGGCGGGCCTTGGCCGGGACGGAGACGCGCGGTAAGCGTGCGGCGGGCAGGGTAGACGGCGGCGAGGCGGGATGGAACCGGAGCGAAGCGGCGTCGAGGCCGCGATCCTCGGCGACGGGGCGGTCGCGCCTTTCGGCCTCGGCGGGCGGGAACGGCTGCGCCGTCAGCTCTCGCGGCTCGGCGTCGCCTCGGCTGACGCGCCGGAGCGGGCCACGCTGATCCTCTCGGGCGATCGGCTCTACGGCGCGGCGATCCCCGGCGCGCTGGCGGACGCGCCGCCGGGGACCGCGCTGCTGGACGACGCCGGGCGCCCGTGCGCCGTCCGCGTCGCGCCCGGCGAGGGGGCCGCGGCGGCCGAGGCCCTGGCCGACGGCCGGGCGCCCGAGGGTTCGCGCGCCATGACGGGGCGCGAGCTCGCCGGCCGGCACGACGCGACCTTGCGCAAGCGCGCCGATCCGGTCGTGATGCCGCTGACCGATCGCGACGCGGCCGAGCGCGCGCTCTACGCCGCCGCATACAAGGGCGTGACGGACCTCGTGACCAAGCACGTCTGGCCGGCCCCGGCCCTCGCCGCGACGCGCCTTTGCGCGCGCCTCGGGATCACGCCGAACCAGGTGACCTGGGCGAGCGTGATCCTGACCGTGCTGGCCTTCTGGCTGTTCTGGCGGGGCGACTTTCTCCCCGGCCTCGCCGCGGCCTGGGCGATGACCTTTCTCGACACGGTGGACGGCAAGCTGGCGCGCGTGACGCTGGGCGGGTCGCGCTTCGGCGACGTGCTCGACCACGGGCTCGACCTGGTGCACCCGCCGTTCTGGTGGTGGGCCTGGGGCGTCGGATGCGCCGCGGCGGGCGATCCGCTCGGCGACGGGGGGCTGACGGTCGGGGTGATCGTGGCGGGCTACGTGCTGCAGCGGGGCGAGGAGGGCCTGTTCCTCGCCCGCCACGGGATCGAGATGCACGTCTGGCGGCGCTTCGATTCGCTGTTCCGGCTGGTGACGGCGCGGCGCAATCCGAACCTCCTGATCCTGAGCGTCGCCGTCCTGCTCGGCGCCCCGCGCGAAGGGCTGATCGCGGTCGCGGTCTGGACGGCGCTTTGCTTCGGCGTCCATGCCGTGCGCATCGTCCAGGCCGAACTCGCGCGGCGGCGCGGCCGGGTCGTCTCCTGGCTGGCCGAGGGCTGATGCGCCTCGGCGTCCTGCGCAATCCGGCCAGCACCGGCAACCGCGGCCGCACGCCGGCGCCGCTGCCCGCCGGCGCGGGGCTGGAGACGACCGAGGCGCCGGCGGACTGCGCCGCGGCGCTGAGGCGGCTGTGCGAGGCCGGGGCGGAGGCGATCGTGATCGACGGCGGCGACGGCACGGTGCGGGCGGCGGCGACGGCGGCCGAGGCGGTGTTCGGGGAGGACGCGCCGCCCCTCGGCATCCTTCCGCGCGGCAACAGCAACCTGATCGCCCGTCGTCTCGGCGCCGTGCGCGGGACGGCGGGGCTCGCCCGTCTCGCGGCGATGACGGCCGAGGCGGCGCGGTCGCTGACCCGGCCGGCGCCGGCGCTTCGGTTCGTCTTCGCGGAGGACGGCAGGGTAGAGCTCGGCTTCGTCGCGGGCTGGGGCGTCTACGCCGCCGGTCGGCGCATCGGGGCCGAGGAGATCGCCGTGCGCCACGGCGCGCAGATCGCGGCCGCCGTGTTCGCCGCCGCGCGGCGAAGCCTCGTCGGGCCGGAGGCGGCGCGCCTGAGGGCCGGCGTCCCCTGCCGCCTTTCGCTCGACGGCGCCCCCGCGACCGAGGGCCCTCGTTTCGCCGGCGTGATCACGACGCTGCCGGGGCGCCTGCTGGGGCCGCTCGACCCGTTCTGGGGCGGCGGCGAGGGGCCGATCCGCTGGACCGACGTCGCCGCCCCGCCGCGGCGCCTCGCGCTGGCGCTGCCCTTCGCGTTGACGGGACGGCCGAGGCGCTGGATGGAGGCGGCGGGCTATCGTTCGGGTCGCGCCTCGCGGCTCGATCTGCGCGTCGGCGGGGAACTCGTGGTGGACGGCGAGGTCGTCGCGGGATCCGAGGGCGCGTCCGTCGCGGTGACGACGCGGTCGGTCCGGATGATCGCGGCATGATCGCCCCGCCGGATCCGCGGCTGACGGCGCTGGCCGAACGGTCGCTGGCGCGCCCGGCGGACGCGGCGGCGCGGGCGCTCGCCGCGCGCCTCGCCTCGCGGCCCGGCGCCGCGGCGGTGCTGTTCTACGGGGCGAGGCTGCGGGCGCCGGACCGGCCGGGGCTGATCGACCTCTACGTGCTGACCACGGGCGACGCGGACTGGCACGGGCCGGGGCTCGGCGCGCTCGCCAACCGGCTGCTGCCGCCGACGGTGCTGCACGAGCGGCCGGGCGACCTCGACGCCGCCGCCAAGGTCGCGGTGATCCGCCTCGACGCGTTCCGGAGCCGGATGCGACGCGACAGCTGGGACGCGACGCTCTGGGCCCGCTTCGCGCAACCCGCGGCGCTGCTCGAGGCGAAGGACGCGGCGACGGCGCAGGCGGTGGCCGAAGCCGTCGCCGAGGGTTGGCGCACGGCCGCCTGGTGGGCCGATCGGCTGCCGCATGACGGCGACCGCTGGCGCGGCCTCTTCGCCGCGACCTACGGCGCCGAACTCAGGCCCGAAGGCGCCGCGCGCCCCGGCGACGTCGCCGCCGCGGACCCCGGCTTGCGGGCCGAGATCGACCGTCTGCTGCCGCCCGCGACGCCGACCGCTGCCGAGACCGCCGCCGCGCGCCGCGCGTGGGCCCGGCGCCGCGCGGCGGGGCGGGCGCTGAACGCGCTCCGGCTCGTCAAGGCGGCCTTCACCTTCCGCGGCGGCGCGGCCTACGCGATCTCCAAGCTGGAGCGTCACGCGGGGCCTGAGGCCCTCAGCCCTTGGGAGCGGCGCGCCCCGTGGGCGGCGGCGCCCGTCGTCCTGTGGCGCCTTCTGAGGGGTCGCGGTCGCCGATGACGACGCGCAGCGCCGCGCGGCGTCGCGGGCGGGGCCGCGCGTCCGGGGCCACCAGTCCGAATTCGGCGCCGATCGCGGCGAGGGTGTCGAGCGCCCGATCGATCTGCGCGTCCTCGTGCGCGGCCGAGACCGACACGCGCAGCAGCGACAGCCCGTTCGGCGTCGCCGGGGGCAGCGCGATGTTGGTGTAGACGCCCTCGTCGATCAGGCGGTTCCAGACGCGCACCGCCGTCTCGGGGTCCGGAAGCTTCACGGCGACCACCGGGCTCGCCTCCGGCCCCGTGCCGAGGCCCAGCGCGCGGACGCCGCCATGCAGCCGCGTCGCGTTGCGCCAGAGCCTGGCGCGCAGCTCCGGCCGGGCCTGCATCGCGGCGAAGGCGGCGCGGGCGCTCTCCACCGCACCCGGCGTCATCGAGGCGGTGAACATGTAGGGCCGCGAGAGCAGGCGCAGCCGGTCGAAGCCCTCGATGTCGGAGACGCAGAAGCCTCCCACCGTGCCGACGCTCTTGGAGAAGGTGCCGACGACGAAGTCGACGTCCGCCTCGACGCCGGCCTCCTCGGCGAGGCCCCGTCCCGTCTCGCCCAGCACGCCGAGCGAATGCGCCTCGTCCACCATCAGGTGCACATCCTCGCCGGCCTCGCGCACCACGTCGGCGAACTCGGCGAGGGGCGCGCGGTCGCCCAGCATGGAGTAGAGCCCCTCGACGATCACCAGCTTGATGCCGGGCGTCTCGCGCAGCCGCTCGAGCCGCCGCGCCAGGTTGGCAGGGTCGTTGTGCCGGAAGCGCAGCGTCTCGGCCTCGGCCATGCGGCAGGCGTCGTAGATCGAGGCATGGCTGTCGGCGTCGATCAGGATGCGGTCGCCGCGTCCGGCGAGCGCCGTGATCATGCCGAGATTGGCGACGTAGCCGGTCGAGAACACGATCGCGCCGGCCTTGCCGTAGAAGGCGGCGATCTCCCGCTCGAGCGCCCCGTGTCCGGCATAGCTGCCGTTGGCGATGCGCGAGCCGGTGGTGCCGGCGCCGAAGCCGCGCGCGCCGGCCGCCGCGGCCTCGAGGCAGGCGGGATCGAAGGTCAGACCCAGATAGTTGTTGGTGCCGAAAAGCGTGACCGGGCGCCCCTCCAGCAGCGCCTCGGTGGGCGAGCTGACGGCTCCGAACTCGAGCGCGGAGGGATCGCGCCCCAGCGCCCTGAGCGCGCCGTAGGCCTCGTCCGCCGCCGCGATCCTGTCCCTGATGCTCACGCCGTCGTCTCCTTTCCGTCGCCGCCGGGCGCCGTCAGGCCCGCGACCTCGCGGACCACGTCCGCCACCGTGCGCGCCTCGGCCAGCCGGTCGAGCGGGATGTCGATGTCGAGCGCCTCCTCGAGGTCGAGGACGAAGTCCATGACGGCGACCGAATCCATGCCGGTGTCGGCCATCACCCGGGTCTCGGGTCCGGGGACGTGGCCGTTGCGCACGTGCTGCGCCAGAAGCGCGATCACCTCTCGCTCGATCTCCTCCGCCGTCATCGCGCGGCGCCCCGGCGCGACGCCCGTCCGGTCGCTGCGTCCCGCCCGGACCATTCGAAGGCGCCCACGCGCTCGGCCGCGATGGCGAGATCGCGCGGGAAGTCCACCTCCGCCCAGGGCATCCCCTCGATCGAGACGGCGCCGACGCCGCCCTCGGCCGCGAGACCGTCGATGACGGAGAGGTACCACCGGGACAGCGCGGCCGGGTCGCGGAGCGCGGCGTCGAGCGCGGCGGCGAAGCGTGCGCCGCCCTCCCCCCGCAGCCGGATCATGCCGATGGACTCGCCGTCGATACGACCGTCGAGCGTCTTGCCGATGCGCTCCAGCATGCCGTCGTCGCCGAGCCGGACCTTCATGTCGTCGGCGTCGTAGTCGTCCTTGCGGTCGATCGTCACCGTGATCGGCGCCCGGGCCTCGGTCAGAGCGTGGGCCGCGACGCGCGGATCGAACAGCGTGTCGCCGTTGATCAGCAGCGTGTCCGCTCCGAAGAGATCGCGCGCCACCCAGCAGGAGGCGATGTTGTCGGCGACGGCGTGGAAGGGATTGTGACGGCAGACCGTCGGGATCGTCGGACCGATCACGGCGAGCGCCGCCTCCACCGAGGGGGCGGCGAAGCCGGTCACCACCGTGACCGAGCGCACGCCGACCTCGGCCAGCGCCCGAAGCTGCCAGTCCAGCATCGGACGTCCGCCGATCTCGACCAGGCATTTGGGTCGGGCATCGGTCAGCGGGGAGAGCCTGCGGCCCTGCCCGGCCGCGAGAACCACGGCGTCGGTCATCGATTTCCTCGCTTCGTGGTCGGGACGTCGTCAACGTCGGAGAAGTCGATACGGTTTCGTGCCGTCATTAGAAAGCCGTAAGACCATCACGAAATGTTTACGTTTTTTTCGAGATTCGTCGTGCATGCGCGTCACCCGCGCCCTATCCAGCCCTCGGCCCGATACCACGCGACCGTCTCGGCGAAGCCCGCATCCAGGTCGATCCGCGGGCGCCAGAGCGCCGCGGGCGGCCGGCGCGCCGGGTCCACCGACCAGTCGGCGTGCAGGATTTCCCGCGCCTTGCCGGAGGTGAGGATCGGCGGCGGCAGCAGGGGCAGCCGCGCGCCGAGGTCGCCCACCCTGCCGGCGGCGCGCACCAGCGCCGCCGGCAGCGCCACCGCGCGGAGCGGCCGGCTCCGGGCGCGGCAGGCGGCGGCGGCGATCTCCGGCCATGTGCGGCCTTCCGCGCAGGCGTCCGAGAGCTCCCATAGGACGGGCCCCTCGGCTTCCGCCGCCGCCGCGACCGCCTCCGCGAGATCGCGCGCGTGAAGCACCGTCACCCGCGCCCCGGGCGCGCCGAGCAGCGGCTGCACCGGCCAGCGCGCCGCGCGGAACAGCGCCAGCGTCGCACGGTCTCCCGGCCCGTAGACGGCGCCGGGGCGCAGCACCGCGGCGGCGGGACAGGCCTCGGCGAACGCCGCCTCTCCGGCCGCCTTCGAGGCCGCGTAATCCGAGATCTCCGGCGCCCGCGCGGCCAGCGATGAGACCAGCACCGCCCGCGCGCCCGGCGCCCGGCGCGCCACCGCGGCGGCGAGCGCCGCCGCCCCGTCCCTGTTGACGGCCATGAACCCGTCGCGTCCGCGCGCGCGGACCGCGCCCGCGACGTGGATCACCGCGTCCGCCCCGGCGGCGAGCGCGTCGAGCGCCGCCGGATCGCCGAGTTCGCCGGGCACGACCTCGACCGGGGTCGGCCCGAGATCGAGCCGCGGCGTGCGCCGCGCCAGCACTCGCAGCCGCCAGCCCCGGGCCGCCAGCGCCGCGGCGACGTGGCCGCCGACGAAGCCCGTCGCGCCGGTCAGCGCGGCGAGGCGGCTCATGCCCCGAGGCGTCCCGCGCGGTGCATCTCGCGCGCCTGCGCCCGGCTCAGCTTGCCCGAGGAGGTGCGCGGGAGCGTTCCCGGGCGGGTCAGCGCGATCTCGGCGGCGAGGCCGAAGCTCTGGCGCACGAGGGCGTCGGCGGCCTCGCGCAGGCGCCCGGCGGCGTCGGGGTCGAGCGCGCGGGTCTCGAGCGCGACGACGACGCGCTCGTCGCTCCCGTCGTCCAGCGCGAAGGCGGCGACGCCGCCCTCGCGCAGCCCCTCCAGCCCGCGCTCGAGCGTCCACTCGATGTCCTGCGGCCAGATGTTGCGGCCGTTGACCAGGATCAGGTCCTTGGCCCGCCCGGTCACCACCAGCTCGCCCTCGACGAGATAGCCGGTGTCGCCGGTGTCGAGCCAGCCGCCCGGCCCCAGCGCCTCCGCCGTGGCGTCGGGGTCGCGGAAATAGCCCTTCATCACGCTCGGCCCGCGGGCGTGGATGCGCCCGACGCGCCCGCCCGGCAGGGGCCGTCCCTCGGCGTCGCGGATCTCGACTTCGTGGCCCGGCAGGGGCGTCCCGCAGCGCGCGAAGGCCCGTCCGCCACCGGGACGCGCCTCGCCGCGTTCCAGCGCCTCCGGATCGGGCGTCTCGACCAGGCAGCCGCGGCCCGTCGGCGGGAAGGTCAGGCCGAGGGCGAGCTCGGCCATGCCGTAGCTCGGCAGGAAGGCGCGGGGATCGAAGCCGTGGAGCGCGTGGGCGGCCGCGAAGGCGTCGAGATTGGCCTTGCGGACCATGTCGCCGCCGACCCCCGCGATCCGCCAGGAGGAGAGGTCGAGGTCCGCCGCCGGGCGCGCGCGCCGGGCGGCGAGTTCGTATCCGAAGGACGGCGCGTAGCTCAGCGTCGCCCGCGCCCGGCCGATCATCGCGGTCCAGAGCCCCGGGCGGCGGATGAAGTCGCGCGTCGCGAGATAGTCGATCGGCATGCCCGTCGCGACCGGCAGCAGCAGGCAGCCGACCAGACCCATGTCGTGATAGAACGGCAGCCAGCTCATGCCGCGGTCGCCCTCGCCGATCGCCAGCGCCTCGGCCATGCCCGCCAGGTTGGCCATCAGCGCGCGATGCGTCACGCCGACCCCGCGCGGCGCCCGCGTGGTGCCGGAGGAGAACTGGAGGTAGGCCAGCGCGTCCGGGTCCGGCGGGCCGGGCAGGCGGCTCTCCGGCGCCGCGTCGAGCGCCGCGTAGGGGCCGAAATGCCGCAGGCGCCGCGGCTCCAGCGCATCGGCGGCGAGCGCCCGGCAGGCGTCCGGAAGGAACACCGCCGAGACGTCCGCGACCTCGGCGATGCGGCCGATCTGCGCGGCGTAGACCCCGGCGGCGCCGAACGCCGCGGGCAGCGGCATCGGGCAGGGCAACAGCCCCGCCAGCACCGCGCCGAGGAAGGCGCGCGCGAAGTCGCCCTCGGTCTCCGCCACGATGCCGACCCGGTCGCCGGGCGCGAGGCCGAGGCCGAGCATGCGCGCCCCCGCTTCGCGGGCCTCGGCGGCGAGGCGCGCGAAGGGCAGCGTCTCGACCGGCCCGCCGCGGGCGTCGTGGAAGCTCAGGCCGGCCTCCGTCGAGGCGGCCGCCGCCGCGTCGAGGGCGGCCGCGAGCGTCGCGCCCTGCGCGCGCCCGGGCCCGGCGGCGTCGCCGGCCGGAGTTGACGTCGTCGACATGCGGTGGTCTCCACCTCGGAAAGGAGGCACGAGCGCGCCTGATAGCGGAGAGGCGCGTGCCTGCACAACCTGACCTGGAAGATGGTGACGCGATGACGGCGGGACGGGCGCGGCCGAACTGGCTGAGACGGAAGGCCGCGCGCCTGCGCCTGTTCGAGCCGCGCTTCGGCGAGGCCGCGACCCGCCGGCCCGAGACGATCCGCCTCGCGCCCGATCCCGCCGCGCCGGCCGCGGCGCCGCTGGAGCTCTGGGTGACCACGACCCCCGAGGAACTCGGCGCCGTGCGCACGCTGGTCGCCGCCGTGGATCGGCTGCGCGCCCCGGGCCGGGCGGTTATGGTGCGCCTCGTCTCGAACCTGGCGGGCCTGCCGCGCCGGCGCTGGGCGACGCCGTGGGAGGGCTTTCGCGCCGCCGTGCCCGGCCTCGCCTCCGGCGGAGGGCGGGCGGTGGTCTGCACGGCCGAGACTGTGTTCCTCGAGGATCCGGCGGCGCTCCTCGCGATCGACATGGGCGGGGCGGCTTGGCTCGCGGGTCCGGATCGTCGGGGCCCTGCGCTGCTGGACCTCGACGCGCTCGCGCCGCTCTGGCGGCTGGAGGATCTGCGGCGCGGCGTCGCGCCGGGCGCGATCGAGGCGCGCGCCCCGACCGGCCCCTTGCCGGCGGTCTGGACGCAGGGTCCGGACGCGGCGGGGACCGCGGGGGCCGCGATCCTCCCCGCCGCGGCGCGGCGCGGGGAAAGCCCGCTCGCCCGTCTCCAGCGCGCGCGGGCCGAGGCGGCGGATGCGGCGGGCCTGCGTCTCTTCACCCGCGAGCGGCCCTCGGCCGAGTTTCACGACCTGCTCGACCTCTACCGTCGGATGCACGACGCCGGCGCCTTCCCCGGCCAGCGGCTGAAGCATCATCTGGAACCGGTGCGCGCGCTGATCGCCGAGACCGGAGCCCGCACGCTTCTGGACTACGGCGCCGGCAAGGCCGAGGGCTACGCGCGCCTGCCCGGCGAACCCGAGGCGAGCCCGCTGCGCGCGGTCGAGGCCTGGCCCGGCGTCACCGTGCGCTGCTACGACCCCGGCGTCGCCGCCTTCGCCGATCCGGGATCGGAAGCCGTGGACGGCGTGATCTCGACCGACGTGCTGGAGCATCTCAGCCCTTGGGACGTGCCTTGGACGCTCGACGAGATGTTCGCCCGCGCGCGGCGCTTCGTGTTCGCCGTCGCCGCCTGCTATCCCGCCGTCAAGACGCTGCCCGACGGGCGCAACGCCCACAGCGCGCTGATGCCGCACGACTGGTGGCGCGCCCGGATGCGGGAGGCGGCACGCGCGCATCCGGGGCCGCGCTGGCGCCTCGGCTGCGACGACCGCACGGCCTTCCGCAAATGGACGACGATCTACGAGGACTGAGCGCGCCGCCCTTCGCCCTTCACGCCGCCGCGGCGCGCTCCCCGAGGACGGCCTCGACCGAGGGCGCCGCGCGCGCCTTCTCCAGCGCGTCGTGGCGCAGATGGTCGGCCGCCATCTCGCGCCGCAGCTCGGCCTCCGTGATCTGCCCGGTGTCGAGGCATTCGGCGAGATAGGCGAAGAACAGCGCCTCCTGTCGCGGGTCGGGATGCGGCTTGTAGCGGCCGGGCAGACGCACGCCGGCGCCCGGCAGCCAGCGCCCGATCAACGGCACGCGGTTGGTGAAGTCGATCGGCAGGCCCGTCTTCCACGGCTGGGTGCGGCGCTTGGTGTTGTGCAGCAGCCGCGTGTCCGGGCCGAGGCGGTCGAAATCGTTCCAGACCGTCTCCAGCGCCCCGACGCTTTCGCGCGGCTCCTCGGCGAGGACGATCCAGTCCTCGTAGTCCAGCTCGCCCCGGAACATCCGCTCGAAGTTGCGCGCCATGTCCCAATGGGGCAGCTTCGCGCAGTCGAGCAGCATCACCGAGGTCGCGACGTAGTCGTCGCGTCCGTTGTGGCCGGGCCGCGGGCGGGCGAGGATCGCCTTGCCCTGCATGTCCCGCCCGAACAGCTCCATGACGTCGCCCACCGCGAAGACGTCGGGGTCCACGACGATCGCCCTGCCCTCGTATCCCATCCGCTCGGGCGGGCTGAAGCGTACCGGCGTGAAGCTCTGCAGATCGTCGTTGCGCCAGACCCGCCAGCCGCCGGCGCGCAGGAAGCGCCGGCCCTCGTAGGCGTCGAACAGCGGGAAATCCTCGCGCCGGAGGATCTCCACCTCGAAGGCCTCGGGCCGGGCCGAGCGGCGCTTCAGCGAATGACGCGCCACGATCGCGCCGGCCATCTGCCGCGCGTTGGTGTGGATGAAAACCGTGTCGGTCATGGGCCGCCTCCCGTCGCAGAAGGCCGCATGGTATCCGCGCGACGCGCTTGCGGGCAATGGCCCGCCGCCCTATGCGGCGACGACGGTTCGGCGCGGGGACGGCGATGCGGGGCGAGGACGCGACGACGGAGGCCATCTGGCCGCGGCTGCGGCGAAACGCCGGGGTGATCCTCGGCGGGCGGGCGCTGGCGGGGCCGCTGCACCTCGCGGCCACGGTGCTCGCGGTGCGTGCGGTCGGGATCGAGGGCTTCGGCGTCGTCGTGCTGCTGCAGGCCTACGTCCGCGTCGTGGCGGGCCTCCTGCGCTTCGAGAGCTGGGCGGCGGTGACGCGCTACGGCGCCGGGCTGATGGCGCGACGCGATCACGAGGGCCTGCGTCGGCTCATGGGATTCACCCTGCGCCTCGACGCGATCGCCTTCGCGGCCTCGGTCGCGCTGGCCGCCCTGGCGGCGCCGACGCTGGCGGGGTGGTTCGGCTGGCCCGCGGCCTTCGCCACGATCGCGCCGTCCTACGCCGTCGCGATCGTCTTCATCACCGGCGCGACGCCCACGGGCTTCCTGCGGCTCATGGACCGCTTCGGGACGCTGGCCGCGCAGAACCTGCTGAACGCGCTGATCCGGCTCGCCGGCGCCGGGTCGGTCCTCGCGCTCGGCCTCGGCGTGCCGGCGCTGGCGGCTGTCTGGGCGGCGGCGGGGATCCTATCGGGCCTCTACATGATGTCCGTCGCCTGGTCCGAGGCGCGGGCGCGCGGGCTGACCCCCCGGCTTCGCGGGCGCTGGTCGGAGCTCGCCGCGGGGCTGCCGAAGCTCGGCCGCTTCGTGGCGCTGACCAACGCGACGGCGGTGGTGGAGACGGTGACCTCCCACGCCGCGGTGCTGATCGCGGGCGCGATCCTCGGCCCCGCGGGGGCGAGCCTCTACGGCCTCGCCCGGCAGATCAGCGAGGCCCTCGGCAAGCTCAGCCCGATTCTCGGACAGGTCATCCTGCCCGAGCTCGCGGGGCTCGAGGCACGGGGCGACCGTCGCACCCTGCGGCGCGTGGTGCGGCGCACGCTCCAGCTCTCGGCGATCGGGCTCGGCGCGGTGATGGCGGGGCTCTGGTTCGGGGGCGAGGCGCTGCTGACGCTCCTCTTCGGGCCGGAGGCGGCGCCGGCCGCGCCGCTCCTGCTCGGGGCCGGCGCCGCGGCGAGCCTCGCGGCCTGCGGCTTCGCGCTCGGCCCGGCGCTGCTGAGCGTCGGGCGGGAGACGGCGGTGTTCGCCACCGCCTCCGCGGCGACCGCGGTGTTCGTGCCGCTGCTGGTGACGCTGCTGCACGTCTTCGGCCTCGCCGGCGCGGGGATCGCGCTCGCGGTCTGGCAGGGCGCGATCTTCGTCTCGCGCCTCGCGATCCTTCGGGCCGAGCTGCGGCGCGCGCCATGACCGGAGCGCCGCGGGTCTGGGTGCTGACCGGCCCGCGCCAGGGCGACGCGGCGCAGGCGCGCGCCCTCGCCGCCGACCTCGGGCGTCCCTGGCGCGAGATCCCGCTCCGCCACGGGCCGCTGCGCGAGGCGCCCAACGTCCTGCTCGGCGCCTCGCTCGTCTCGCTCCGCGACCGTCCCGACGCGCTCGCCCCGCCCTGGCCCGACCTCGTGATCGGCGTCGGCCGTCGCGGCGTGCCGGCGGCGCGCTGGATCCGCGCCCGCTCGGGCGGGCGCACGCGCCTCGTCTGGATCGGGCGGCCGCGCGCGGCGCTCGCCCTGTTCGATCTGGTGCTGAGCACGCCGCAATACGGCCTGCCCGAGGCGACGAACCTGATCTCCTTGACGCTGCCTTGGCAGGCGCCGCTCGCCACGCCGCCCTCGGAGGGGCCGGGGACGCATGTGCTCGCCGTGCTGGGCGGCGACGGCTGGGCGGTGCGCCTCGGGCCGGCGGAGGTCGACGCCCTCGCCGCCGCGGCGGTCGGCCGCGCCCGGGCGCTCGGCCTGCCGATGGCGGCCGTCACCTCGCCGCGCACGCCGCCCGCCCTCGCCGCTCGGCTTCGCGAACGGTCGGGGCCGGGCGACCGCTTCCACGCCTTCGGCGCGGCCGGGGCGAACCCCTATCGCGACTGGCTCGCCGACGCGGCGGAGGTCGTGGTGACCGGCGACAGCGCTTCGGCCGCATCCGAGGCGGCGTGGACGGGACGGCCGATCACGGTGATCCCCGCGCCCGAACGCCCGTGGCTGCGGGCGCTGTGCGCCGCCGGGGGCGACGCGGCGCGGCGTTGGCGGAAACGCGGCGGCAATCTCGGCCTCGCCGCCCCGCCGCCGGACATGGGCGCGCTTCTGGAGGCGCTCGTCGAACGCGGCCTGGCGGGGCGGGAGGACGGCGCGCTGCACCTCGCGCCCTGCCGCCCGGCGCTCGAGGCGGAGCGACGCGCCGCGCTCGAGCGGGTCGCCGCGCTCCTGCCTTGACGTGACCATCGTCCCGACGCACGGGTCGCCGATCACTTGACGGCGAGCGACGTCGATCGAGGACGCGATCGGGCCATCCTCGCGTGGACGACGAACGCGACACCTGATCGGGAACCGCAGCCATGCGCGCCATCCTCGCCTTCGCCACGGCCTTCGTCGTCGCCTCGCTTCAGGCGGCGACGCCGGCCGCGTCGGTCGAGACCCGGCGGCTGACCTTCGAACACGACGGCGTCGAGCGCGTCGCGCTGATGGACGCTCCGGCCGACGCGGCCGACGCGCCGGCGCTGGTGGTTCTGCACGGCGGCATCGGCGGCGCGGAATGGATGCGTCGCCGGGCCGGCCTCCGCCTCGCGAGGGAGGGCTGGGTGGTTCTCTGGCCCTCGGCGGTCGACGAGTGGAACGACGGGCGGCGGGATCCGCGCGGCCGGCCTTACGCCGAGACCGACGACGTCGGCTTCCTGCGGCGCCTGATCGAGGGGCTCGCCGAGGCCGACGTCGTCGATCCCGCGCGGATCTTCTTCGCCGGCCCCTCGCTCGGCGGAACCATGACGCTGCGCATGCTCTGCGACGCGCCGGATCTCGTCGCGGGCGCGGCGATCGCGATCTCCAGCCTGCCGGTCGGTCTCGACTGCGCCGAGGGCCCGCCGCGTCCCGTCGCGCTGCTGCACGGCACCGATGACGGCATCATGCCGCCCGAGGGCGGGAGCATCGGGGGCGACAGCCTCTTCGTGCGCGACCGCGGGCGCGTGCGCTCCGTCGCGGAGACCGTCGACGTCCTCTCCGCGCGGAACCGCTGCGAAGGCGTTACGGCGACGCCGATGCCGGATCTCGCGCCCGACGACGGCTCCACCGTCGTGCGCCGCGAGCATGTCGGCTGCCGGGCGCCGCTGATCCACTACGTCGTCGAGGGCGGCGGCCACACCTGGCCCGGCTCGGCGACGCCGCGGCTCGCGGGACGCCTGCTCGGCGCCACCAACCGCGACTTCTCCGCGACGCGCGCGTTCGAGTCCTTCTTCCGGCAAGCCGCCGGCCGTTGAGCCCTTCGGGCGTGAGGGGGTCCTTCGAGACGTGCCGAGGGCCGCGTTCAGGCGCGACCCGGGCGATGCCGCAGCCCGGTGCACCGCTGCGACGCCCGGCCCCGAAACCGGCTTGACGACGCCTCCCCGTCGGTTCGCTTCGCGGCCCGCGGGTCAGGCCGCGAAGCCTAGACATCCGAACCCAAAGCGATTCAGGCTCGCGCCCGTCCATCGGATGTCGGGATCGAGCATCTCCGGTTTCGAGGACGCGGATCGGGGAGGAAGGGCGATGGTCGAGACCGAATGGGCGCGGCTGAAGGCGCATGAGCTGAGGGCCTTGGCGGAGGCGGGCGCGGCGGTGATCCTGCCGGTCGCCTCGATCGAGCAGCACGGGCCGCATCTGCCGGTGATGACGGACACGCGGCTGGGGCTGGAGATCGCCCGGCGGGCCGCGCTGAAGGCCTGGGACCGCCGCAAGGTCGTGGTGGCGCCGGTGGTGTGGTCGGGGCTTTCGGAGCATCACATGCCGTTCGGGGGGACGCTGACGCTCCGGCAGTCGACGTTCCTCGCGATGCTGGAGGATCTGGTGGGCGCGATGGCGCGGCACGGGTTCCGGGACGTGCTGATCTCGAACAGCCACGGCGGCAACATCGTCGCGATGCAGGCGGCGGCGGACGAGATCGGGGCGCGGGGCGCCATGACGGTGGTCGCCGCGACCTACGGCCAGGAGGCGGCGGGGGCCTTCGCGACGATCCTGGAGGATCAGTCGGGCGTGCAGCACGCCTGCGAGGCGGAGACGGCGATGATGATGGCGGTGGAGCCGGGGTTGGTGGACGTCTCGGACCTCGGCGCGTTGGGGACGGATCCGAACGCGCCGTATCTGAGGGCCGGGCGGGCGGCGCATCGGTGGCGGTCCTTCGCCTCGGTCACCGGGGACGGGGTGCTGGGTCGCCCCGCCAAGGCGACGGCGGAGAAGGGGGAGCGGCTGCTCGAGGCCGGGGCGGAGGCGATCGCGGCGCTGCTGACCGATCCCGGGGTCTGGGCCGAGGCGGGGGACCGGCGCGGGGCCGGAACCGGCGGCGTGGCGTTCCGGGACAGATGAGGACGGAATGAGCGAATTCGATTATGTGGTGGTCGGCGCCGGCTCGGCGGGCTGCGTGCTCTCCGCGCGGCTGACGGAGGACCCCTCGGTCACCGTCTGCACGTTGGAAGCGGGGCCGCCGGACCGGAGCCTGATGATCCATCTGCCCGTGGGGTGGATGAAGCTGATGCGCGATCCCAAGCACAACTGGATGTACGAGGCCGAGCCCTCGGAATGGACCGGAGGGCGGCGGGTGCCGCTGCCGCGCGGGCGGACCTTGGGCGGGTCGTCCTCGATCAACGGGTGCATCATCAACCGGGGCGAGCCGGGGGATTTCGACCACTGGGCGCAGCGGGGCAACGCGGGCTGGGGCTATGCGGACGTCCTGCCCCTCTTCAAGCGGCTCGAGGACTGGGTCGGGGAGGATCCGGACGGGCTGCGCGGCAAGGGCGGGCCGCTGAAGGTGACGCCGAGCCCGTGGCGCCATCCGCTGTGCGACGCGTTCCTCGACGCCTGCGAGGCGCTGGGGATCCCGAAGAACCCGGACTACAACGGCGTGCGGCAGGAGGGGGCGAGCTACACGCAGCGCAACATCTCCGGGCGCTGGCGCATGAGTGCGGCCCGGGCCTGGCTGCATCCGGCGATGAAGCGCGGGAACCTCGAGGTCAGGACCGAGACGCAGGCGATGGCGGTGCTGTTCGAGGGGCGGCGCGCGGTCGGCGTGCGGGTGCGGCGGGCCGGGAAGGTCGAGGAGATCCGGGCGCGGCGGGAGGTGATCCTCTGCGGCGGGGCGGTGAACTCTCCGCAGCTGCTGCAACTCTCGGGCGTCGGCGATCCGGAGCACCTGAGCGGCGTCGGGATCGAGGTGCGCCAGGCCCTGCCGGGCGTGGGCGAGAACCTGCGCGACCATTACACGCCGCGCTTCACCGCGCGGGCGAAGAGAGTGGAGACCTACAACGAGCGGGTGCGCTGGCCGGCCTTCGGGGTGGAGCTGGCGAAGTGGGCGGCGGGGCGGCCCTCGGTCCTCAACG
>Ga0102943_1000276_pt1 | contig 36037 bp, 28 predicted proteins | sample SalPonC_black_MG_FD_78174 | JGI IMG/M metagenome (GOLD analysis project Ga0102943, IMG submission 78174) | Salt pond soil microbial communities from South San Francisco under conditions of wetland restoration - Salt Pond MetaG... | ecosystem: Environmental > Aquatic > Marine > Intertidal zone >...
GTGGGTGACCTCGACGGCGACGGGCATCTCGAACTGGTGATCGCCGGTGACGGCGTCGTGACGTGCTTCGACCTGCTCGCCGGCAGCTACCAGGCCGCGGCGCTGCAGTGGCCGATGGACCGCCACGATCCGCAGCGCACCGGCGTGTACGGCTTCGCCACCGCGACCTCGGTGACGCCGCCGGTCGTGACCGGACCGTCGCACCTCGACCGCGGACGACCGAATCCCTTCAACGCCAGCGTGACGCTTCCCTACTTCGTCGATCGCGCGGGACGGGTGACCATCGACGTCTACGACGTGAGCGGCCGCTACGTGGCGACCCTGCTCGACGCCGCCCGCGGACGCGGCGACGGCGTCGTGCACTGGACGGCGGTCGACCACGCCGGCCGGCGCGTGGCGTCGGGAGTGTTCCTGGTACGCCTGCGGATCGACGGTCGGGAGGTGGACGTGGGGAGGGTGACGTTGGTGGAATAGAGCGCGCGGTGACCGGCCAGAAGTGTGATCTGCCCACGCGCCGATCTTGGCCTGTCCGGTCGGCCACCCTAGTCTCGGCGTCCGAAAGGACGTCGCCGTGCTCCGATCGATCCTCGTTCTCTTGACGCTCGTCTCGACGGCGCAGGCCGCATCGTGGACCCCGAGCTTCGACCTACGGGTGCGCGAGGAGATCCTCGACGGCGTCTACCACTTCGCCCCCGAGCCCGATCGCGACTGGGTCCGCGTGCGCGCCCGGGTGGGGCTGGCCTACGAGACGTCGGCCGTGCGGGTCGAGGCGCGCCTGGACAACGAGCATCGCCACCTGCGCACACCGCGGCGCGAGCCCGACTTCGACGAGGTGATCGTCGACCGGGCGTCGTTGTCGTGGACCCCGAGCCCGAGCACCAGGTGGACCGTCGGCCGGCAGGACATCCTCTGGCCCGGCGGCTTCCTCGTCCTCGAGGGACACCCTCTGGACGGCAGCCGCAGCATGTACCACGACGGCGTGCGCATCGTCCACGACGCCGGCGCCTGGGAACTCGACGGCGCGGTCGTCCACAACCGCAAGCGCGACGACTTCGTCCTGGTCGACGACGTCGAACGGGCCCTGACCGATGCCGACGAGACCGGCGTGATGCTGCGCGCCGCGCACGGGAGCTGGGCGCTGTCGTTCATCGGCAAGTTCGAGTCCGATCCCGACGACGCGCTGGAGGACCTGGGAACGCTCACCCTGGGCGTGCGACGCGTCCGGGAGCACTGGCACGTGGAGATCGCCGCGCAGCACCAGAACGGCACGGTGCGCGCGGCGGCGAACGACGCGGTCGCGCGCGGCACGGGCTTCGCCTTCGCGGGCGAGGGCGCGGTGCGCTGGCCCCTCGCGGGCGACTGGACGCTGGAGACGGGCGCCTACACCTACTCCGGACTCGACGGGGATCTCCGCCCCTTCCGCACCCCGTGGGGACGATGGCCGAAGTGGTCGGAGATGTACCTGTACTCGCTGATCGGCGAGAGTACGCCCGGGCGCGTGCACGTCGCCGCGTGGGAGGACCTGGCCGCACCGCGACTCGCACTCGAACGGCCCTTCACCTCGCGCTGGACGGATTCGATCCGCCTGCGCGGCGTGGTCGACGCGATCTGGTCGCCGAGCACGGGTGATCCACGCGGCGTGCTCACCGAACTCGCGCTGGACGCCGACTTCGGTCACGGCCTGACGGGGCACCTGCTGTGGGAGCGCCTCGATCCCGGTGCCTTCCACGACGGACGCCACGGCCTGCCCGCGATCGACGGTCCGGTGCAGTTCTTCCGATGGCAACTCGGCTATTCCTGGTGATCCCACGGATCGAGGTCTGGACATGCCCCTCTTCGGACTCCCCTGGTCGACCTTCGCGGCATTCCTCGTGTTGGCCGCCACGATCGTTCTCGCCGTGGTCTGGGCCTACGCCGACGGGCGCCGGAACCGGAGGAACGACCGATGAGCGTCTACGTCGGCGTGCTCGTCGTGTATCTCGGCATTCTGGCCATGATCGGTTTGATCATGGGACGGCGCGGGCGGACCGCGGAAGGCTTCGCGATCGGCGGGCGCTCGGTGGGTCCCTGGGTCACGGCCCTCTCGTTCGTGGCCGCGTACTACTCGAGCGTGGTGATCATCGGCGGCGGCGCCTTCGGGTGGCGGTTCGGGCTCTCGACGCTCTGGGTCGGTGCCGGGAACGTGCTGATCGGCACCACGCTCGCGTGGATCGTCCTCGGCCGTCGCATCCGCCGCTTCACCGAGAACCTCGACGCCATGACCCTGCCCGGTTTCTTCTTCGGCCGCTACGGCAGCCCGCGCGCGCGCATCTTCTCGGCGAGCGTCACGGCGCTGTTCCTGGTCGTCTACAACGTGTCGGTGCTCAAGGGCATGGCCAACGCCTTCGAGGTGTTGATGGACCTGCCCTACTGGGTCGGCGTGGTCCTGTCGGGCGTGGTGATCCTCTTCTACACGTCGGTGGGGGGCTATCTCGCCGTCGTCTGGACGTCCATGGTCCAGGGCGTCGTGATGATCGTGGCGCTGACGCTGCTCACCTTCGTGTCGCTGCAACGCGTAGGCGGCATGAGCGCCGTGGTCGAACGGCTGAACGCGATCGATCCGGGGCTCGTGCACACGCCCGGGGCGTGGGGGTGGGCAGGTCTGATCAGCTTCACCCTGATCGTCTCGCTCGGCACCTGGGGCATGCCGCAGCTGATCGTGCGCTTCTACTCGATCAAGAAGGACTCGATGCTGCGCATCGGCACCGTGATCGTCACGCTCGGTGCGTCGGTCGCCATGTTGCCCTACCTGACCGGCGCGATCGCGCGCGTGCTGGTCGGCGACCTCGACAGTGCCGATCAGGCGATCCCCGCGCTCACGCGGCTCGTGCTGAACGACTGGGGCGGGGCCCTCTTCCTGGCCGGCGTCGTGGCCGCGGGCATGAGCACCTTCGCCGGCGTGCTGATCATCATCAGCAGTTCGATGGTGCGCGACGTCTGGGTCCATGGACTCGGCCGCCGCCTGGAACCCGCGACGGAACTCCGCGCGAATCGAATCATGAGCCTGGCCGTGGGACTCGTGTCGCTCCTGATCGCGTTGAAGCCGCCCGCTCTCGTGCTGGTGCTGACGGCCTTCTCGTGGGCGGTGATCGCCTCGACGAACCTGTGGCCCCTGCTCTTCGGGCTGTACTGGAAGCGCACGAGTCCGCGCGCGACGCTGGCGAGCATGATCGCCGGCGTCGTCTCGGCGCTCCTGTGGCAGGCCTGGCCACACCTGGGGCTGCCGGCGCTGCCTCCGGCCCTGGCCGGACTGCACGGTTTCGTCGTCGGCACCAGCGTCGCGCTCGTCGTGATCGTGGCGGGCACTCTCGTTGGGCGGCCGGCCCCGGAGGCGTGCGTGCGGCGGGCGTGGGGCTCCGAGCCGTCCGCCGAAGCGGGAGTCGACGCCGCCGCGGCCGTTCCGCTCGGCCCGCGTCCGGCGATCGAGGACCTCGAGACGTGACCCCGGCCGGCACGGCGCGTGCACCCACCGAAGCGATCGTGGCCGGCGCCGATCCCCCGCGCGCCCCGCGACCGAGGCCATGCCCGACACTCGTGACACCACCGATGCCGCCATCCCCTCGTTCGCGTCCGGAGCCGACGACAGGGCGGCCGCGACCGGGTTGGCAGACGTTTCCGGCGCGTCGGAAGGACCCGCCACCGCTGTCCCCGAGGCATCGGTTCCCGAAGGTGAACCCCCGGCCGGTTCCGGGCTCGACGACCTCTCGGTGACGATCTCCGACGACCGGCTCACCGCGACCCTGACCCTTCCACCGCTGCTCGGCGCGACCACTCCCGCGCCGGCCGTTCTCGTGGAGCGCCTGCGCGGCGAGCACCGATTGGTCGACGTGGACGTCGACGCGGTCGAGCTGGCTCTCGACACGGCGCTCGACACCGACACCGAGGCCACGTCCGCGGTGGTCGCCCGGGGTCGCGCCCCGATCGACGGCGAGGACGGTCACCTGGAATGGCTGGGCGACTTCTTCGAGTCGCGAGCGATCCGGCTGCCGAGCGGCGCGGTGGACCACTACCACCGCACGAAGGTCAGCGTGTTCGAGGGACAGCCGATCCTGAGGGTCCACTCCCCGACCACGGGAACACCCGGGACCGACGTGACCGGACGCCGGATCGCGGCGACGCCCGGTGCGCCCGCCCCTCTCGAATGCGACGACACGGTCCGTCGCCACGAACACGACCCCCGTCTCGTGTGTGCCGCCCGGCCCGGCATGGTCGAGTACAGCCACGGCGAACTCACCGTCGGCGATCTGCAGGTCGTCGAGCAGGTGGACTTCTCGACCGGCTCGATCGACTTCGAGGGAGCCGTGCACGTCCGCGGCACCGTCATGCCGAAGTTCTCGGTCGTCGGCACCGACTCCGTGATCATCGACGGCACCGTCGAGAACGCGCGCATCGAATCCCGCCGGAACGTCACGATCGACAAGGGCGTCATGGGCCGGGGCGACGCGGTCATCGTGTGCGCGGGAGATCTCTCGCTCGGCTTCGCCCGCGAGGCCACGATCGAGTGCGGGGGCCGTCTCGACGCCCGGCGCGAACTCCTGTGGTGCGAGGGCCGGGTCCACGAAGACCTGCTGATCGAGAACGGGCGCATCATCGGTGGCCGTTGGATCGTGGGCGGGAGCATCGCCGCCGACGAGATCGGCTCCCGGGAGGAGGCCGCCACCTTCGTCACCCTGGGGCGGGCAGCCGGGCAGCAGCGCGAGCTCCGCACGCTCACGCGCGCGCGCAAGAAGTACCAGCAGCAACTCGCCGACCTGCGCCGCCGCTACGGACCCATGCTCTCCGGCGCGGTCGGTTCACTGAACGCGAAGGAGCGAGAGGTCGTCGAGCAGCGCATGCATCTGTACGAGCGGCGGGCGAACCGGTCGCGCAAGCGCGAGTTCCTCCTGCGCAAGCGCCTCCACCAGCAACGGCACGCGTCGTTCGTCTGGGTGAAGTCGAGGCTCTTCGCCGGCACCCGCCTGGGACTGAACGGCGGCCAGCACGTCCACGAGTTCACGGAAGACGTCATCGGCCCGGCATGCGTGCGCTACGACGCACGCACCGGCCGGGCGGTGATCGAGCACGTCGGCCTCGAGAACGCGTCGCGCTCCGACCACCGCTGAGTGCGACCGGCCGGACGGGAGGCGACCGTCGGGCCGCCGCCTCCCGTCATCCGGCCTCGGACGTCAACGCCGCGACGTGTCCTGTGCGCGTCCCCCCGGTTCGGCGAACTGCCCGATCCACCGCTGGACCTCGTCGTGCCAGTACATCGAGTTGTTCGGCTTCAGGATCCAGTGGTTCTCGTCGGGGAAGTAGATCAGACGCGACTCCACGCCTCGGGTCTGCAGCGTGCGGAACAGCTCGAAGGCCTGTCCCACCGGCACCCGGTAGTCGAGCTGGCCGTGGAGGATCAGCGCCGGGGTGTCGAAGTCGCCGGCGAAGTAGTGCGGCGAGATCTCGCGATAGATCTCCGGCTCTTCCCAGAACGACCCGAAGCGCGTGGAGTGCACCGCGAAGTCGGCCGCCATCTGCGAGTACATGTTGTAGACGGGTGCGTGGATCACCAGCGCGTCGAACGGATGGTCCTTGCCCAGCAGGATCGACGACAGGTATCCACCGTAGCTGCCGCCACCGGCCACCATGCGTTCGGGATCGATCCAGTCCTGATCCGCGAACCACTCGGCCGCGGCGAGGGTGTCCTCGTAGGGCGCGGTGACCCAGTCCGGATTGATCGCATCCGCGAACTCCTGACCGAAACCCGACGAGCCGTGGAAGTTGTGCCAGGCGGTCACGTATCCCCATGACGCGAAGGTCTGCGCGTTCCAGCGGAAGTGGAATCCGTTGGGGATCGCGTTGTGCGGCCCGCCGTGGATCAACAGGAACAGCGGATAGCGCTGGCTGCGATCGAAGCCGGGCGGGTAGTGCACCCACATCTGGATCTCGGCCCCGTCGTGCCCCGTGTAGGTCACCGACTCGTAGGTTCCCAGGTCGACGCCGGCGAGGACCTCGTCGTTGAAGGTGTCCAGACGGACCGTCTCGCCGGCGGCGGTGACCCGCACCACGCGCGGCGGATACAGGAAGCTCTGGTTGGTCGCGACCAGCGTGCCGTCGTCGGCGATGCTCGGACCGCCGAAGCTGGTCTCTCCGGTCACCGCCTCCGGCTCGCCGCTCTCGGCATCGATGAAGTACACGCGGCGCGTCCCGGCGTCGTCGATGGCGCCGAAGAACCCGCTGCCGTCGACCGCCCAGACCAGACCGGACACCGAACGATCCCAGTCGCCGGTGATCTCACGACGGGTGCGGTCGTCGAGGTCGTGGAGCACGAGGTTCACGTTGTCGGCATAGAAGCCGGGAATCTCCTGGGTCGTGTAGGCGAGCGTGCGGCCGTCCGGACCGAACATCGGGTTGCCGTCGCCGGCTTCGTTGTCGGCGGTGAGGTTCTCGAGCGTGTCGGCTCCGATGCGGCCCAGGAAGACGTCGATGTCCGGGTCGACGTCCTCGCCGTCGCGCGAGTCCGAGGTGAACGCGATCCACGTCTCGTCGGGATGGACGTCGTAGCTGCCGAGTCCCTGGGCGGAGCGCGGCAGTTCCCGCCCCAGGGTCTGCGTGACGGCCTCGACCTCGCCGCCGCCGGCCGGAATACGGAACACGTGGGCCTGGCGGTCCTCGTCGATCCAGTGATCCCAGTGCGAATAGGGAAGCGCGTTCCACTGGTGGGCCGAGACCTTCGATTCGCGATCGGCCTCGACCTGCTCGGCCATCTCCTCCCAGGTCTTGTCGGGCCACACGCGGCTGACGAAGTACAGGTGCTCGCCCACCCAGCGCAGGGCCGACACCCCGGTCGGGACCTCGCTCAGCCGCGTGGCCTCGCCCGGACCGTCCATGGGCAGCAGGTAGATCTGCGCGGCGTCGTCCTCGTCCCGCTTCGAGGTGAAGGCCAGCGCAGCACCGTCGGGCGAGAACACCGGACTGCCGGCCGAGGCGCCGGTCTGCGTCAGCGGACGCTGCACGCCCCCGTCGGTCGACAGCAGCCACAGCCGGGTCTCCGACTCGTCGGTCTCGGTGTCCCAGTGCGTGACCGGCACGACGACGTGCCCGCCGGCCGGCGAGATCACCGGAGAGCCCACGCGGTCCATCTCCCACAGGACCTCGATCGACAGGGGCCTCGTTTCCTCGGCCAGCGCCAGGGTGGGCACCAGCAACAGCATCCACAGACAGGTCTTCGGCATGGGGTCTTCCTCTTGGGGTTGGTCGGGGGGTTGGTCGGAGGGTTGGTCGGAGGGTTGGTCGGGGTCTACGCGGGGGTTCGGTCGGGACGGCGGCGGGGAGCATACCACGGCTTCGGGTCGGGTCGGGTGCTGCCCGCGTCGTCGACGTCGAGCGTACGGGCTCTTCCCCTTCGAGCCCCTCGCACCGATACGTGGCGCGAACGATCGTCCGCACTCACGTCGCTTGGGCGAACCACCCACTTCCGGTGCGGAAGGCGGCGGGGAAGAATTGCGGGATCCCGACTTCCGCGGCGGAAGCGACCGACTTTCCCCGCGGAACATCCACAGGTGTCACGACGTCGGAGCACTTCGGCCGGTCCTCGGGAATGTGGACCCGGTGGGTCCACCCCCATGCACATCCTCTCGACCTCCACTAGCGTGGAGCCTTCGGCCGCAGTCCCCGCATGCCCCTTCCGACCCTCTCAGGAGTCGCTCATGAACCCGTCCGTCATCCTCCCCGTGGCCATGGTCGTCGTCGCCGGCGCGGCGGTAGCGAGCCAACCGGCCTTCAACGGCCAGCTCGCCGGCCTGCTCGGATCGCCCTTCCGGGCCGCGCTCGTGAACTTCGTGGCGGGGACCGTGGTCCTGCTCGCGATCGTGACGGCGATGACGATCCGCGACGGGAGCGTGCCGTCGGGCGAGACGGTGGCGCGAGTGCCGAAGCACCTGTGGGTCGTGGGCGGCGCGCTCGGCGCGCTCTTCGTCACGACGGCGGCGTGGGCGACGCCGAAGATCGGGGCCGGGGCTTTCTTCGCCACGCTGATCGCCGCGCAGCTCGTCGCGGCCATGCTGCTCGACCACTTCGGGCTGCTGGGGCTGCAGGCAAAGGCCATCTCGTGGGCGCGGGTGGGCGGCGCGCTGATGCTGGTCGTGGGCGCTACGCTGGTGGTGCGGGGTTAGGGCGTCGCGAGCAACAGCTGCAGCGCGCTCCGGCTACCACCAGGTCCTGCAGACGATCCTCCCGGTGCGCTACGGCGGTTCGTACGGCAACGGGTCCGAGACGTGGAACGTGCTCGTCGACCATCCGGTCACCGAGAACCTGCCGTCGAGCTTCGGGACCGAGTCGTCGAACCAGTACTCGATCGTGGCCCCGAAGTCGGGCGCGACGCAGCTGGTCCGTGGCAGCCGCTCGGGCGCGAGCGTGGTCACCTGGGCTCGAACCGGCCGCGTCGTGAGCCTGAACATGGCCGCCGAGTACAGCGATCGCGAGGTCTGGAACGCCGACCTCGACCAGCTCTTCGTCGACGCGGTGGGGTTCGTGGCGAAGCGTTGAATCGATTCACGGGGGATGAACCGACCGGACGGCGCGCGGAGCCGACTTCCGCCGCGGAAGCGCTGTCCGCCGAGCCCGACTTCCGCCGCCGAAGCGCACCCACGCAGAACGGGGCCCCGCCACCGCGGAGCCCCGTTCCCCTGGACCGACGATGACGAGCCGCGACCTCAGTCGCTGCTGCCCATCATCTCCTCCTTCAGCTCCTCGTAGTCGAGCTCGTACGACGGCTTCTCCTCGCCGTCCTCGAGGAGGAAGTGGTTCATCCAGCGCTGCAGGCGCAGCGAGTAGTCGAGCTTGCCGGCGGCCTTGCGGTTGCCGTGGCCCTCGCCGGGGTACCACACCAGGCGCACGGGCGCGTCGGCCATGTGCTCGAAGTACCGGTACATGATCATCGACTGGGTCGGGTGCACGCGCGGATCGTCCTTGCCGTGCAGGATCAGCAACGGGGTCTCGCTACCCTTGGCGTGGTAGATCGGGCTGCGCTCGAGGAAGAAGTCCCAGTCGGTGTAGACCTTGCGCGGGTTCTGGTGCACGAGCTGCGACTCACGCGGGATGTCGGTGGTGCCGAACTTCGAGTACTGCTCGCTGATGCCGACGAACATCACGCTGGCCTGGAAGTGCTCGCTGAGCTTCGTGGCACCCCAGGCGCTGGCGTAGCCGCCGTAGCTGCCACCGGTGATGCCCACGCGGCCCTCTTCGACCATCCCCAGCTCGATCAGGTCGTTCACGCCGTCGACGACGTCGTCGAACTCCTTGCCGCCGGGATCACCCTGGCTGGTCATGGTGAAGTCATAGCCCCGGCCGGTGCTGCCGCGGTAGTTCGGGTACCACACGAAGTAGCCCTGCGCGGCCATGTACTGCCCGGGACGCGAGTACCAGGTCTTCCAGCCGTTGCGCTCATGGGCCTCGGGTCCGCCGTGGATCACCGCGACCAGCGGATAGACGACGCCGTGCTGGTAGTCGACCGGCTGGATCAGGATGCCGTGCAGCTCCATGCCGTCACGCGCGGTCCAGGTGTGCACGGTCTGGTCGCCGAGGTCGATCTCGCTCAGCCACTCGTTGTGGACGGTCGCCCGCTCGGGATCCTGTGCCGTGCGACCCACGAACACCTCACCCGGATGTTCGGGGCTTTCGCCGACGAAGGCCATGTGCTCGCCGTCGTCGGTCACGCTCATCGACAGGAGCACGGGCTGGCCCTCGTCGACCAGCACGTTCGGCTCGCCGCCGCTCGCGGCGATCTCGCCCACCTGCGTGTGCACGTTGCTGTCGAGCAGGTAGAGGATCGTGTCGTCGTCCCTCCACGCGACGCCGTTCACGTGACCCTCCACACCGGGCATCAGGTTGGTCGGCTCGCCGCCGGTGGCGCGGGCAACCATGAGCTGTCCCTCGGCGGGATCGTGGATGTCGACGGCACCGATGAACGCCACGTGCTCGCCGTCGGGGCTGAAGGCCGCCTGGCCCAGCTTGCCCTCGGTCTCGATCTGGCCGGCGATGTCGCCGGTCACCAGGTCGACCAGCGTGTACGTGCGGAACATGTAGTGCAGGTCGATCCGCGAGTCCTCGGCGATGCTCACGAGCACGTGGTCGTGGCCGGGTCGGTAGTGCAGGTCGTCGGGATGTCCCTCGAGCTCGATGTGGCGCGGGTCCAGGTCACCGTCGGTGCGGAAGTCGTCGAGGTCGACGTTCACCACGTACAGCTGATTGTTCTTGATGTTCTCCTCGTAGAACTCCATGTCGAAGCCCTGTTCCTCGAGCTCCTCCTCGCGCTCGGTCTCGCCCTCGCGCGCCAGGAAGGCCACGCGGGTGCCGTCGTCGTTGAACGCGTACTCGGCGATGCTCTCGTCGTGCTCGAGGATCTTGCGGGCCTCGCCACCGCTCGCGCTGATCACGTACAGCGAGCGGTTGTCGTCGCCCTCGCGCTCCGAGAGGAAGGCGACGTGCGAGCCGTCGGGCGTCCAGCTCACGCTGCTGACGCTGACCTCGCCGGTGACGAAGGGACGACTCTCGCCGGCCTCGACGTCGTAGACGTGCAGCTCGACCCAGTTCGGACCGTTGTCGTCGACCATCGGCTCGCGGGGCACGCTGAGCGTGTAGGCCACGTGGCTGCCGTCGGGCGAGATCGCGGCCGAACGCACCGACTGGATCTTGGCGACGTCGAACGGCGTCATGCCGCGGGCCTGCACGTTCGACGCGGCGAACGTCAGTCCGAGCGCGAGGGCCATCGTGAGCGACGCACGGAATCGATTCCGCATGGCGTTTCCTTCGGATGGGAGTGGGGCAGAAAGGGTTGTTCGGCGGGCCCTGACGAGGGTCTCCGGCCTTCGGATTCGGAATCCAAAGGGTAGGACGGCCCCGCGCGCGGAGCAACTCGCCACGCTGCGGAACCTGCGACACCGGAAGGGGTTCAGTCGCCCGGCCGGACCTGGCCGCAGGTGTCCACGTGCCGGGCGTGCTGGCAGCGGATCACCTCGTTGTGGAACAGAGCCTCGGTCACCACGCCCACGAACTGGGCCTCGGCTCCGTGCAGACGGAATGCGGGCCCGCCGCACAGTCCGGCCAGCCGCCCCGGCATGACCGCGCCCTCCATCAACGCCGAGAAGCGACGCGCCACGGTTTTCTCGACCACGAACGAGTACTGCACCTGCGCCGGCCATTGGTCCTGCGGGAATCCCAGGACGGTCACGCGATCCCCCGGTTCGGCAGCCGGTGCCGGCCAGTGGAGGGGGTTGTGGAAGGTCCATTCGTCGCCGAGGTGCACGAGCTCCTCGGGCTCGAGCCGTAGCGTGGCCAGATCGTGTCGTCGATCGATGCACAGCAGCCGGTCGGAGAGGTCGTCGACCTTCATGTTCCCGAGCCACACCTCGGCGCCGGGATCGCTGCGGAAGCGCTCGAGACACTCGTCGACGACGTGCGCGACGGTCACCGCGAAGGGACGGTCGATCCACAGCAACGACGCACTGGCGTTGCGGATCGGTCCGGTGCCTTCGTGTTGCGACGGGACCAGGGCGATGGGAAGGGAATGGCTGCGAAGGCCGGGCGCGGCACTCATGGCCAACAGGCTAGGCCGTCGTCGCGACCTCGCCAGCGATGCGCTGCAATCGTTCCCAGAGGTCTTCGACGTGCCGCCGCTGGGTGCGCGCGTTGCCCACGGCCATGCGCAGGGCGAAGCGCGGGTCGCCGCCGCGCTGGACCACGGTGTGCGACACGAAGGAACGGCCGTCCTCGTTCAATCGGTCCATGATCGCGGTGTTGTGCGCCCGCAGCGCGTCCTCGTCGCCGGCCATGGCGGGCGGCACGTGGCGGTACAGCACCGTGCTCATGGGCGCCGGAACGAGGCGTTCCCAGTCCTCGCTCGCATCGATCCAGCCGGCGAAGACAGCGGCCAGGTCGACGTGGTGTTCGATCAACGCCGCAATCCGGTCCCGACCGAACCAGCGCAGCACGAACCACAGCTTCAGCGATCGGAAGCGGCGGCCGAGCGCCACGCCGTAGTCCATGAGATTGCGCGCGACGTCGTCCTCGGGCGTCATCAGGTAGGGCGGCACCAGCGAGAACGCGGCGCGGAAGGCGCTCGCATCGCGGTAGAGCAGCACGCTGCAGTCCATGGGCACGAACAGCCACTTGTGCGGATTGACCACCAGACTGTCGGCGCGGTCGACGCCGTCGAGCACCCAGCGGAAGCGTTCGCTCGCCGCCATGGCGCCACCGTAGGCCGCGTCGACGTGCAACCACAGGCCTTCCTCGGCGCACACGTCGGCGATGGCCGCCACCGGATCGACCGACGTGGTCGAGGTCGTGCCCGTGGTCGCCACCACGGCCATCGGGACCACGCCGTGCACGCGGTCCTCGGCGATCGCCGCGCGCAGGGTCGCCGGGTCGAGGCGGAAGTCGTCGTCGACGGCCACGCGCCGGCATCCCTCCACGCCCAGCCCGAGCACGATGCACGCCCGCTCGACCGAGCTGTGTGCCTCTTCACTGCAGTACACGCGCAGGGGCGGACGCCCGGCGAGGCCCTTCTCGCGCACCGCGCCGTCGGTGATCCGGTGCCGCGCGGCGGCCAGCGCAACGAGCGTGCTCGTGCTGGCCGTGTCCTCGATGTGGCCCTCGAACCGTTCCGGAATCCCCAACAGATCGCGCACCCAGGAACAGGTACGGAGTTCCAGTTCGGTGGCCGCCGGTCCGGTGCGCCAGAGCATGGCGTTGTCGTTCAGGGTGGCGATCAGCGTCTCGGCCAGGATGCCCGGACCGCTGCCGGTGTTCGAGAAGTAGGCGTGGAAGCCGGGGTGGTTCCAGTGCGTCGTGGCCGGCACGATCAGACGGTCGAAGTCCGCCAGGATCGTGTCCATCGACTCGCCGTGTTCGGGAGCCCGCGCGGGAAGTTGCGCCGAGACCTCGCCCGGGCGCACCTTGGCGAGCACCGGCAGGTCCTCGACGCGGCCGACGAAGTCGGCGATCCAGTCGGCCACGGCGTGGGCGTGCCGCCGCAACTCGTCGGGGTGCATGTCGTTGGTCTCGACGGATTCGTCCATGCGCAGGTCCTTCGTTCGGTCGCCGACGTTCGGTCGTCCCGATGGTAGTGGCAGCCGCGACGCCTGACGACCCACACCCCTCCCCGGAAGCCCCCGCATGCAGGACCTCGTCCGCACCGAGATCCGCCCGCCGCTGGCACGCATCACCATCCGCGGCCGGCGTCACCTCGACGGCCCGCTGGTCGACGCCCTGCACCGGGCCTGGGACGCCGTCGACACACGCGACGACCTGGAACTCGTGTCCTTCGACAACGAGGGCGACGACTTCCTGGTCGGCGTCGACGGCCGGTGGGTGGTCGAACGCATGGAAGCCGACGACCTGGCGGCGATCGAGGACTTCGTGCGCAACGGCCAGGGCTTCCTCCGGCGGCTCGACTCCGCACGCCCACGCACGCTGGCCCGCGTGCGCGGCTTCGCCACCGGCGCCGGAGCCGAGTGGATCGCCGCTTGCGACGCCGTCGTGGCCACGCCCGACGCCCGCATCGGCCTGCCCGAGACGGGCCTGGGCATCCATCCCGCGCTGGGGGGAACGCAGCGGTTGCCGCGGCGGATCGGCTTCGCGGCCGCCCGCTGGGCGATCCTCACCGGGACCTACGTGAGCGCGGCCGGCGCGCGCACCCTGGGCCTGGTCGACGGCCTCGACGACGAGGACGACCGGACGGCCGCCACCGCCAGCGCGTGTCGGGCCGCACGCGTCGCGCGGGCGCCGCACCGCCGCGAGGGACTCGATGACGCCCTGCTGCGCGCCTTCGAACACCGCACCCTGCCCGAACTCTGCGGCGGGCCCCGTCCCGACGATCCCCCCGATCTGCAGCGCGCCCTGCGCCGCGTCGCCCGCCGGGCTCCGGTGGCGCTGCGCGTGGCCGACACCCTGCTCCACCTGTCGACGGAGACCGAACTCGAGCAAGGACTGCAGCGCGAGGTCGACGAACTGGCGACGGTCTACGCGACCCGCGACGCACTGGCGGGGATGCGGGCGAGCGCAGCCGGGCGCCGCGCCACCCGCTTCCACGGTCACTGAGCCGTCGACCGGTCGGGCTTCGGCACGATCTCGAGCGACGTGCGGGTCGAGTGTCCCGCCACGTCGGGCAGGTACATGGCCATCGCCCGCGCCGGCGCCACGTGGAACACACCCGGCGACTCGGCCACGAGCTCGTACTCGATCACGTGCTCGCCCTCGGACAATGCGTCCAGGAAGAAGGCCGTGCGGTCGTCGCGCACCTCGCGGTGGCCCGACGTCCGGCCGAACGACGTGAAGCCGCTACGCTGTTCGAGCGGCTCGGCGCCCGCCGGACGCGGATCCTCCACGATCAGGAAGTCGACGTCGTGGTCGAGGTCCAGACGCAGCCGCACGCGCAGACGGTCGCCGCTGCGCACGGTGTCGCCGTCGTCGAGCGGAACCTCGAAGTCGACCACACCGGCACCGAGGGTCCGGCGCGGATCCAGACGCACGACCTCGCGCTCGATGCGGACCACGTTGCCCGCCGCCTCGATCTCGCGCGCGCGGCTGAAGGCGTCGGCCTCGTAGGTCACATAGGCGCGGCCGGTGCCCTCGAGTTCGAGCTCGAGGGCGCCGCCGTCGAGCACCGTGGCCGGAAGCGCGAAGCGGCCGCCGCCGTCGACCACCTCGTCCGGACGCACACGCACCCGCACGAGTTCGTCGCCGTCCTGGCGGGCCACGAAGGTGTAGTCGGGCGTCAGCTCGTCGCTGCCGCGCAGGTGATCGCACAGGGCGTACAACGCGTGCGCGCTGCTGCGCGTGCTGTCCCACTGGTGCCCGCGACGGTTGAGCACCAGCCACCGGGCCACGGCGTCGCGACGCGGATGGTCGGGATCGATCTCGACCATGGCCTGCAGCGCGAACGACGTGGTCTCGACCGCACCGCGGCCACGCCACCAGTAGTTGCTGGTCACACCCCAGTGCGCGGTGTCGACGTCCGGATCGAGGCGCACGTCGTTCTCGAGCGTGCGCAGCAGCGTGGCGGCACGGTCGCTCGCCCCGAAGTGGTGCAGGGCGATCGCCGTCAGCGCCCGCGCGTAGGGTGTGAGCTCGTCGCGGCGGTCGAGCAGATCGTTCGCCCAGCGGCGCATGGCGTCGTCGGGGCGCGCGTCGCCGTGCAACGCGACGTCGGCGCGGGCGAGCGCGACGAGTGCATAGGACAGGTCGTCGGAACGCGACTCGATCCGGGAGATCTCGGCCCGGAGCGCTTCGCGACCACGGCGCAGGACTTCGCGGTCGACGTCGACGCCCGCGTCTTCAGCCTCGGCCAACGCCACGAGCACGTGGGCCGTCACGTAGGGGTGCGTCGGCCGGTCGCGGCCACCCCACCAGCTCCAACCGCCCTGACCGTTCTGAAGGGCGGCGATGCGATCGAGACCGTCGGCGATCCTGGCGTCGAGCTCGGGATCGAAGCGATCACTGCGCACACCCAGCCGTTCGACCACCGCGCGCACGGCCACCGCGGGCACGAAGCGCGACAGCGTCTGCTCGACGCAGCCGTAGGGATAGTCGGCCAGCGCGGGCAGAGCATCGATGGCCGCCGACAGCATGGTGGGCGCGACCGTCAGCGTGACCACCTCGCTGCCCGGCAGGCGCTCGTCGATCGACGGGAAGGACATCGACGCCCGGCCCGGTCCGACCTCGCGCACCGAGGCCACGTGCAGTCCGGTCCCGAAGGGCAGCAGCTCCACGGTGCGGCGCATCGCGTCCTCACCCTGCTCGCTGCGCACCGCCACCTGCACGTCGACCGCTCCGGGTTCCACGCCGGTGATCCGTCCCTGCTCGTCGCGGACGAGTTCGAAGGACCCCAGTTCGAAGGGAACGCCCAGGTCGAAGTCCACGCGGGCCTGTCCGTGTGCCGGCACGAGCACCGATTCGACCCGAGGGCCGTTGGTCAACCGCTCGACCTCGAGCTGGACAGCCGCCTTCGTCTCGGTGTCGGTCTCGTTGTGCACGATCGCCGCCACCGTGAAGCGATCGTCGGCCCGGAACACGCGCGGATGCTGCAGGCGCACCATCATCGGCTTGCGCGTGCGCGTGGTGGTCTTCGCCGTGCCGACGCGGGTCTGCGGATCGACGGCCAGGACGAAGGCGTTCCACTGCGTGAGCGACTCGGCCAGCGGCACGTCGACGGTGGCCTCGCCGTCGGCATCGGTGGTCACGCCGGTGCGCCACAGGACGGTGGTGCGGAAGTCGGTGCGGACCGAGGCGGGGGTGAACGGCTCCGCGGCTCCCACGTCGTCGGCGACCGACCGGGCCACACGGACGTCGAAGGCGTCGGGGGCCGCGCTCGCCTCCATCATCCGAGTTCCGCGCCGTTGCATGCCGCCACCCTTCTGCCCGATGTCGGCCACCTCCTCGTCCTCGTCGCCCGGCTCGAGCTCCACGTACCCGCCGTGGCGCGCGGCCATCGACTGCGGCACGGCCGCGCGCTCGCGCGGGAAGGCCCGCAGTTCCTGCAGGGGATCGAGTCGCGGGCGCGGGGCGACCTCGAGCAGCGCCTGGTCGACCACCGCGATCGAGAAGGTCGTCGACACGGGATCACCGTTGGCGTCGAGGGCCTTCACGCGCAGCGACGCGTCGGTGCCGGGCGCGAAGTGTTCGCCGGCGAACTCCAGCTCCAGGTCGAGCAGCTTCGACGCCGGAGGCGCGACCACCGTCACCGACGCCCGGTGCACGCGGAAGTCGCCCACGCGCGTGGCCTGGATCTCGAATTCGGGACGGTGCCGGTCGTCGAGTTCGATCTCCAGGAGACGCGAGGTTCCGTTCAAGCGCACGACCTCGGCCTCGGTGCCGCCGGCGTGCACGCGGCTCAACAGCACCGACGCGCCCGGCGTCTCGGACAGCAGCAACACGCGCGCGACGTCGCCGAGCACCTCGGGCTGCTCCACGATCAACTGCACGGCGCTGTCGACCGAGGGGATGTCGCGCGTGCGCGGGTCGGCCACGTAGACGGTGGTCTCCGCTTCCATCTCGTAGCCGCGGCCGTCGACGCCGCGGAAGACCACGCGGTAACGACCGGTGCGTTCGGGTTCGAAATCGATGGTGGCGTGGCCGTCGTCGTCGGTGCGGATCGTGCGCTGCATCAGCGAGCGTTCGGTGCCGTCCTCGTCGCGACGGCGCAACTCCCACGTCCCCTCGTGGGCCACGCCGCGCTGCATGGCGTCGACGATTCGCAGGCGCACGGCGGCGCGATCGCCGGGCGCCACTACGGATCGTTCCGGCGCGAGCCGCGCGGTGAGTTCGGTGTGGCCGATCGTCACCGTTCCCGAGCCGCGCTCCTGCCGACGCGAGACGTCGGTCACCGTGGCCTCGATCCGGTAGCGCAGAGAACGATCGGTCGTGTCGTCGGGGTCGGTCGGCACGCGCAGCGTGGCGCGGCCTTCGTCGTCGAGAACCAGCCGTTCCTCGAGCACGGTCTCGCCCTGCGATCCACCCGGGGGCATGATCCGCAGACGCGAGGCCGACCCGGTGGGTTCGATCGGACGCCAGCGCGGCTGCGGCCACGGCCAGGGGATCTCGAACACAGGGCGCTTCGTCACGGTCACGCGCACGTCGCCGGCCACCGGCCCGCCGAACAGATAGGCAGCCTCGACGTCGACCTCGAGCGTGTCGCCGAGCACATAGCGACGCTCGCGGTCGAGCGCGACGTCGACGGTGAACTCGGGCAGTCGGACCTCGCCCACCTCGAACATCGCCGCGTCCGACCACTGCCCGTCGTCGGTGGCCACCACCTGCACGCGATGGTTGCCGAGCATCGCCGACGCCGGCACGCGGTGGTCGAGCTCGAACGATCCGTTGTCGTCGAGCGTCACGGTGCGTTCGAGCTGCACCTCGCCGTTCGGATCGACGATCGTCACCCGGGCGCGGTCGCCGGCGGGCACGTCGACCCGACGCGCACGCACCGCGAGCTCGCGCACGAAGCCCTGCAGATGCACGGTCTCGCCCGGCCGGTACAGCGGCCGATCGGTCCACAGGAGCGACCGGAAGCTCCGCGCCGGAGCCGTCCAGCCGCGGCCGTGCGGATAGCCGGCGAAGAGGATCGGATGTCCGCCGTGTTCGCCGTGGACGATCATCGCGCGCGCGTGGTCGCCCACCGACACGAAGGCCCGCCCGTCGTCGGCGGTGCGCACGCGTTCGCTTCGCCAGACCATGCGGCGCGCGTTGCCACCGCGTTCCCAGGACCCACGGGCGACGTCCAGCTCGACACCCGCCACCGGTTCGCCGCGGCTCATGTCCACCGCCCACAGCTCGCGGACCGTGTCGTCACGACCGGCCGGCCGGTAGGCACGATCGAGCACACCCAGCGCGCTCACGACGAAGGCCAGGCGTTCGGGCTCGGGTGCCCTGTCGCCGTCGAACACGCGGCCCCGCGCGACGAGCACGTAAACGCCGGGGTCGAGTGGATCGATCCACTGCGCTTCGGAACGTCGCTGGTGACGCTGCCGCCGCGCCGGCCCGTCCTCACGCGCCCTCTGCTCGACGGCGTCGTCGGTGCGGCGCGACCACACGACCTCGCCGGCGTCGGCGACGATCAGCTCGTGCAGCCGTGAAGCGCTTCCGAGTTCGGAGACCGGGCGCAGGTCGTCGTCGAGGTCGATCCGTCGCAGCTCGAGATCCCACCCCGCCAGGTTCCGCCAGTGGAGCCCGAGCCGGTGGTGCGAACCGGGACGGAACAGCTCGTTGCCGGTGAGTTCGATGGCCGGGCTGCGCAGTTCGGTCAGCCGCCGACGTGCCTCGCGTGCGACCAGTCCATCGGCCACGTCCACGGCGTCGACGGCGCGCTCGTAGTAGCCGACGGCGGCGACCAGATCACCCCGGCGCTGGGCCACACGGCCGGCCACGAGCGCAGCGTGGGCCCGTACCCAGGGGTCGTCGGTCCGGCGCAACAGATCGCGGGCCACGCGGGCCTCGAGGTCGCCCTCACCACCGATCGCCACCGCCCCCCCACGCAGATCCGGCGTGGGTCCCGACCGGATGCCGAGGAGACGCACCCCGAGGTCTTCGATCAGCGTGTCCGGAGCCGAGGCCGACACCAGATTCGACCAGATCCGCTCCAGCGTCGCGCGATGCGCAGTCGCCCCCCGGTGCGAAGGACGGGAACCAAGGAGCGCGCGGGCGAGATCGGCGTAGCCCGGGATCGCCGCCTCGATGTCGGTGCGACGCTCCCAGAAGTCCAGCACGGGCTCGATCGGTCCGGGCAGGGTCGCGGCGTCGCGTGAACGCACGAGCTCGGCGTAGGCGCGTGCGCCCCAGGCGTCCCTGGGTTCCAGGGCCAGGCGCTCGAGTTCCTGCCGTGCCTCGGTGCGGCGCTCGGCCGAGGGCTCCGCCTCGCGCTCCGCCTGACGCAGGGTGGCCGCGGCCCGCAACCAGCGGAACCGGCGCGGTTCGACGCCCTCGGGTGCCTGTTCCAGGCCCCGGAGCGCGTCGCGGGCCGCGCGATACTCGCCGTTACGGAAGTCCTCGACGGCGGCCTCGAAGACGACCGCGGGATCCTTCGAGCGGGCGTCGGCCTCCCGCGGCCCGGGCAGGAGTCCCGGATTCGTCGCCATGAACAGGACGCCACCGAGCAGGAGCCCGGCGACGAGCACGAACAGCGGGCGCGGACGCAACGACGGGTGGCGAACGGGGACCATGGTCGTTCCTTCTTCGGGTCGGAGGCTGTGGGCGTGGTCACCGGGATGTACGTCCGAACCCGGTGGTCCATTCCCGACCCGGCCCCGTTCCCACGACAGGGCCGCGTGCACCTGTTACCTTCTGCCGACGGTTCCGTCCCGTCCACGGGACGATTCCTCTCCATTCCACCCGGTTCTCCCGGAGCGATCGGTCCATCATGCGCTCGTCGATCCTCACCCTGCTCCTCGTCGCGCTGGCCACGGCCCCGGCCGCCCACGCTCAACAGAAGACCCTGGCCGACATGCCCGAGATCCCCTCGGGGGACATGAACTACCGGTCGTGGACCTACGTGGAGTACGCGGACGTCGGCGTTCCCGTCTTCGCGATGATTCCGGGCGATGGTCTCTCGGCCGAGGGCTTCCGCGAGCGGCCGAACGGAGAGCCCTCGTGGGGCCGCATGGCGCGCGCGCGCGGTTACAGCGCCTTCATGCTCGATCGCGTGGGCTGCGGAAAGGCCCCGGCGCCGCCCGATCGCGACTTCGGCCGGATCCTCGAAACGGGTCTCTTCGGCGTCTACCAGATCGGCTTCGCCACCAAGGCCGGCACGATGATCGCGCACGGCGACGCAGCCGGGATGGCCGTCCGGGCCCGCAGCTTCGATCCCTCGGTGGCCGCATCCATGGTGCTGATCGACCCGATCGGCCCGCAGGGCGCGCAACCCATGACCGATCTCACGCCCCACGAGGTGCTCGAACGACGGCGCGATCCGAACCACCCGTGGGTGACCTGGGGCTTCGGTCCCGAACACGGCGTGCTGCGCGAGGGATTGGACCTGACGCAGGCCGAGGCCGAGAGCCTCGTGGCGAACCACGAGGACGATCAGCCGGCGTACTGGGCCGGCCTCCTCACCGACATGGATTCCGACTACCGCGTGCGCGAACCCATGCACCTGGACGGCCTGCCGGTGCTGGTGATCCGGACACCCGCCGCCGACGAGGAACAGATCGAGCGCGAGGAGCACGTGGTGCGCTGGATGACCGAGCGCGGCATGCGCGTCGACCGGCTCGATCTGTCGTCGCACCCGACACTGGGGAACACCAGTGGTCTGCCCTGGGCCGGCGATCTGTCCGACGAGGTCTTCGAGGAGATCTGGACCTGGTACCACGACCTCGACGGCGTTCCCGTGCTCGCAGGACGGTGATCGTGTCCGACTGCGTCTTCGACATCGAAACCGCCCCTCTGCCCGACGCCGAGATCCCACCCGCCTTCGTCGACAAGCTGCGCGAGGAGTCCGACCCGGACGGCCCCGATGCCTGGCGCGAACGCCTGGGGCTGTACGCGCTGTCGGCCCGGGTGGTCGTGATCGGAATGCTGAACCCGGCGTCCGGTCGCGGTGTCCTGCTCCACGACGACGAGCACGGAGCGCTCGGTGACCTCGACCTGCCCGACGACACCCGCTTCGAGGTGATCGGTGGCGACGAAGCGGCGATCCTGACGCACTTCTGGGATCGGATCGTGCCCTTCCGCCGGGTGATCACCTACAACGGTCGGGGATTCGACGTACCCTTCCTCATGCAACGCTCCCTGGTGCGAGAGGTCCCGATCCGCGCCAATCTCATGCCACCGCGCTTCTTCCTCGACCGCAACCACCTGGATCTGCAGGACGTGCTGTCGATGTTCCGGGCCACGCGCCCCTTCGGCCTGTCGGCCTGGACCCAGGCGATCGGCGCCTCCAGCCCCAAGGACGGCTCGGTGGCCGGGGCCGAGGTGGGCGAGGCCTTCGCCGCCGGCCGCACCGGCGAGATCGTCGAGTACTGCGCACGCGACGTCGTCGCCACGGCCCGCCTGGCCGAGAAGACCGCGGAGCTGTGGGGCCCCATGCTCGGCCGATGACCCCGACCGCACCCGGAGAACCATGACCGAACCCGCATTCCAGGACCTCTACCCGGAACCCTACGCCCAGTGCTACGGTTGCGGCCGGCTGAACGAACAGGGCCTGCAGATCAAGAGCCGGTGGGAAGGCGACGTGTCGGTGTGCCACTACACGCCGCGCCCCGAGCACACCGCGGTCCCCGGCTACGTGTACGGAGGGCTGCTGGCGTCGCTGGTCGACTGCCACGCCACCGGCACCGCCGCGGCCGCGGCCACACACGCGCATGGCGATCCGTTGCGTGCCGACACCATCCGCCGCTTCGTCACGGCGCGCCTCGAGGTCGACTACCGCGCGCCCACGCCGCTGGGCGTGGAACTCGAACTGCGCGCCCGACCCGTCGAGGTGAAGGGCCGCAAGGTCGTCGTCGACATCGAACTGCTGGCCGAAGGAAGAGTCACCGTGACCGGCCATGCGATCTGTGTCGAGGCACCGTCGTCGCTGATCGACGACGGCTGATTCCGAATCCCCGAGCCCACGAGGTGCACCGTGACGCGACCCTTCGACGACACCGACCTGCTCTGCGTGAACGCGATCCGTGCCCTGGCGATCGACGCGGTCGAGAACGCGAACTCCGGACATCCGGGGATGCCGCTCGGGGCTGCGCCGATGGCCTACGTCCTGTGGTCGCGCCACCTGCGCCACGACCCGACCGACCCCCAGTGGTTCGACCGCGATCGCTTCGTCCTGTCGGGCGGGCACGGGTCCATGCTCCTGTACGCGCTACTGCACCTGAGCGGCTACGACCTGTCGCTGGACGAGATCCGTGCCTTCCGACAGTGGGACAGCCGTACACCCGGCCACCCCGAGTTCGGCCACACCGTGGGCGTCGAGGCGACGACCGGCCCGCTCGGCCAGGGCGCGGCCAACGCGGTGGGCATGGCCATGGCCGAACGCTGGTGGGCGGCGAAGGCCAACACCTCCGACCACACCGTGATCGACCACCGCACCTGGGCGCTCGTGACCGACGGCGACCTCATGGAGGGCGTGTCGGCCGAGGCCGGCTCGCTGGCCGGGCACCTGGGACTGGGCGGTCTCACGTACCTGTACGACGCCAACGACGTCACGCTCGACGGTCCGGCCGACATGCACTTCGACGAAGACGTGGCCGCGCGCTACGCGGCCTACGGCTGGCACGTGCAGACCGTCGAGGACGGCGACCACGATCTCGAGGCCATCGACCGTGCCCTGACCGCGGCACGTGAAGAGACCGAACGACCGTCGATGATCGTGGTGAAGACGACCATCGGCTTCGGCTCACCCGCCAAGGCCGGCAAGTCGTCGGCGCACGGAAGTCCGCTCGGCTCCGACGAGGCCGCCGCCACGAAGAAGGCCCTGGGCTGGGAGTTCGAGGACCCCTTCCACGTTCCCACCGAAGTGACCGCGCGTTTCACCGAGATCGCCACCCGGGGATCGGAGAGCAACGATCGTTGGCGCGACACGGTGGGCCAGTGGACCGAGGTCGATTCCGAACGCGCCTCGTTGCTCGCCGCCGCCACGCGCGGGGAACTGCCGGCGAGCTTCGACTCGACGCTTCCGCGATACTCGATGGGGGAGAGCGTGCCCACGCGGAAGGCCAACGGCGATGCCCTCAACGCACTCGCCCAGCGCGTTCCCTGGCTGCTGGGCGGCGACGCCGATCTTTCCGGATCGACCAAGACCACACTCACCGACGAGACCGACTTCGGCGAGGGCGCGGGACGCAACGTACACTTCGGCGTGCGCGAGCACGCGATGGGTGCCATCGCCAACGGCATGCTCTACCACGGCGGAGTCCGGCCGTTCACGGCGACCTTCTTCGTGTTCTCGGACTACATGCGACCGCCACTGCGTCTGGCCGCGCTCAGCCGGATCCCGCTCATCTCGGTGTTCACGCACGACAGCGTGGGGGTCGGGGAGGACGGACCGACGCATCAGCCGATCGAACACCTGGCCGCGCTGCGGGCGATCCCGGGCCTGCTGGTGATCCGCCCGGCCGACGCCAACGAGACGGCGGCGGCCTGGAAGGTCGCCCTGGAGCAGACGGAACGCCCCACGGCGCTGGTGTTCACCCGTCAGGGCGTGCCCACGGTCAGCGAGCCGCAGGCCGCCCGTGAGGGCGTGGCCCGGGGCGCCTGGATCGTACGGGACGCCGACGATCCCCAGGCGCTGCTGCTGGCCACGGGATCGGAGGTCCACCTCGCGGTCGAGGCGCACGAGCGTCTGCAGGAAGAGGGAATCGGCACACGCGTGGTGTCGATGCCCTCGTGGGAGCTCTTCGACGAGCAGGACCACCCCGTCCGCGAGAGGATCCTGCCCCCGACGCTGCGCCGGCGCGTGGCGATCGAGGCGGGCGTGGCGCAGGGATGGCACCGCTACGTGGGCGACGGGGGGACCGTTCTGTCGATCGAACGCTTCGGCGCTTCGGCACCGGGCGACGAGGTGATGGAACGCCTCGGAATGACGACGGACCGCGTCGTCGACGCGGTCCGCGGTCTGCTGGACGGCTGAGGTCCGGCGCGAAGGCCTCAGGCGCCGGTCGGCTGGACCCCCCGGTCGGCGATCCGCGCCGACTTCGCGAGCATGGCACCGATCTGGTCGATCGGAGCGATCCGGTCGACCAGGCCGAGCCCGATGGTCGTACGGGGCATGGACGCGGCGATCGCGGTCACCGGGTCCTGGGCGAGCACCTGGCCTCCGACGGCGTGCACCTGCTGGGCCCCCATCGACCCGTCGCGACCCATGCCGGTGAGCACGACCGCCACCGAGCGCGGTCCGTAGACGCTCGCCAGCGTGCGAAAGAGCGGATCGGCCGCCGGGCGTACGAAGTTCTCGGGCGGCTCGTTGGTCAGCACGATCGACGGCCCCGAGGCCTCGACCTTCATGTGCCGGTCGCCCGGACACACGTACAGCGTCCGGGGCACGACCCGATCGCCGTCGGCGGCCAGCCGGACGGTGACCCGTGTGAGCTCCGCCGCCCGCTCGGTGAAGGTCTCGAGCATCCAGTCGGGTCCGTGCAGCACGAGCAGGTACGCGGCGTTGAGCGTCGGGTCGAGCGACGGCAACAGCGTGCGCAGGGCCTCCGGTCCGCCCGTGCTCGCGGCGATCCCCACGCCGACATGCGAGGGCGGGGCCGCGGGGGCCTGCACCGCGTGCAGGGTCCCGGGCGACGGCGCGGGCTGGTGCGCCCTCTCGATGCAGTCGCGCAGGCGCTGCAGGATGCTCTTCGGCTGGTAGGGCTTGGCCAGGTAGTCGTCGGCGCCGGCCTCGAGCGCGTGCTGCCGGGCATCGGCACTGCTGAGCGCGGTGATCACCAGGATCGGCGGGGGCTCGTGGAACTCGGCCCGGACCCGACGGACCAGCGAGATGCCGTCCATGTTCGGCATCATCCAGTCGGTCAGGACGGCGTCGAAGCTCTGGGCCCGTAGAGTGGCCAGGGCCTGCACCCCGTCCGCGGTGGCCACGACGTCGTAGCCGTCGGACTCCAGGGTCTTCCTCAACAGCAGAGCACTGGTGGGATCGTCTTCGGCAATCAGGATCTTCACGTCGTCGTTCCTCGAGAGCGAGTCGCGCAGCCGGGGCCGACTCGTCGGCGCCATTCCGGCTTCGCGCACGGTGGCGTCGGTCGGTGGCGTCGGTTCCTCGAGGTCTTCGGCACCACGGACAGGGGACTTGATGCCCGATCGTCGCGCCCACAGCCCCTTGGGCGCGCCCGGGTATCCCCGCCACCGCGACACGGCCACAATCCCGTGTTCACGCCATTTCCGGAGGGATCAGACCGAGGCCGAGGCCCGGCGCTCGCGCTGCACCAGGGCGAGCTTCTCGTCGTCGGAGAGACCGACACGCTCGTCGAGCACACGGGCGGGGTCGGCCGCGATGCGATCGAGGATCTCGCGGTACACACCGACCATGAGCCGCACGGTGGACCGGGCATCGGGGTCCACACCGTCGGCCAGTTCGCGCGCGGCGTCGTAGTGGTCGCGGGCGACGAGGACGCCGCGTCCGATCACGCGGAAGAGCGCAGCCCGGGTGGCCGGACTCAACACATCGCCGTCGATTCCTTCCTGGCTGCACCAGTCCGCGGGCAGGTAGACCCGGCCGCGCTCGGCGTCCTCGCGCACGTCGCGCAGGACGTTGGTCCACTGCAGGGCGTGGGCCAGATGCCGGGCGAGGGGCCTCAGGCGCGCCCGCGTGCCACCGAAGATCGACAGGCTGATCTCGCCGATGGGCGTGGCGACCAGATCGCAGTAGCGGCGGAGGGCGGCCAGGTGCTGGGGCGCACGGAAGCGCAGGTCCTGCTCGCAGCCGCGGATCAGGTCGTCGAAGCAGCGCCGTGCGATGGGATAGCGGCGGACCGTGTCGGTGAGCGCGACGCCGACGGGGTGCCGGGCCCGCCCACGGTAGACGGCCGCGAGTTCGGCGCGCCACTCGGCGAGCAGACGCCGGGGATCGGCGCGCAGCAGGGGTTCGTCGGCCAGGTCGTCGGCCAGGCGACAGAAGGCATAGCTGGCCTGCACGGCGGTGCGCTTGGCCTCGGGCAGTTCCTCGAACCCGACCGAGAAGTTCGCGCCCCGGCTCCGGGTGATCCGGGCACACTCGGCGTAGGCTGCCGTCAGATCGGTCATGGTGCCCCCTGCCCGGCCGCGCCACGGGGAACGAAGTCCCGGCGGTCGTCGCGTCGCAGCCGCGCCCGTCGGATCCAGGGACCCGCCGCACGCTTGGCCCAGTGATCGCGCTGCAGTCGCGTGAGGGTGTCGCGCAGGTCGTCCCGCTCGAGCCGGGCGAACAGGGCCCGGCGGACCCAGCCGCGCTCGTAGAGCCACCGATCGACCAGACTGGTCCGCATGCGGCTCCCGATGTCCTGCTGCCACAGCGCGTCGTAGTCGCCCCCCTCGGCCAGGGCGCGTCCGGCCAGCCGCCCCGAGATCAGGGCCATGCGCAGCCCGAGCCCGAAGAGGAAGTCCTGGAAGCCGGCCGCCTCGCCCACGCGGGGTCGGCCGGCGTCGAGTGCCGTCGCGGGGAGACCGAAGTTCATGCCGTGGGCGGCCGACCGGGCACCGTCCTCGTGGAAGTCCTCGATGGCGGCGAATCGCCGGCGCGCCTCGTCGAGCCGCGCCCCCAGATCGCGGAAGGCACCCAGCGCCGCGATTCCGAGCGTGGCCTCGCCACGATCCACGAACAGATACGCGTATCCGCCCGGGGCGAGCTCCTCGTCGAGCAGGACGTCGACGCGGTCGTCCGCATTCGTGCGGAACATGCGTTCGATCGCCAGGCCGTCGACCCGGCGAAGACCCGTGGCGAGCACGTCGGCCCGGCCGTCCCCGAGCGCACGGCCGGTGTGGATCGTGACTCCGAGTCGTCGGGCCCGCTCGGCCAGGGCGGTGTCCAGGGTCCCCGGCTCCGGGCCGCGTCGGATCAGCAGTGCGTAGGGCTCACGGCTCCGGGCCTCGACCACGTGCCCGTCGGCGTCGAGAAAGCGGGCCCGGCTCAGGGGCGTGACCGACAGTCCGTCGACGGCCAGCGTCTCCAACAGCGCCGGACCCTGGGGTTCGTCGCCGAAGACGGGCAGGATCTGGTGGTCTCCGTCGAACCGTCCGCCCACGCGCTGGTGGCGTTCGTGGACCTCGACGGCCATACCACGGCCGGCGAGTTCGATCGCCGCGGCCAGACCCGCGGGGCCGCCACCGGCCACGCGCACCGGGCGTTCGGACTCACGGTCGGTGGACACCTCGGGGCCTCGCACGATCGAAGGGGGACGGAGGGGCGGAGTACGACCGGGCTGGCGATGCTAGCAGAAGCGCGGCGGAGGAACAGCCCCGGGGTCGCCACGACGTCGACACGGGCCTACCATGCCGTCCCCGCGCCGCTTCGAGCCGCGGGGGCGCTCCGCAGCCGAGGCCACGATTCCATGAGCACCACCTTCGACGTCGATCTCCACGCCATGGCCCACGGTGGGGAGGCGATCGGCCGCCTTCCCGACGGCCGCGCCGTCTTCGTCCGCGGGGGAATCCCCGGCGAGCGCGTGCGGATCGACGTCGAGCATCAGAAGAAGCGCTGGGCGCGGGCCCGGCTGGTCGAGGTGCTCGAGCCGTCGCCGGACCGGGTCGAGCCCCCTTGTCCCTTCGCCGACGACTGCGGGGGCTGCCAGTGGCAACACATCGCCCTCGACCGACAGCGCGTCCTGAAGCGTGAGATCCTCCGGGGGCAACTGCAGCACCTGGCCGGGATCGACGATCCGCCGGTCGAGGAAGTACGAGCCGTCGGCGAGCCCGACGGCTTCGGCTACCGCAACCACGTCGCGCTGAGCGTCGACGACCAGGGACGGGTGGGCTATCTGCGCGCCGGATCGCACGAGGTCGTTCCCGTCGACCACTGCGCAGTCCTGCACCCCCTGCTCCGGGAGTGGCACGAGGCGCTTCCCCCGCTGCCCGGCGTACGCAAGGTCGAGCTGCGGGTGGGCACACGAACCGCGCAGCGCCTGGCCATGACCCGGGGACGGCCCGACGCCGCCGCCGCGGACGAGGCCGCCGAACGCGGCGTGCCGCTCGTGCCCGCCGGCACGGGCGAGATCACCGAGATGGTCGGCACGCACAAGCTCCGGATCAGCAGCAAGAGCTTCTTCCAGGTGAACACCGACGGAGCCGAGGCCCTGGTCGAGCTCGCCCTCGAGATGCTCGATCCTCAGCCCGAGCACACGGTCGTCGACGCCTACGCCGGGGTCGGGCTGTTCACGCTGCCGCTGGCGGAACGGGCTGGTCGCGTGCTGTCGATCGAGCGCCACCCGGCGGCGGTGCGCGACCTGCGGCACCACGCCGAAGAGGCGAAGACCTCGATCCACGTGATCGCCACCGACGTGTCCGATGCCTTCGCGCAGCTTCCGAAACAGGTGGATCGTGTCCTGGCCGACCCTCCGCGGGACGGCCTCGGAGCCGATGTGGCGCGGTCCCTGGCGGAGCTGCAACCCTCTCGGATCGTGTTGGTTGCGTGCGATCCGGCCGCTCTGGGGAGGGACGTCGGGAGCCTGGTCGAACACGGTTTTCGACTGGAACGGGTGGTCGGCGTCGATCTCTTCCCGCACACTTTCCATGTCGAGGCGGTCGCTCTCCTGAGCGCTCGATGATTCGATCGGCACGGCTCCCGGCTCGATCGACCGCGACCCCATCGACGAAGGCACCACCCGTGGAGGGGAATCGACGGGCCGTCCGGGGAACCCGGTGCCCACGGTTCGCCGTTGTCCCTCTGCGGTGCGCGGGGCGCCCCGCGCCGCGACCCTCCAGTGAAGGAACGAACTCCATGGTCCTCAGAAATGCACTCGCCTCGATGCTGATCCTGACGCTCGTCGCCGTCTCGAGCCCGGCCTCGGCGCAGACCGCACTCGTCGACTACGTGGGATACGCGTGGGAGACGGGCGGACTGGTCCCCAGCGATCCGGGCGACGAACTGACGGTACTCACGGTCACCTCCTCCATCGATCCGGTCTTCGGGACGGATCCCGGTTCCGAGGTGACGATCGTCATCACCGGCCTCGTCAGCACCGGCAGTTTCGAGTCGGGCGGCGTGACCACGATCGCCTACACCGGTGGAACCCTGTCGATGTACGAGGATCCCTCGAACGACTTCGACTGGGGCATCAATCCCCCGAACGTCACGGCGCCGGCCAGTTTCCAGAACGGCGATCTGCTGTTCGAGGGCGCCTTCACGAACTTCACGCTCTTCCTGACCGCCGACGGCACCGGAGCCTACGAGGGTGACCTGGACGCCACGGGCGGCAGCGCCCTGGCCACGGTCTGCTCGAACTGCGCCTACAGCTTCGCCGGCGTGTTCACCAGCGAGACCGGCGCCCAGGTGCTCGAGGGCTACGACGTGCAGGTCGACGGCACGCTCGAGGTCGATTCGACCATCGACAACGACGAGTCCAGCTTCGGCGCGATCAAGGGCCGCTACGGCAACTGATCTCCGCAGTCATCATCATTCGAACCCAGACGGAGGTCCCTTTCATGCGCTTGTTCTCGTTCGCCCTCGCCCTCGCCCTGCTCGCACCGTCGGCCGCCAGTGCGCAGCAGTTCTTCGACTTCGACGGCCAGGCCACGGGTTACACGACGGTGGGCGACGTCGTGACGATGGTCGCCGTCGTGGGGGACCCGGGGGTCGACACGCCCCTGCCCCTGGACTTCGCCAGCTTCCAGTACACGATCGTCGTCGAATCGCTCGACGTGGATCTGATCTCGGGGAACACGACCGGCCTGGTCACCGGCACCATCGCCCTGTACGAGGACGACGGCACGCCGGCCGACTTCGCCGATGCTTCGACCTTCACCGACGGAACGGCCCTGCTGACCGGCGAAGTGGAGTCGCTGGCCATCACCCAGTTCACGGCAACGCTGGGCAGTGGCTCGGGCCTGGTCGACTGGACGGGGGGAAGCCGGATCTCGGACTTCCGGCCGTCCGACCGGGAGAACTGGGCCTTCGTCGTCAACACCAGTCCGGCCACTGCGTCCGGCTACGACCACCGCTGGGACGGCAAGGTCGAGCCGCAGGAGCCGGTGGTCGACACCGAGGTCCGCAGCTGGGGCGGAGTGAAGATCGGGTACTGAGCCGTCACCGGTCCGGTCGGGAGTCGCATTCGGACAGACGACCCTCGTATGTGCATCGCGGCTCCCGGCCCCCGGACTCTGACAATCGGCCGGTTCGGGATTAGATTCCCGGTGACCTCGCGCACCGACCCGAACCACCCCCCATGGGAATGGCCGAGACCAACCTCAGTCCGGAGACCCCGGAAACCAACGCCCGGCGGTTCGAGCGCGAGGTGCTTCCGCACGTGGACGTCGCCTATCGCATGGCACGGAGCCTGACCCACGACGAGGACCAGGCCCACGACCTCGTCCAGGACGCCGCCCTGCGCGCTCTGAAGGCCTTTCCGCGGCTGCAGCACGCCGACAACCTGCGCAGCTGGCTGGCCCGGATCGTCCACACGACCTTCCTCGACCGCGTCCGTTACGACAACCGGCGTCCCACGAGTTCGATCGACGACGAGGAACTCGACGACTCCGCGCTGGGTGTGACCGAGTTCGATCCCCTGGTGTTCGAACAAGCCCTCGACGACGACTACGACGCGTGCATGCAGGTCCTGCCGCCGACCTGGCGGGCCACGGTGCAGCTCGTCGACGTCGAGGGGATGTCTTACGAAGAGGCCGCCGAAGCGCTCGAGGTCCCGGTGGGCACGATCCGATCGCGCCTGCACCGGGCCCGGCAGCGGCTCTACGTGGAACTGTGCCAGCGGCTGCAACTGGGGCTGTGCGGCAAAGGCCGCGACGGCGAGGGGGTGGACGCATGACCGATCCGACGCACGAGCGCTCGATCGCTTCGATCCACGACGACCCCGGCGGTCGCAACTGGGAGCCGCAGATCGCCGAGCACGTGTCGCGGTGTCCGTCGTGTCAGCGCACGCTGAAGGCTCTGCAGGCGTTCGTCGATTCCATGCGGTCGCGGCGGCGCCAGGCGGCCCCGCCCGACCTCGTGGCGCGGGTGTGCCGGACGGTGCAGGCCGAGCAGTCGACCGCGGTGCGCCGGCGCTGGCGACTGACGGTGGCCGCGATCCCGGTCGCCCTGATCCTGGGCGTGCTCGTGGGCATGTGGATCGCCTGAGCGCCGCTCAGTCCTGGAACTTGTAGCCGACCTTGTGGACGGTGCGGATGAAATCGCAGCCGTCGTCACCGCCCAGTTTGCTACGTAACCGCGCCACGTGCGTGTCGATCGTACGTGTGGTGGGCATGGAGGTCTCCTCGTAGCCCCAGACCTGCGTCAGCAGCTCTCTGCGGCTCACCGCCTCGCCCTTGCGGTCGATCAACAGCCGCAGCAGCTCCATCTCCTTGAGCGAGCAGTCGATCGCCGCGCCACCCTTGCGAACTTCCATGGCGACGAAGTCGATCTCGATGTCGCGGAACGTGTAACGATCGAGCTTGCCGGGCTCGCCGTCCGCACCGTCCTGGCGGCGCAGCAATGCCTTCACGCGGGCGATCAGCTCGAGCACGCTGAAGGGCTTGGTGACGTAGTCGTCGGCGCCCAGCTGGAAACCCTGGAGCTTGTCCTGCTCCATGGACTTGGCCGTGAGCATGAGCACGGGCTTGTCGAAGCCGCTGCCGCGCAGCCGCTCGAGCAACTCGAAGCCGTCGAGACCTGGCATCATGACGTCGAAGATCGCCAGATCGACGTCGCCGGCTCGCGCCGCCTCGAGCCCGCCGGGCCCGTCGGCCGCGGTGCGGACCTCGTAGCCCTCGAACTCGAGGTTGTGGGTCAGACCCTCGCGCATGGAGGGCTCGTCTTCGACCAGCAGGATCACGGAGCGCGTCACCGGGGACCTCCGGGCAGACGGTTCAGGACGGTTCGAAACCAGTGGGCAGACACAGGGTGAAGGTACTCCCCCGACCCGGTGTGCTGTCGACCTCGACGTGCCCACCGTGGGCGCGCGCGACGTGGGCCACGACCGCCAGACCGAGTCCGCTGCCCTTCACGTCGTGGACGTCGGACTTCTCCACCCGGTAGAAACTCTCGAAGATCTTCTCTTGTTCCCGGGCCGGAATCCCGATGCCGCGGTCCTGTACGGAAACGCACACGGCGTCGTGACGCCGCGCCACGCGCACACGGATCTCACGGGTGGTGTCGGAATACTTGGCGGCGTTGTCGAGCAGGTTGATCAAAGCCTGCGCGACGGCTTCCTCGTCCAGGTACGTCAAGGGCAGATCGTCGTCGACGTCGATCCGCAGATCGAAGCCCGCCTCGGTCAACTGGAAGCGATAGGCCTCGACGGTGTCGCGGACCACGCGATCGGGCCGCACCTGGGCGAAGGCGTACTGCTTGCGACCCTCTTCGATCCGCTGCACGTCGAGCAGGTTGTCGATCAGGTGGCTGAGCCGCTTGGCCTCGCGCCCGATGATGCCCAGGAAGCGGGCACGGTCCTCGTCGGTCCTCGCACGACCGCTCTCGAGAGTCTCGCTGTACAGGCGGATGAGCGAGAGCGGTGTCTTGAGTTCGTGGCCCACGTTGCTGAGCAGGTGCCGGCGCAGGCGGGCGTTCTCCATCTGGTGCAGGAACGACCGGGCGAAGACGATCCCGCCGGTGACCAGGGCGAGCGCGGCCAGGATCATCCCGAAGGTCCAACGACCGTTCTCGGCACGGACACGGGCGGCGTCGAAACCACTCAGGGCGACGACCTCGATGCGCCACGGTGCTCCCTCGCCCAGAACCCCGGCGGTGTAGAGCGCCTGGCCGGTGCGCAGGGGCGCCGGCGCCCGGTCGTCCCGGGCGCCGGGCAGGATCAGAGCACCGTCCTCGGTCGCCAGACGGAGTCCGTGCCGCGGGAGGGCGTCGTGGCCGCGGGTCCAGCGCTCGAGCGCGGGTGCGACGACGTCACGCAGGAGCGGACGCGTGGGGACCACGGCGCCGAACAGACCCGGTCGCATGCCCGAGCCGCCGGGCAGGGGGAAGCTCAAGGTGAGCAGCGCCCAGGTCCGGTCGTCGATCGGCGCGCCGATCCGTTCGAACTGCTCGGCGCAATCGGTGCATCCGGATGCAATGGGACCGTCGAGGTCCACGTGCAACCACTGCAAGGGAGTTCCCGCCCGGACCTCTTCGCCGTCGACCACCAACGGCCGGGCGAAGGCCCCCTGCTCGGGATCGAAGCCCATGCGCTCGCGCCCTTGCTCCACGAGCGCCGCGCGAAGCGCAGCTGCGACGATCTTCTCGCAGCGATGCGGGTCGTCCAGGTCCGTGCCACTGCGAATGGCCGCCCGGTCGACGAACTGCGGAACGTCGATCAGGGCGCTGGTCAGGAACATCCTCTGGAGCTTGGCACCGAAGGCGGATTCGCCCTGACCGTGCGCGTAGGTGAGCGACTCCCGCCAGGGACGGAGCTGATCACGCAACGCGTCCCGGATCTCGTCGACGGTCAGTTCGGCGGCGTAGCGTGCCGCCACGACCTCCTGGTCGTAGCGCTGTTCGTTCACCTCGCCGAGTCGCTGCACGACGAGCGCGCCGATCACGACGAGGGGTGCGATCGACAGCAACGTGAGCGGCAGGGTCCAGCGGGAATCGTTCAGGCGCACGATGGAGGACCTCCGCCGCCGGCCGCGGCGACCTTCAGCGGGAGGCAGCGGCCAGGACGTAGCTGCGCGTGTTGCGCGCGTCCTCGCGAAGCCAGGCCACGTCTTCGGGCGAGTCGGCCCGGAGCACGACGAGCGCGCCGTGCGAGGTCAGGGCCCGGTCCACTTCGCAGCGCCCCAGGTGATGGAAGCGCGCCTCGCAGGTCGAGCTGAGCTCGGTCTCGCAGTGGGTCTCGGTATTCCAGATCGCCTCGACCATCGAATGGACCAGCTCGAGCGCAGCCGCATCGCCGGCCTCGATCTGGACGATCGCCCCGGTGTCGAGCTCGTGGATCTCCATGGTGACGTCGCCGATCCCGCCGTGGTTGAGCAGACGCTTCATCGCCTGGCAATGCTGGCACTCGAGCAGGTCGTTGGCCATGCGACTCGACAGGCACTCGCCCTTGCCCTGTGGCAGGTGTGCATCGCCGGCCCGCGCTGGCCCGACCGTGATCGCGAGCAGCACGAGACTCAGCGCCAGGATGCGCCGCCGGGTTCCGTGGACATCGGTGTGCATGGTGGAAGGACCTCGCCGGGGGCGGCGGACAGCGGCTGCGGGGAGTCGGGCAGGTCATGGCGACCGGCAATCCACAGTATAGCGAGAGCTCCGGACGGGGGTGTATCGCAGCTGTGAAGGCGTTGCAAACTGTCCGTGACCGAAGATCTTAGCCGGTTTGGAACGCTTCTCGCTCTCGTGAGGAAGGGTTCGTCCCGAACGGCCCGGCGGTTGCGCCGGGACCGCAGCGCACCACACAGGGCGCCACCTCTCCACGGAGAGCCGCATGGAATCCCGGGACTTGTTCGAACGACCGTCGCGCGCCGTCCGACCCCGCAAGCCGATCAGCCTGATCGCGGCAGCGAGTGCGCTCCTGCCCGGCAGCGGGCATCTTCTGCTCGGATCCGGGCGGACGGGAGCCTGGCTGCTGGCTCTCGTCGTGGGCTGCCCGTCGCTGGCCGTGGCGCTGCGCGGCGTACTGCCGGAAGACTTCGCGTCGCTGGCCTGGCTCGTGGGGCGGGTCGGGATCTGGTCGGCCCTGTTCGCCGTCGTCGACGCACCGCTGCGAGCCCGCGAGCCCCGCTGGGCCGCCCGGCGGCCGTTCCAGGTCTCCCCGCGCTCCGCCGCCTTCCTGAACCTGGTCGGCTTCGGAGTCGGACACTGGCGGATGGACGAGAAGCCGGCCGCGGGAGTGGCCTTCGCAGCCGGCGTGATCGGCCATGTCGGATTGTTGCTGTGGCTGCCGGCCTCGCTCGTCTTCCTGGCGGAGGTCGTACCCCTGGGCCTCGCCCTCTGGGGCTGGCGGCTCGCACTCGTGATCGGCAGGCGGCGCGACGACGAAGCGCGTCCCGCTGCGAGATTGCCGTCATGGCTCGTCCCCGCCCAGGCCGTGGTCATGGCGATGATCCTGGCCGGTGGACTCTTCGCCTGGATCGTCCATGGCCACTGGCTCGAGGCCCGCACCGTCGATGCGTCACGCGCCGTGGCCATGGAGCCCTACTACCGCAATCCGACCTACGGCCTCGACCTCGAGATGCGCGCACCCGGTTGGAGCTTCCGCGAACCGCTGCCCGGCGACTTCGTCGACGCACGGCACGCGGCCGAACGCTGTCGCCTGCGCGTGACGCTGTCACCCCGCCTGCCCGGCCGCGACGGCAGCGACGTCGTGCGGTCCCGAGTGCTGGAAGTCCTCGCGCGCGACGGTCTCGTGCCCGTCGACATGGTCCTTTCGACCATCGATGTCGGCGGTACGGCCGTCCATCGCGCCCGCGGCGTCGCGCGCAACCCCGACGACGCCGTGCGCGAATTCGTCACCGTCTCGTATCCCCACGGCCTCCGCCGCTACCTGCTGCAGATGGACTGGGCGCCCGCCCACGCGGAGTTCGGCGCGGCCGAATGGGACTTCGTGCTCAACGGCCTGACGATCGAGGGTGTGGCGTTCGGCACGGTGATGACGGGCAGGTGAGCGGTTCGCGGTGTCGGGTGTGGGTGGTGTCGTGGGTGGTGGGTGTGGGTGGTGTCGTGGGCGGTGGGTGTGGGTGTGCTGGGCGCTGGGCGCGGTGGCGCGGTGGCGCGGGTGTTGGGCGCTGGGCGCGGGTGTTGGGCGCTGGGGGCCTGGGCGCTGGGCGCGGGTGTTGGGCGCTGGGCGCTGGGCGCCGGATTCGAGGCCGACATTCGTTTCGCTCACTTCCGCGGTGGAAGTCGCTCGATGGCGATCTCGTCGCCGATGCTCACCGTGGTTTCCGGTGCGGAAGTGGAAGCTCTGTGGGGATCGAGGATCGTGGTCGTGGA
>Ga0102943_1000277_pt1 | contig 36028 bp, 27 predicted proteins | sample SalPonC_black_MG_FD_78174 | JGI IMG/M metagenome (GOLD analysis project Ga0102943, IMG submission 78174) | Salt pond soil microbial communities from South San Francisco under conditions of wetland restoration - Salt Pond MetaG... | ecosystem: Environmental > Aquatic > Marine > Intertidal zone >...
CCTTCAATATTCAATTTGTTTCGATACACTCTGTTCAACAAACCTGAAATATTTCCATTTTCAAGCAGGTTGGTTATCTGATCAATCTCTTCTTGGTCTCCCAAATCGCAGCAGCACACCAAAAGAGTATTTCGCGATGGTAATATTTCCTGCAGGGCCATTGCCAACTCCTTAATGATAGGTGGTCCCTCATCAGAAATCTGGATATGTACGATTGAAAAATCATCTAAAACAGCCTGCAGAATGGGCAGTTGTTGATATAAAGTTGACCCTTTATCAAATGCATTATCATTGATAAAGAAATCATCGTCTTCATCCGCAAAATCATTTCGTAATCTTTCATTCGCCTTTACAGGGCCAAAATCAGTTTTGATCGTTTTAAAAGATGGCATTGCCAATCTTTTCTCTGTCTCTCCCGGAGTGGATTCCACCACAACTACAGTTTTAATATCACCCGGACTGATCTGAGAATATGATCTGCAGGCCGATTTAAAATTATCACCTTTAATTTTTTGAGGTGCAAATATTAGACGAACCCGGCTTTCAGGTTTATCTGTATTTGAACCTGACTGAACTAACTCTGATTCAATTCTTTCTCTGCTCAATGAAGTAATATCCATCATTATCTTTTTTACTTATTCATTTGAGAATAATTCATAGCAAACTGATATCCAGTGACTCTGATGTTTGAAACTACAAATTTTTGCCTCTTTTCCATTATCAAACTGTACTGAAAATTCATTGGATTTACCGTTCTTCACGCAAACACTTTTCATAGGATTTCGAAGACCCGTTCCAATCATTTTCAGGGCAGATTCCTTTAGTGTCCATATTCGTATCGGCTCTACCTGATCATACAAGCTCGCCAACTCATCGTCGTGTTTCATCCGGTCCACCAATCTCGAGTGAACTGTTCGATCGGCATGTTCCATATCGCAACCAACATTAAAATCAATTGAGATTGCTCCCGACACTCCGTCAGAAGTATGTGAAAAACTTGCCGAGATCTCTTTCTCTCCACAGTACACTTCGGGTTTCTCATTCTTCACTGTGAAAATTTTTGTCTCCTCAGCATGCAAAAAATGACCGGCCATCTTCTTTACTAAATTTCTGCCTGACTGATTTTGCAGAATATCCAGATCTGTTTTCTTGATATCTGTCTCAAATGGCTCAAAACAGATAAATATTTCATCCGGTAAACAGAGTCCATTCAGACGATTTGGAGCAGTTTCATTTGTTTTCATACCTATTTAAAATCTACCAAATCCAACTTTCATCTTCTAATTTCATCCGATTGAATTGTTTTGAACTATAAATGCCACTTTCCACGAACTTTTCTTATCTTTTTTAGTTCGAAAATTAATCAAATACAGATCAAAAAAATTAGATGAGTAATACGGAATCATCGCTAAGTGAACAACAAGAAATCAGGCTCGAAAAACTCCAAAAACTACGCGAGTTGGGTGTGAACCCCTACCCATTTGAATATGAGGTCACTCACCACTCTGCGGATATTTTAGAAAACGAAGATAAATTTATTTCCGAAGATGACACCGAGGATAACTCCCCCCGGGTTTCCGTGGCCGGACGAGTTATGACCCAGCGAATTATGGGAAAAGCGTCTTTCTTCACCATCCAGGATTCGCAGGGAACAATCCAGATCTATATCCGAAGGGATGATGTGGGTGTTGAGGAGTATAATAAAGTGTTTAAAAAGCTGGTTGATATCGGGGATTTTGTTGGAATAAAGGGATTTGTGTTTAAAACCCGCACGGGTGAGACTACTATTCACGCTGAAGAGTTTCATTTCCTGGGGAAAACGGTTCGGCCCCTCCCTACACCAAAAGAAGTAGAAAATGAAGAGGGTGAAACCGTAACCTATGATGCTTTCTCCGACAAAGAGCTGCGATATCGTCAGCGCTATGTTGACCTGGTTGTGAATACGGACGTAAAGAAAGTATTTAAGCAGCGAACCCAAATGGTTCAGACCATGCGAGATTTCATGAACGATCGCGGATATATGGAGGTGGAAACACCTATTCTTCAACCGGTTTATGGAGGAGCCGCTGCACGCCCGTTTATAACACATCATAACGCGCTGGACATGGACCTTTACCTCCGGATTGCAAATGAGCTATACCTGAAGCGTCTTATTGTGGGCGGCTTTGATGGGGTGTACGAGTTTTCAAAAGATTTCCGGAATGAAGGACTTTCAAGATTTCATAATCCTGAATTCACCCAGGTTGAATTGTACGTTGCATACAAAGATTATAACTGGATGATGGATTTCATGGAGGAGATGATCGAAAAAGTTGCTCTTGAACTTCATGGAACCACAAAAGTTACTGTCGGTGAAAACGAAATCGACTTTAAACGCCCCTGGCCTCGAATTCCGATGTATGAGGCGATTGAAAAAGAAACCGGGTACGATCTTGCCGGTAAATCCGAAGATGAAATTCGAGAGATTGCCAGGGATCTCAGTATCCATGTAGAAGATGAGATGGGTAAGGGCAAACTGATTGACGAAATTTTTGGCGAAACGGTTGAACCAAAGCTTATACAGCCAACATTTATTACCGACTACCCGATCGAGATGAGTCCGCTTGCTAAGAAGCACCGTTCTAAAGAAGGGGTTGTGGAACGCTTTGAGGCTATTTGTAATGGCAAAGAGATTGCCAATGCATTCACAGAGTTGAATGATCCTGTTGATCAGCGTGAGCGGTTTGAAGAGCAAGCCCGCCTCCGAACCGAGGGAGATGAAGAAGCGATGACTGTGGATGAAGACTTCCTGAAAGCGATTGAATACGGCATGCCTCCTACCGCCGGTATCGGAATCGGTATCGACCGATTAGCGATGATCATGACAAACTCTGATTCCATCCGAGACGTCCTCTTCTTCCCATTGATGAGGCCGGAAAAAGATTAGTTGTTTCTTGTTAGTTGTTAGTTGCTGGTTACTTGTTACTGGTTGCTGGTTGCTGGTTGCTGGTAGGATATTTCGATTTACTTTAAAAAAATCACTTAAAACAGTTGAAAAGTTACAGGGATCTCGACATATACAATGAGGCATATCAGCTTGCCCTCGAAGTTCATCAAATGAGCTTGAAACTTCCGAAATATGAGCTTTATGAACAGGGAAGTCAGATCAGAAGATCGAGTAAAAGCATCAAAAATAATATAGTTGAAGGATTTGGTAGACGAAGGTATAAACAAGAATTCATTAAATTTTTAGTCTACTCACAAAGTTCCTGTGATGAAACTATCGACCATCTCAGAATGATAAGTGATATTCATTATCCCAAAAATCCACTCACAGAACTTCTCGACAAGTATATAGTTCTTGGCAAGAGAATTAACAAATTCATCCAATATGTTGAGAATAATTGGGAATAAAATCACCAGAAACCAGTAACAAGTAACCAGCAACTGAGAATGAAATTCACCTGGTACATTGCCGGCAAGTATTTTTGGAGTAAAAAGCGCGAGTCGAGGTTTCTCTCATTCATTAAGGTAATGGCGATTGGCGGTGTTGCTATCGGTTCAGCAGGATTACTGATTGCACTTTCGATTGTTCATGGATTTAAATCCACAATCAATGAGAAGATTGTTGGGTTTGCCCCTCACGTGACTGTCAATACATTCATGAACGACCCACTTCTTCGAGCAGATACACTTCAAACCTACTTAGCTGATTTTGAAGGAGTTGAGGAAGTTCAGCCTGTTGTTTTGGGACAGGTTATGATCCAATCAGCCGGAGATGTAAGCGGTATGCTGATCAAAGGTGTTCCCGAAACGGGTGATGTAACGCAACTCAGAGATTATGTTGTACAGGGAACTTATGATCTGTCTTTGCAGCAAAGCGGTTTGCCCGGAATCATCATCGGCCAGGATCTTGCCAGAACAATCGATGCTGAGGTTGGAGATAAAATAACTGTATTTGCCCTGGAAGGTTTGCCAACACCTTTTAATACGCCGGAAATAGAGCAGTTTACATTAACAGGAATTTATCAAACCGGTATTGATCGCTTTGATGATAACTTCGCACTGACAACGAGTCAACCTGTTCGGGAGCTTTTTGGATATGATTCCCAGTACGCAAGTTCAATGGAGATCAACGTAACTGAACAAGACCAGATCGTTTCTGTTTACAGCCGAATTCGCGATGCTACTGAATTTCCATACGTCACCGAAAGCATCTACCAACGTTACAGAAACATATTCGCATGGATTGATCTCCAGGAAGAGACTATTCCGCTTGTGATTAGCGTGATGGTGATTGTTGCCGCTTTCAACCTGATAGGTACAGTTTTAATGATGGTACTTGAGCGGGTGAAAGATATCGGTATTTTAAAAACCATCGGTGCTAAAAGCCGGGCTGTACGACAGATTTTCCTGCTTGAAGGAATTTTTGTGGCTCTCTCCGGCCTTATTACAGGAATCGTAATTTCCCTGCTCTTTTATTGGCTTCAGGTTACCTATCAAATTATTCCGCTTTCCGAAGAAAATTACTACATGAGTTATGCCCCGGTGGAACCTCATCTATTGGATTTCATCATCGTTGGAGTCGTAACACTCCTTCTTTGTGCTCTTGCCTCATGGCTTCCCGCCAGGATTGCAGCCCAAACCGATCCGGTGAAAGTACTTACATTTGGGAAGTAAAGTGATTGTATTTTAAGAGTCATCCGATGAGTATTCTTGGCAAATTTCTCTACTCACTGTTCCTCCAATCGCCTGCCAATTGGGTTTTACAGCTGGCGAGTCATCCGAGCAACACACCACAAATTCGGCAGCCAAAGTGGATTTGGCAGCCGATGAATTGCTTTCGGCTGGTGATTGTCTTTTACACCTGCCGAATCACTATAGCTACACACTGGACACAAGCGAGAATGCTTGCGCCATCACTGAGTACTTACTTTTGGTGAGTAGAGCAGCTTACAGATACATCCGATGAGTATTCTTGGTAAGTTTCTCATTGCTCGTTATACCCATCGGATGACTATGTAGACCGAATATTGATCCGGATACTAAACCGAATATCATGGGTCGTTCGCTTGAAAGTTCTGGTGGATTTGGGAAGAATCTGGCTGAAAGCGTATTCAAAATTGGCCTGCACGGTATTTGAAAACCGATATCCAACAACCGCACTGGCATTAATGCGTGACTGACCGTTCACTGCACCGGGTGTGAATGAATAATTATTGGGATCTCTATCAATGATACCGGCACTTTCCTGCAGGGCGGCATCGAGATTGGCATCAAGCAGGAATCGCTGTTCAGTATCTTCAATGAGGCTGCCGTTGAAAGTCAGATCAACATTCGAGGCAGTTCGGCGAATAAATGGAATCCGAAAGTTTCGGATCGTATATGCCAGTGAAACTCTAAGGCCTTTGGATATTCGTTCAATAATCTGACTGTTTGCCAGCGATAAACTTGTAATATTACTTGTTTCATATCCAAGCTGACTTCTAAGTCCGTTATCCCATGTGATATTTAACTGTACAAGTGGAGAAAATCGTTTTTCAATATTTACGGTGGTTGGTTCAAACTCGGGTCTCTCATCTTCTACTGTATAAACGCCAACACGCCGAGTAATCACTTCGCCGGGATTATTATTTAAATTCCAACCGATTCTATAAAGTCCATCATAAGCATGTGTAATCGTTGCCCGCTGCATCACGCTGCCAATAAATGGAATCCAGTTCTCAATGCCCGTCCAGTTGATTCTCCAGTTTGGCAGCGGAAATGCTGTAAAGTTTTTATTCCCAAGAGTTTTACTTCTACCCATGTAAGCCGAGCGAAAATCTCGTTGCAGATCTACAGGATTTAATAGTGTATTATTACCGCTTTCGGGATCACGAATTACATTTTCTGATTCACTCATTCCATCAAATGCAGTCTGCAACTGGCTTCTGAATAGTTGCCCGTAACCCGGTCCAAACGCCCAGACGCTGGATGAGATATTCCCGGATGCACTTAAGACCGATGAAAACTCATTTTGAGGATTTAATGATAATGACTGGGACCTTCTACGATCCCATTGTGTTTGCCAGTTCAGGTCTACAGAAACATTCTGGAAAGGATTGAGCCGCGCCGTAAGAGTTACATTATCGGTGTAGGTGTTTGATGAGGGCAACTGTATCGTTGACATGCCATCCGGATTGGCAATCAAATCTCCCTGGCTAATACTCTCAAAAAGTCCTAATCGATAGCCAAAAGCCGGGGCAATTGATTCACTTCCAAACATATCGAAAAATTGTGAAGAACCATTGTAACCGCTTTGGGCAGAACTCTTTGAGTCATTATAATTTAGGTCGATTGACTCAAGGCTAAAAATTGCCAGTGCAGTTTTTCTGCCGTAGTAAACCAGCTGTTCCCCAAAACCAAATGAGGTAGTATCTGCTTCACTGCTTTCGTTCCTTCGGAGTTGCCTACCCTCATCATTTGCCTCCGCTGCATTTTGATAAAACGGCAACCGATTCAAGAGATTTTCAGTGTCAACCCGAAGTGTATTATCAAGCCTGAAATTATTGGATACCCTTGCTCCCAAATCGGATCCAAAAGGCGAATTTTCCCAACGAAATCCACCAGAATACCGGCTGTTGTACGATAACCAATCCAGGAACTGAACCTGGTTAAATCTGGGCTGCCAGCTTGCCGTATAGTTTTCATTGTAGCTATTCCTGCGTGCTGATTTATCGCCGGTAATCAAATCGCCGAATACATCCATAGATGGCAGTGGCTCAAATGCCGTGCTGTCTATTCCCGCGAGTTCAGCAGCTTCTGTAGCTACTCGAGTCAAGTCATAAACGGTTTGAGATTGGAAGGATGTGGATATCGAGCGGGTTAAATTGTAGCCAAAACCGGCATTTGTGCTATAATTAAAATTGTGAGTTTGCTGCAGGGGTTGTTCAATTTCATTTGCTAATAACCGGCGTTTTCGTTCCTCATAAGTGCGTTCAGTGCCAATTGAAGCCGTTAAATTTGTTGGCATATATCCCAGTCTCAGCCCTGATAGTGTATTCAGCAATGGGATATCCTCAAAAAGACCGAAAGGCCGCAGAAAACGTACATTCCGAAGAGTCAGAGAATACCTGAGAGAACCGTTGAAATTCCAATTATCAAGAAAACGGTATTGAGGATTTCGGCTGTCGGTTGTGTTATACACATAATTAAGAGTAGTATTATCAAGCAGAAGCCGGCCTAGTTCACTTTGTGAGTTTGTTTTCGATACGTTCGAAAAGTTGATGGCATAGGTTTCACTTAATGTTTCTATCTCCCTCCTCTGTTGATCAATCAGCCGATCTTTCTGCTGCGCATCCAGGTCAACCCTTGAATTCACGGCGTCTTCAAAGTCAGAGAAGCGAATGTCACCCTGGTTTGGAAGATATTTTGGAATGGATGATGATCGTCGTGTTGACAAACTTACGGGAATGTTCCATCCAAAACGCTCAGGTATAAAACTATCCAGGTTTACCGATGTATTTACATCGTAGGCAAATTCATTACTGACCCGCCGTTGTCCAAGTCTCGAATCCAAAGAACCAAATCCTTGTGTCTGCCGGCTTACATTGGCATTGACTGTAGCAAAATCTGCCAGTTTGATCGTTGACTTGGCATTCGCTGCCCACCCTTTTTCATTATCAAAACCGGATACACGTAACTCGTTAAGCCACATTTCGGCATTTAAAACCGGAGTACCATTCCCGGATGGATTCGTCGGGTCAAACGGATTCCTGATTCCCATCCCGATCTCAGTAATTCGGCCCAGTGAAGGATTTCCTTTTATCGCAACTACCGCGCCGGGTACGGCATTTTCCAAAATATCAGCCCGTTCATAAACCTCAGAAAATGAATTCCCCTCCTCTTGATCTCGCAACTGCTTTAATTGGTTGAAAGCTGAAAGCACGATATTCATGCTGTTCTGCTCGTACAGCCACACCCGCTCGGCTTCCTCCTCCAATTGTGCATTATTACCGGGGTCAAACGGTTGAAAAGGGAAGTTCGGGTCTGACGGTGTAACCGGTTGCCTGTACTCGTAATAGTTATTTTCCAGGTCGTTTCCGTAACGCATGACCAGTTCGGCATCTTCACGATTTTCGTACCCCTCACCATGCACAAACATCCGCATATTCGAGTAGTTCAAGAGATCGAGTCCGCCGGGATAGACGCGCCGAATTAACTGGATGGAACCGGGACTTAAGTTATTGACATCCATTACAATAGACTGTTCATTTTGCAATGATTGTAACTGCGATGCACGGTTTTCAGCCCGAATCGCACCCTCAGGCTGGCGATATGGTATCGGGCGGCGATTGGAGTTCTCCTCGATGTTTAGTGAACTGATTCTCATCTCCGCTGTTGGATCACTAACATCATTGATCTCCTCATCCTGCCTCCATTGGCTCCCAACAAATTCAAGTGTGGCGAATCGTAGAGTAAATGGCTGTTCGTACCCCGACATCCAGATTCGGATATAGGTAATATTTTGAAAATCGTTGATATCACCGATTTTTCGCTTGAACTCACTTAATGGAATTCGAACCTGGTACCAACGATCTTGCTGACGAGAACCGGGAACACGATCTATTATGAATGTCCCGGGGCTTCCGATCTCCAGGTTTGCTTCATCTGCGGGATTCAGGTCTACTTCATACTGAAAATACGCGTTTGTCAAAGATACGGTCGAAGGATTGACCAAACCCTCAGTATTTGGCCGGTTGGTAATTGCCCGTTTATCATCCTGATCGATCGGTGTATTTCCGTCATGATATCCCAAAAGGCGATGGAAACGCTCGTGCAGCGGCAGATCCTGCACAGCCTGTTCGCCATAAAATAAGTAGTCGTCATTGGACGGGTCATTCACAATTTCCCTGAATTCAGGGCTGTTTGACCCAAACTGTTCTCTCATCTGGTCAACAAAATCACCAAATATTGTTTGCTCATCCAGGTTATTGGCCCCATCTCTGTTGGGCATTCCGTCCAGTCCCACATCCTCGAGATTCCGGTTGGCATTTGAAAATTGTCCTTCGGGTGGTGGTGGATTTGCAGGAATCGCCGATCGGGCATTAACCTGGCTGTCTAGAATAAGTGTTTCAGGATTCAGCGCGAGTCCGTCTTCAGTATTTAATTTTGTATTTGGTACAACGTCCTCCGTAATCAATCCGATATCGATATACATTTTGCCATCGTATTCCTCTATCGCGGCCCCGCCCTGCATCTGACCGTTTGGCAATACCGGTTGAACCCAGAATTCTAAAAACTCAATATTGTTCTGAGAAAAGTCCTCCTGGCCGGCCGGGATTACTGCCGTCATTCCACCCCAGGTTTTCTCCGGATCATCCCCCAAGATAGTTTGGAGGTTTTCATTGTAATTGTATGGCCCTCTTGTATTTGGATTGTAGTACACATCTAACGTATTGATAATCTCTTCCTGTGGATTTTGAGTTTCCCGCCCCGGAAATACGTCTGTTACTTCAACAGGCTCAGACTCAGCTGTAAACTCAACTCCATCTAAAATGGACGCGATATTTCTTGGGATCGTGTACCACGCAAACTGAGATCGAAGATCAGACCGGTCGATCCTGGCTTGTGTATTCGAAACAGGTCTTCCCGGAAAATCATCCTCCTCGAAAATTGGAATGTCGGCATCATAACCGGGAACAGCTGCCGGTGCCGCCGCAAGGTTCCAGCGTGTGGCATTCAGCAAACTGATCTTGATATTGGCTCCTTCAAAATCATCAATGAATGCAAGACCGTTTTCTTCATCCGGAAAAAGTTCATTGTTTCGGATCGCTTCACTAACTGCACGAGTTTCTGCAACACCGGGTCTTAATTGGGCAAACTCGCCACTAAATGAAATCTCAGAAGACTCCCGGGTTTGAAGAACGGGTAGATTATCTAAAAATCGCGTTAAAAACTGTGCATCAAATTCTGCATTTGCATCAAAACCGATTACGGCATTGTTGATCGGTTCATCTCCCAAACGAATCTTATCATCCAGCGGGCGTTCACTAAATCGAAAATACGTTCCTCCCACGGTAAAATTATCTGTGAATCCGTATTCAGCTCGAAATCCTGTAAATGTTCTTTGCTCAATGGAGGTCAGCGACTGGTTTTCATATTCAATCCGGATATCCTGTCCCGGTGCGGTATAGCGCTCGTTCAAAATAGTGATGCTGCCGAATGAGTAATCCACCTGATAGTCCACATTTTCCTGCAGTTCCGTACCGTTGGCATACACCCGAACACTTCCCTCTACCAGTGCGATACCAAGATTAAAGTTCTCCTGTACTCCTCCCCTTGACGTACCGTTAAACCTGTAAAAACTATTTTTTGAGCTTTGAGCTGCATTCCGCTGTCGTTCTGTATACAGTTCATTGTATGATAAACGATCGACATCTTCGGGTGAAGCGGGTGAATCCTGCAAAACATTTTCTATTCTGTCTCCGAATGGCTGCAAGTAGGGAAAAACAATCAGGCCGTTTTGCGGGTCCAGCGTACCGGTGCCAATATCTATCTGGTTGTCCGTCTCAAGGGCGCCCTGTGAATCGACCCGATCCAGCCCAAGATCCTGCAATAGTGTTGTACCACGGCCCGGCAGGCGGTTTGAAGCAACATTATCTTCGGTGTACTGCAACTCCAATTCAAGGGATTCGCGCGTAATATTACTAACTCCAAGTGAGTAGATATTCCGCATCGTCAATGGAAAAAGTTCATTGTCGGTCGAAACATTTTTGGGACGGAGCATCTTCAGAAAAATCCGGTCGCCACCTCCACTGTTTATCTCACCAACCTCCACTATTTCGTTGTTAGCACCGCGATAGTTAAAGGCAATGGCAAGCACCTCCCTTGAACCCAGCGCCCTGTTCAGTGAAATATAGCCTGTTATTTTATTGATGGTGTAGTCTACCCCTTCCTGTAATGGAGTGAAATACCCTTCCTCAAAATTTCTGGAATCTTCGATATTCAGTTCAGATGCCGAGATACCCGTTTGTGGATCTCGGTATTGATCGAGCAGTTGATCTGAGAATGTATCTGTTTGATTGTTTGGGGGAGCGTAAGAACCATCCGGCTGTTGATTGACTCCCATTTCAGCTAATGCCACAGCTAGTTTAGAGCCCTCCTCAGCCTGAATATTTTCGCGCAATACCCAAACCTCTACATCAGCAATTTGAAGAGTTTGGGACAGCTGCTGCGGATTGGCCATGCTGGTTTCAAACTCCTGGCGAGTATAAAAGTCTAAAAAGAAATGCTGATCATCGCTGTAATCTGCCGGGCGAATTTCAATCTGTCGCTCTTGGGAACCACCGCTAATGGTCTCCACATTGCTTTCACCATCCTGCTGAGAAACGACAGATGTTAACCGCAATGAACCGAGTTCTGCAACCGATTTTATCCCAAATAACGCACCACTACCTCGAATCAATGAGTTTCCTGTGTTCATTGAAACATTTCCCATCTCAATACTTTTAATAATCTCATCCTCATATCCTTCATACACAATATTCAGCGTGTTTTGATAATCGAGAGTTCGCTCGGTGTCCCAGTCGGTTTGAATGGTCAGTTTATCCCCGATCGTCCCCTGGATATTCAACTGCAAATTTTGGTCGAAGGTGGGATCCACCCGTGTCTGTTGGTCGGGTGGCAGCGAAGGATCTTCCGATTTTTGAACAGACGCCCCCACATTCATCTGTGCAACCCCGTTCACTCGTAGATTTACTTCCGGCTTTCCAAAAATGGTTGTAAATGCCGACTCCTGCCCCCCGGGGATATCAAGACTGAAATCAAGTAATCCGCCTCCTGCAACTTCACGCTGACGAGCTTCACGTATCAACATCTCCCAATTTTCCTCCTTTGCCAGATCTTCATGTAACATGTAATACTGCTCAGAAGAGAAAATGGATGGTGCACCTGATCGAACATCACCTATTCGGGTTTCGACATAAAATGAACCGTCTTCACGCCGCTCGACATACACTTGTTCCTTCGGTAACGTTATAAAGTAGATTGCAGGAATGGGTCGAAGGAAAGGTTTGGCTGCGAAATTACCATAGCGGACAGGGAATGCATCTCGCAGGTCTTCTGTACTGACGGTGTCTTGCAATGAGTCTGTAACCGCAGGTTCGGCAATCTCTTGTGCATGTACACTGGTAATACCGCATAAAGCGATAACGATCACCAACGATATTAGATAAAAACGACGTAAATCAAACACGTAGTTGATTTTTTTTTCAGGCTTGCAACAAAATTTACAGTATTATTTCCACTGTAAAAGTCTTAAAAATTCAGAACGTCGTAGCGATGCTGCGATAAGAAAAGTTTTAATGAATATTTCAATCAGAAAGTGAAGAGAATAATAAAGTATTCATCTAAATGTTAAAAGTAATATCCTCTCAACTTCATTATTCATCATTTATTGGATATTTGTATGGCATAAATAATGAGTAAACCTCTACTTTTGTTCAAATATTCGCTTATTACTGTTTATGGGTACATCTTCTCCAGAAATATTATAAGAACAGATCTGCATTGTACGCTCATCAATTAAGGCCTTATATTCCGCTGATATGTTAAATAACGTTCAAATCGACTTACTGAAGAAACACGTTGGGCCGTTTCTGTTCTGCTTTACAACGCTGATGTTTGTTCTGCTGATGCAATTCCTGATACTGCACGTAGACAAACTGGTTGGAAAAGGTCTGCCTTTGACAATTGTTATTGAGTTGATTCTGAATAACCTGGCTTACATGGTTGTTTTGGCGGCACCCATGGCCGTATTGGTCTCAACCCTGATAGCTTTTGGAAAATTCTCTGAATGGAACGAATTAACAGCGATTCGTGCGGCCGGTATAAACCCCATTAAACTGATTATACCCGTTATCGGAGCAGGTTTTATCCTGTTTATTTTTATGGGATATTTTTCAAATTATGTCTTGCCGGAATCAAATCACAAAGCCAGATCACTGTTTATTGACATCAGGACACAAAAACCGGCGTTTGATCTCCAGCCTTCAACGTTTTATCACGACATTGAAGGATATACGTTTTGGATCAAAGAGATCAATTCGCAAACGGATTCTTTGTATGATATACGAGTATTCCAGGAGCCGAGTGACACCAAGCACCGCACAACCATAAATGCAGAGCGGGGATGGCTGGAGAGCCCCAACGATGTAACTCTTACACTATATATGTTAAATGGCTCTTCACTTCGTATTATACCGGGTGCCAATCAAACAGAGGCCACTATTGAGCGAAGCAAATTCGATAAATACCGAATGACATTTGATCTGTCTGAACTCTCCTTTTCCCGTTCAAACCCCTCTCAACGCAGCCGGACCGACCGAACTATGAGCGCTGAAGCTATGCTTGCCGTAGTCGATTCCCTGAATGAAGAAAAAGCGAATGAACTGGAGAAGTTTAAAAAGAACATTTCACAAAGTGTAAGCATCCCTTTTCATTTTGAACCTGCACGTATGTTTGAGCTGGACGAAGAAACAGTGGCAGACACTCTTCAAATTTTTGAATCACGTTTTGCCGTCATCAATGAACTGCCCAACCCAACTACGAAGGTTTCATCGCTTAACCGGGCAATGAGTGTATTAGACAAATACAGGCCTGAACTTGAAAGCCTGGAAACGAACTTATCGTGGAGAAATACCAGGATAGCTGAGTTTATGATAGAAGTCCACAAAAAACTCTCCATACCGTTTGCTTGTGTTATTTTTGTTTTGGTTGGTGCCCCCATCGGTATGCTCACAAAGCGGGGTAATCTCGGTTTTGCAGCTATTATCAGCTCAATTTTATTGACGATCTATTTCCTTGCCGTAATCCAGGGAGAGAAACTGGCCGACAGGCAGCTCATCAGTCCATTTATGGGAATGTGGGGAATTAATATTTTCTACCTGTTGATTGGAATCATTCTCATACTCCATGTAAGTTCATCCATTCGAATCACCAAACTATTCCAAAGAAATGAAAAAGCTTGATCGGTACATATTTTTCCGCATTCTAGTACTGACGGTTTTCATGCTGGCTGTATTAATCTGCATCTTTATCCTGATCGATTTTTCGGAGAACAGTGATGATTTTGCAGACAAAGGAGCAACATTTGCTCAGATTTGGAATCAGTATTATTTCAATTACATCCCGGAGATGGTCCGGCTTGTCACTCCCCTTGCCGTCTTTACAGCTTGCCTTTTTTTAACTGGGCAGATGACGGAGCGCCTCGAAATTACCGCCATAAAAGCATCCGGTATCAGCCTTTACCGTTTGGTTGTTCCCTATCTCTTCATTGGTATATTTCTCGCAGGAATGATTAGCTACCTCGATGCTTATATCATTCCTGAGGCCAATTCGGAGCGTATTGACTTCGAGCAGGAATTCCTCTCTTCCGGCAACGAACGGATCGACCGGGGAGGAATATTTCGACAAGATTCGGACAGTACGGTGATCGAGATTAACTTTTTTGATCCAAATACAAATACCGCGTATCGTGTGTTCCTGACCGAATTCAACGGAAATGAAATTGAAAGAATTACTCAGGGCAGTCGTATGATGTGGGTTGATTCAACCTCTCACTGGGTTATCGACAGGCCCACTACCAGGATAATGAGAGATAAGGAAGTAGAGGTTGTAACTTCTGAGCGGAAAGTATTTGATATAAACATTTTGCCGAGAGACCTGGCTCGCCGCACTTCAGATATTTATCAACTAACTTACCCTAAAGCGCTTCAATATATTCAATCGATCGAACGAATTGGAGCCGGGGGGATCAGTTTGCCCAAAGTACAACTTTACGGCAGGATGACTTATCCCCTCTCAATAATCGTAGTTTGCCTGATTGGTTTTGCGCTGGCGGCAGATAAACGGAAAGGCGGGAAAGGTTTCTACATAGCAGCCGGACTCGGCATCAGCTTCATCTATCTTGTTTTAATGAAAGTGATTGAACCGTTTGGAGCGGCAGGAACACTTTCCCCGATTTTTGCCGCTTTATTTCCGCACACATTTTTCCTGGTTATCGGGCTGTTACTACTTCTTTTTGCGAGAAAGTAGTACTGCCAACAGTTTGCTTTGCTTACGCTTTAATACCGTGGTTAAGTTATTGCGAGTCATCCGATGAGTGTACAGGGCATTTATTCCGTTTTCAGCTTAATTACTCATCGGGTGACTTAGGCTATACTACTATGCCTCCGGTTTTGGCCCTCGATAATTAAACGGCATATCGAACTTCTCTTTTGTAGTGATGGGGCCGTGCTCATTTTCGTACTTTTTCAGATTTTCATTCAGAGCATTAGCAAGCCTCTTCGCATGATCGGGTGTTAAAACCAGTCGTTTTACTACTTTTGCCTTCTTAACAGCCGGCATCATGGATATAAAATCAAACACAAACTCTGATGGAGAGTGAGTGATCATTACCAGGTTAGAGTAGGTCCCTGTAGCCTCCTCCTCTTTCAATTCAATCTCTATATTCTTTCCTTTTTTTGGCTTTTTAGGATTCATTGAGTCCATTCGTTTTAATTGATTCTAAATTTAATCGATATAATTGTTCTCACGCATCCACTCGTCATTGTAAATTTTTGAGATATAACGAGTTCCGCTGTCGGGTAAGATAATAACCATTAGGTCACTGCTTTTCAGATCTGCCTGCCTAGCGTAATCCAATGCTCCTGAAACAGCCGCACCGCAGGATCCACCGACAAACAAACCCTCTTTTTTAGAAAGGTCTCTCGTCATCAAAAACGCCTGCCTATCATTCACTTGAACAACCTCGTCAATCAGGTCGAAGTCAACATTCGCAGGAATAATATCTTCACCAATTCCCTCGGTTTTATACGGTTTGATCTCGTCCTTGCTGAATTCACCGGTTTCAAAATAGTGCTTGTATACCGAGCCAACGCTGTCAATTCCAATAACTTTGATTTCCGGGTTCTGCTCCTTCAGGTATTTTGCCGTTCCGGAAATTGTACCTCCGGTTCCCATTCCACAAGCGTAATGAGTGATTTTTCCTTCCGTCTGTTCCCAGATTTCCGGACCTGTGGTTTCATAATGAGCCTGAGTGTTGCTCAAATTCTCATACTGGTTTGGATAGTAGGAGTTTGGTATCTCTTCGCTCAGACGTTTTGCAACTGAATAATAGCTTTCGGGATCATCCGGTTCTACATTCGTGGGACAAACCTTTACTTCTGCACCCAGAGCTCTCAAAAGATCAACTTTCTCTTTACTCTGTTTATCAGTCGTCGTAAAAATGCAGTTGTAACCACGTACTGCAGCTACAAGAGCAAGGCCCATCCCGGTATTTCCCGAGGTTCCTTCAATAATAGTACCGCCCGGTTTGATTAAACCTTTTGCCTCTGCATCATCAATCATTTTAATGGCAATCCGGTCTTTTACACTTTGCCCGGGATTTAGATATTCAACCTTGGCCGCAACGGTAGCTTTAATATTTTCAGTAACTTTTCGCAGCCGAACCAACGGAGTCTTACCAATAGACTCGAGTATTGAATGTTGTATCATAAAAAACTTCTTGAATGTTCTGTTTTATTAAAACCCAAATATACTAATTTTTATACCTCTTATTAGTCTAGACTTGTGATGGATTAGAAGGACGTACTTAAAAATTCATTATACAATTTCCGCTCAATCTCCTTACATTAACTCCTACTTATCTTAAGAAAAAAGCCTTCATGTTTTTAGAACAACAAAAACCAAAAGATTACGATTGCGGATACAATCTTGACCTGATGATTGCCGCTATCCCACGAATAGATGATTTCGACGAACGGCTCAAGTATGCAAAACGCGTTGTCGGTTTGATTAAACAGAGTCATCCTAATTGGGTTGAGGACAACGGGCAAAGCAAACTCGCATGGGACTATTTTTTCGAACTTGCCGAATTTGATCCGAATGAGTACGGCATTCAGAATCCCTTTGAGAACGGCACGGTTGATGATGCTGAATAGTCGGTTTACTTATATTTACCACTCAAACCATCGAATTTTTTAGCGGCTCTACTGCCTGCCTGCCAATTAATTGCTGTGAATAGGTTTTTGGAATGATCTATTTTCAATTTATATTGAAAGTACTGAAATAAATAGCTGAATATATGGATCGCGAGAATTCAGAATTTGTTATTCCTACTACATTTATAGAGTCGCTTGAATCCCAGGCATTCACCGACTTTCTCAGGTCAGTAAATGAGAAAAAGTCTCCACTACTTTCTATCACTCTTCCTATCGCCGGAATTGATCCCCTGGCTGCGCTCGAACTAAATCCAGATTACGATGAGAAGTTTTATTGGGCACATCCGGAGAATTCAATTTCGATCTCTGCCGCAGGAATGGTTCGCGAACTCAAAGCTACCGGCAGAAACAGGTTTAATAAAATTACCGCCCAAACGGTTCGTATAAAGAAAGAAATTCAAGCCTACACGGCCATTCAGCATTCCATGGCGGGCCCCCTGTTCCTGGGTGGCTACTCTTTTACAGATCATAATGTGGGACAAGTTTGGAAAAAATTTGGTGCTGCTCGATTTGTTTTACCTGAGTGGATGTTAGTAGAGATTGGAAATTTTCACCTGCTCACTCTGGCTTTAGAAAAGAATGGGCGAGCTGCAGATGATATTTACCAGGAGATTATCTCCAGGATCACAGATTTTTTGAATCTTGCCGGAAAATTACAGCATACTGACCATAACCAGGATATTCAATCAAATATTCTGTGTACTCTTCAAGCTCCTGAAGACCATAAGAAATGGGTGTATAAAGTTGAGAAAGCTAAAAAACTGATCCGGGAAGAGAAGTTTGAAAAGATCGTTTTGGCACGGTCCGTTTCTTTTGAATCCAAACGGGAGCTCATTCCGACTGTTCTTGCTCACAAACTTCGTGAAAAGTATCCGGCCTGCTATAATTTTATGATTCAACGCGACCCTCAAACCTCCTTTATCGGGGCTTCGCCGGAACGACTTGCCTCTTTCAATAATGGCACGTTTCTAACCGAGGGCTTGGCAGGCAGTATCTCTCGGGGAAAGAGTGCAATGGAAGATGCATCCCTGGCCCACACCCTGCTGAATAGCTCCAAAGACCGGGAAGAACATAATTTTGTTGTACAGGCGATCGATGACAACTTGAAACCGTTCAGTGATTCTGTCGAGCATCCTAAGAAGCCGCAGATCAAAAAACTTCAAAACGTACAGCATCTGTTTACGCCGATCCGGGCTTCTATCAAAGAGGGTGTTGAAATTCATGAGCTCGTTGAACAGCTACATCCAACTCCGGCTGTGGGAGGATACCCGAGGGATGAATCTGTGCCCTATATCCAGGAAATTGAACAGATCGATCGAGGGTGGTATTCGGCTCCTGTCGGATGGTTTAATTTGAAAGGATCGGGTGAATTTGCAGTTGCCATTCGTAGTGCCCTGTTACACCATAATAGAGCACAACTTTTTGCCGGATGTGGAATTGTTGCCGATTCCGACCCTGAAAAAGAGTGGAATGAGACATTGCTAAAATTTGTCCCACTGATGGATGCACTCAATCAGCTCAATATAGCTTATGAGTGATAATCTTACGTGGTCTGCTACCCTGTTACACAACTTATATGAGAATGGCGTGCGTCATGCCATCATCTCTCCGGGCTCCCGTTCAACACCACTAACACTTGCATCGGCGATTCATCCCGGAATTCAAAAGCGTGTTGTTTTAGATGAACGCTCAGCAGCATTTATAGCTCTTGGTATTGGAAAATCCACCGGTATGCCTGCTTTATTAATCTGCACTTCAGGAACCGCAGTTGCCAATTATATGCCGGCGGTTGTAGAAGCAAAAGAATCGAGTGTACCAATGATCCTGTTAACGGCAGATCGTCCCCCAAAACTTCGAAATCTAGGTAGTTCTCAGACTGTTGACCAAATCAAGCTCTTTGGTGATCAAACCGTTTTTTTCCATGAAGCGGGTGAACCGGTAGACGATGAAGAGGATCTGAAAAGAGTTGCATACCTGGCCAAACAGGCAGTTGATTTTTCGAGAGATTCAGGTGGAGCTGCTCATATCAATCTCGCCTTTCGAAAACCTTTGGAACCCACGGCAGAAACCTTTCATAAGGAGAAACAAAGGCTTGAGGAGATAACGGTAATTCAAGACTTTGAGCCGACAACTAACCGATCGGAGATAACTTTAGATGATGAGATTATTAAATTTCTCACCACTTCATCCAGGCCTCTATTGATCTCCGGCCCGTCTGATCCGCGACATGATCTGAGTTCGCAGATCAATAAAATGGCTTCTCATATGAATGCACCTGTATTGGCAGAGCCCGGGAGTCAATATTCCAATGGAAAGCATCAAATCAAACGGTATGATCAGTTTATTCGAAATCCTGAAACTCGTTCAAATCTTCAACCTGATCTGATTGTCCGGTTTGGCGATCAGCCCTATTCGAGTTCCCTGTTATGGGTACTTGAGGCCTGGAATGAAGTACCTGTGATTCATATCTCAGCCCGCAGGACCACCCAGGATCATGCCATGAGCGTTTTGCACAAAATAGTCTGCCAAAAACATGATACAATCAATCAAGGTGATTTGTCACCAAGAAGCTCTGAAACTTGGATGAACAAGTGGCGGTCGCTGGATGAGAGTGTATCGAAGCTTTTAGATGAAAAATTAAAGAATCTAACCGAGCTCACGGACGGAGGTATCTTCAACTATTTTTCAGATCAACTTTCTGAAAATTGGAATGTGATACTGTCTAACTCATTGCCAGCCAGAGATATGCTGACCTTTGGGCAATCACGAAAGCATCAATTTGTGAACCGTGGAGCCGCCGGTATTGACGGGGTTTTGTCTACGGCACTCGGTATCCACTTTTCATCCCCAAACCCGACCTGCTGTTTTATTGGTGATCTTGCTTTTTTGCATGACAGTAATGCTCTTTATACTCTCCAGCAAGTAAGCGACCAGCCTTTCGTAGTAATTGTGATCAATAACCAAGGAGGGAATATTTTCCGGATGCTTCCTATACACAGGAAGAAAGATCGTGCCGTTCCTGAGGAAATCTATCAAACTTACTTCCAAACACCCCAAAAAACAGATATATCTCATCTCGCGAGAGCTTCGGGTATCGATTATCAAAAAATTGATTCTCTTAATGCATTGCAGGATATAAAGATTAATGAAATAGGGGCCGCTAAAATCATTGAGTGTGTAACTGATGCAAAAGGCAGTATGGATCTAAGAATCGACTTATTGAAAAGCTGATATGTTTCTCTATGCAGATTCATTTTGTTACCGCTGTACCATACATCAATCAGAGCATGACCTCCCCTATTTGTTGATGTTACATGGATTCATGGGAAGTGGAAGCGTTTTTGATCATCTTTTGCACGATCTTTATGCCTTTTGCAATCCCATTACGATTGATCTTGCCGGTCACGGACAAACAGGATCACCAAATGAACCGAAATATTATTCTGCACAACGCCAGGTTCTACAACTGCACTCTATTATCCAGCGTTTGAAGTTTGGCAACCTGTACATTTATGGGTACAGTATGGGCGGTCGTTTGGCTTTCCAGATGATTGCCTCACATCCTGAACTGTTTTCCGGGGTAATTATTGAAAGTTCGCACTGTGGAATAGACTCAAAAAATGAACGATCTGAACGGAAAGTGGTTGATGAAACGCGAGCCCAGCAGATCGAAAACAATTTTGAAGGATTTATTGAGAAATGGACAAAAATGCCACTTTTCCAACATACACCAGATCAGATGAAAACGGTTTACAGGAAGGAAATAAAAAAGCAGGAACCCAAAAAAATCAGTACCTCACTTCGAGGATTTGGCGCCGGTGTGATGCCACCGGTTTGCGGTAAACTTAACTCTTTAGATCTGCCCATTACGCTTATTGCAGGCGAACTCGATAAGAAATATGTAGGAAAAATGAGTGAAATCAATAGAAAAATTGAAACATCTCACTTTGAGATTGTTAAGAATGCAGGTCATCGGGTTCATGCAGATCAACCGGAAGAACTTACTCAAATATTAAAAAGGGCTGTCAGTTGAGTGAATAAATTCCGAATCAACATTCCATTCTGTTTATTTTTTTACATTTGGCTATAACAATGAATTGAATTAAAAAAGAAGACTTATGTCCGACTGGAAAACTGTTAAAGAATTTGAAGATATCACTTACAAAAAAAGAGATGGGGTTGCACGAATTGCTTTTAACCGTCCTGAAGTTCGAAACGCATTCCGACCCAAAACTCTTTTTGAACTTGAGGAAACTTTAATTGATGCCCGTGAAGATACCTCCATTGGGGTGATTTTACTTTCTGGGGAAGGTCCGGCCGAAGATGGCGTTTACTCTTTCTGTTCCGGTGGCGATCAAAAAGTTCGTGGTGCTCGTGGATATGAGGGTGGCGATGGTGTTCAGCGTTTGAATGTGCTGGATATTCAACGAATCATTCGCTTTATGAGCAAAGTGGTGATCTGTGTCGTTCCCGGTTGGGCCGTTGGTGGCGGCCACAGTCTTCATGTTACTTGCGATCTCACCTTAGCCAGTAAAGAACATGCCATTTTCAAACAAACCGATGCTGACGTCGCCAGTTTTGACGGCGGATTTGGTTCAGCACTATTGGCACGTCAAGTTGGACAAAAACGTGCGCGGGAGATCTTTTTCCTCGGACGAAATTATTCCGGTCAGGAAGCTTTTGAGATGGGAATGGTCAATGATGTTATACCCCATGATGAACTTGAGGAAACGGCCTTTGAATGGGGGCAGGAGATCCTTGGCAAAAGCCCAACGGCCATTCGTATGATCAAATTTGCCTTTAATCTTGTGGATGATGGCATTGTTGGTCAACAGGTGTTTTCAGGTGAAGCGACCCGTCTTGCTTACATGACTGAAGAGGCAAAAGAGGGGCGCGATGCATTTCTTGAAAAACGTAAGCCGGATTGGGGCAAATTTCCGTGGGTGGAGTAGGTTCCGGGATTCAGGGAGCAGGATACAAAATTCAGGACTCATCGGATGAGTGCTGTAGATACGAATTATAATCTCACCATAATTACTCATCCGATGATTTTCGAGAATGAGAAGTCATGGTATTTCTCACATCAAACAAAGCATTATTAATAGAATTACATTGATGATCTGACTCAAGGTTAATCCCCTTCGGAGAAAAATCCCATGTCTGAGAGCTACTCCAAGATAGAATCTGCAATATAATCCGGGATAATCCCTGTTGAATTGATTTTTACCTCAGCGTGTTTGGAGCGAGTATTTCCTGAAAGAACCAACAGGGTTTTCAGGCCAAACTTATTTCCTCCCAAAATATCTGTGTGCAGTGTATCGCCCACCATAAGGATTTCACTTTTGTCAAATTTCCCGGTTTTGTTGATGTCATCATAGGCAAACATAAACATCTGGGAATCCGGCTTTCCAAAACGTATAAATTTTTGATTAAGCACCGATTCACACAATCTTGAGAGTCCGCCGATTGCCACGGCAACATCATCCCTTGAAATCGGGTAGTACTTATCGGAGTTGGCAACAATAATCGGCAGGTTATTTCTTCTCAAAAAGTTTATGGTTCGGTTAATATCGCGATGCCAATCAAATCCCTCATCATCCAAAAAAACAAAAGCTGCAACATCTGAACTATTTTCGATATCTACATCTGAAACCGGTATGCCTGTAAGCCCGTTTTTCATGATGTAGTTGGCTGAATTCTCAGTACCCAGGTATGCAAATTTTCCTGTTTTAATTTTGAGTTCTAAAAACTGCCGTGCCAGCATGCCGGAAGTAATAATCTCTTTTTCTTCCAGCCCCGTTAAGCCCAAATCCTCAAACATTTGAACCTGTTGTAGTTGACTCCTAGATGCATCATTCGTGAGAACACGAAGCTCTATACCCTCATCACGGATTAACTTTATTGTATCAACAACACCTTCGATCAGCCCCTGGTGATTTTTCAGGACTCCATAAGAATCTAAAAAAACAGCTTTATAATTTTTAACAATTGAAAAAAAAGAAACTTTATCCATGAAAATAAAAACTAAATATTAAGTGCTTTAAGTATAGGTTCCGGGTCGAATTTCTCGTCAATCGTTGGCAAATGAACATCGTACGCCTCTTGCTGGAGACGAGTTGCAAAGATTTCGTGAAAGAAATATCGACCATATTTCACCACATAATTGAGCAAAAAGAAGCGATAGGCCTCTTTCAAAAAGCGAATCTCCTTCTCCTTCAAGGGACTCTCTTCATGATAGGCCTTCAAGAAAAGTATAAATCGGTCTTCCAGAAGTCTGTCAATATCGTAACTGAAAACCGTCTGATCTCCAACATCAGAAACTACACGACTGAAGAAGTAAAAATCCATCATACGGGTGCTTACGCGAAACCAGTCATAATCCCATCGTGAGTAGATCTCAAAATCTGAGGTGACTGAGAAATTACCGATGTTCCAATCCACAAATACAGGTATCGGGTTTAGTGTATTCATACCCAACTGTTCGAGGTTCTCCAGGAATGTCCAACTTTGCGATTTAATCAACTCCTGGCGCATTCTGTACTCGTGCTGTCCCTCATTCGTTTTCATAATTTCGAGCAGGTGGTAGATATCCGATGAAAGAGTTTTCGAGTATTCGGGCAATGTATTTTTCACACTGTAACAAGCCTTATGAAACCGAGCTACAGATTTACCAAGTTTTTTAATCTGCTTCTCATTCAAGCGTTTTGGCAGCTTTTTTTCAACTTTCATCGGTTTATAAAAAACAACCCAGGCATCGATAAACTCCGTTTTATGCCGGTGTACAAAAAGTGAAGTTCCTTTTATCAGTGAGCGTGCGAGAACATTTTCATACGGATTTGGAAGATTATTCGCCAAAGCGTTAATGATACTGTGATCCTCTACAAAATGCTCAAATTTTCCAAAGTAAGAGAGCTTGGCAATAATAATATTATCATCCTGAAATTTAATCCGATAAACGTGATTAGTTGACACTTTCGCACTGATATCCATAATACTGGATATGTTTTTGCTGTCGTCGTAACTCTCAACAGCCTCTCTTACAATCGAATTAAAATTAATCTGAATCATAAATGATAATTGTTAAATCAAAATTATTTGAACTCTTTCTTATGATCTCATTGTCTCTCCCTGCCCTTTACAAAAAAAGATGTAAGTAGGATCATATATACAGACTCAAAAATCGCAAGACCTTTACTTACTTCAAAGAATAATTCGCTCTTAGCGAAATAAAAAAACCCCGTCTCTATTAGAAACGGGGCAGAATAAAAAAAATAAAACAGGTAGTATTATAAAGCTGAGTGAACAGTCTTAATAATTCGTGCACCTACTTCGTAAGGATCAGCGTTAGATGCGGGTCGTCTATCTTCAAGACGTCCTATCCAGCCGTCATCAACTGTTGTAACCGGAATACGAATAGAAGCACCACGGTCTGAAACGCCGTAACTAAACTTATCGATAGACTGAGTTTCGTGCTTACCCGTCAATCGTTTATCGTTATCGTGTCCATAAACGGCAATATGTTCCTGAATATGATCTCCAAAAGCTTCACACACTTTCGTCATCAAATCTTTGCCTCCTTCATCACGCATAACTCCATTTGAGAAGTTTGCATGCATTCCCGATCCGTTCCAGTCTGTATCACCCAGTGGTTTTGGATGCCAGTCTACAGCAACACCATATTTCCTGGCTGTTCTTTCTATCAGGTAACGGCCTACCCAAATTTCATCGCCTGCGCGCGCCGCACCTTTTGCAAAAATCTGGAATTCCCACTGACCGGCAGCAACTTCGCCATTGGTACCTTCAACATTTAAACCTGCTTTCAGGCATATATCAAGGTGTTCATCAATGATTTCTCTTCCAAATACGGCTTTTGCTCCTACGCCACAATAATATGGACCCTGTGGTGCGGGATATCCATCAACAGAAAAACCTAACGGGCGATTAGTTTCTGGGTCAACCAGGAAATATTCCTGTTCGTATCCAAACCAAAAATCTTCATCTTCCTCATCAATCGTAGCCCGTTTATTTGATTCATGAGGTGTTCCATCTGCATTCAATACTTCAGTCATAACCAAATATGCATTTTCCTTGTCTGGATCCGGGAAAATGGCAACCGGCTTTAAAATACAGTCTGAAGAATCACCCGTAGCCTGTCCCGTTGAACTTCCATCAAAGTTCCAAAGAGAACAGTCTTCAAGTTTTCCGCTAAAATCGTGAACAACTTTGGTTTTACTTCTTAGGGATTGAGTCGGCTTGTTTCCATCAAGCCAGATATATTCGAGTTTGGAGTACGCCATATGAATTAAGTTAGTTTATGTTTAATTAAGTTAAACTTTAATAATTTGGTTTGAGCTTTTGTCGAAGTAAATAATTTTATTTGTTTATTCGATTTCGCCACAAATAGCTGGTAAGATATTGATCAGTTTTCAATTAATAAAGTTTTTTAGTCAAAAAAATATCAACAACTAACTAAATCCTATTATTTCATATTTTACCTTATTTATTTAAAACAAAAGCGCTTCCTAATTTACTTTCATAAATTCACAATTCACTATCAACGAGCAAACCGAATTTTTTTAGGGAAAGATTTATTCAGTATTTTTGTGTATTAAAATTATCCACAGACAATAAACAGAAAAAAAATTTTGAAGGAATCTAAATTTAGAATTTGGCTGAGCGCTGCCAGGCCTCAAACCCTTGCCGCATCAATTGTTCCGGTCATGGTGGGAGCTTCACTTGCCTGGAGCCACTATGCTTTCAGGGCTGATACTACCCTTGTAGCGCTACTCTGTGCAGTCCTGATCCAGGTAGGCACTAATTTTGCAAACGATTACTACGATTTTAAAAAAGGAGCCGACACAGACGATCGAATTGGTTTTGAAAGGGCAACTGCATTAGGTCTCATCTCTCCCAAAGCGATGCTGACTGCAACATATGTCACCATGGGCCTCGCTTTACTTATCGGCCTGTACCTGGTTTGGGTTGGCGGGTGGATTATTTTATTAATAGGTATTCTCTCACTACTGTTTGGGATTCTCTACACCGGTGGCCCCTACCCGCTTGGCTATAATGGCCTCGGAGATATTTTCGTGTTCATCTTTTTCGGTATCATCGCGGTAATGGGTACTTACTACGTCAATGCCCTTGAATGGAGCACAACCTCATTTCTTGCATCATTGCCGGTGGGTGCTCTTTGTGTGAATATTCTTGTTGTGAACAATTTGAGGGATATCGATCAAGACAAGGTGTCGGGCAAACGAACATTAGGAGTATTATTTGGAGAAAAAATACTGAAAATGGAGTACTTGGGTTTGCTCTTTTTAGCTTTTCTGATCCCCGTAATCTTCTATCATTTTTATGGTTATGGACTTGTTATAATGCTTCCCTATTTGTCGCTGCCATTGGGCTGGAGGCTCATCAAACAGGTATACTACCACCAGGATAAACGAAATTTAAATAAAACCCTGGAACGCACTGCTCAGTTTATGATTTTGTTTGGATTCCTGTTCTCAGTTGGAATAATCCTGTAAATATGCTCCATTTATATGAATATGAACTCCCGTTCCAAACCGCGTTTAAAACCGGATCATCTGAGTATAAAACACGAAAGGGAGTTCTCCTTCATTACAGGTACAATAATCTTGACTTTCTTTCGGAAGCCTCTCCCCTTCCCGGTTTTTCAAAAGAGTCTATTGATGAGGTCCTACAATCCCTCACAGATCAAAAAAAATGGATTGAAGAATTCCTTGATGGAAACCTTGATCTTCAGTCTATCCGTGAGCTGATAAATATTAAAGATTTAAATCTACCTTCAATTCAATTTGGAATCAGCTTTCTGAGCCTTTCCGTTTTGGCAAAAAGGGAGGGTAAAACGGTTTATGAACTTTTAGACAAGAGCCCACCTGAAAAAATTCTTATTAATGATGTGATCGGTCACTTAACAACTCCTGAGATGAAAAGGGATATTGAATCATCCATCAAACAAGGGTTTAAAATCCTTAAAATAAAAGCTCTTTACCCGTTAAACGATCTACCTTCACTTATCGGGTCAATTCATGAACATTATCCTGATATCAAATTCAGGCTGGATGCCAATCAATCCTGGCCACGGTCTGAACTTCCTGCAATCTTTAGTCTACTAAACCATCTGCCGATCGAATATATAGAGGAGCCTTGTCCGATCAGTGATTTATCTGAACTGGAAAAGATTCGATCGGAATCGAACCTACCTATTGCACTGGATGAATCCATTTCAACAATTCCTCGCTTAAAAAAAGTTCTCAACCTCTATCCCAAACTCGTCCTTATCATCAAGCCGATGCTTCTTGGAAATATTTTAAAAATCCACGAAACAATTTCCCAATTCAGAAGTAATTCTAAACAGATAGTTGTTACTACTATGCTCGAGTCAAAAATTGGTCGCTCAATGACAGCCTCAACCGCGTCTTTGATCGGCGACCCGGAGATGAGACATGGTTTACATACCGGACATCTTTTAGCTGATGATCTACTGCCGGATTTTAAAATAGAGAACGGATCGATCCAAAATCTCCAACCAAATCCGTGTACCGACTCCTTCAGCCAGATCAAAACATCTTATTTAAAAAAATTGAGATAGATAGTATGATGGGGAGCTCACAACGTGTTCCAACTTATGAATTACCAAAAGAAAATCTGACTTTTCTATCCACAGAACATCAAAGTTTTACATATAAAAATCTTTACCAGTTCTGTGAACGTATTCAGATACATTTCGAAGCGATTCAACCGAGTAAAGATCGTCCAATTTTTATTGTGTCTGACAGTGCAGTAGAGACGGTCTTTGTGATTGCGGCTTCTTTCCTTTTAAAAGTCCCGATTCTTCCTATTCATCCGAAATCTAAAACTTATGAGTTGCAGAGCATCTTAGATCAGGTAGAACCATCGGCTGTTTTCTACAGTAGGGCTCATTCCATGGATCTTCTAGGAAGGTACCCAGAACTGGAGCTTCCTGATGAGATTTTTTCTTTTGATGAACAAGATGCATCCGTTGAAGTGGCTTTAGACAAACCTGAGCAAATAGCGGGATATTTTCTTACCTCCGGTTCAACGGGTATGCCGAAAATTGTACCCATTAAACGGCGACAAGTGTTCTTTGCAGCAGCCTCTTCTGCTAAAAATTTTAAACCCGGTAATAATAAATATTGGTTGTTGTGTCTCCCGCTAAATCATGTTGGTGGTATCAATGTGATCTATCGATCTCTTTTATATCACTCGGCCGTTTACCTTGTAGCTTCGTTTGAGGAAGAGAAGATCCGAAAGCTACTCCAACATAAAAAATCGTTCGAAGTAGCGTCTATGGTTTCAACCATGCTGGTAAAGCTGATGGAAGATTCATTTTTTCGCGTTCATTTTAATTTCAAAGCTATTTTACTGGGCGGCGGACCGATCTCCATGGATCTCATTAACAAATCACTAACCCGCGGGCTTCCTATTGTTTGCAGTTACGGAATGACGGAGACATGCGCCCAGATTGCAGCGAATCCCATGCTTAGGAGTGGCGGAATGTATATTCCCAAAAAAAGTGTAGGCTCTGTTTTTGAACCAAACCAGATCGAGATCCGTAATGACAAGCAAGAATCTCTTCTATACAATGAATCGGGGCATATTTGGCTGAAAGGCTCACAAGTTTTTGACGGTTACCTGGACAAATCAATCAACCAAAACTATATTGATGAAGACGGCTGGTTTTATACGGGAGATTTTGGACACATCAACCGGAAGGGACATCTTTTTATTGAAAACCGACGTACAGACCTGATTATTACGGGAGGTGAGAATGTTAATCCTATTGAAGTTGAGGAGATTTTAAATTCCTTTTCGAGTATCAAAGAGTCAGCCGTAGTTGGAATACCCGACAAAAAATGGGGACAAAAAGTTACAGCATTTCTTGTATTAAGTGATACCAACAGCAAACTCAATAAAGAAGAGATAGAAAAGGGATTGAATGACGCACTACGCAGCTTTAAACGCCCCAAAGAGTTCGTCATCATCAGCAAACTTCCCAAAACCGAAAATCATAAAATTAAGAGGCCTGAGTTGGTCCGGCTCTACCGGGAAGCAACAAATTAAGCAGAAGTAAGAGAAGTGGAGAGTCTTTATTATACGAAGATATTGCAGGCTTTCAGCCTTTCTGACTATTGATCTCAGGCCGATTCGATGCCAAACACCGGGTGTTTGCGTGAACTTGCGAATATTATTTGATGGTGATGAAGACAAACGTACCAAAGTTGGCATACTTATTGGCGTAGGGCTTTTAAAATTCAAGGCTTCTTAGGTCCATACAGGTAAATGCCACCTGTATGTACTATTTGAACTGAACGATCAAAAAGTCCAAACATCTGTTCGAAAAGTACAATCATTTCTCAAACGGACAGAGTAAGATCATAAGCAATACCGGCGGGGTACAAATTCTAATAGAAACAGGATATGGGTAGCTCTGAGACAATCAGGGAATACCCGGGAACCACCGTTAACCGGCACTAACCTAATAATTAACAAATCAATAAAATTTATGAAACACTTCTTAATCTTACTCTTAGTTCTTTTGCTCATGCCATTCAGTTTGTTTGCACAGGACGAAGAAGAACAAGAATCCGTAATGTATGAATCCGTAATGTTAACACCGGATCTTAGTTCTTTAGAGGAACTGCAAGAAGCCATGCAGGAACACAATCGCACGTTCCACAATACAGCACCACACTCAGCTTTTGTTTTTAACATAACTTCGGGGCCCAATGCCGGTAAATTGACGTTGGTGATGGGACCTATGTCCTCTTTTTCCGATCTTGATAACCGACCCTCCAGCGATGAACATAATGACCATTGGATAAATGTAGTGCTTCCGCTGATTGAAGATGTAGGTACCGTGGAATACTGGACGATGGATCAGGAACTCTCCAACCCCATTGAAGGAAATTACAGTATGCATTTCATGCGAATTAATACAATCTCCAGAGATTATCTCTTTTTGATACAGGGCGCATTAGAAAAAATTAGCGAAACCGTGAAAGCGATGGAGGGAGACAATCCCTGGATCTTATGGTGGAATGCATTTCAGCAGGGAGATCTCGGACGTCATTTTGTAGTAGACTGGCCGATGAACAGCTGGGGTGAACTGGATGAAAACAATGATTTTCGATCAACATTCGAAGAAGTTCATGGCAAACAGGCCTGGGATGATTGGAACAGCATAATGGACCTGGCCGTTGAAGATACCTACGATGAAGTCTGGGAATTAAACCCTGCTATGAGTGCAGAACTTCCTCAAGAATAGATAATGACTGTTGTGTAAAAGTAAAGCCTCTGGTTTTGATATGGATCAGGGGCTTTTTTTTATTAAATATCATGCAAATTACATAATTATGGTTTTTAACTTGTTCCAAAGGTCCTCCTTTGGAACAAAACAATTGAAGCTCAGCTTCCCTTATATCCGTACCCAAGTCATAGCTCGCTGCACCCAATGAAAGCCGTCCTTACCGAGAACGAGCTTTTATCTGCTTCGCACATCTCATTCCATCCATGGCGGCGGACACAATCCCTCCCGCATAACCGGCTCCCTCTCCACAGGGATAGAGCCCGGAGATCTGAACATGCTCTAACGTCTCACGATCCCGCGGAATTTTAACCGGGCTGGAAGTCCTCGATTCAGGTGCATGTACTACGGCATCATTGGTCAGGTATCCACGCATGCTTTTCTCAAATTGCAAGAACCCTTCTTTCAAATTTTTGTGAATCAGTTCAGGCAGTACAGAACCCAGTTCAACAGAAGTAATCCCCGGGGCATAAGAAGTGTTGGGCAGGTCTTTGGAAACGTCTCCTTTGATAAAATCCCGCAGGCGTTGAGCCGGAGCCTTTTGGGTCTTGCCCCCTTCTGCCCAGGCTTTCTGCTCAATGGATCGCTGAAACTCCATCGCGGCTAACGGTCCGTATTTTTCAAAGGATTTAAAATCTTCGGGAGTTAATTCTACCACAATTCCGGAATTTGAGGTTGAACGCGCCCTCCTTGAGGATGACCACCCATTAGTAACAATCTCACCCGGCGAGGTGGCACAAGGGGCTATGACCCCACCCGGACACATACAAAACGAATAAACCCCGCGTCCGTTTACCTGCTTAGCGATGCTGTAGGATGCCGGAGGAAGATAGTCTCCCCGGGTTTCGCAATTGTACTGTATGGAATCGATCAGGGACTGCGGATGCTCCACACGAACGCCAATCGCCAGCGGCTTAAGCTCTATCTCTATTCCCTTCCGGTATAACAACTCAAAAATATCACGAGCCGAATGGCCCGTTGCCAGGATCACTTTTTTTGCATAAAAGGTTGACCCATCCCTTGCCTTCACCCCTTTGACGGACGAGGAACCGGTGATGAGATCTGTGACGCGGGTATTGAAGTGGATTTCACCTCCATGCTGCAAAATACACTCCCGCATATTCGCTATGATTGCAGGCAGTTTATTGGTCCCAATATGAGGATGAGCTTCTACCAGGATATTCTCTACGGCTCCGAACCCAACCAAAAGCTCCAGTACCTTTCGGACATCTCCCCGCTTTTTAGAACGGGTGTAGAGCTTTCCATCCGAATAGGTTCCGGCTCCACCCTCCCCAAAACAGTAATTCGAATCCTCGTTTACGATATGGTTTACATTAATAGCCTTGAGATCCTGAATACGGTCCCTGGCATTTTTTCCGCGTTCAATAATGACCGGCTTCACCCCGTTTTCCAGGAGTTCCAGGGCCGCAAACAATCCGGCCGGACCGGCTCCGATGATGATCACTTCTTCAGCATTGCTCACATTCGGATAATCCGGCAGGGAGATCTTCTCGGGTTCAAACTCTTCGTTGATATAAAGCCGCACCTTCAGCTGGTAGTAGGCCTGCCGGGATCGGGCATCAATGGAGCGGCGCAATACCTGCACATGCCGAAGATCTCCAGGCAGAAGCCCCTCTTTTTCCATCAGGTATTCGTTGAGTAAATGAGGCTCTGCTGCCACTTCGGGCAACACACGGATCTGTAGTTCTTTCTGCATGCACTGAAAATACGGAATTGCGCGATGTTAAAGAATCTGTTTAGAGAACTTGCTATTGTGCAATAGTTACAGCTGAATCGTTTACAATTTCATTTTTACATCCGTTTCAAAGGAATCCAATTTGATGAAAGTTCTACTAGATCACTTAAACGTTTCTGACCAAGTGAACGATAGCTACAGTGGCGTTGGTTTAAATAGAATACAATACACGTACTTTCTTTTATAGAACAAGGATCTTATTGATTAACTCCACAATATTTCTCTCAGTTATTATTGCCCTGTTTTTTCTTGTCTACGGCATTCAATGCCTGAAATCCCCCTTTATGGAAAAAGAATTTTATCGCTATGGCATGAACGATCAACTGCGTAAGCTCACTGGTATCACCCAATTACTGGGTGCATGCGGACTGCTCGCCGGAATGTACATCAGTATCATTGGGTTTTTTGCCTCTGCCGGGTTCAGTTTTATGATGCTCGTCGCCTTTATAACCCGGTTAAAGATCCGAGATTCCCTCAATCAGGCCTTGCCGTCATTCTTTTTTATGATTGTAAATGGTTACCTGGCCACAAGGTACCTCATGCTCTTATTAAGTGATTTATAAAAGAGCAATAGCCAAAGACAAAACCAAAAACGTAAATGCAGGAATAGATTTTTTTAACGGGTCTTTAACTTTAATATGCATGCTTACCGCTCCCAGCATTAAAAGGGCAATACCATAGGCTGCATACATTTCTAGCATCGGATACCAAATGGAAGCGATGAGGGCAAGCGCTAACAGGATCTTCAAACCGCCAATTGTCCACATAAACGATTTGGATAAACCATACGCTTTGAATTCTTCTTCAAGATTTCCGGCATTTCCTCCTCTCCATTGTGTTTTTTTGCCGGACCGCAGCAACCAGACATTTAAGATACTGAGACCTACGATGAGTTTTAATGCGATGATGAGATATACCATGATTTCTTCGTTATTTAGATTTGGTAAACAGCAACTTGGTGCTGTGTTTAAAGATTATTTAATTAAAGTAAAATATATGCATGATCAAAGCATACACATTACTATAATAAAGATTACGAAATAAAATGTGCAATTCCTCCTGTAAAGGAAAAGGATATATCCACCACATTTTAGAGAACTGATACGTATACAGAATCGGGTTTAATGAGGAAGAGGTTTCAATTAAATACGACCAGCTTTACTATCAATAGTGCAATATCACACATCCTGAATTCAATCCTCTGGCAACTAAATATTAAACCTCTAAACATACCTGAACATCCACGATCTACTTCATTCAAAGGATATTTTGCATACCCATTGCCTAAATGTGGCTACGGGAAAAGTCCTCAAAGGTAGTTGTGTCTCAAAATAGATCCATTCACGACAAGTCGAATGCTATTATTGTTGTATGTGTTATAATGATATAAGCGCATGAACTCTTTTTAATCAATAAAATGTAGTATTATGAATGATAAGAAGGATAAATCCAAGAAGAAGCAGCGCGAAAATAAAGCTCAAAAAGAGAAGAAAAAGTTAGACAAGGAACTCAATCAAACGTTCCCTGCAAGTGATCCCCCATCTCGTACCCGCCCGGGCCATGAAAAAGAAAAAGAGGAAGATAAAGAATAGTAAAATTATCGATTTTTCTATTTTTTGGCACTTTAAAAGGAGTGGACGTTTTTCTCGTAAAAAAATATCAACAATTTTTTTTACTTGTCACGAAGATACCTCGTGACTGCCTCAGGGAAGCTTCGTGTGACTTAAAACTGAATATTTTTACTTCATTCTAATGAAAATTAAGTTTATCGCAACTTTATAATGTGGGACTTACATCCGATATTTGTAACGCTGAAAACCTTAGATGAGTACTCGTTCTTAAAATGAATATAGTTTATAGTTCTAATTAAATTGGAGGCTCAAGGAGCAATAGGAATGCCTTCTCCCAGGTCAAGAGTTCCAGGAAATTCGACTTCTTCACTCTCTTTTTTTCCAATTTCATGACCTTCACAGTTTATCGTACCTGTGGCTTTCATATTCCCTGTACGAATCTGTTTAATTTTGGCATCCTGAATTTTCAAAATAATCCCCTGAACGGTCAGCTCGAGGTTAATCTCAAAATTTATTTTTCCTATAGATTTTTGGTTAATCTCAATATCAAGATAGGGTTTGTGGTTTGAGGTCATGGTATGCTCCTTCAACTCTATAAAAATCACTGCCTCCGGGTCGTATTCTTCCCTGTTGATATACTTATTCAGAACACCGGATTCTCTCCAAGCCCGAATCAACAAATCCGGTAATGGTATGTTAAGTAGCTCACTCGCTCTTGATTTGATCTCATCTGACAAATCACCCCAAATTATTGATCCCTTTTTTTCTTTATAAGATTGCTTTAAAGAATCCAATGTTTGTTGATCAAGATTTTCAATCATTGAATTCTTCCCAGCTTCGGTTCCCCTGTCCTGGAAAATTTGTTGCATGCTAATGGCTGGATTCATCATTTTGTCTCCATTCTTTTTTCAATAAATGTTCAACACTTTTAATTTCCTGCATTCCGATATCTTTTACCGGTTGAATAGTTATCTCTCTGTTTATGTTCATTAAACTCCCCGGAGAAATTTGTTGATTCCCAAGATCCTCGCGAGGTGTAACAATTGTGTCGATTTTTCCTTTTGGCTTGGTATTTCGTCCGAATTTTTTCTTCAACCTAACTCTAATAAAGATGTAACCGCCTAACAGTACAACCAAGATACCGGTGACTGTAATTACCCAGGTAGTAAATCTTCTCTCACCGACTTCCAAATTTATTATACTGCTCTGGATATATTCCCCTCCAGATATTCGAGCTTCTACAAAAGCATTATAGGATCCATTATTGCGGTAGGAATGGATTGTTGTAGAACTTTCGGACCATTCAGACTCTTCTCCGTCACCAAAATAGAATTTATATTCAGCGAAAAGATCTGAGGGAATACCCATTGCAGTAAACTCAACCCTTTCATCCTTTTCAGCTTGTGTTGTGCCTGTTATCAAACGTATACCGTAATCTGATTGAACCGTGACGGTATACGGATTACTCGCAAATGTTCTGTCATCTATCAGGGCCAGAAATGTAATATCATAGTCTCCTGTCCTGTTAAAAGTGTACTCTACTTCTGGAGTTTCTGAACGAAATGTGGAGTCACCGACGATAAAACTAAACCCGGCATCAAGAGTACCGGGTTCAATGATACCGGTCAACCGTGAGCTTTCGCCAACCTGCAAAATATCTCTGTCTGAGGTAACTCTGACGTCAATCACGTTAATTTGCAGGGGATTGCTGTTTACAATTAGTTCTTCATTTGGATGTCGTGCATTAGCTGAAACCTGGTATATACCAGGAGTATTATAACGATGGTCTATTTGTTCATTAATACCGAAAGTTTCAGTGTTTTCGTCTCCATAATTAATTTCATAGATAAATTCGGGCCTGACAGGTTCAAGCTGAAGAGAAAACAATATTGTGTTCCCTGTTTGAACAGTGTTGTCACCGGCAATCAGGTTTAAGCTTGGATTAGCAACATTGATCCTGACTGTCTGACTTCCTGCGAACTCTTCCTGAATATAAGCTACGAGCTCAACGTCAAAAGTTCCGGGAAATGGATAGCTATATTCAACGACTGAACCATCAAAATTTCTAAAATTATCATCTCCAAAACTGATCATCATGGATACAGAATCATTGTTGGAGTAACCGGAAAACTCAATGCTTTCATTCACAAACACGTTTGTTTTATCGGCATTCAAAGCCAGGCTGATTTCCGGTATCAGTACTTCAATGGCTACCGGTTCACTTCTTATATTTTGCCCGGCGGATCCGGTAATAACCTCCACATAAGCCTCATAGCGGTCACTTTGCCTGTATGTATGGGTAGTTTCCGGGCTTGGTTGCCATCCA
>Ga0102943_1000285_pt1 | contig 35496 bp, 30 predicted proteins | sample SalPonC_black_MG_FD_78174 | JGI IMG/M metagenome (GOLD analysis project Ga0102943, IMG submission 78174) | Salt pond soil microbial communities from South San Francisco under conditions of wetland restoration - Salt Pond MetaG... | ecosystem: Environmental > Aquatic > Marine > Intertidal zone >...
TGCGCCCTCCGCGTCCTTTGCGTGCCACTCCCTGTCAGCGCGGCCGTCCAATCAGCTTTGCGCCCTCCGCGTCCTTTGCATGCGACTCCCTGTCAGCGCGGCTGTCTAATTAGCTTTGCGCCCTCCGCGTCCTTTGCGTGCGACTCCCTGTCAGCGCGGCTGTCTAATTAGCTTTGCGCCCTCCGCGTCCTTTGCGTGCGACCTATCTGTCAGCGCGGCTGTCTAATTAGCTTTGCGCCCTCCGCGTCCTTTGCGTGCGACTCCCTGTCAGCGCGGCTGTCAAATTAGCTTTGCGCCCTCCGCGTCCTTTGCGTGCCACCTACCTGCCAGCGCGGCCGCCCTATTTGCTCTGCGCTCTTTGCGTTTCGAACATAGCGCACCGGAAATACGATTACATTAAAGTAAGTCGCTTCTAGCAACCAAAAACCAGTGCCTATGTTACGCAGATCCATTCTTCTCGTTGTATTCCTGCTACAAACCCTCTTTTTACTCGCCCAGCAGGGACTCACGCCGATGGACATTTCCAAAATCCAGAGCGTGGGTGATGCATTGATTACCGACGACGGCCAGTGGGTCGCCTATACCCTCAGCATGCAGGCCGACCCCTTGAAAGAAAATAAGCCGGCCCGCTACGAGCTGCACCTGCTCAATACCGAGACGATGGTGGATGTCCCCTTCATCATACGTGGTAGCGTGCGTCAGGTCGCCTTCCGGCCGGAGCACAACACCCTGACCTATCTGGAGAAAAAAGAAGGCGACGAGACGACTGCCCTCTACGAAATCCCCATGAGCGGAGGCGAATCCCGGAAGATCTTTTCCTACAAGACCTCGATAAGTTCCTATACCTGGGGCCCCGACGGCGTGAAGCTGGCCTTTATTGCCAAGGAGCCGGCCGTAGAAGACAAAAGCAATCTACCCTATCAGCCCGAAGTCTACGAGGAAAACCTCACCTACAGCCGGGCTTACGTAGTCTCCTCATTGGAGGCCGAAGTACAAAACGTAGAGCTGGAAAGCAACGCCTATCACCTAGCCTGGAGCCCCGGCGGCGCCCGCATGGCGGTATCAGCCGCTCCCACCCCGATGGTCGATGACTATTACATGAATCAAACCGTTCACATCATAGACCCCGTGACCTTGAAACCGGTGGGTAAGGTTGAGCACGAGGGCAAACTGGGCCACTTCGCCTTCAGCCCCGGCGGCGACAAGCTGGCTATGATCGCCGGCGCCGATATCAACGACCCCATTGCCGGCCGCCTCTTCGTGGTGGATGCCGCAGGGGGCGCGCCCGTGAACCTGCAATCTGAATTCCCTGGCATGTTTGATTATTTCGAATGGGAAAACAACGACGAAATCCACTTCCTCGCCAGCGAGGGCGTCTGGTCGACTTTCGGCTCCATCCGCGCCGACGGTAGCAATATGGTGCGGATTCTGGAAAAAGAAGGTCCGGTTATGAACGACTTCGACCGCTCCGAAAACGGCCACTTCGCCTTCGTCGCCGAAACGCCCCGCCATCCGCCGGAGGTGTATTTGATGAAATCCGGAGCCGATAAACCCGAACGGGCGACCGTACACAACGAATGGCTGAAAGACAGAGCCCTGGCACCGCAGGAGGTCATCACCTACGAGGCCCGCGACGGACAGGACATTCAGGCCATTCTCATCCATCCGCTCGACCGCAAGGAAAATCAGCGCTATCCGCTGATTACTATCGTACACGGCGGCCCGGAAGCGCATTACGATAACGGCTGGCTGACCCATTACTCCGCGCCCGGACAGGTGGCCGCTGCTGAAGGCTATGCGGTTATTTATCCTAATTATCGCGGGAGCACCGGCAGGGGAGTGGCTTTCGCCAAATCCAGCCAGGGCGATCTGGCCGGCAAGGAATTTGACGACGTCGTCGACGGAGTAGACTTCCTCATCGACATGGGGCTGGTCGATTCCGAAAAGGTGGGCGTCACCGGCGGCTCCTACGGCGGCTACGCCACCGGCTGGCTATCGACCAAATACACCGATCGCTTCGCTGCCGGCGTGATGTTCGTAGGCATCAGCAACAATATCTCGAAGTGGGGCACCGGCGACATCCCGGAAGAGCTCTTCCTCGTTCACGCCCGCAAGCGCATCTGGGACGACTACGACTTCTTCCTCAAACGCAGCCCCATTTACTTCGCCGGCCAAACCAAAACGCCGCTGCTCATCCTGGCCGGTAAGGAAGATACCCGCGTCCATCCCAGCCAGTCGATCGAGCTGTACCGCCACATCAAAACGCGTACCGATACGCCGGTACGCCTGGTCCTCTACCCCGGCGAAGGGCACGGCAACCGCAATGCCACCGCCCGCCTGGACTACAACCTGCGCCTGATGCGCTGGTTCGGCAAGTACCTTAAAAATGAGGAAAAAGACCTGCAGCCGGCTGTAGAAGTGGAAACCATGCGTTGAGCCCTTGAGAAGCGGCGCCCTCCAGGGCGCGAGAGGCGGCGCCTTCCAGGGCGCCTCCTCTCTTCATGCCCCGCGCCAGGGTGCGCTTTCCCCGCACGCCCTGACTTTACAACTCACTCCTTCACCAAGTCATTTTCAAAAAAATCAGATTAGACTAAAAAACATCCTGTTAATCCTGTCTAAAAATTCATAAAATAATTTTATAAGAAGCATCCCTACTGTCAGGAAGGTCCCGTCCGGGACACCAAAGGCGCCTTTCTTCTCAGCATACTCCGTACCTCTGTGCGCCATTTCTAGTCAGCGCGGCTGTCTAATACGCTCTGCGTTCTTACCCAAACATAAAGCGAGGAGGCGCCCGGAAAGGTGCCGCCTGATCTTTTCGGGAAAGATCAGGACGGTTCTCCGAACTGAATCCTTATATTTAGCGTCGAACTTCAACACCAAAATCACTATTCATGAAGCGTTTGTACCTGTCTGCACTACTCATCTTGCTGCTGGGCTTCTGCCTTCAGCTCTCCGCTCAACAGATTTCCCCCACTCCCGAAGAGATCATCGCGCTGACTCCTCACTGGGAGGGCGATCGCTTCGACGACGGCCGGCCCAAGGTGCCGGGCGACCTGCTGGAGCGCCTCAAGAACATCGGCCTGGAAGCTGCCTGGGGCGTGCTGCGCAGCAAGGGCTACCACAACCAGTACGAAGGCGACTGGATGGTGCTGCATCCCGATCAGGTGATGGTCGGCCGCGCGGTGACTGCCCAGTATATGCCCTCGCGGCCCGACATGATGGACCTGATTAAGGAAAAGGGAGAAGAGCAAGGACGCATCGGCGCCTCCAACTCCTGGCCGATCGACGTGCTGACCACCGGCGACATCTACGTGGCCGACAGCTACCACAAGATCATCGACGGCACCCTCATCGGCGATAACCTCGGCAACGCCATCTATGCCAACTCCCAAAACGGGGTCGTCTTCTACGGCTCGGTGCGCGATATCGAAGGGTTGGAGGAAATCGAGGGTTTCAATGCCTTCATAAAGGGCTACGACCCCTCCTTCATTAAGGACATGATGCTCACCGGCATCAATAAGCCCATCCGCATTGGACGCGCCACCGTGCTGCCCGGCGATATCATCCTGGCCAAGTACGCCGGTGTGCTCTTTATTCCGGCCCATCTGGTTGACGAAGTGGTTATTAACTCGGAATTCACCGCTCTGCGCGACGAATTCGGCCACCAGCGCTTGCGCGAAGGGAAGTATACCCCCGGCCAGATCGATACGCGCTGGACCGAAGAGATCAAATCCGACTTCCTCAGCTGGCTGGACGAAAATCCGGAAAAGATGCCGATGACAAAGGAGGAACTGGAGGAGTTCCTTAAGGAGCGCAACTGGTGAATGGAGGGGCAGGGCGGATATCGTTCATCCCGATCTGGCCAGCGCGGGCGGTATCCTGGAGACCAAGAAAATCGGTGACTATGCCGAAGAAAACGGCATTGCCATGTCGATGCACTTCGCCGGAACGCCCGTCTCTTTTATGACCAAGGTGCACTACGCCGCCGCTACCCAGAACTTCATCGCCCTGGATTATGGGGAAGAAATAAGAAATAGGAAATAAGAAACAGGAAAGACCGAACACCCATGTCAGACACCAACGACAAACGCCTGTACTGGCTGAGCTTTGCCGGCGCCGCCCTGGCGCTGATTGTATTTACCGTTCTTACGGTTCAAGACCTGCACGATTGGGCAGGGGCTTTTCTGACCACCTTTTTCCTGCTGCTGGCGCTGGGCTTTCGCGGCTTCGAGTTCCTGCGGGGTTTTTCCTACACCGTGGTGATTTTCGCGGCGGTGACCGCTTCGATGTATTATCCGAAGCCCTTTGTTTCGCTCTGGGGCTTTCAGATGTCCAACCTGATCGTGCCGCTGCTGCAGATTATCATGTTCGGGATGGGGGCCGCGCTGAGCCTGCAGGATTTCGTGGGCGTCGTGAAAATGCCCCGGGGTGTGCTGGTCGGTGTGCTGTGCCAGTATTCCATCATGCCGCTGATCGGCTTCGGCCTGGCCAGCACCTTCGGGTTGCCCCCTGAGATCGCGGCAGGCATCATTCTGGTGGGCTGCTCGCCCAGCGGGCTGGCTTCCAACGTGATGTCCTTTCTGGCGCGCGCCAACCTCGCCCTGTCGGTGACCCTCACTGCCGTCGCCACTCTCCTGGCGCCGCTCATGACGCCCTTCCTGATGAAGACGCTGGCCGGCCAGTTTGTGCCCATCGACTTCTGGGGCATGATGTGGAGCATCATCAAGATCGTCATCCTGCCGATCATCGGCGGCCTACTGTTCAACCACTTCTTCCACGGCAAGTCCAAGTGGATCGACAAGGCGCTGCCTATTGTGTCCATGGTCGGCATCGCCCTCATCATCACCGTGATTACCGCCGCCGGGCGCGACAGTCTGCTCACCATCGGCCTGGCGCTGATCGCGGCCGCTTTTATCCACAATATGCTGGGCTACACACTCGGCTATTGGCTCTGCCGCCTCGTCCGCATGCCGGAGCGCGACTGCCGCACCATCGCCCTCGAAGTAGGCATGCAGAACGGCGGCCTGGCTTCGGGCATTGCCCTGGAAATGGGCAAGGTGGCTACTATCGGCCTGGCCCCGGCCGTATTCGGTCCCCTCATGAATATCACCGGCTCCTCCCTGGCCACCTGGTGGCGCGGCCGGCCCCTGCCGGAAGACGTACCGGAGGAAGCGCCGGAGGTAGTGTCGACATAAGAAGTAAGACTTACTGAATCTTCCGGGCATATGCCGCGGACTATCGAGCATCGACCGTGTTCCTTACAGGCGGAATATGATTTTTCACAACAGTCCCTACGTTTCTTGACAACACCTTGTTTTGCATATCTTTCCCACGATGAAGCGCTTTTAAAAAAGAGTCCTCCTATTTCTTTCGCCAGTACAAGGGAGAACTTCTCCGGGCGAGAATCGATGCTTTTGTAAAAAAGGTAAGCAACATAAGTCCCGAAAAGGTCGATCTGGTCCGGATTGAGGCAATGTGTACGACTCTGGTTACCCAAATCATTGCCCCAGCAGCCGCATCACCGGCTCCATGGGCACAATCAAGGCCACGCCGCAGTACTGCGCAATCCGGATGTTCAGCTCTCCGTTTTGCTGGATGCAGTACCCGTCGCGCACCATGCCGACGACGCGCCCTTGCCGGTCGAACACCGGCGAGCCGCTGCTGCCGTTTACGGCATCCATCGTGTTAACGAAGTCCTCCGGCGCCAGGCTGCTGACCGACAGGGTATCGGAGGGGGCAGTGATGCCTGCCGTGATGCGCAGCTCATTATCAGCATTGGGATAACCCTTCTCCTCCGCGCTTTGCCGGATGCTCCGGAAGGGGAAGCCCGCCGCCCAGAGCGTATCCCCCGGCGTGGGGATCTCCGCACGCAGATCAGCACTTGTCACGTATGAGGCGAACTTGTCGGGAATACTGACCAGGGCCCAGTCGAGCCCTCGCCGCCACTCCTGCTCCGAGGCGTTGGCCAGCAGTTGCACTTCATCTGTATAGACGTATCCTCCTTCTTGCAGCACTCCGTTCGTATCTATTCCGATGCTGATATCGGGCGCCGGTTCCGGAATCATCATGTAGATACCTCCGCTGCGCTTGTGCCGCTCGATGGACTCCCGGGCGACGTGGTACGGGGTAGCGATGAGCACTCCGTATTCGGGATGCCGGCCGACGACGACGCCCGTTCCGGATCCGGACAGCATTTTGGTAACCAGCGGGCAGGGGAAGTCGACGCAGCTCTCCCGCCAGTTCAGTTCGGTAATTTCCTTAAAGCCCGGTTGTACCTGCGCGATGGGATGCTCCGAGAGTACATTCATAGTGGCGGTATCGAGCGGGGTATTCCAGATAACACCATCCTCGGGAAGAAACTGCTTACGGGGCGCTTCGCCCTCCCGGTGCGTCTCAACACCCTCCCGGTTGGTGTACAGAATCACCCGAAAGTATATTTTGGGCCTGACCCGTACGACGGACTGCAAACCTTGCTCTACTCCGGAAGGGAGTTCAATAGCATCAGGGAGATAAAAGCCTTCGCCGGTGGGAGACTGATTGAAAGCCAAAACTGGGAAAGCCAAAAACAGGAGGAGATATAGCTTGGATAGGTTCATGTATTTTCCTTGAGTTTAACTTTCAAAAGTAGAAAGATAGGAAAATTGTTCACCGCGCGTTTAGAGGCTGTTTCACTTAAGGCATAAGAAAACTGAAGACTTAAGTGAAACAGCCTCTTAGTACCCAACTGTTCCGGTTAGGAAAGTTTAGAGTTTAGTCGCCGCCCCGCTGGGGCGGTCGGTTTAGGAGTTTAGAGGGTCTTAAAACGGGAATCTCGTTTTAAGATCTTCTAAACAGCGAGCCCGACCGGACGGTCCGTAGGAAGGGCTCACCCTCTGGAATTCGCAAAGCGGCTATTCCACAGGGTGAAGCGCTGATCCGCCCAAGTATGGTCGGGCAAACCTTCCAAACTTTCGTTACCTCAATCACGCTAACCCATGCCGTTACATTAAAAACTTTACCTTCAATTTCCCAGCGGCAACATGTATCCCAGGCTGACGCCGATCCCCCGGTTGAGCATTTCATTTTCGAATTCCTCACCCCGGTCGATGTCATAAAGGCCGAGGTTGTAGCGGCCGTCCAGAATGACGGAGCCCGGTCCGGCTTTAATTTCCAGGCCGGCGCCGAAGATCACACCAAAATCAAAGCGGGAAATCTCTTCTTCGTCGAAATCGATATCTTCTTCGAACTCTTCGGTGATGATATCTCCGTTGGTCATGCTTATTTCAAATTTGTGTTTGCCGTTGAGCGCATATCCAACTTCCGGGCCGGCAATGGCATAGAACCGCAGATTTTCGCCACCGAATAATCCCTTGGCGAGTACCGGGAGTGTCAGGTAATTGATCTGCGTCCGGAAATCACCTTCGAAGAGAGCCATGTGTCCCGGTTCGTCTTCGACTTCAGTTTCTTCGTAAAGTTTAATCCCTTTCTGGATGTAGGTCGGTTCGGCCTGGAGAGCGAAGGAATTACCGATTCGAATTTCAACGGGCACGGCGATATACGGTCCCGGCAAAAACTTCCGGTTCTCGTCATCGATTTCCATGATTTCGCCTTCCCTGGTCGCCCTGGCGAAGTTGACCCCGCCCCGAAGACCGACCGAAACCTGGGCGTAAAGCATGCCGGCTGTCAACAGCAGCATGGTAATGAGTCCTGCTAATCTCGTGAGCGTTTTCATAATCAAAGGTTTTGATCAATAAAATTGAATACCGGCTGACACCGGATGAGCGGCAGACAGGATGGACGAGATTGGAAAGGTAAAAGAGAGGTTAGAAAATGGAGGGTTAGCGTTTCCGGCAAGATTCACATCAACTCAACTGCAGCATTTTCAGTTGATATCCACTCAGCAGTCTGCCGGTTTTTCAATCTACGAATTCATTGTTGATGGATGCAATGACAATCATCAACGGTGGGGCTGGTACCTGTTGCTTTGTCAAACCGGAGTGATCATTGGCATGAAGAGTGCGTTGTAAAAGAGGGTGAATAATCACCCGGGGTATTTATTTTCTAAAAAAGAAACCATGGTCAAGAAAGATACTAACGTTTTGGTAAAAGCCATGATCGACGGAGAATGGAAAGGCGATTGGGTCCCTCTTCACGCCAATATGGAGTGGATGCGCGATGACGGCCGTATCGGCCTTTTTTCCCTTACTGAAGTCGACACCGGCGAAGACGCCGAATTGGAGTACGCCCAGTTGGGCTCCCTGGTGCTGGGCGTCCTGGAGGATGACGTCTACAAGGTAAGAGCTGGTGTGCCGGCGCAGGAGATATAAGGCGAAGAATAAGAAAGAGATAATTCGGAAGCTGGAAAGCTTGCCCAACCATTCGGAGAAACCAGTGGTGAGAACTATCGGTCGAACGCCCGCCCAGGTCGGGTAAATCTGTGACGGCATCCGGAAGTTCGTAGCCAAATTCTGGAAGCGGTCACAGACCGCGGGATATTTGGTCGAGGTTAGAGACGCTCGACCAATAGTAGACTTTTCCATTTTTCTTTTTTTAAAGAAAGTCTAAAAACTTCCGGCGGCGTCCGCTACCGCCATTCCCTCAAATACGTCGCTACATCCGCCAGTTCCTGCTCCCCCAATCCCAGCGTCAGCGGATCGGGCATGAGGCTTGTATTCATCACCGATTTTTTCAGGATATCCCCCGTGCGAATGGTGTGGCGCTCGCCGGCAAGGTCTTTAATCACCACAGCTTCTCCTTCCGACAGCAGAAAACCGGAATAGACCCGATCTCCTTTGGCGGTAATCAGTACCGGTTCATAGCCGAAGGTCACGGCGCCGTTGGGGTTGACGATGGCGTCGATCAGGGTGGTTTTATCGAATTTCCGGCGGATGTTTTCCAGGTTGGGGCCTATTTCTTTACCTATTTCTCCCATCCGGTGGCAGCTGCTGCAGTGGGTTTCAAAAAGAGAGCGGCCACGCTCGGCCTGGCCTTCGAGTTGGGCGATGCGTTGGACGGATAAGGTCTTGCCGCCGGGCCGGGTGAAATACTCACCGGCCAGCACCCGCACTTCCTGCGCCGGGTTATTGAACACCTGCTCCGCTATATCCGCATCGGCGAAAATGTCTTTGGGCAGTTGGCCGGCTTCCGCCAACTGGATCAGCCGTTTTCCACCTTCGGAGTGGGCGGCCAGCGTCCGGGCCGCCTGTAGTTTTTCTTCAGAGGAACGATCCGTTTGCTGAAGCACTTTTTCGGCTTGCCGGACGGAGTCGGGCCATTGTTTTTCTTCATCCAGTTCCTTCCAGTCGAGCGTGTTCAGCCACAGGTTGGAGCGGCGATGGTCCACCCACCAATCCGCCATTTTCTGTATACGGGGATCGGTAGCAGTTTCGCCGATGTCCAGCATCGTCCGGGCCGCTTTCGGGGAGGCCGTGAAAGCGATGGCGCTGAGAGCTTCCAGCCGCTGTTCAGCGGTCAGCTGATCTGACAGGGCTCTTGTCCGGAAGTCGTCGAGCGCCGCTTCCGGGTGCAGCCGCCAGGCCAGGGCGGCGAAGGTCTTACTCCATTCCAGCGGATTATCCGGCTCCGTTTTTCTTATACTTTCGTAAAAAGCGGCTTCCTTTCCTTCGAGGCCGATGCCGAGTGCTTCCAGGTACCAGCGGTCCTGTCCGTCGAAACCACGATAGAGCTGCCGCAGGACCTCCCGGGATTCCGCCAGCGGTATGTCCCGCAGCGAAACGGCCACGGCCCGGCGGACGGCAGGGGAGGGGTCGCCGGCGGAAAGGCGGGCGTAACGCAGCAGTTGCTCCGGCATCGACTGGGTGAGTGCGCGATAGGCGGCGACGCGCAGCCGGGGATCGGGCCCGGTTTCGAGCAGATCCTCCACCAGTTCTATCCCCCGGTCGCCCAATTGCGTCAGTAGCCACGCCGCCCGGACGCGGTGGAAAGGATTTTTAGCGTCTAGCAGTGCCGCTACCTCAGGAATAACGGCTTCCCCCGCCTCCCGCAGTTTTACAAAACCCAGGTTGCGCACATTGACGGCCGGGCTGCGCAGCGCGGCGATCTGTCCGGTGGTCGTAGAGAGGTCGATGGCCGGTGTTTTGAGCGTTTTACTTTCCGGCGCAATGCGGTAGATGCGACCATAGGCCGTGGTATCGTGCATCTGATGGCCACCAACGACGGGGTCGTACCAGTCGGCGATATACAGCGCGCCGTCAGTCCCGGTGACGATATCGCTGGGGCGGAACCACTTGCGCAGGTCCTCCGGCTTTTCGTGCCAGATGTATCCTTCGGTCGATTCGGCCAGAGAGGCGATGAGGTCCTTTCGTTCAAGCGCGTAGCCCGCGCCCTGCATCCGGGGCTGGTAGGCGAAGATGACGTTGCGGCCGGCGTCGGCGCTGAGAAACATGCCGCGATACTGCTCGCCGAAGGCATCTCCTTCGTAGACCAGCACGCCGGTCGGCGACCCCGCGCCCGTATTGTCGCCCGCCGGAATGACACCCGGATCATCCTGGTGCCAGTGCGCGTCGAAGATAGACTGTCCGGGCCGCCGGTCGGCCTGCCAGTAGCGGGCGCCGTCGGCGCTAAAGTAGCCCGCGTTGCCGCCGTACATCAGCCAGGTGGAGCGGCAGGTTTCTACCTGATCGTCGTTGTCGTTCTGCCACAGGTCGCCGTAGGAATCGACGGCCAGTTCGTAGGCGTTGCGGAAGTTGTGGGCCAGCACTTCCAGTCCCGTGCCGTCGGGATTGATGCGCAGGGCCAGTCCGCCCACCCAGACGCGGCCGTCGTCGCTCTGGCGGCCACCGCTGTTTTCGGTGTTATAAGGCGAACCGCCGGTGTAAAGGCTGCCGGAGCGCAGCGTCCAGCCCGAAAGGTCGGCGACGGTATGCGGACCGGCGTTGCCGGTGTTGAAATACCATTTGCCGTCGGGCCCGGTAACGAAAGCGTGCAGACTGTGGTCGTGATCGTAGCCGCCGAAACCGGTGAGGAGCACTTCCTTTTTATCCGGCCGGTCGTCGCCGTCCTCATCGGTGTAGACGATCAGATTGGGGGAACAGGAAACCACGACTTTATTGCCGATGACGGCGATGCCCAGCGGAGAAACCAGATCTTCATCCTGCACGAAAACTTTACTACTATCAGCCTGCCCGTCGCCGTCGGTATCTTCCAGAATCACGATCCGGTCGCCTTCCTCAAAGTGGGGAAATTTGCCCGGTTCGTTGTTGTAATCCCGGTAATTCACCGCCTCGGTAATCCAGATGCGTCCGCGGGCATCCACCTCCATATTGGTGGGGTTGTAAAACTGCGGGGATTCGGCCCAGAGGCTGGAGGTCCAGCCCTCGGGAAGGTGGAGGCGGCCGTCGTAGTGGAGCTGGAAGTTGAATTCGGGGGCGGAAGATTGGGGCTGGCGGGGGTCTTTACAGGAGCTTACCACTAGGAGTAAAAGAAAGAGGCAGCCCGCAATCCGCTGTCGGGTGAGGTCGTATCCGTCGCGCATGAGCAGGTGTTTCTTGTGAAGTTAAGGAATTGGCGCGGCTCCCTATCAAAATATTTAGAAAAGATAGAGTAGGGGGGCCAGGCTTAAAACCGGGAGGCGCCGCCCGGCGCGAGAGGCGGCGCCTCCTCTCGTCTTGCCACGGCACCCCCCGCCCGCTTGCGCTTCCTAGCACGACCCGGCTTCCCCCTGACAAATATCATCGGTTTTCAACCCAAAAGAACTTATATAGCAAGAAAAATTCGTGAGATGAGTACCTCTCGCCTCAAGCAGATCAAGCTGCTCCACACCGTTATCTGGGCCTTTTTCGCCTCCCTCATTTTTTACATCCTCTACGCGGGGCTGTACAACGATATAAGTTCTTTCACCTGGATTGCCATTGGTTTGATTATCGGAGAAGCGATCACCTTACTACTGTTTAAATGGCGCTGTCCGTTGACCCTGATCGCCCGGGGATACTCCGATTCCACTAAAGAGAATTTTGACATCTACCTGCCGGAATGGCTGGCTAAACACAACAAGCTCATTTTCACTACGCTGTTTGTCGCGGGGGTAGTGCTGGTACTGGTAAGGTGGTTTCAGTAATAATTTGCGAGCAGGATCAAATATTTTAGTTTAACTTATCGTTACTTATATTATGCCAAATCAGAATTCACAAATTTTGGGTTGGCAGACTATATAACATCACTTAAACCCGAATCTACACCTCAACCATCCAAAAAATGGAAACACCTCATGTCCCTCCCGCTCCGGAAGAGATCCGTCCGGAAGACCGACTTCAACTATTAGATCAAACCATTTCCCGGCTTCGCCACCAACTGAAAAAAGAACGCGAGCCTGATGCGCCGACCACCGAAGAACTGAGCGCCCAACTCGAAACCACCCGCCGGCAACAGGAAAGTATTCGCAAGCAAATCAAGGATGCCAAAGCACTCAGCAAGCGCCGCAAGCGGGAAATTGACGAATGGAAGCTGTGGTACAACGGCCTGGAAAAGGCCGATCGCAGCGATGAGATTCGTCAGCTGCAATCCGAAATTCAATGGCGGGCGCAGGATATTGCTCGTCAGGAAGCCCGCATCAGCGAACTGAACCAGCAGTCACTTTCTGTGGAGGGAGCGGCCGAGCAACTCCAGCTCCGCCTTGCTGCCCGGGAAGAAGGGCTGCACAAACTTCCGCCAGAGGAAGACCCTCGCCTAAAGGCGGCTATTGAGGCTAAGGAAAATTTACAGCAACAGCTTCACTCCTGAGCCTAACCACCATTCATTTATTATTAAAATCAATGGTCAATCTGGGATTGCTAACGAGACCAGCTTGCCCTTCCCTTAATAACGGGTGAATAATAAGTTCGCGTTTTTGACGAGTGTACTTTGGCTGCTACCGAGACGCGGTGAAGGAGCATAGCCGGGGTTCTGTGACTGAGCCGCAACGAAGGCAGCGGGCAAAAGACGCCGTCAAAATGATGAAGTTATTATTCGACTGTTACTTATTCACCTGAAAAAATCCGAATGAAATGAATGTCAAAGAAATTGGCAAGGAAATCAAAAATGCCGTCGATAATAAAGAACTTTCCCTCTCCAGCATCGCCCGGCATGCCCCCGCCTTTCAAACGCTACTCGATAATTTTACCGAACTGAGCGGCCTGCGCATTAATGAAGTCACGGTGCGTCAGGAAAACGGCGGCGACCGCCTGCGCATCACCGGGCAAGCAAACTGGAAGGACCGCCTTCCGGCGAAAGTGCGCATCCTCATCGAAGAAAACGGGGAAGCCGGTCCTCGCGTCCAGGCTTCGGCTGAAATCGCCGACGATCAGGCACTGCCCGTCCCGGGCCTCACCTGGTTTCAACTGCTCGGCGGCAACCTGGAGGTCGTCTCCGATCCTGCCGAAGCCGACATCCCTGTCAGCGGGCAATTTGCCTGTTCTATGCTTGCCGGCGAAACGCGTATTCCCCTGTCGGCACAGCTGCCAGGTACGGAGGGCATCGCCCTGCAGGCCAAATTGTCAGACCTGGTCTTTCCAGGCCTGGCCGATCTCGCTAACCTCGCCGGCGGCCGCGCCTTCTTCGACCTGCCGGAACAAATTGACCAGCTGGGGGAAGTGTCGCTCCATGAGTTGAACATGCTTTTTCAAAAAGGAGAAAATAACGGCGACTATTCACTGGCCGACCTGGAGTTTCATTTCGGCCCGGCCAACAGCTGGGACCTCATCCCCGGACTGTTGTCCATGAACAACATCAGGGTGGCTACCGGCTTTTCTGACCCGCTGAAACAGAATCGCGCTTTCCGGGGGGCGATCCGCGGAGAGGCCCGGATCGGTGAACTGCCGATAGAACTGATGGCAGGTAAGGACCAACCGGATGACCCCTGGCTGTTCGCTTCCCTAATCGCCCGTATCGGACTGGGAGAGCTTACCCGGGGGCTGTTGGAAGGGCTCAAGCTGCCTCCCGATATGCTGGACCTGCACTTCGAAAATGTAGCGCTGAATATTACGCCCGAAAACGGCGCTTTCACCCTGAAAACGAACCAGGCCGGTGATCAGCCCTGGAATTTCCCACTGGGCCGGCAGACGCTCACCGTCGATGGGCTCGAATTTGAGATCAACCGTAGTGAGGGGCAAATGGGAGGGCTGCTGCGGGGCAATACCCGGCTTTTCGGCATTGCCGCCGGCCTGAATGCAGTCGTGGATCAGGATATCGAATTCACCGCCACTATACCGAGTATCAGTATGCTGGCTCTGATCGATCAGGTGCTGGATGATTTTACACCGCCGGATGGACTGCCCGACTTCCAGCTGGAAAACGTGGCCTTTGCCGCTAATCCCTCGGCGGGGACCTTCTCTTTCCAGTCCACTTCTACCGAGGGCTGGGAGATTCCCATCGGCCCGACGGGATTAAAGACTTCCGGCCTGGAGTTTATGCTGCAGCGTGAGCGAAGCAACGCTCAGCTCCGCACCTCCGGGAATATCGGGGGAATGCTCAGCCTGGGTGGCGTGCAGCTCGACTTGCGATACCGGTTCCCCGGTGATTTTGTCCTGAAAGCCGATATCCCGGAGGTCAACCTTTCTCCGCTGCTGCAGGATCTGGCCGGCACGGAAGGCCTGCTCGGACTTCCCGCGCCCCCGGCTGTCCTCAACGTGGCATTGAGCGATATACAGCTGATGGTGGCGCCGCAACAGAAAAGCTGTTCTTTGTCGGGCGCTTCTCCTTTGGGCAAAACCGAAATCCTGATAAATAAAAACCAGCAGGGCAAGTGGGTCTTTGTCGCCGGTTTTGTGCCGCCGTCAGAGTGGAAGTTTTCCACCATTGACGGCAGCCTGCGGGCGCTCGATGATCTTCGTTTCGATGATGCATTACTGCTGCTTTCCTCCGATACGGATAACGACATTCAGCTGAGCATTGTCGATTTGCCCGCCGGAGTCTCCGGGGCTAAAGGCTTGAATATATACCTTAATCTCGATATGAGTGGCCTGGGCATTGACGACCTGATGGATATCGACCGGATTCAGGTTTCCGCCGCCATTGGTCCCAACCCGGCCGCCCTGATGCTGATCGCCCGGCTCGATGGGAGCTTTGCCGTAACGGAAAATGTAGCTTTCGGCGACATGCAGTTCCGCCTGCGTCCGGCGCCGACCAACTTCTCCCTGGGCGTGGCCGGCGCCATGATGGTAACGCTCGACGAGAGCCCGCTGAAATTCCTGGGCATGATGGAGGTCCGCCCCCTCGAGCGCAGCGCTGCTTTCTCAGCAACCATGCTCGGCACCTGGAACGAGCCTTTCGATGTGCGTGGCCTGGCCGTGAGCGACCTGGCACTGGAACTGGGAATGGGTATCGTGCCGCCGCCGGCCACCGTAGCGCCCATCATTGGCCTGGCCGGTAGTATACGCATCGGCAGCTTCAACGGCAGCGCCGCCGTCAAATTCGATTCGGTGATGCCTACCAAAAGCATGATCGCCGCCAGCTTTGACCGCCTGGTTCTGCAGGAGGTCATTCAGCAATTCTGCCGGCCGGAAGTATTCCAGCAAATTCCCGCCGATATTCGTAATACGGTACTGACGGCGGGCATGGAGGAGGTGGAAGTATACGTGGTCCCTCAACCCACGACCATCGGCGCGCTCGCCTACGAACAAGGCTTCCGCTTTCAGGGCAAAATCCAGATTGCCGACTTTGATGCGGAATTCGCCTTCCTGCTCGAGTTCACTTCGGGCTTTGCACTCAAGGCTACTATGGATCCGCTCGATATCGGCGGCGTTTTTCAGCTCCGCGGCGCCGGTGGCCAGCCCCAACCCATCATCGATGTGGATCTGAGGCTTGGCAAGGAACCCAAGGTCCTCGTAGCCGGCGCTGTACAACTGCTCGGCCTGCAGGCGGAAACCTTTATCCAGCTCAATGACGGCGGTTTCGCCTTCCTGGTTAGCGGACGCATTTTCGACCTCTTCGAAGCTAGTGTGCAAGCCAGTGGGTCCAATCTGAAATCCGGTGGTGATTTTTTCATCCGCGCCCAAATGAAAAACGACCTGTTGGCTTACCTGCGGGAAAACACCGTATCTGCTATTCAGCAGGCCACACAGGATGCCATGCAGGAGCTTGAACAAGCCCAGCGGGACCTGACAACAGCCCAGAACCGGGTGCAGCAATTGCAGGGACAGATCGAGGCCACCCGCCGCGTCGTTCAGGCCGAGCGGGCGCGTCATCAGCAAGCTGTTCGCAAGGCTGAGGCCGATGTGGCGGCTGCCCAGAACAAAGTCAATCAGCTGCAAGGTCAAATTGACCAGATGCGGCGCAATATTCAGGCCGAGCGGGCACGCCATCAGCAGGCTGTTCGCAACGCCGAATCGGGTGTGGCTGCAGCACAACGCAAGGTCAATCAATTGCAGAATCAAATCAATAGCATGCGGCGCACGATACAGGCCGAACGCGACCGCGATGCCCGCCGTCTGGCCGACGCCCGGCGGGAGGTGCAAAACGCCCAGAATAAGGTCAACTCCATTCAGGGTGAAATCAACCGGTCGAAGGCGCGCATCGATCAGTTAAAGCGCGACATCGCAGCCAAGAAACGCTGGTACGACAATTCGGGATGGAGAAAATCCTACCGCTGGGCAGAATACAGCGCTTATGTCACCGCCAAAGGCACTGAAATCACAGGGCTGTACGGCAAAATCGGTACGCTGGAGGGAGCGAAAGCAACCGCCTGGGGAGTATTGGAAGCCGCCCGGCAGGTGGTGCGTGGAATGGAAAGAGCCGCCAAGACCTTCCCCATCGAGGCCGATCCGCGTATGGCAGGCCTGATCACCGCCAGAGAGTCGGCCAACCTAGCCCTTCAGGCAGCTATGGGCGTGCTGCGTACAGCCAGGAAGGCAATCGTCACCTTCCCCATCGAAGCCGATCCTCGCATGGCAGGGCTGATCACAGCTAAAGAATCGGCCAGCCTGGGCCTGGAAGCGGCCAAAGGCCTGCTGCGAGCGGCCCGGGCAGCGATCGTCACTTTCCCCATCGAGGCCGATCCGCGCATGGCAGGCCTGATCACGGCCAAAGAATCAGCCAATATAGCGCTGCAGGGCGCCAAGGGCTTCCTCGAAGGCGTCAAAGTGGGTCTGGGTGGCTTTGAAAAGGTCAGCACCTTTATCGTCGAAGCCGGCCTGGGTGGGTTGGTCGACGTGCGGGAAGCACAGTTCGAGGGACAGCTCAACGTGGTGAAAGGCGGACTGGTCAATCTCTTCTTGAAGATGGATTTTATGAAGCAACCGCATGCGCTGCAGGTGGCCTTCAATTTCCATAGCCCCCTGGATGCTGTCAAGGTATTGGCAGATAGATTACTGGATTCGGTAAAGTAACGAAAGCAAGCTTTTTTACGGATCGAATTCCTTGAAAAGAGGCGCTTTTCTGCCCCGGAAGAGAGAAATGGCGCCTCTCGTCACTCCTGGCAGGCCTATGGTCAAATAAGACGCCGGAAGAGGTTAGGATTGCCTATCTTGCTGAGCTAAAACACCTTAGTATTATGAATAGATACCTGAAATGGACGCTCATCAGCATTACCGGTCTGGCCGTGTTGCTCTTCGTTGCTTTTAAAGTGATGCAGTCACAAACCAAAAAGCACAGCCCGGAAGAAAGGGTAACCTTTGCGCAAGGAGATACGGAAATCTCCGTTTTCTACAACCGGCCTTATAAAAAAGAACGGGTCATCTTTGGCGAACTGATTCCCTACGGCGAAGTATGGCGCACCGGCGCTAACGAAGCCACCACTTTTAGCAGCAACAAGAACCTGCGCTTCGGCGATCAAACCCTGCCGGCCGGGGAATACACGCTTTGGACGGTTCCCGGTCCGGAGGAATGGACCCTCATCTTTAACAACAAACAGTATGGCTGGGGTGTCGGCTTCGACGGTAAAGCCAGCCGCGACCCCGAAGCGGACGCACTACAAGTTAAGGTTCCGGTTACGCGGCTGAACCAGCCGGTGGAACAGTTTACCATCTCTTTCGAGGAAGGGATGGAAAAAGTACTGGTGCTCGCCTGGGACCAGGTCCGGGTGGCGGCGCTTTTTGAGTGAGGGGGGATGGATGCTTGTTGCTGGATGCTGGATGCTGGTAGCCGGGCCTGGCTATAACCGGGCATTTCCCCGCTTGGGCTTTTCTCAGCTTGGCCGGTCTTTGACAACCCGCGGGATCGCTTTGCACAGCCCGGCTAAGTCCTCTTCCGATTTCCGACTTCTCGGAGCGAAGCGAAGAGCCGTATGGCCGATTTCCGACTTCCGACTTTGAGCTGGATGCTACCCCCGGTATCCAGAATTTCCCTAACTTTAATCTCATGACGGAAAAGGAACTCACAGCATTAAAAGAACATTTGCGGCAGCTCGTCGTAGAGGATGTCGGAGCGGCGATACGGACGATAAAGGAAGCCTTGCCGGGGGGGGCGCCTGTGAAAAACACTCTACTCAGTCTGGAGGGGCGGCTCAATGACGTCAACCGTCAACGCTTGCGGGGAATAATCAGCAATGACGATCTGCAGCGCAGCTACAATCAACTCAGGGCTGACCTGCTGGACTTAATTTCAAGCCTGGAACTGACCGATTTCAAGGTGCCCGCTGAGGGGCCGGCAATGCCCAAGGGAAAAACCGGGAGCATTCTTTATCAGATTCCCGGGCAGATGCAACTGCGGCAGGAAACGAAGTGCATCGTCCGGCTGGCTTACGAGGAAGCAAGCCTTATCCGGAATATCGAGCTGACGGAAGACACAAAACTCCAATCCCTGCGCATCTCCCAGGTGATGAACGTGACCCTGGTAGATCCCAACGCTGAAGAAACCTTCCGGATTCGCAAGCTTTCAGCTGAGGAACAGTTTGTCGAGCAAGGAGATTACACTGAATGGATTTTCTACGTCACGCCCCTTGCGGAAGGTACTTTTTCCCTGGTGTTGCGGGTTTCCGTCATCGAGCTCGTCCTGGGTAAAGAGCGGAAAAAGGATATAGTCTTGGAGGAATCGATTCAGATAAGCACGCAAAAAACCGAGGCAGGAACGGCTGAGTTTAAATCGGCCGCCTACGCATTGTCAATAGCCGGAGGACAGCCGGTTTCCGGAGCGGAAATTCCCGGTGCGGAGGTTTATTCTCCTGCTCCGGAAGCAGGCACAACGTCACAGCCTCCCCGGCAACCGGCGGGAGCAGGGGAAAGCACTGTTTCCAGATCCCGGCGCTCCTACCTTGGTCCGCTGACGGCTGCCGCCAGTTTTCTGCTGCTGGCTACCGTAGCCTTGACCTTCCTGTTACCCGGGCTGGGAAAGAACGAACCGAGCACTGTCACGGAAAGTGAGGAACCTGAGCTGAATGGGACTCAACCGGAAGAACCTGAAGGGGAGGAGCTGGCTACGCCCCCGCATTACGATGTGCGGTTGCTTTTACCCGCGGCATACCGGCAGGCAGATATCCGGGTAGATGGCCGGCAGGTAAAGCCCCTGGAGCAGCAAGGAGAAATATTATTGTTACGACTGGAGCGAAAATCAGCGCCCTACCGCTTCGAACTGCGCTCCGCAGGGAACACCGTTTGTCAGCAGGAAGTGACCATCGATAGCGATGGGCAGCTCATTGAGCTGAGTTGCCCTTCTTCAGAATGATAAAAGTTGAAAACCGGCTCCTTTTTTCCGAACTTGTACAAGTAATACTTACCAAAACTCCAACTATGGCTTCCATTCAAGAAGAGGCGCGAGACATCATCCGGGAAAATGTCATTTTTTCCATGGGCGCCGGATTGATACCGATTTTTGTCATTGACATCGTTGCAATTACTACCATACAGATGGAGATGATCCGTCAGCTATGCCGGTACTACGGGGTGGACTATCAGGAAAAACGAGGGAAAGGGCTGGTTACGGCTCTTTCCGGAACCACCCTGAGCCGGCTGGCCGGCTATGGTATCGGCTCGGCGCTGAAAGCGATACCCGGATTGGGAACTATCCTGGGCGGCGTAACCCTCTCCGCTACCGCCGGCGCCACCACCTATGCTGTCGGCCAGGTTTTCGCCCACCATTTTGAGTACGGCGGTTCGCTCTACGATCTGGACCCGGAACAATTTAAGCAGTTCTACAAAGAACAGGTGGAGCGGGGTAAAGAGATCGTCAAACAGTGGAAAAAGGAAGAGGAGAAAAAAGAGGAACCTTCCAAAACAGCACGGGATAAATCTATACTGGAAGAACTTCAGGCTGCGGAAAAACTCAAAAACTCCGGTGCGATCACGGAAGAAGAATTTGAGGTGATTAAAGAGAGTTTGCTTCAGAAATTTGTGCGCAAGAACAAGGATTAATAATTTATCCGGAATGGAATAACTATTCGAACAGAGGACGGTTGGCCGCGTTGTACCAGTGAATGCAAAAGTAACCAACATGCCGACCAAAACCATATTGATCACCGGCGCTACCGACGGAATAGGCAAAGCCGCTGCCAAACTGCTGGCTGAAGATGGCCACCACCTATTACTTCACGGCCGTGACGATACCAAGCTCGATCTCGTCAAAGAGGAAATCGCCCGCAAAACCGGCAACCAGCAGCTGGATACTTACCTGGCCGATTTTAGCTCCCTGCAACAAATAACCGATATGGGACGCAAAATCAGTAGCGAACAGGAGGAGTTGCATGTATTGATCAATAATGCCGGATTAGTGAGTAAGGGCTATGAAGAAACCATAGACGGCGTAGAACTCACTTTCCAGGTCAACTATCTGTCACAATTTCTGCTTACCCACCTTTTGCTCCCACTTCTGCGCGACAGCGCACCGGCGCGGATCGTGAACGTCAGCTCCATCGGACAGGCCACAATACAGTTCGACCGCGAAGCCTACCGCAATAACTATAACATGATGGAAGCCTATAACCAGAGTAAGCTGGCCGTAGTATTGTTTACCATAGAATTGGACAAGCGCCTCGAGAACTCCGAGATAACCGTCAACGCCGTTCATCCCGGAACCCTGCTCGATACCAACCTGGTAGATGATGCCGGGCTCAATGTATGGGGTAAGCCCGAATCGGGTGGTGAGGTTTTACGTTATCTCGCTACCGCTGATGAAGTCAAAGGCATCAGTGGCGAGTTTTTCAATGAAAAATCAAAGGCGCAGGCCAAACCACAGGCTTACGGCGAACAGGCGCGGGAACTGCTCTGGAAAATGAGCAAGGCGATGACAAAGTCCTATCTGACGGAGGAAGTAGAGTAGTCAGGACAAAATAACTTTGCTCGCAGGCACCCCAATTATTTGAAAGCTACCGAACCTGGAGGAAAAGCTGCTGTTCCAAAAATTAAAGGCGGTGCTTGAATATACTCGACGTAAATTGGTTTGAGAAACTAAAGCTACCGTCTATTTTACTGAATCCACAACCACCTATTATGTTACTTTCCAGTCCCGCTTTTTCCAACCAAGAGGCTATTCCCGAAAAGTATTCCTGTGACGGAAAAGATATCAACCCGCCCCTCCGAATCGAAGACGTTCCGGACGGTGCCGAAAGCCTGGTGCTGATCGTCGATGATCCCGACGCGCCCAACGGCACTTTTGATCACTGGGTTGTCTATAATATTCCTCCTAATACATCGGGTATAGAAGAAGATTCTATTCCGGGTATACAGGGCGGTAATGATTTCGGTAAGCAGAACTACGGCGGGCCTTGCCCACCTTCCGGAACACACCGTTATTTCTTTAAAGTATATGCTTTGGATGAAAAACTGGATCTTCCCGAAGGGGCTTCCAAAGAGGAGGTTCAGCAAGAGATGAAAGATCACGTGCTGGCTGATGTGCAGTTGCTGGGTCATTACAGCAAGAAAAGCTGAGAACCGGAAAGGTGGAAACAAAAAGAGTACCTCCTCTACTTAGTATCCACCCAAAAAGTTTACTCCTTTTTCTTCTTTTCCTTTTCCTGATGTTCCTCGATTTTCTCTGCAATGGTAAGCGCCCAAACCATCTGTTTGTAAGAAGGATAGTTATTATACAGCGCCTTTTTACGGGCAGTCATCAGGCAGCCCCGCTCGTCGTAGGAAAGCAGTTTTTTATTTTCCGGCTGCAGGGAGTAATCAATCATCTCCTGCCAGTCATCAGCGGAATAGGCCTCGAAGTCGGATCTCAGCAAATCGAGATCGGTAGGGTCGGAAAGGTCGTATTCTCTCGCCATGGATCAGTATTTAGTGGAGCGCGACGCGTTGTCTGACAACGCGTCGCTCCCAAAAGGTACATAGTCGAAGTTACTAATTGCGAAGAGCTTCCTTAAGCGAAGATCTTTGTCCGTCAATAAAAGGTACTACCCAGGCGCTCGAAAAGCCCTCGCCCTTGAGTTGGCTCAGCCGGATTTTAGCGTCTTCGTAGTTGCGGTACTGTCCCAGCATCACTTTTTTCAACCCTCCGGCGTTTTCAACATACATATCCGGGTACTGGTTGAATCTTGCCGGCACCTCTTTAAAGGCGCCTACCTGGATGCGGTATACGGTGCCGACCATATAGTCTTCTCCGCCCTGATCTACGGGGTAGGGTTGAGGAGTGGGTTGCTGCTGCTCCTGAATCTGTTGCATCAGATTGCGGTTCGTTTGCTGCTCGGCCATCAATTGATTGTTGAGCGAGGCGATCTGTTGGCGAAGTGCATCGACTTCCCCCTGATTCTGGTTCATTTCAGCTTGTACGCTGTTCATGCGTTGCTGCAATTCCTGGGCTTCTTCGCGATACTGATCGCGTTCCTCGGTCAGCCGCTTCAGTGCGGCGGGATTCTTCTTGTAATCTTTGGCTTTTCTCTTCCATTCCTTTTTCTCGTCTTTGGACAGCAGTTGGGCCTGTGTGGGCACAGCAATAGCCAGCGAGAGCAGGAAAGTAACTAAAATTAACATTTGTGTTCTCATGAAGCGTGATTTTGAAATGGTTTAAAAGAGGCTTTCGCCGAAATATAAGAACATTTAGAACGACACCAAAATCGCTTTTAGTTTTCGCTTCCGGAACTCATTCTGGCAGGAAGGGGATGGAAGGAGCGGATTGTTTCCCGATCTTTCCATCCTCCAACGCTTTCGCTTGCTATTTCTCCGCGTACACATTGATGCTGTAAATACTGCTTCCGCTTTCGCGAAATGCTTTCAGTTCTGCGGTATCGATGTGTTCGAGCAGTAGTTCGTCCGGCAAGTCGATCAGCCGTTCCTTATCAATTTTGATATGTTGAAAACCGGCATCGGCAATGGCGGCCAGGTAGGCTTCTTTCTGCAGCGCGCCGGAAACACAGCCGGCATAGAGCGCTGCCGCTTCCCGGACTTCGGGAGTTAGCTCCCCGATCGTTACGATATCGGAAATGCTGAAATGGCCGCCGGGACGCAGGACGCGGTAGACCTCTGCGTAGGCGCGCTGCTTGTCGGGCACCAGGTTCATCACACAATTGCTGATGGCCACGTCGACGCTGTCGTCCGGCAGAGGCAGGTCTTCGATCTCCCCAAGCAGGAATTCTACATTATCAAAGCCCAGCTTCTGGCGGTTTTGCTCCGCCCGGGCGATCATGGCTTCGGTCATATCCACCCCGATGACGCGTCCGCTTTCTCCCGCCAGACTACGGGCCACAAATACATCATTGCCGGCGCCGGCGCCGAGGTCGAGTACAGTGTCTCCCGGTTGTATCCGGGCGTATTCCGTCGGCAGACCGCATCCCAGATTCAGATCGGCGTCGGGGTTGTAGCCTTCCAGATGATCGTACCCTTCGCTGAATACCGTCTCTACCGAGGGTTCGCAACAGGAGGAGGGTTCACAACAGCCGGAAGGTTGCTGGCTTTCGACAATTCTCGTATACTTGTCCTTGACGATTTTTTTGATGTCTTTTTCCATCGGGAACAGTTATTGTGTGAGGTGAAAAAATTTAAAATAAGTTACTTATCGTTATCACAGCTTCTGGGAGAATAATCGATGATATTCCCATACCGGTCGGCTGCCACATCGCAGCACTCCAGGATAAGCTCTTTGAGCTTTTCCCGCCCGCGTTGTACACGCGACTTGGCGCCGGAGTAGGAGAGGCCCAGCCGTTCGGCGAGTTCTTTCTGCGATAGTCCCTCAATTTCGGTAAGGTATACAGCCTGCCGGTATTTTTCCGGCAGAAGATCGATGGCTTCCGGCAGCCAGGAGGCCAACCGTCGGGTGAGTTGATCTCGTTCCTGTTCCGCTGTGACCGCCTTTTCATGTTCTATTCCTTCCACCCGTTGCTGTCGCTGAAGCTGCCGGTAATGATCTTTTACCGCGTTGCCCGCAATCCGGAACAGCCAGCCGTCAACTTTGCTGTCGTCGCGCAATTGGGTTAGGTGACGGCGCATTTTGAGGAACACCTCCTGCAGAATATCCTTGGCGTCGTTAGGGTCTTTCACCCGTTGCAGAATGTATCCGTAAAGGGTGTTTTCAATATCGGACCAGACGTGCTCGATCTGCATATGCTTTTCTATTTAGACGAACGACTTCGAAAAAAGACGCAAAAAATTTGAACTCCGTCTACTTGAACAAACCAAAATAGGCCTGCGTTGCGGGAGATACAAGGGATGAGGCGAAGGTAGGAATTTTGTGTCTTTGGAAACTAATAGGCACTATAATACTGCCGACCCCTATTTGTCCTATCAAACGAAGAACATTAGCCATTTTGCAAGAGCAAACACTGCATACGGATTTGTATTGGCCGCTTTTGATCTACGCCGGATTAGTCATACTTTTGGTGGCCGGCGTTCTTTTTTTATCCCACCTGCTTGGGCAGCGCCATCGCGAGCGTTCTACCGGCGAAGTTTTCGAATCCGGAATTGTTCCTACCGGTAATGCGCGTATTCAGTTCTCCAGTGATTTCTACCTGATCGCCATGTTCTTTGTCATTTTTGATCTGGAAGCTGTTTTTCTGGTAGCCTGGGCTATTGGATTCGAAGAAGCCGGATGGCCGGGCTTTGCCGGAGCAGCGGTCTTCATCAGCCTCCTCCTGGTCGTCCTCCTGTACGAATGGCGTACCGGCGCCCTGGATTACGGACCGCAGGGACGAAAAATTATCGAAGCATTACGGAAAAGAAGAGAAAAACAAAAACTATGAAGTGGTGGCTATCTAAACCGCAGCAACCGGAGCGCGCCGTTCAAGGCAACAGCTCTTTCGAAGAGACCGTTCGCCAGAGCATCTTGTTTACGCGCATGCAGGACATGGTGGCCTGGGGGCGTAAGAACTCCATCTGGCCCTTCAACTTCGGACTGAGTTGCTGCTATGTGGAAATGGCTACCAGCATTACCAGCAAGTACGACATTGCCCGCTTCGGCGCCGAGGTGATCCGCGGCACCCCACGGGAAGCTGACATGATGGTCATCGCGGGCACCGTCTTCGTCAAAATGGCACCCATCATCAAGCGCCTGCACGAGCAGATGATGGAACCCCGATGGGTGGTCTCCATGGGCTCCTGCGCCAATTCAGGAGGGATGTACGACATCTACTCCGTGGTGCAGGGCGTCGATAAGTTTCTGCCTGTCGATCTCTACGTACCGGGTTGCCCGCCTAATCCCACCGCCTTTATGGAAGGACTGACCCTGCTTAGTGAAGCGGTAGGTAAAGAAAAACGTCCTCTCAGTTGGGCCGTCGGGCCGCAGGGACTCTACAAACCGGAGCCTCCCTCACTGCGCGATCAAAAACGCGCCGAAAGGAAAAGGATGGGGCAAATCACCCCGCCGGAGAAGGGAACTCCGGAAAAGTCATGAGGGAAAGAAGATAGATTTGATCATTAACGACTATTCAATCCTTGTATTTACCATGAAGCTATGAACGCTGTCAAAAACGCCATACAATCCCATCTCGGTGAGGAGGCGCTCAAAGAGCAGTCTACCCGCGATGAGGCGCCTACCTTCTACTTACCGGAAGAGAAGGTGGAATCCGTATTGCGTTTTCTGAAGGAAGAGGTGGAGCAGCCCTACGCCATGCTGTACGACCTTTTCGCTATAGATGAACGGACGCGAAAGCATCGCCCGGAGGCCAGAGGGGATTTTACGGTAGTTTATCACCTGCTGTCCTTTGACCGGAACGAAGATGTCCGTCTTAAGATCGCGGTGGACGACAGTACGGAAATTCCCAGCATCAGCGGCTTGTGGCCCAACGCCGACTGGTACGAGCGGGAGGTATATGACATGTTCGGTCTGCGCTTTTCAGACCATCCTAACCTGCGCCGCCTGCTGATGCCGTCCACCTGGGAGGGGCATCCCCTGCGCAAGGAGCATCCGGCGCGCGCCACTGAGATGGGGCATTTTTCCCTGCCGGAAGATAAGGAGCAAAGAGAGGAACAAGCCTTGCAATTCCGTCCCGAAGAGTGGGGGATGCAACGGGAAACCGCTGACTCGGAATTCATGTTTCTCAATCTGGGCCCACAGCATCCGGGCACACACGGCGTATTGCGCCTGGTGCTGCAACTGGATGGAGAAGACATCGTCGACGTCGTTCCGGATATAGGCTTTCACCACCGCGGCGCTGAAAAGATGGGCGAGCGGCAATCCTGGCATACGTATATCCCTTACACCGACCGGGTCGACTACCTGGGCGGTGTAGTCAACAACCTGGCCTATCTGTTGCCGCTGGAACGGCTGGCCGGGATTGAAGTGCCGCCGAGGGCCCAGGTTATCCGCGTCATGCTCTGCGAGCTGTTCCGCATCGCCAGCCATCTGGTCTGGTACGGCACCTTCGCGCAGGACGTAGGGCAGTTTTCCCCGGTATTTTACATGTTCACCGACCGCGAGAAGGTATTCGATATTATTCAGTCCATCTGTGGGGCGCGTATGCACCCCAACTGGTTTCGTATTGGTGGCGTGGCACAGGACCTGCCGGACGGCTGGGAACAGCTCGTCCGTGACTTTATCAAATATTTTCCAAAACGATTAAAGGAGTACGATGGCCTGGTGATGAAAAACCGGATCTTCCGGGATCGCACCGTAGGTATCGGTATCTACGACACCGACGAGGCGATCGAGTGGGGCGTCACCGGCCCGGGATTGCGCGCTACCGGTTACGAATGGGACTTCCGTAAAAAGCGACCCTATTCCGGCTATGACCAGTTCGAGTTCGATATCCCCACTGGCGTCAACGGCGATTGTTACGACCGGGCTGTGGTGCGTATAGAAGAGATGCGCCAGAGCCTGCGCATCATTGAGCAATGCATTGATAAAATGCCGGACGGCGACTACAAGTCGCGCCACCCACTCACCACTCCGCCGGTAAAGGATCATACGATGCACGATATTGAAACGCTGATCAATCACTTCCTGAACGTCAGCTGGGGCCCTGTTATTCCGGCCGGCGAAGCCACGCAGATCATTGAAGCGACTAAAGGCGCTAACAGCTATCACCTGATCAGTGACGGCAATACCTCCGCTTACCGGACCCGTATCCGGACCCCCTCGTTTCCGCATATTCAAATGACGCCCTTTATCAGCCGCGGCTATACCGTGGCCGACCTGCTGGCGATCCTGGGCAGTATCGATTACGTGCTGGCGGATGTGGACAGATAAAGGATCAAGTGGAGGAACGCCCGGCAGCACTACTAACACACCAATAAAGAGTTAACACCTCGAGCACCGAATTAATTAATCGCTAAAAACACATGCTTACCGACGAAGAAAAACGCCTGATCGAATCCCACGCCGCTGATTATCCGCGACGGCGGGCGGCCTGCATCGAGGGGCTGAAGGTGATACAGGAAAAGCGGGGCTGGGTGTCGGATGAGGCCATCGACGAATTGGCCGCCTTCCTGGACATGTCGCCTCATGAGCTGGATTCCGTCGCCACCTTTTACAACCTGATCTTCCGCCGTCCGGTCGGGCGCCACGTCATCTTGCTGTGCGACAGCATCAGCTGCTGGGTGATGGGCTACGAAAGGCTCGTGGATCACCTGCAGAAAAGGCTGGGTATCGGCTTCGGGGAGACGAGCGACGACGATCGCTTTACCCTGCTGCCCATCTGCTGCCTGGGCGCCTGCGACCACGCCCCCGCGCTGATGATCGACGAAGATCTTCACCGGGATCTGACGATAGAAAAACTGGACGAGATTCTGGAAAAGTATACTTGAAAATGGAAAAACCGCTGACGCAACATATCGACCTGGATCGCGGACCGCTCTCTTTAAAAGATTACGAGAAGACGGGGGGCTACGAGGCGCTGCGAGAAGTGCTGGGAAAAACGGATCCGGAAAAGGTCATGGAGATCGTTCAGGAATCCAACCTGCGGGGACGGGGCGGCGCCGGCTTTAACACAGGCATGAAGTGGAGCTTCGTCCCGATGGGAGAGAATGCGCCGAAGGAAAAGTACCTCATCGCCAATGCCGATGAAATGGAGCCCGGCACCTTCAAAGACCGTCTGCTGATGGAGGGTAATCCGCATCAGTTGATCGAAGGAATGATCCTGGCGGCCTACGCTATTCAGGCGCCGACCGCATATGTTTTTCTGCGCTGGGCCTACAAAAAATCGGCGCAGGCGCTCCGCAAAGCCGTGGCGGAAGCCCGGGAGGCCGGCTATCTGGGAGAGAATATTCTCGATTCGGGTTTCCATATGGAAATGCGGCTCCACATCAGTGCAGGACGCTACATGGCCGGGGAGGAAACAGGACTGCTCAACGCACTGGAAGGCCGCCGGGCCACACCCCGCTCGAAGCCTCCCTTCCCGCAGGCCAGCGGCCTCTTTGGAAAACCGACCATCGTCAATAATGTGGAAACCCTGGTCAACGTGCCTCATATCCTGAAAAACGGCGCTGACTGGTTCAAAAAACTGAGCCGTACCGATGACGGCGGCACCAAAATCTACGGCGCCAGCGGCCGCGTCAATACGCCCGGCGCCTGGGAGCTGCCCATGGGCGCCACCCTGAGGGAAGTACTGGAAGAACAGGCCGGCGGCATGCACGAAGGCTACGAATTCCGCGGCGCACTCCCGGGCGGCGCCTCCACCGATTTCCTGACCGAAGAGCACCTCGATGTGCCGATGGATTACGATCAGATGATGGAGGCCGGCAGCCGGCTGGGTACAGGCTGTATTATCGTTCTGGACGATAAAACCTGTCCGGTGGCTTTCGTCCACAACCTGCAGCGCTTTTTTTCCCACGAATCCTGCGGGTGGTGCACGCCCTGCCGGGAGGGGCTGCCGCGCGTAGCCCGCATCCTGGAGGCTATCGAGCGGGGACAGGGAAAACCGGAAGACCTCGATATCCTGGATTTCCATACGGATTTCCTGGGTATGGGAAACACTTATTGCGCCCTGGCGCCCGGCGCGATGGAACCGCTGCAAAGCGCCCTGAAGTACTTCCGCGAGGACTTTGAGGCGCATATTGAGCAGCAAAGCTGTCCTTATCATGGGTGAAGAAGGGCGCCTGGCGCCTGGCATCTAAAATCTGACATCTATCAATTATGGCAAAACTGCACATCGACGGAAAAGAACACGAGACCAGCGAAGGGAAGAACATCCTGGAAGCCTGCCTCTCCCTGGGCTATGACCTGCCCTATTTCTGCTGGCATCCCGCTATGGGCTCGGTGGGGTCCTGCCGGCAGTGTGCTGTTTTGAAATATGAGGATGCGGACGACGAGCAGGGGCAGCTCATCATGTCATGCATGGAGCCTGTCAAAGAAGAAACCTTTATATCGATAGAAAAGGACCGGGCAAAGGATTTTCGCCGCCAAATCGTGGAGAGCCTGATGCTCAACCATCCCCACGATTGCCCCACCTGTGACGAGGGCGGCGAATGTCACCTGCAGGATATGACAGTAATGGCCGGACACAATTATCGAAGAAACCGCTTCAATAAGCGCACCTACCGCAATCAGTATCTCGGCCCCTTTATCAACCACGAGATGAATCGTTGTATTCAGTGCTACCGCTGCGTGCGCTTTTACAAGGATTACGCCGGCGGCGATGATCTCGAAGTGCTCGGCCCACATTCCCATCTCTATTTCGGTCGCCGCGAGGAGGGAACACTGCAGAGTGAATTCAGCGGCAACCTTGCCGAGGTTTGCCCGACAGGCGTTTTTACCGATAAAACGCTCAAGCAGCACTATACCCGCAAATGGGACCTGACCACGGCTCCCTCCGTTTGCCACCAGTGCAGTCTCGGCTGCAACATTATTGCCGGCGAGCGCTACGGGACACTGCGCCGGATACGCTCCCGCTACAACGGTGACGTGAACGGCTACTTCATCTGCGACCGGGGCCGCTTCGGCTACCAGTTTGTCAACAGTGAAAACCGGCCCCGGCAATGCCAGGTGCAGGAGGAGGGAAACTGGGAAAGCCTCGCTCCGGAAGAGGGGGTGGAAAAAGCCGCAAGCTGGATCCGGGATAGCAAGGTAGTGATTGGCATCGGATCACCGCGCGCGCCGCTCGAGTCCAACTTTGCTCTGCAGCAACTGGTGGGTACGGAAAACTTTTACTCCGGCATGAGCCGCAAGGACCACGAACTGACCCAACTGGCGCTCGAAAAACTGCAGAAGCTGCCGGTTCGCTCTCCTTCCCTGAAAGAGATCGAAAAATGTGACGCCGTACTGGTGCTGGGAGAAGACCTGACCAATACGGCGCCGATGATGGCGCTGGCCTTGCGGCAGGCGCTGCGCCGGAAGCATTTCGATATTGCAAAAAAGATGGGGATCAACGAATGGGACGACTTTGCCGTGCGCGAAGCGGCGCAGGATAACCGCAGCCCACTGTTCCTGGCGATGCCCTATGCAACGAAACTCGATGAGATAGCCGAGGCCGTTTTTCGAAACGCTCCCCGGGAAATTGCCCGCCTGGGCTACGCTGTAGCGGCCCGGCTGGACGAGGAGGCGCCGCCGGTGGAAGGACTATCCCAAGCGGCCGATGAGCTGGCCTCGCAGATTGCGGAAGTCCTGTCAGAAGCCGAGCGCCCGCTCATTATTGCCGGTACCAGCCTGCAGGACCGGCACTTGATTGCAGCTGCCGGCAATGTGGCTTTTGCTTTAAGCAAAAAGAAAGAAAAACCCCGCCTGGCCTATGTGCTCCCGGAAGCCAATGCAGCCGGACAGATATTGCTTAATGCCCGTCCGCCGGAGCATATTCCGGAGGGCGCAACCCTCGTCTTGCTGGAAAACGATTTGTTCCGGCGCATGCCCGCACCGGAGGCCATCCGCCTGCTGGGAAATGCCGGCCGGGTGATCGCCCTGGATCACACGCGCCACGCTTCCCTGGAGCAGGCCGGGCTGGTCTTTCCCGCCGGCGCCTTCGCTGAATCCGACGGGACCCTGGTCAACAATGAAGGGCGGGCGCAGCGCTTCTACCAGGTGTACGTTCCCGGGTTCGATATCCGGGAAAGCTGGCGCTGGCTGAAACTTATCGGCGCGGCACTGGGTCAGGAGCCTTTTCAAGAGTGGAATTCTCTCGCCGGTATTACAGCCTCCCTGGCGGCGGAAAAAGCAGTCTTTCAGGGCATCGATACCCTGACGCCAGGACCTGACTTCCGCATAGCGGGACAGAAAATACCGCGGCAGCCGCACCGCTACAGCGGGCGCACCGCTATGCACGCCGACCAGTCGGTAGATGAGCCCACCCCGCCGGCCGATCCCGATTCCCCGCTCAGTTTTTCGATGGAGGGGTACTTCGGTGAACCGCCCTCCTCGGTCATTCCCTTCTTCTGGTCGCCGGGATGGAATTCCGAGCAGTCGATTAATAAATATCAAATCGAAGTAGGCGGCGCTCTCCACGACGGCGATCCGGGGCGGCGCCTGATAGCGCCCGCTTCTCCTGAGGGCAACTATGAACAGGATGTTCCACCGGTCTGGTCGCCCAAAGAAAAACACACGGCATTGCCCATCCACCATATTTTTGGATCGGAAGAGACCAGCGCCCGCGGTGACGCCGTTCAGGAGCGAAGCCCCGAGCTGTATGTCGCCCTGGGTAAAAAGGATGCTGAAGAGCTGAGGCTGGAGCAGGGGCGGGAAGTCCAACTGGAAAGTACACAGTGGCGCCGGAAATTGCCCCTGGAAATTTTGCCGGAACTGCCGGAAGGACTGGTCGGATTGCCGTACGGCCTGCCGGGAATGGAATATTTTGAAGCGGAGGATCCGGTTGTCATCAAAAAAACAACATCATGAGCAACGGAGCAATGGTCGGAATTATCGTCGGCGTACTGGTGGTGATGCTCTCTACTGCAGCGGGGCTGATCTGGCTGGAGCGCCGTCTGCTGGGACTGTGGCAGGACCGGCTGGGGCCGAATCGCGTCGGGCCCCTGGGTTTATTACAACCACTGGCCGATGTGATCAAGCTCATGTTCAAAGAAGACTGGATACCGCCTTTCGCCGATAAGCCTATTTATGTTTTGGCGCCGGCCATCGTGACCATTACCGCCCTGTTGGGTTTTGCTATCATTCCCTTCGCGCCGGGTATAGTGGTAGCCGACCTGAACATAGGGGTGCTGTTCTTTCTGGCCATGTCGGCCCTGGGAGTATACAGCATTGTGCTGGGTGGCTGGGCTTCCAACAACAAATATGCTCTGCTGGGGGCTATGCGCGGCGCGGCGCAGGTGATTACTTACGAAGTGTTTATGGGGATTTCCTTGCTGGGTGTGGTCATGATAAGCGGCAGTTTCAACCTGCAGGAGATTGTGGTGGCGCAACGCGGCATGTGGAACGTCGTGCCCCAGTTCATCGGCTTCGTTATCTTCTTTATCGCCGGGGTAGCCGAAACCCACCGCCTTCCCTTTGATATACCGGAAGCGGAGAGCGAGCTGGTCGCCGGTTATCACTCGGAGTATTCGGGGATGAAGTTCGGCCTCTTTTTCGTAGGGGAATACCTGGGTATCACCCTGATTTCGGCCTTCACCGTGGCGCTTTTTCTGGGCGGCTGGCTGGGACCGGCCTGGTTGCCGGGTATCGTCTGGTTTTTGCTCAAGATGTTTCTCATCATTCTGGTCTTTATCCTTCTGCGGGCCTCACTGCCGCGCCCCCGCTACGATCAGCTGATGGGGTACGGATGGAAGATATTGCTACCACTGGCTTTACTAAATCTGTTAGTGACGGGGTGGATTTTATTAAGTTGAAAATCGCAGGGTTGCGTCAACCGAGAATCGAAAACAGAGCACCATGCTAAGTATACTACGATCAATGTGGATAGCTTTCAGTCATCTTTTCAAAAAGAAGGTGACGGTGGAGTACCCCGACGAGCAGGTAGAGTTGCCGCCGCGCTACCGGGGCAGAATCATCCTGTCACGAGACCCCGACGGGGGCGAGCGTTGCGTCGGTTGCTACCTCTGTGCAGTTGCTTGTCCGGTAGACTGCATCTCTCTGCAGGCGACGGAGGACGAGCACGGCCGCCGTTACCCGGAATTTTTCCGGATCAACTTCTCGCGCTGCATTTACTGTGGATACTGCGAAGAAGCTTGCCCGACCTACGCCATACAACTGATCCCCGACGTGGAGATGAGCGAATACCGCCGCGAAAATTTGGTCTATGAAAAAGAGGACCTGCTGATCGACGGCGAAGGCAAATACCACGGCTACAACTACTGGAAGGTGTCGGGTATGGCCATCGAAGATAAAGACAAGGGCGAGTCCGAAAGAGAGGATCCGCCGATTGATTTCAAAAGCCTGATGCCCTGATATGGTCGCCACCTTCTACATATCCGCCGCTATTGCCTTATTGACCACCGCGCTGGCCATCACGCGCCTGCATGCGGTGTATGCCTTGCTCAACCTCATCGTTTCGCTGCTGGCGATTGCGGTAGTATTTTTCGTTATCGGCGCACCGCTGGTGGCGGCCCTGGAAGTCATTATCTACGCCGGCGCCATCATGGTGCTGTTCATTTTCGTCATTATGATGCTCAACCTGGGAGAGGAAACGGCGCAGTGGGAAAGACAATTGCTGCAGCCCCGTATCTGGGTGCTGCCCTCCCTGCTCACATTGGTGCTCTTTGTGGAAATGGTCTATCTGCTGGCGATAGATACCGGCGAGGCGCTGACCACGGTAAGGGAAGTTGCCCCATCAACCGTCGGAGCAAGTCTTTTCGGACCTTACCTGCTCGCCGTGGAAATGGCGGCCTTTTTACTGATGGCGGGCATCGTGGGTGCTTATCACATCGGGCGGCGGGAGAAGCAGGTGCAGCACCGTTATTTACAGAAGGAAAAAGAAGGATGATGGAAATACCCCTGGAACACGGTCTGATACTCGCAATCGCTCTCTTTCTACTGGGGCTGACGGGCCTGCTGATACGGCGGAACATCGTCTTTATGCTGCTGTCCATTGAAATAATGCTCAATGCCGCCGGTTTGGCCTTTGTACTCGGGGGCGCCCGCTGGGCCTTGCCCGACGGGCAGGTCATGTTTCTTTTCATTCTGGCGATGACGGCCGCCGAAGTATCGGTAGGACTGGCGCTCATCCTCAAGATATTTCAGAAGTACCGGACGCTGGATACGGATGAGATGGACAAGATGAGGGAATAGGAAATAAGAAATAGGAAATGCTCAAACGATCAGAACCATGTTAAACTACCTATGGCTTTTACCGGTGCTACCGCTTTTGGGCTTCGTCATTCTGGCGGCAGCCGGAAAGGGAACATCTAAGTCCTTGGTGGCCTGGGTGGGAGCGGGTAGTGTAGGCGTTTCGGGCCTGATCGCCATAGGGATAGCGATCACCTTTTTTGCTGCACCGCCGGAAGGGATGGCCTTTCGGCAAACGCTGTGGACCTGGATGAAGGCAGGGAATTTTGAAGTCGATATGGCTTTGTATCTCGATGCTCTTTCCCTTGCCTTTGTACTGGTCATTACCTTTGTCGGTTTCCTGATTCATTTATATTCGGTGGAGTTTATGCGCGAAGAAGAAGGTTACCATCGCTTTTTTGCCTACATGAATTTGTTTATTGGAACCATGCTCCTGCTGGTACTGGCCGACAACCTCGTATTGTTGTACCTGGGTTGGGAAGGGGTAGGGTTGTGCAGTTATCTGCTGATCGGATTTTGGTACAGCAAACCGGAAAACGGCTACGCGGCGCAGAAGGCTTTCATTATGACCAGGGTGGGGGATACGGCGCTGGCCATCGCCTTATTTCTTCTGTTTACCCATTTCGGTACGCTGGCAATAACGGAGTTGTCGGCGGCGGCGGGGCAGGAGGAGGAAGCCCCTTTTTTCTGGATTGCCGCTTTGCTCCTGCTTGGGGCGGCGGGGAAATCCGCCCAGTTGCCGCTGCAGACCTGGCTGCCCGATGCGATGGCCGGGCCCAGTCCGGTGAGCGCTTTGATCCACGCGGCGACTATGGTAACGGCCGGGGTGTACCTGCTGGCGCGTATGCACGTATTTATGGAACTCAGCCCGGTAATAATGGCACTGACGGCCTCCTGCGGCGCCCTGACACTGTTGCTGGCGGCCGCCAGTGCTCTGGTGCAGACCGATATCAAAAAAGTGCTGGCCTATTCCACGATGAGTCAGGTGGGTTATATGTTTCTGGCGCTGGGTGTCGGCGCCTGGTCGGCGGCTATTTTCCACTTCTTTACGCACGCTTTTTTCAAGGCGCTGTTGTTTCTCGGGGCGGGCGTATTGATCCACGCCCTGGGTCACGAACGCAATTTATTTAA